>Ga0105854_1001003_pt1 | contig 11847 bp, 12 predicted proteins | sample OrgsoiDNA_201058_FD_89679 | JGI IMG/M metagenome (GOLD analysis project Ga0105854, IMG submission 89679) | Permafrost soil microbial communities from the Arctic, to analyse light accelerated degradation of dissolved organic matter (DOM) -... | ecosystem: Environmental > Terrestrial > Soil >... | reverse complement strand
GGTGAGCGCTCGGTCGAAGTAGTCCTCCAGGGCCGGCCGGAAGTCGGGGTGAACGCAGTTGTCGATGATCTGGCGGGCGCGTTTGCGGGGCGCCAGACCGCGCAGGTCGGCCAGCCCCTGTTCGGTCACGATCACGTGCACGTCGTGCTCGGTGTGGTCGACATGCGAGACCATCGGCACGATGCAAGAGATGGCGCCCCCGCGAGCCTGGGACGGAGTGAGGAACAGCGAAATGTAGGCGTTACGGGCGAAGTCGCCCGACCCCCCGATCCCATTCTGGATTCGGGTGCCCATGACATGGGTGGAGTTGATGTTGCCGTAGATGTCGGCCTCGATCATGCTGTTCAGAGCAAGACAGCCGAGGCGCCGGATCACCTCCGGGTGGTTGCTGATCTCCTGTGGCCGCAGCACGATCTTCGATCGGTAGTCGGCCATGTCGGCGTGGACGGCGGCAGTGGCCTCGGGGCTGAGTGAAAATGCCGTCGCCGACGCGATCTCCAGCCGGCCGGAGCGGAGCAGCTGGAGCATGCCGTCCTGGATCACCTCGGTGTAGGCGGTAAGGCCGCTGAACGGCCCCTCGTCGAGACCGGCGAACACCGCGTTCGCGACATTGCCGACACCGGACTGGAGCGGGAGCAGGTTCTTCGGCAGCCGGCCCTTGGCGACCTCGTGCTGGAGGAAATCCAAGACGTGGGCCGCGATCTGGTTCGACACGGCGTCGGGTTCCTTGAACGGTGTGTTGCGGTCCGGACTGTTGGTCTCCACGACGGCGACGACCTTGTCCGCGGGGCAGGTGAAGTGGGTCAGGCCGATGCGGTCGCCGGGGTGGGTGATCGGAATCGGCAGGCGGTGCGGAGGCAGCGCGGTGCCGTAGTAGATGTCGTGCATGCCCTCGAGCTCGTCGCTCTGCCAGGCGTTGACCTCCAGGATCACCTTCTTGGACTGGTCGATCCACGTCTTGTTGTTGCCGACCGACGATGAAGGGATGAGGTGACCGTCCTGGGTGATCCCGGCGATTTCCACCAAGGCCACGTCCAGGGGGCCCAAGAAGCCTTCCCAAACCATCTGGGCCACATGGGAGAGGTGGACGTCGACGTACTCCATCTGGCCGGAGTTGATCTTCGCCCGGGTGACCGGATCGGACTGGTACGGCAGTCTCAGCTCGATTCCGTCTGCCGCCGCGAGCGCCCCATCGAGCTCGGGCGCGGTCGACGCGCCGGTCCAAACGCTGACGGTAAACGGATCGCCGTCTGCCCTCGCCGCGGCCATCCGGGCGGCCAGCGCTGCCGGCACTGCCTTGGGGTAGCCGGCTCCGGTGAACCCGCTCATCCCGACGTTCGCACCGGCGTTGATCAGCGCCGCCGCCTCTTCGGCAGGCATGACCCTGCTTGCCAGTTTTCGGGATTTCACCCGCTCGCTTGTCAAATCGCTCGTTCCCGCCTGACTCCACCTTCATCCTTGCAGCATCGGACGGCGGCCGCAGCACTCGCTTTCGAGGCTCGCCGGCGAGAGGCGACGCTTTGCAGTCCGGCGTTGCGGTTCAGTCAACCCTCGTTCCGGGCTGTTCGACGCGGTCGGGACTAGCCGACGTCTTGGACGATCCGCACGAGCTCGTCGAGCTGGTAGCCGTGCTGCCGGGCGAAGCGGACGAGCTCTCGGGCTTGGGTGACGACGGCGCCCCGCTCCGGCGTACCGGCAACGGTGATGCCGCGGCCGCGGCGGAACTCGAGCAGTCCCTCGTCGCGCAGTTCGCGCAGCGCGCGCAGAACGGTGTTGGTGTTGACGCCGAGGACGGCCGCGAGATCGCGCGCGGGCGGCAGCCGCTCACCAGGTTTGGCCTCACCGTCCGTAATCGCGCGGCGGATCGCGCCGGCGACCTGCGCGTGTAGCTGGGTCGGCTCGCCGCGATCGAGCTTCACCTGGAACATGGTGCTGGCGATCGTAGCGCCATCAGCCCGGCGGCGCCGACATCACTCGACGACCCGTCAGCCGGCGACGGCAGGCCGCCGGGCGAGAGCCAAGCCGAGCGCGCCCGCAAGCTGGACCTCAGGGTTCGACTGCGCCGTAGAGACCCGCCAGGCGACGAACCCGTCCGGCCGGACGAGCACGACGCCTTCCGGGCCGGTGCCGTAGAGCGCCTCCAACCTGCCCTCCGCGTCGGTCACGTCCGTCCCGATGCAGTACGCATCCACCGTGACGCCGAGCAAGCTGCCGGCCGACCGCGCCGAGGCGCACCAGCTCTCCCCGTCCGATCCGGCGAGGACCACGAAGTTGCGTCCGAACAGATCCAATGTCGACTGCTCGACGCCGGCGACCGTGACCGCCAGGTGCGGCGCTCGGAAGCCCGGCCGCCCCGAAGGTTCACGTGGGTCCTCCCACATCGCCTCGTCCGCGGCGGCCCCGGCGGCGACGGCCGCGGAGCGGTAGCGGTAGCCGAGCTCGACGGTCGCCTCCTCGACGATCGGCATCAGGTTCTCCTTGCCGAGGGCGGGATCGAGGCGGAGCACGTAGCGCGTGTACGCCTGCTCGGTCGTGAAGGCGCCGACCGGCCGGCGCTCGGCGTCGTAGGTGGCGAGCAACTCGTCGCCGGCGCGCGCATCGAGAACGTGCGCGAGCTTCCACGCGAGGTCGTACCCATCCTGGATGCCACAGTTGCCGCCGAACCCACCGGTCGGAGGCATCACGTGCGCCGCATCGCCGGCGAGGAACACGCGACCGTCCTGAAGCCGCTCCGCGTACTCGGCCGACGCCGACCAGCGCTGCACGTTCTCGATCTCAACCGGGATCTCCTGGGCGCCGAGCGCCTCGCGGACGTACCGGATGCACGTCGGCACACTCATGTCCTCGCCGATCCGGACCGATCGAGCTCCGTCGGCGCCGGTCGTCGAATTTACGACGAGGAAGCCGGCCTGCAGATCGATCGAGAAGCGGAAGAACCCCTGCAGCCGAGGGCCGAAGACGTAGATCACGCTCAGATTGCGGTCGCCCATCAGCCGGCGTACATCGGCCCTGAAGTAGATGGTGATGCTGTCCGAGAAGCTGCCGTGCCCGAGCCTGCGAAGGCCGACCCGCTCGCGAATCGGGCTGTGCGCACCGTCGGCCGCGACCAGGTACCGCGCGCGCACGGTGCGCTCCGGCCCGCCGTCACGCGGCCGGACGACGGCGGTCACACCGTCCACGTCCTGCTCGACCGAGACGGCCTCCGACGCATACTGGATGCGAGCTCCGAGGCGTTCTGCGGCTTGGAGCAGGACCGGCTCCAGCCCGATCTGCGTGACGAAAAGCCGCGGCGACGGGCTGATCTCCTCCACCCCTTCGTTGATGAAGCGGAAGTACCAGTCGAGCTCCTTTCCCGCGAGGCTCTCGGCCGACATGATCGCGCCGTTCTGGACGAACTCCCGCGCGGCGGCCTCCTCGACCTCCGCCTGCAGGCCGACGGTGCGGTACGTCTCGACGGTGCGCTGGCTGACGAGTGCCGCCCGTGGATGGATCGCCGTACCGCGATGGCGCTCGAGGACGAGCGAGCGCACGCCGTGATGGCCAAGAAAGACCGCCGTCGAAAGTCCGACGAGGCTGCCACCGACGATCAGGACCGGAACGTCTTCGTTCCCCATTCTCGCGAGTCTACGGCGCGCGCGCCGGCCGCCCGGAGTCACGCCGATCTGGCCGAGACGACGGCGAGCATCTCGCGGGCGAGGTCGTGATCCAATGTGCGCTACAGCCGGCGCGGCGGCAAGCGCTCCGGAAGCCGACAGCCTGATTCACCGGTTGGTTCAGCGCAACGCGTAACGGAGGAAGAGGTGGTCCCGGTGCCGCCGCACCGAGAGCAGTCGCGCGGCAACGGTCGCGTCGGGCAATAGCTCTACGCCCTCGACCAGTTGGAGGCGCGTCTGCACTGCGCGGCCGGCCAGTACCGGCGAGGTCGTGAGAAACAGCTCGTCGGCAAGGCGCGAGGCGAGGAGTGACGTGAACAGCCTCGGCCCGCCCTCCGAAAGGATCAGCGAGTGGCCGCGCTCGCGCAGCGAGCTGAGAGCTTGCCGCAGGTCGACCTGTTCGCCGTCGTTCACAGCGACGACCTCGCTGGCCGCCGGCACGCTTGCCCGCAGGCGGGTCGCGGCGCGCTCCGTCGTCAGGACGATCGCCTGCTGCTCGAGCGCCGGATGAGTCGGATCGAAGGAGCTGCCGGAGGTGACGAACGCGACAGTCGGCCACTCGGGCCGCCCGCGGCGGCGCCGGAGCTCGGCGAACCCCTCGGCCGCCTGCGGATAGACGCGCTCGGGCCGCCAGGTCCCGTTCGGCGACGCGAGCATGGTCCCGGAGCCAACGAGCACTGCGTCTGCGCACGCGCGCAGGAGCCCCATGACGAAGCGGTCGGCCTCGCTCTCACCCGCGATCAGCGCGTTCGAGCGTGGGAGCTCGGGGATCGCGACAACGCCGTCGAGTGTCTGGACGAAGTTCGCGAAGACGCACGACTCGTCGAAGCCGAGCCCACCGTCGTAGAGCCGCGCAAGCTCATCCGGCAGGTCGAGCTCCGGCAGGTCGGGAAGCTCGAAGAGGAGCTCGAGCGGCGTCAGCGGTGGCTCCGAACCTCGGCGAGGAACTCGGCGCGAAGCTCGGCATCGTCGTCGTACAGGCCTCGCCAGAACGTCGTCACGGTCCGAGAGCTCTCCTCGGCGACGCCGCGCATCTGCGTGCAGAGGTGCGCGGCCTCGAGGTGCACGGCGACGCCGCGCGGCTGGACGAGCTCGACGAGCGTGTCGGCGATCTGCTCACCGAGCCGCTCCTGCACCGTGAAGCGGCGCGCGTACAGCCGCACGAGCCGCGTCAGTTTCGAGATCCCGAGGATCTCCGGCCCGGCGACGTAGGCGATGTGCGCGACGCCGTGGAACGGGAGCGCGTGGTGCTCGCACAGCGCGTGAAAGGCGATCGGCCCCTCGGTGATCTGGCTGCGCGACCCGTCGACGCCGCGCGGCCGCTCGCTCGGAAACGCGGTGCGCAGCTTCGGATCACCGTCGTAACCGGCGGTCGCATCACGGAGCGCCTGCAGAAACCGCCGGGGCGTGTCGCGCGTCCCCGGGGTGGAAAGCTCCATGCCGAGGGCGGCGAAGATCTCGCCCACGTAGCGCTCGTAACGACGCCAATCATCCGGCGCGATCGCCCTCGACTCGGCCTCCTCGAGGCCTTGGATCAGTTCGACGACGGGTCTCACAGGGTCTTCTCCTTGAGTTGTGGGACGCTGCGGATCGCCAGCTCGCGCCGCAGAGCGAGGAACAAGACGAGCACGAGCTCGGTGAGCGCGATCCAGGCGAACGTGGCCGGGCGACCGACTGCCACGGTGATCCCGAAGATCAGAAGCTGAGTCGACATGCCGAGGTTCGCAAGCGTGGAGACCGTCGCGCGATCGTGATAGGCGAGCCGCGCTTGCGGCCCGGCGTCGCGCAGCCGCCATGCGAAGAAGCGCTCGACGAGCCTGTCCTGCGGGGCGTAGATGAGCACGTACAGCCCACGCAGCAACCCGTCGGCACGACCGGTCGTCTCCGGCGTCGCCCCCGCCCCCTCGCCACGCTCGGCGCGGTAGAGCCGCTCGGCGTTGTAGTTCACGTTCAGCACGGTCGTGAGCGCGACGAACCCGGCCACCGCGAGCACCGGCCGGCCGGTACTCCAGCCGACCGCAGCGAAGAGCGCAGCGTTCACGAACAAGTCGAGCTCGGAGTCGAGATAGCGCCCGAACGCGGTGATACGGCCGGAGAGCCGAGCAAGCTGTCCATCCGCATTGTCGAGCACGGTCTTCAGTTGGATGAGCACCGCGGCGAGCAGGAACCGGCCCTGCAAGAGCTCGGCGGCGCCGGCGATCCCCGCGGCGCCCGACGCGGCAGCGACGAGCGGCGGCGGCACGCGAAAGGGGAGCAGCACAACCACCACGAGGTGCGCGAGCGGCCGAAACAGGAGCTGACAGATGACCTCGTGCGCAGCCCTCGGCTTGCGCGAGCGCTCGAGGGTGCTAGACAAGGTCGGCCTTTTCGACCGGGGCAGCCGCCCGGATCAGCTCGCGGCCCCGGTCGACGTGATCCCACACGTTCCAGAAGAGGAACCCGCGCGGCCGCCGGTCCTCGTCGACGTACGCGACAATCCCCTTGCGGTTCGGCTCCTGCCAGCTCTCGACAGTCGCGAGCCGCGAGTCGACCTCGCCCACCGCCTCGTAACCCAGATCGAACATGTCGGAGTAGAAGAACGGGAGATGGTCGTACGAAATGCCCGCACCGGCCATGTTCGCGCCGACCGCGCGGCCGTGCGACTTCGCATGGTCCTCGTGCTCGAGGCGGAAGCGACGGCCGAGCGCGGCGAGCGGGAAACTCGCGACGTCCCCGGCCGCGAAGACGTCTTCGCGGCCCTCGACGCGGCCGAGCTCGTCGACGACGATCCCGTTGTCGACCACGAGGCCAGACGCCTCGGCCAGCTCGGTGAGGGGCTCGATGCCGAGACCGGCGATGACGACGTCCGCCTCGAGCGTGCGCCCAGAGCCGGTCGTGACCGAGTTCGGGTACGCCTGCTCCACGGTCTCTTCCGACAGCATCTCGACGCCGCGCCTTCGGTAGTCGGCCGTCACATAAGCGGAGAGCTCCGCCGGCAGGACGCGCCACGCGATCCCGGGCTCCGGGAAGACCATCGTGACCCGGCAGCCGTTCGCCGCCAGGGACGCCGCGATCTCCGAACCGATGAAGCCGCCGCCGATCACGACGGCGTGCGCGCCCTCGTGCGCCCGGGCGCGGACGGCCCGGTAATCGTCGAGCGTCCGGTAGTAGACGACGCCGTCGGTGCCCGGGATCCTGCGCGGGCGGCCGCCGGTGGCGAGCAGGAGCTTCTCCCAGGCGTACTCGTCCCCCACATCATCAGTCGCCCGGCGCCCCTCGAGGTCCAGCGAGACGATGCGGCGACCGAGCCGGAGGTCGGCTCCTGCAGCCTCCGTGCCGCGCCAGATCTTGGATTCGTCGGTGCCTGACCAGAGCCCCTTGGTGAGCGGCGGCGCCGCGTAGGGCGGATGCTGCTCCGCGCCGACGAGGACGATCGAGCCGTCCGCGTCGCGCTCCCGGATCCCCTTGACGGCGGCGTCGCCGGTCATGCCGCCGCCGACGATCAGATAGCGCGTTGATTCCATGTCGTCTCATCTCCCGAAGTTGTCAGTACAAATGTGCCCCCACGCCGCCACGCTCGATCGCGCGCCGGTGGGCCCGTGTGTCATTCGTGTCAGTTGTGCGCCGGGTCCTTACCTCGGTCCGCAAGACTAAGGCGGATGGAGAACTGGCACGAGGTGGATGGAGCGCTCGAGCGGACGTACGAGCTCGGATCGTTCGCCGAGGCGATCGCCTTCGTGAACCGCGTTGCCGCACTCGCCGAGGCGGAGAACCATCACCCGGACATCGCGATCGCCTATCGGAAGGTGACGCTGCGGTGGAGCACGCACTCCGCCGAAGACATCACTGAGCGCGACACCGAGCTTGCTCGGCGAAGCGATGAGCTCGCCTGAGTAGAGCCTTCAACCGTCGAAGAGTGCGAACCCCTCATCGAGATGGCGCGCGAGCGTAGGATCGAGCATAGGGTCGCTCTTGTTGTGGTCCGCTTCGCTGCCTCGCGAGCCTGACGGTGCCACCTCAGCGTGACTCTGCCGTCGACTCGACGCTGAGCTCTCGAGCGTTCGACCGGCCGCCACGCACGGATGGGTACGCGCCGATCCGTGACTACGCTGCGCTCGGCGACGGACGGACGGCGGCACTCGTCGCGCTCGACGGGTCGGTTGACTGGCTGTCGCTTCCCGACCTCGACTCGCCAAGCGTGTTCGCCGCGTTGCTCGACGCGCGCCGGGGCGGGCGCTTCGCACTCGCGCCCGAGGTTCCCTACGCGGTCGAGCGTCGCTACCTCCCCGACACAAACGTGCTAGAGACAACCTTCTCGACCGCCGACGGCGTCGTGCGGGTCACCGACGCGCTCACCATGCCCGACCGATCGCTCGGGCCGCTCCGCGAGCTCGCGCGCCACATCGAGGGCCTTTCCGGGAACGTGCCCATGCACTGGAGTGTCGAGCCTCGCTTCGGCTATGGCGCGCGGCCCGGGCGCGTCGGCCGCCGCATGGGTATCCCGGTGGCCGACGCGGGGTCGGTCGCGCTGGCCGTGCACTCATTCGAGGCCGGCGATGCCAAGGTGAATGCAGAGTCGATCGCGGGCCGCTTCGAGGCGCAGCAGGGATCCCGCTCGATCGTCGCGCTCTGCATCGCTCATCAGGAGCCGCTGGTCTTCCCGGCCCGCGCGGAGCTCGAGCAGCGGCTCGAGCACACGGCTCGCGACTGGCGCGTCTGGGTCGCCGGCCACTCCTACGACGGCCCTTACCGGGAGGCGGTGACCCGCAGCGCCCTGGCGCTGAAGTTGCTCGTGCACGCCCCGTCCGGCGCGGTCGCCGCCGCCGCGACCACCTCGCTGCCAGAGGAGATCGGGGGCGAGCGCAACTGGGACTATCGCTTCTGCTGGGTTCGCGACTCCGCGTTCACGCTCGACGCATTCCTCCAGCTCGGCTGCGCGTCCGAGGCGCGTGCGTACTTCTGGTGGCTGATGCACGCCTCCGAACTGACCCATCCGCGGCTGCAGGCTCTTTACCGGCTGGACGGCGGCAGCCGGGCACCCGAGCGCTCGCTCCCACTCGAGGGCTACCGTCGTTCACGTCCGGTGCGTGTCGGCAACGGCGCGGTCGACCAACTCCAGCTCGACACCTACGGTGAGCTTCTGCAGACCGCGTATCTCTACGCGCTCGCCGGGAACGACCTCGACCGCGACGTCGCCCGACGGATCGCGCAGACGGCCGATTTCGTGGCGGAGCTGTGGCGACGGCCGGACTCCGGCATCTGGGAAGTCCGTAGCCGGCCGGTGCATTTCACCCAGTCGAAGATGATGTGCTGGATCGCCCTGGACCGTGCGCTCGAGCTCGCAGAGCGGGGGGCGATCCCCGCCGGTCATGCTCCACGCTGGCGGACCGAAGCGAACGAGCTGCGCACGTTCATCGAGACCGGCTGCTGGTCCGCGATCCAGCGGAGCTATGTGCGCTTCTCAGGCAGCGAGGAGCTGGATGCAAGCCTGCTCCTCGGTGTGCTGTCCGGCTACGGCGATCCGACCGGCGAGCGGCTGAGCGGGACCGTCGACGCGATCCGCCGCGAGCTCGCTCATGGCCCTTACGTGAACCGCTACTCCGGCGAAGACGGGCTGAGCGGTTCGGAGGGCGCATTCGTCTCCTGCTCCTTCTGGCTGGCGGAGGCGCTCGCGCGTGTCGGCCGGATTGACGAGGCGATCGCGCTGATGGACGAGCTCGTGGAGCTCGCGAACGACGTTGGGCTCTATGCCGAAGAGATCGACCCTGCGACCGGCGAGTTCCTCGGGAACATCCCGCAAGGTCTCAGCCACCTTGCCCTGATCGGCGCCGCGAACGCGATCGCCACCGAGGTGCGCCGATGAGTATCTGGGCGGCGATCGCGGGCGGCTTCGCGGGCACGTTGCTGCTGACGACGATCATCCGTGCGGCAGCCGAGCTCGGCCTGACACGGATGGATCTGCCGTTCCTCCTCGGCACCGCTTTCACCGCCGACCGGATCCGCGCCACGGCGATCGGCTACCTCCTGCACTTCGTCTCCGGCCTGATCTTCGCTCTCGTCTACTACGGGATCTTCGTTGCCATCGACGCGAAGGGCTGGTGGCTCGGAGCGGTCTTCGGGCTGGCGCACGGTCTCTTTGCCGGCACCGCGCTCGTCAACATCCTGCTCCCCGTCTTCCACCCGCGAATGGGCAACTCCGGCACAGCCGCCGGCGGCCGGGTCGCGCTGCTCGAGCCGCCCGGCTTCATGATGCTGAACTACGGCCCTCGCACCCCGCTCGTTACCCTCGTCGCACACATCGCCTACGGCGCGGTCGTCGGCGGTTTCGTCGGGCTCGGAAGTTAGCGCCGCAAACGCCCGGGAGCGAAGGCGAGCGCGAGGCGGCCGAGAGTCAGGGCTGCAAGCAAAAGCCCGAAGTCGCGCAGCGCGATGTCGTAGTACTTCGGCGGGTCGACCGTCAGGAGATTGAGGATGATGCCGCCCAGCCAGCCGGCGACGACGAACGCGCCCAGCGACGGCGCCAACGCGACCAGTAGCCCCGCAGCGATCTCGACCCCACCGACGACGTACATGAATTGCTGGCCGCTTCCGGGGACGAGGTGATTGACCCACGGCGCGAGGTAGTTCGGCCAATGGACGGCCCAGTTGAAATACTTGTCGATCCCGAAGAGGATCGGCGCCACGGTGAAGCCGATCCGGAGCAGCCAGAACGCCTGGTAGGCAGCCCTGCTCACGTCCGGGCGGACGCTCGTCGCGGCACGCGGCGCCTTGGCAACCGCGCCACCTTTGTGGCTTGGGAGAACAGTGTCGGACATCTGGCGCCTCCTTTTGTTGGCGTCCGTGAGGCGGACGCCGGTGCTTCGATCGGTTGAGTGTCGAGCCGGGGGACGTTCTTACGCCCACCGGACTCGGCCGTCGATCAGCGGGCGGGCGGTTCCTGCTCGAGCGGGGCGTAGATCCGCGCGGCGAGCGACGGCGGGCAACCGCGTTCGACGAGCTCGATCAACGCGTGCAGATCGGCATCGCGCTGCTCCGCGAGTTGCCGAGCGAGCTTGGCGTCGAAGCCGCTCCGCAGGAGTTGTTCACGCCGCCACGCGACAACTCCCGTCGAACCGCTCTCGCGCGGCGTCTGCTGCTGCTGGATGGTTTTCATGCCGGCTTGGTGTCGCGGAGCGGACGCTTTCTTACCGAGGCTCGCGCGCCTGCTCCGGTGCGGCCTGCCTGACGTGAGCCTCGCCGCCGCGCTGGAGGTAAGACCGTGCTCGCCGGCGACACCAACGAGACATGCGCACCGAGTTGCACCACGATCGCACGAGCGCAAACGTCGTCGCGTGGAGGGCAGACCAGATCGTCGAGGCCGGTTCCGCGCCGACGCTCGCTAGTCTCGCGTGCGTGGAACCTCTCACGCGTCCGCCCGAGCCCGCACGTCCCACGTACCCGCCGGCTCTCGACGAAGACTCGCGTGAGTGGTTGCGCGCGCTCCGCGGTCAAGGGTCGCTACGCGACGACGCGGTTGCACGCCTGCACGCGCTCCTGCTCCGCGCGGCGCGATTCGAGGTCGCGCGGCGCCGGCCAACGCTGCCGCACCTACGCGGAAACGAACTCGACGACATCGCCACCGAGGCCGCGGACGATGCCCTGATCAGCGTGCTGGCACGCCTGGACGACTTCCGCGGCGCCAGCCGCCTCACGACCTGGGTCTACAAGTTCGCGCTGCTCGAGGCGGCGGTCAAGCTACGCAAGCGCGCCTGGCAGGGCCGCGAGATCCCGCTCGAGCCCGAGACCTGGAGTCTCTTCACGAGCACGGGCCTCAGGCCCGACGCCCAGCTCGAGCAGAGCGAGCTCCTGGAGGCGCTCCAGCGCGCGATCGCCGACGTGCTGACGCCACATCAGCGAAAGGTGCTGGTGGCGCTCGCCCTGAACGGCGTCCCGATCGACGTCCTCGCCGAGCGTCTCGGGACGACGCGCGGCGCTCTCTACAAGGCATTGCACGACGCCCGCCAGAAGCTGCGGAAGCACTTGCACGAATCTGGACTTTCGCTCGACTCATGGCTCGAGGAGGGAACCTGATGACCCAGCCCGGCCTCAAGGACACACTCGGGAGACTGCTCGGGCCGGCGGGCGCAGAAGTCGGCTGCGACACGTGCTTCGAGGAACTCGACCGCTACGTCGAGCTCGAGCTCGCCGGTCACAACGCCGACGGGGAGATCCCGGG
>Ga0105854_1001002_pt1 | contig 11848 bp, 9 predicted proteins | sample OrgsoiDNA_201058_FD_89679 | JGI IMG/M metagenome (GOLD analysis project Ga0105854, IMG submission 89679) | Permafrost soil microbial communities from the Arctic, to analyse light accelerated degradation of dissolved organic matter (DOM) -... | ecosystem: Environmental > Terrestrial > Soil >... | reverse complement strand
CGGAATTTCGTCCGCACGGAGCGGCTACTCGTCCTACGGGGCACATAAATGAGCGAGAGCACGCCAGTTCGTCTTGCGACCGGCACGCACGTGCTCGCGGACCTGAGTGACGTCGACCCGCTCATCCTGCGCGACGCCGCGCGGATCGAGTCGATCTTGACCGAAGCAGCACTCGACGCTGGCGCGCGGGTGCTCTACTCACACTTTCACCACTTCGGTGGCGAGGGCGGGGTGACCGGCGTGGTCCTGTTGGCAGAATCGCACATCACAATCCACACCTGGCCCGAGCACCGGTTCGTTGCGCTGGATGCGTTCATGTGCGGCAGCGCAGATCCAGAGCGCGCGGTTGCTTCAATTACGCGTGAATTGAAGGCGCGTGTGTGCAAAGTGGATGTGTCCAGGCGTGGCGTTGCAATGCTGACGTCGAAACAACCAGGAAGCCGCTAATCCAGGGCCGGTGATTCTTGTGCTAACGCCGCAGATACTCCACGACTCGCTTCGTTCTCCTTTTCTCCTGCGACTTCTCCGTGGTCGGAGCGAACCCGCCCAAGCAGTGCAAAGACCAGAACGGCAGCAGCCAGGGTCAGGATAATCGCAACCCAGAGAAGCTTCTTGAACGCAAGATCATAGGCCAGGAGCAGGTGCGCGTGATCGAAGCCCGAAAGGATCGACCCGGCTTTCGCCAGCGTTCCGGCGGCGAGTTGTGCCGCACCTGATGCCAGGGTATCCGGATTCTGATCAGGCCTGATGTCGGTCAGGGTTTGCCGGGCGAAAAACGCCAGCAACGACCCCACAATGGCCATGGCCGTGCTGTCAATCGAGACGCGCAAAGCGCCAAAGATACCGACAGCCATCCCGGCTTTTTCGCTAGGGACAACGCTCACGGCAAGGTTATCCATCAGCCCCCATGGAATGGCGGCACCCAGACCAATCAGAAGCAGATCCGCGCGCATCAGGATGCCATGATTTCCGAGCGGCACCTGGGCGAGTAGAAAGAGCCCTGCGACCGAGATAAGCATGCCCAGACCCGAGAGGATGCCAACCGGAATAAAACGGGTAAGCATCGCCGAAAGGAACGGGATAAAAAGCAGCGGCGCTGAAAAATAGAGCATCAGTATCCCGGCATCCAGCGCATTGAGCCCTTCGATCCCGATAAACCGCAGCGGCAGAACAACGAGCAGCGCAATATACGAATACGCTGTCGCGAGTGGCAGAAGCTGCGCGCCCACGAAACGCGGATAGCGAAAAAGGCTGAGATCGAGCATGGGATTCAGGACTTTCGTCTCGATCACAACAAAAAGGACCAGCACCAGAGCGCTCGCCAGAAAGAGACCCAGGACAAGCGAGCCCGTCCATCCATGCACCGGCGCTTCAACTACCGCGAAGGTGAAGAGCGTCAGCATGAGGGTGAAGGTGCCGGCGCCTGCCCAGTCGAGACCATGCACCGAAGGATTCTTGCTGTCCGTCATGAAGAAAATGCACAATATCAGTGCGATAAAACTGATCAGCGCACTACTGAGAAAGACCGCATGCCAGCTGGAAAAAGCGATCAGAATGCCGGCCAGAGTCGGGCCGAAGGCGAGGCCTGCGCCAAACGCGATGCCGATCAGGCTGAAAATCCTGACGCGTGCCGGACCTTCAAATTCCTGGGCCAGCATTGACACGCCGCCGGCATAGGCACAAGCAGCCGCAAGACCATGCGGAACGCGAAGGAAGTCAATCCACAAAACGCTGGGTGCGAGCGGCATCAAAAGCGAAACGATCGTCATGACCAACATGCCGACGAAGAAGATTTTCTTGCGGCCATAGTGATCGGCAAGCGCGCCCGCCACCATCAGGGTACTGCCGCAGGCGAGCATGAACGCATTGGTGATCCAGGAAAGAGCAACGGTCCCTCCCGCAAGGTCACGACTGATGTAGGTTTGTGCAGCAGGTCCCGCCGAAAGACTCAAGGGCAAGCTAATGCAGGCCAAAATCACCGCAATGAGAACAAGGGTTTTGCTGCGTGTGGGCCGCGGCACTGTCGGGGAAGCATTCGTGGTGCGCTGGAGCATCGATAAGATTCCCTAAGGTTCATGCGATACAGGAATGGCGCAACGGCGCCTCTCCCGGTTCTTGGCTTGGCTCAATCGTAGGGGTGTCAGCGTCATGGATAAAGAAAGACAATGCGAATTCATCTGTCGGGAAACACGAATAATGGAAAGCTGGTTGCATGCTGCCGATGTTCGTCGCCTTAGCCGACGATGAACTGATAGTCGATGAGGATGCGGTGATCGGCATCGACGATAAAGACATCGCGGCCAGCAGCGACGACGGCGTCTCCCGCGCTCGGCACCATGTTCCAGTCCACCATGACTGCGTCCTGCAGGGCGTGGACAGCGCTCACCTTGAAACGATGACCGCCATCGCGGACATTCTTCTCGTGCGAGCCTGTGACGCGCTGCTCCAGCGCATCGTAGCCCTGGACTTCCCGGGTTCCTACGTAGTGGGCGCCCTCCGGCGCCCAGAGCGCAGCGATCGTTTCCCGGCGTCTTTGTGGATCGGCCTCGTTCCAGACGGCGACATAACTCTCCGCCAACTTTTCAGCTTCGTTCATGACAAGCTCTCCTTGATAGTGGCTTTCTGCCGGGGCCGGCAGCACCATGGACCTGACTCTGCACTCAAGACGTACCACGGTCGATAACCTCCGAGGTCATGAGGTGTTAGTCCGGTCATCAGAACTTGACCAGCGGGGTCATGGCGACGAGCCGGATATCTTGCTAAAGTCAAGATATGAACCTCCATATGAATGCGGATCCGGCGCCCTTCGGGATGCTGCTACACCAGTGGCGGCAGCGCCGCCGGCTGACACAGATGGACTTGGCCGGCGTAGCCAATACCTCGACGCGGCATCTGAGCTATCTGGAAACGGGCCGCGCGCAACCGAGCCGGGAAATGGTTGTCCGTCTTGCCGAACACCTCGGTGTGCCGCTTCGCGAGCGCAACCTCCTGCTTCTGGCTGCCGGTTTTGCGCCGGCCTATCAGGAGCGATCGTTTGAGGAACTCGCCGCTGCGCGGCAAGCGATCGAGCAGGTCATACAGGCGCACAAACCTTATCCGGCTTTCGCGGTCGACCGTCATTGGAACATCGTGCTTTCGAACGCCGTGCTGCCGCAGCTGTATGTCGATGTTGCCGCCGAATTCCTGCGCCCACCGGTCAACGCAGTACGCCTCATGCTGCATCCGCGAGCCATGGCGCCGCGGATCGTCAACCTTCCCGAGTGGCGCGCGCATGTGATCGCCGTATTGCGCCAGCAGATCGAAGCCAGGGCGGAGCCTGGCGTCCAGGCTCTACTCGCGGAGATCCTGGCCTATCCGCCGGTGGCTGCTGGAGCGGTTGCGGATGTCACCGAAGGCCCGGGGCGTTTTGCGACGCCGCTCAAGATCGCGACGGATGAGGGTGTTCTATCTTTCCTCAACACCACCACGGTCTTTGGTACACCGACCGACGTCACCCTTTCCGAACTGGCGCTTGAAATGCTGTTCCCCGCCGACGCAGAGACCATTGCGATCGTGAGCAAGCTCACCGCGCACGAATGCGCGGCGAGGTCTTCCGACACTGATCAGTGATGTGACCGGAGAGGTTTTCCAATCTCCATCTGCAAAGGCGAAGCGAGCTTGAGTGGTCATTGTGGAAGATCAGAAGAAGCGGGTCAGCCCTACGCCCACAGGCAGGCCACTGCAATGGCATAAGAGCTTTCATGAAGAATAATCCGGGAGACACGTGCCGCAACCCTCCCGGGTACCGGAAGTCTCGTCACCAAAAAACCATGCCTCTCTTCAAGCATTCCCGTTATTTTATTCGCTATGCTAATTGATTGAGTAGACGCGCTTTTCGTCCCCCGCTTCTTCCCGATACAGCAATGTGGCAGTAACACTTCTTCTTACGTAGCTTCAGGTCGGGGGCGCAATATCGACCGTCGGGTACTATTGTCGCTACGTTTGGCCGCGCGACCTGTTATTCCGCTTTGGAATAACAGAAGAAGGATTTTTGATTGTCTGAAGTTCAGCTTTTTACATAGACTGTATGAGCGTCAGGTGATCCCCTTTCTTCACTAGTGTCGGCACGCGTGCCCGGCATTCTCCACCGGGAGAGATCGATGGTCGACAGACCGGCTTCCAACACATCCACCGTCCGTTCGCTGGCCCTGATTGCAGTCGTTGTGGCCGCGTTGGTCGCCGCCTTCGCTTTTACGGCCGGCTGGCTTTCGCCAGGGCGGCTGACGCCGGCAAAGATCGTCAATGGTCTCGCCCCGCCGGGCGGCGCGGCTCTCGGCTTTCGGCGCAATCACGCCAAGGGTGTCTGCTTTACCGGCAGCTTCGAATCGAATGGCGCGGCTGTGGCTTGGTCCAAGGCGCCAATGTTTGCGGCGGGCTCGTATCCGGTCACGGGACGTTTCAACCTCGCTACGCAGGATCCCAAAGCGCCGGATGCCACGGTTCGGGTCCGGGGCCTTAGCCTGCGCATCGTCGCCCCGGATGGAAGCGAATGGCGCACGGCGATGATCGACCCTCCCTTTTTCCCGGTCGCCACTCCGCAGGCCTTCTACGGACTGCTTCAGGCCTCGGCGAACAAAAGCGACCCGGACGCGATGAAGAATTTTGCCGCTGCGCACCCGGAGCTCGGTAATTTTGGCGCATGGGCCGGCCACGCGCCTTGGACTGCCTCTTACGCGCAGGAGCGGTACAACAGTCTCAACAGCTTCATCTTCACCAATGCTGAGGGACAGGACCAGGCCGTGCGCTGGTCCTTTGTGCCGGCTGCGCAGCCCGAGGCCGTCTCCGCTGACCAGTTGAAGGCGCGTGGCGACGGGTTCCTCGAGGCCGATATTACGCAGCGGGTGCACAGCGCGCCGCAACGATGGACGCTGGTTGTCACGGCCGCCAATCCCGGCGACCCGACCGCCGACCCCAGCAAAGCGTGGCCGGAAGACCGGCGCAAGGTGGAGGCGGGCACTTTGGTGGTCAGCGCCATCGAACCCGAGGCCGACGGGCCGTGTCGCGATCTGAACTTTGATCCCACCGTCCTGCCGCCCGGCATGCACGTCTCGGACGATCCATTTCCCGCCGCGCGCTCAGCCGCCTATTCGGTCTCGTTCAACCGGCGGACCGCAGAGGATAAGGACTACCCGCACCATCCCGCGGGAGGAGCCACGCCATGACCCCGATCCACGATCGCTTCACACCGCTGCAACGTGCTCTTCACTGGCTCATGGCGATTTGCATTCTGGCAATGCTGTTCATCGGTGTCGGGATGGTGTCCACCGTTCGCCCGGATTATCTAACGCTCGTGTCCATCCACAAGCCGCTGGGTATCGTGATTCTCGTGCTGGCGCTGATTCGCCTGGCGGTGAGGCTGAAGCGCGGCGCGCCGCCGCTGCCGGCGTCGATGCCGGTACCGATGAAACTCGCCGCCCATCTTTCGCATCTTGCGTTCTACTTGCTGATGATCGGACTTCCGTTGATCGGATGGGGCATGCTGTCGGCCGCCGACTATCCCGTCGTGGTGTTTGGAGTACGCTTGCCGTCCATCCTGCCGCATAGCAACAGTCTGCACACGCTGCTCTGGAATGCGCACAGGACGCTCGCGCTATGCTTCTTTGCGCTGATCGTGCTTCACCTGGCGGCGGCGCTTTTGCACGCGCTGGTCAGACGTGACGGTGTCTTCCAGACGATGGCGCCCTGGCGCTCAGGCGTCGAGACCGACGCCTCCGGCGATCAGTGACCTTCGAGCAAATCGAATGATGGCGGGAGGACATAGGCGGGCGGCCCGCCGAAGGTCAGGCAATGGCGAGCCGGCAGTTGCGTGAATCTACCTAGCCAGGGAAATCCGCGCTCACGGTGGTGGCTTCCCATGCGGCGATTTCGGCGCGCAGCGCCTCCAACTTGTTTTTGACACGCTCCAGCCCGTTGCTGCCCAGGATCAGATGGCCCGGAGGGGTTGGCGACTGAACCGCCGCGATGATAGCCAGGGCCGCGCGCGCCGGGTCGCCTGGCTGCTTGCCACTACCGGCCGAGATGGCAGCGCGGCGCTTGCCAGCGCCCGCCTCGTAGGCCTCAATCGGCTTTTTAGCTTGCTTCAGCGAACGTCCTGCCCAATCGGTACGGAATGGCCCGGGCTCAACCGCGGTCACCTTGATCCCAAAATCGGCCGTTTCGGCGGCCAACGCTTCGCTCAGACCTTCCACCGCGAACTTGCTGGCGGCGTAGTAGCCGCTTCCCGGATTGCCGATCAGTCCACCTACGGACGTGATGTTGACGATGTGCCCGGCGTGCTGTTCTCGCATTGTGGGTAACACGGCCTTGATGGTGTCGGCCACGCCAAAGAAGTTGACCTCGAACATCTCGCGCACGTCCTGATCGTCGCCTTCCTCGATGGCGCTCAGGTAGCCATAGCCGGCATTGTTGACCAACACGTCAATGCGACCGAATTGTTGCAGGGCCGTTTCAACCGCGTGTTTGATCTGACTGGCCTGGGTTACATCGAGTTCGAGTACCAGTGCGCGGCCACCGTAGCGCTCGTCAAATTCTGCGAGGGAGCCGGGTTGACGAGCTGTCACGACAGCACGCCAGCCTTTATCAAGGACGGCAAGTGCGAGCTCCCGGCCGAATCCGGTGGAACAGCCGGTAATAAACCAAACGGGTGCGGACGAGGGAGTGTTGGCGGATGGCATGAGGTTCCTTTTGACGAGAGCCGTGCGGCAGCTAAACCACACGGTAGGGGAAGCGGGACAAAAAGTATCGCACGTTGGAGCGTGCCGGGTGATCGGCCGCTCGCCTGAAGGTCACCGCTCTGATGACCTTTCCAAGCGATCGAAACGGACGTTATTTGCTTAGTTTCGCGAGCGCCAATTGAGTTACCGTCTGCGAGTGCTTCCGTGATGGCTGCGTCGAATTTTGCTTTCAGATCCGCATCCTGTTTGCGAAATCCAAGACCTTCTCCCGGCCCCCAAACCGCGCCCCCGATCGTTGGTCAGGCGATCCTGATTCCTGCGGTCTCTTTGTTGTCGGCGATTCCGGCGTAATAGGTTACGTCGTCGAAGGCCATGTCGACGGGTCCGTTGACCAGTTCGAGGTCACGCAATGCCCTTTGCCGTGCCGTTGATCTTTCTTTACGATAGCTCAGACGTTTTGCGTTAAGCTCGCGCGGTTTGGCAGCTTCACCGTGCCCTTGACCTCTCTTCTCGATCGCCCATGCCTTTGCCAGAATCCCGGCCTTTGCGGTTTGTACTGCTCGCCCTTGTCGCGCTCGTCGTCGTTGTCGCCGGTATTCTGGGCTGGTCGGCCTGGCAGCACCGCCAGCGTCTGAGCGCGCCGATTCCCGCCGCGCTGCTCGATATCGCACCGATCCGGCTCGCGCGGCCCGATGCGATGATCGTGTCGAGCAGCCTGCGCGACCTCCCGCACGACCTCCTCTCGGTTCCGTTGCTCAAGTCCGTACTAACCGAGGACTTCGTTTTCTACTACGAAGAACGCGACACGTTGCTCGGCCTGAAGGGCACGCTGCGGCGCATCGCCTACGAACATCAGCTTTCGCTTGGCGACGAGGTCATCGCGCTCGCGCTCGAACAGCCGGCCGATGTCGCGCTCTGGCGCGGTCCGGACGGCAAGCTCACACACTGGCTGCTCAACGCGAATCGCAGTGGCTGGGCCAAGCTCCTTGAGCTCGCCGCAAAGATCGCGGTCAGTGACACACAATTGTCGCAATCGGGCACGCTGCCGCTCGCCGGCGGCGGCACGACGCCGCTCTACAAACTTCAGTACACCTCTCAGGACGCGCTGTTCTTCGCAGGCAACGGCGACAAGATGGTGGTGTTCTCCGACCCCGGCATGATCGAAAGCGGTGAGTACGGTGCCGATGCCGAACGCGCGAAAGTCTGGGAAGCATTGCTCGACACGCATTGGCAGGCAAGCCCGCTGCGCCGGCACTTCGGGCTCGCAGATTTCACAGGAAAACACACGATGGTGGCCGAGACCGGCTATCTGTCGTTCAACTATCAACAATTTTTCCCGGCCTTCGAGGCGCTGCGCTTCGATTTCGACGGGCAGGCCTGGAGCAGCTATGTCCGGGTCCTGGGCGGTGCGCCGCGTGCTGCGCTCCATACACAGGACCTCTGGCATCACGTGCCCACTGCTGCAAGCTTGTGCACGGCGATGCCGCTCGAGCCGGGCAAGCTCGCGCCAATACTCGCCGGGACGAAGGACCTCGCGCCGCTCGGCGATCCGAAGATGCTGGATGGCGTGCATGCGCCGGCCGCCATTTGCTGGTATCCGGCGGGCGGGCTCTATAGTCCGCTCGTAGTCGCCCGGGTCGATGCACACGCGACGTCCGACGCGGCACTCGATGCGCTGTTCGACAAGTCGATCGGCAACAGCCTGGCCGCGCAGGCCAAGGGTGATGACGCCGGGACTGGCGACAATGCGGATGCCGCGAAGCAGGGCGGCAAGAATGCAGGCAGCCACGTTCCGGGTGCCGCGGCCCCGGCCGGAACCGGAACCAGCACTGCGAGCGTCGACGTCCATATGCAGGGCGGTGCCCGCATCTGGCATCGCATGGTCAAGACCGATTTCGGCCGCTTCGACGTGACGATGGCGCGCGAGGGCGACTGGCTCGTGTTCTCGCCGAACGCGCAATTGGTCGCCGATACGCTGGCAGTCTTTGCAAACCAGCGTCCCGCGCTCGCGGATTCGCTGCCCGCCGATCGCTCAATGATCGAAACGGTGATCACTCCCCGGACTCTGTCGGCCTTGCTCGAACAGGCGGCGCTCGGCTCGCTGCCGCGGCAGACCGAACCGATCTTCCGCGAAGCTGCGCAAAACCAACTGACGCCGCGGCTCAAGGCGATGGCGGGTTTCCCGCCGGTCGCGCTGATGCTGCCTGAATCCCTGGACGATGCCCAACGTGCGTGGCAACCGATCGAATGGCAAACGCTAAGCGACGCAAAATGATCGGCGCGGCCTGCGCGTGGCCGGTGCTCAGTATGGCGATGCCGATGGCCGACGCACCGGTCCTCGACGCGGAGCAGTCGCGGCGCTTTCGTGCATGGTTTGTGTTACTGGTTGCGCAACAGTTACGGCAAGGGCCGAACGCGCGCTGGTATCACCGCGACTGCGCCGGTCTCGTGCGTTTCGCGGTCGGCGAGACATGGCGGCCGCACGATGCGAAATGGCGCGCGCAGAACGGCCTGAGTGAACGGCGCCTGCCGCCGGAACTGGAGTTGACGCCGGCACAACAGGCCGCATGGCCACAACGCTGGCGCCGCATCGACGGCAGCGTTGGCGCGTTCGCCACGGCGTTTTCGCTCGTGCAGGAAAACAGTGTGCTGGTCTCGCGCGACATCAATCTTGCCGAGCCCGGCGACCTGCTGTTCTTCGACCAGGGCGACGATCAGCACCTGATGATCTGGATGGGCAATTACATCGCTTACCACAACGGCCGCCGCACGCGCGACGACACGGGGCTCAGGGCGGTGGGCGTTCAACAATTACTGACGTGGAGTGATGTCCGGTGGCAACCCCGCAGCGACAATCCCAACTTTATCGGCGTGTTCCGGCTGCGATTCTTGTCGCGCTGAGCCTGCTCGCACCCTGGGCCGTGTCCGGCGCTTCGACGCCGGACAGCTCCGCCGTGTCTGCCGCCTCCGAGCCGGCCGAACCTTCGTCGCTCGTCAGCGGTTATCGGCCGGTCGAGGGGGCGCCGTTCTTTCTGCTGGCCGACAGCGGCTTCACGAGTGACGCCGTTGCACGCGTGCGAATCGAAGGCGACCCGTCCGTGTTCGACGATTACGGCGGTGTCGACGTGGTGGTCTATCGCGTGCCGAAGCCGCTCGATTTCCTCGAGCGCCAGAAGGACCTGCACCGGATCCAGGTCAACGGCGACTACTCGGGCGAGGGCCTGGCGAACACGCTCGCCTTCCTCTGGGACAAATGGTTCAAGAAGTCGCGCATGGTGTTCCAGCAGATCTTCACGGGTGCCGCCCGGCAGTCGGTGATCAGCGCGGCGCCTTCGATGACCCAGGCGCCGCCCGCCAGCTACCAGACGCGGTTTCATTCGGCACCCCAGTACCGTGTACTCAAGCAGTTCGAGATGGTCGAACGCTTCCGCTATCCCGTCACGCAGGCGAAGCCGATCGAGGCCCCGGCCGGCGTCAAGCTCGCCGGCAGCAGCAGCGATTTCATCAAGACGTCGGCAGGCAACGTCTATGTGCCGATCGGAAAACTCAAGCCGGGTCTCTACTTCGTTGAAGCGTACGTCGGTGCCCATCGCGCGACCACGCTGGTATTCGTCTCGAACACGGTCGCGATCACGAAGACCGCAGGCAAGTCGATGCTGGTCTGGACCACAGACCGCATGAGCGGCAAGCCGGTCGGCGATGTCGACATCGTCTGGTCGGACGGCAACGGTGTGCTCAAGAGCGATCACACCGACGACGACGGCGTCGTGAGCTTCGGCCGCGACGTGCCCGAGAAGAGTTACACCCTCGGCCAGGACAAGGACGGCGGCGTGTTCGTCTCCGAGAATTTCTACTACGACAGCGAGATCTACAACAGCAAGCTCTACCTGTTCACGGACCGGCCGCTCTACAAGCCGGGCGACCGGGTGCGGCTCAAGGTCTACGGCCGGGAGTTCACGGGTGCGCGCGATTCGAAGCCCATCGAGGCGGCGAAGGTCATGCTGAAGCTTGTCGATCCGGCAGGGCAGACGTTGTTGTCGCGGCCTTTGCAGATCAGTTCCGATACCGGCGGAGATACCGAACTGAGCTTGCCGTCGAACGCTTTCCCCGGCGGCTATGAGCTGCACTTCGACTACCGCGGCGCAACCTATAGCGCGATGTTTCGCGTCGCGGACTATGCGAAGCCGGCATTCGATGTCTCGATCCATCTCGACCGCGAGAACATTCATGTTGGCGAGCCGGTGACAGGGCAGGTCGAGCTTCACTATCCGAACGGCAATCCGGTTGCGGATGCGAGCGTCTCCCTCGATCTGAAGTCGCAGACGTTATCGGTCACGAACGGGGACCCCGAATTCGGTGCGCGTTTCCCCCAGAAACTTGCGCAGAGCACCTTGCACGTCGATGCACAGGGCATCGCGCGTTTCAGCTTGCCGGCCGCCGCAGTGCCGAGCCGCTATCTACTCCAGGCTGTCGCAAGCGAACACAACATCTTTCCGGTCAGCGCGAATCGTGAGCTGATTTTGCAGCCGGCGCCTCCCCGCTACGTGCTGAAGCCCGCGCAGGCCGGAATCGGTGCGGGAAAACCGGTGACGTTTTCACTACAGGGCATGGGGGCCGGAGGGACCGGGTCCACAGTGAGCTGGGAAGCGATCCGGCTCGAAGACCGCAGCCGCGCGGGCGGCGCGTTGCCGTCAGGCAAGACGAGTTTCGACATCGTTTTCCCGGGACCGGGCGCATACAACATCTTCGCGCGCGGCCAGAACGGCGAACTGCTCGGCCAGTCGAACTACAGCATTGCCGCGCCGGCCGCGAAGGTGCTGGCGGGCGCGATTGCGATCGAGGTCGACAAGCCGCGCTATCAGCCGGGTGAAGTCGCGCATGTCCGCGTCGTATTCCCCGAGCCGGTCGCGAATGCGCTGCTCACGCTCGAACGCGACCAGGTCGAGCATCGCGCGTTGCTCAACCATGCCGACGACTGGATCAAGCTCACGCAGAAGAGCCCGACCGAGTGGCTTGCCGATATCCCCGTCAAGGAGGACTACGGCCCGAACATCACGTTCTCGGCGCTCTATGTGAAGAATGGCGATTTCAATTTCCAGAACGCGGGGATTCAGGTGGTCGTGCCTTCGATCGAT
>Ga0105854_1001000_pt1 | contig 11879 bp, 8 predicted proteins | sample OrgsoiDNA_201058_FD_89679 | JGI IMG/M metagenome (GOLD analysis project Ga0105854, IMG submission 89679) | Permafrost soil microbial communities from the Arctic, to analyse light accelerated degradation of dissolved organic matter (DOM) -... | ecosystem: Environmental > Terrestrial > Soil >... | reverse complement strand
TGTACCTGGAGCGCCTGGAAAAAGCGCTGGCCGGCGATGGCCGCGAAGTGATCAGCATCGTCCTGCCTGACGGTGAAGAATATAAAAACTGGGCTAGCCTGATGCAGATCTTCGATGCGCTGCTGGCCAACAAATGCGACCGCAAGACCACCCTGGTGGCGCTGGGCGGCGGCGTGATCGGCGACCTGACCGGCTACGCGGCGGCCAGCTATATGCGCGGCATCGGCTTCGTACAAGTGCCGACTACCTTGCTGGCGCAGGTCGATTCCTCCGTCGGCGGCAAGACGGGCATCAACCACCCGCTGGGCAAGAACATGATAGGCGCGTTTTATCAGCCGCGCGCCGTGATCGCCGATACCTCGACCCTGGAAACCCTGCCGGCGCGCGAACTGTCGGCCGGCCTGGCTGAAGTGATCAAGCATGGCGCCATCATCGACAGCGCCTTCTTCGACTGGATCGAAGCCAATATCGCCAAGCTGATGGCGCGCGACAAGGGCGCGCTGGCGTATGCGATCGCCCGTTCGTGCGAAATCAAGGCTGACGTGGTGCGCCAGGATGAACGCGAAGGCGGCCTGCGCGCCATCCTGAACTTTGGCCACACCTTTGGCCACGCCATCGAAGCGGGCCTGGGCTACGGCCACTGGCTGCACGGCGAAGCCGTCGGTTGCGGCATGGTGATGGCGGCTGATCTCTCGTGCCGCATGGGCTATATCGACCAGGCAGCCGTGGACCGCGTGCGCAATCTGGTCACTGCCGCCGGCCTGCCGGTCAAGGCGCCGGACCTGGGCGTGGAGCGCTGGCTGGAATTGATGGAAGTCGATAAAAAGAATGAAGGCGGCGCCATCAAGTTCATCTTGCTCAAACCGCTGGGCAGCCCGCAGATCACGTCGGCGCCGCACGAACTGGTATTGGCCACGCTGGCCGCCGGAGTGGTCTAAATGCTGCCCGAAGACTTCCTTGCTCCCTATGCGGCCCATTCTGCACAGGGGCAGGGACGTCGTTTTGCCGAGGCGCCGCACGCCTCGCGCAGCCAGTTCCAGCGCGACCGCGACCGCATCATCCATTCCTCGGCGTTTCGCCGGCTCGAATACAAGACCCAGGTTTTTCTCAACCACGAAGGCGATCTGTTCCGCACGCGTCTGACGCACAGCCTGGAAGTGGCGCAGATCGGCCGTTCGATCGCGCGCAACCTGCGGCTGAATGAAGATCTGGTGGAAGCCATCGCGCTGGCGCACGACCTGGGCCACACGCCATTCGGCCACGTGGGCCAGGACGTGCTCAATGAATGCATGCAGGACCATGGCGGCTTCGAGCATAACCTGCAAAGCCTGCGCGTGGTCGATACGCTGGAAGAGCACTACGGCGCCTTCGACGGCTTGAACCTGATGTTCGAGACGCGCGAAGGCATCTTGAAACACTGCTCGCTGGCCCATGCGCGCGAACTGGGGCCGGTGGCCCAGCGTTTTATCGACCGCACCCAGCCGACGCTGGAGGCGCAGCTGACCAATCTGGCCGATGAAATTGCCTACAACAGCCACGATATCGACGATGGCTTGCGTTCCGGCCTGATCACCATCGCACAGCTGGAAGAAGTGGAATTCTTTGGCCGTCTGTGGCGCGACGTGCAGACCGCATTCCCAGGCTTGTCGGGCCGGCGCGCCATCTATGAAACCTTGCGCCGATTGATTACGGCACTGGCCGACGATTTGATCGTCACTTCGACGTCATTGCTGGAAGATGCGGCGCCGCGCAGTGTGGACGAAGTGCGCACCAGCCCGCCATTGATCCGTTTTTCAGACGCCATGCGCCGCGACGCCACCGAGCTGAAACGCTTTTTACGGGCCAATCTGTACCGACACTACCAGGTCAACCGCATGCGCGTAAAGGCCAGCCGCATCGTGCGCGAGCTGTATGACGTTTTCATGGGCGATCCGGCCCTGCTACCCCCCGACTACCAACTGAAAGAAGGGGATGCCAGCAAACAGGCGCGCAAGATCGCTGACTATATCGCCGGCATGACGGACCGTTATGCGATCCGTGAACATCGCCGCCTGTATTCGCTCGACGAGCTGTAGCGCCTATAAGGCGCCGCTGGCCATCAGCAAGCGCGTCACTTCCGCCGCCGAATGCAGGCCCAGTTTTGCCATCGTATTGTGACGGTGTACCTGCACGGTTTTTTCGCTGATGCCCAGTTCACGGGCGATGATCTTCGACGCTTTTCCTTCCGCCATCAACAGCGCCACTTCACGTTCGCGCGCCGTCAAGGCGGCCAATGCCGATGCTGCGGCGCTGGACTGCCTGGCACGCCGGCTGTCCTCTACGCTGCGGGCCACTGCCCGCGTGACGGCGTCCAGCAAGACTTGATCCTTGCACGGCTTTTCCAGGAAGTCGCAGGCGCCTGCCTTCATGGTTTGCACGGCCATGGCCAGGTCGCCGTGGCCGCTGAGGAAAATCACCGGCAGGGCGATGGCGTGGCGTCCTAATTCTTGTTGCAGTTCCAGCCCACTCATCAGCGGCATGCGTACGTCAAGCAGCAAACAGCCCGGTACATGACCGCCATAGCTATCCAAAAAATCGCGTGCTGATCCAAATACCTGCACTTTCCAGCCAGCTGAATCGAACAGATAGGCCAGCGAACGGCGCATCGCATCATCGTCGTCGACGATAAAAATTACGGCGTCGGTTTCATTGATCATGGGGTGTCTCCACGTGGGTGGCTTCGGGCAGGCGGAAGCAGACCGTCAAGCCGGGAGCGTCATCGTTCGCGCGCGCCGACAGGGTGCCGCCGAACGATTCGATGATGCTTTTGCTGAGCGACATGCCCAGCCCCAGGCCTTCGGCCTTGGTGGTAAAAAAGGGTTCGAACAGGCGGGCAAAATGTGCCTCGTCCAGGCCGCAGCCAGCGTCGCGCACCGTCACGCTGCAAGCGCCATCGTCGCGCTGCAGCAGCACGCTGACACGGTGATCGGGATTGCCGTTTTCTGTCTGCGCATCGAGCGCGTTCTTGAGCAGGTTGAGCAGTACTTGCTGCACTTGCTGCGGGTCGGCCAGCACCTGCGCCTGGCCGGCGTTCATTTCGGCGACGATCTGTGCATGCGGATGGGCGGCACGGAACAGGACCACGGCTTGCTCCACGGTGTCCGATAAGGCGAACTTCGTGCTCTGCGTTGGGCGCTTTTGCGCCATCGCCCGTATATGCTGGATGATGGCGCCCGCGCGTTCGCTTTGCGTGGCGATTTCCTGCGCGCCCTCAAACAGCGGCGCTGGTTCGAGCCGGCCCGCGTCGATACGGCGCACCATGCCGCGTGCGAAATTGCCGATGGCCGCCAGCGGCTGGTTCAGCTCATGCGCGATGGCGCTGGCCATCTCGCCCAGGATGGCCAGGCGCGCCGTATGGTCTTGTCTTGCCTGGTGCTGGCGCGCCTGTTCTTGCAGGGCGCGTAATTGCTGCGTGCGCCGGCTGACCAGGTATTCCACGCGCACCGTATGCACGGCCCAAGCCACCAGCAGGGCCAGCACCAGCAGCATCCAGCCCCAGTAGCGCTCCAGCGCTGCATCAAACGTCAGCTTGTTCAGATAGGCGTAGGGACCGATGCGCAGTTCGTGGAACAGTTCATCGACGCTCTGGTAATCGCTGGGCACCGTCCAGCTGTAGCCTTGTTCAGTGCGCGGCATGGCAAGCAAGGCTAGCGCCACCTGTTTTGCCAGCGCCGGCGATGTTTGACGCAAGGTGACGAAGGGCCAGTCCGGATACAAACGCGACGAGGTCGCGCAGCGGAATCCCGCGATGGGGCGCGTGGTGATCACGCGCAGTTCGTTCGCCGCTACCTGGCCCTGCGCCATCATCTGTTCGAGCAAACAGGTGCGCACGATGCCTGCGTCCGCAGTGCCTGAGCGGACCGCTGCGATGATCTGCTGCGAGGGAAAACCGCTGTAACGCAGACTGGCGAAATCGCGGGCAGGATCGATGCCCGCCTCCTTCAATTCACGCGCCGCGATCTGGTAGCCACCAAACGCATCGTGCGCCACCGCCATTACGTTTTTACCCTTCAGGTCGGCCAGGTCATGCAGCGGCGCCGACTGGCGCACGACGATGGCCGAACCGATGCCGAGCCGTGGCGAGTCTGTCCAGGGCGACTCCAGCGTGGCGATGCGGCTGGCGCCATCGCTGTGCTCAAGCGCCACGTAATGGCCGCTGCTGGTGATGGCGAAATCGATTGCCAGTCCATGCACGGCGCGCGTCAAGCCCGCTTTGTCGTAATCGGCCAGTACGAAGCGCACGCCGGGGATGCTGGCCTGCAGATGGCGCGTGACATACGACCAGTCTCGCCGCACGGCGTCCGCACCCTTGTAGGCCAGCACGCCGATGCGGATCTCGGGCAGGTCGGCCGCACTGGCGAACGATGCCGCCAGCGCAAAGGCAGGCAGGAAGAAAAGCCGCCGCAGCCGCACTAGAACATGCTGCGCTGCGCCGCCTGCGCATCGCCGAACAGCTCGAGCAGCAGTTTCTTGATGGGGGCGGGCAGCGGCGCGTCGGCGATCTTGCTACCGTCATACCAGACGTGGGTCGCTTCCCCGGCCAGCGACAAACGCCGTGCCAGGGTGATCCGACAGGGAATGATATGCAGCTTGTAGTGGGTGAAGACGTGCACGATGGGCAGCAGCGTTACACGCGATTCGATTTCGCCGAATGGCAGCACGGCGCGCGCCAATTCCTCATCATCGACCGTGGGCAAGGCGCTGCCATCGCGCAGCACGTGGCCGTCGAGCTCGGGCAAGGACAGCAGGCCGCCCCAGATGCCGGTCGCGGGGCGCTGCTCGAGCAGTATTTGTCCCTGATCGATCACGACCAGCATGACGGCATGTTTTTCCGGACTGGTCTTTTTGGGTTTGCGCACAGGCAGGTCCTTGACCCGGTTGGTGGCGTAGGCTACGCAGCGCGGCTGCAAGGGGCAGCGGCCGCAATCGGGGCTGCTGCGCGTGCACAGGGTGGCGCCGAAATCCATCAAGCCTTGCGTATAGGCTTCGATGCCCGTTTCAGGCAGCAGCGCTTCGGCGCGCCGCCACATCGCTTCTTCCACCTTTTTTTCGCCGGGATACGCATCGATGCCGAAGGTGCGCGCAAACACACGCTTGACGTTGCCATCCATGATGGCAGCCCGCGTGCCGCTGGAAAAAGCGGAAATGGCGGCAGCCGTCGAGCGGCCGATGCCGGGCAGGTCAGCTAGCAGGGCCGGGTCGCTGGGAAATACGCCGTCGTATTCGGCCACCACGCGCTGCGCGCATTTGTGCAGGTTGCGCGCCCGCGTGTAGTAGCCGAGGCCGCTCCATTGCGCCATCACGTCTTCGACGGGCGCTGCCGCCAGGTCGCGCAGGGTAGGGAAGCGCTTCAGGAAGCGCGCGTAGTATCCCAGCACCGCCGTCACCTGCGTTTGCTGCAGCATGATTTCGGAGAGCCAGATCAGGTAGGCGTCGCGCGTGTTTTGCCATGGCAGCGCGTGGCGGCCATGCTGTTTTTGCCAGGCGATGACGGTAGCGGAAAAGCTGGGGTCACTATAATTTTCAGACGATGCCATGCCCGGTGCGGGCGATAGCGGATGCAGCAAGCGTTTCATGCAGGTTTCCAGTATATTCCAATGTGTTTAGTTAGCGATGGCTGCGCGTAAGGCGTCAGCCAGCTGCGCCAGTTGCGCCTTGTCGCGTTCCAGCGCGGCCAGGTTGGCATCGAAGGCGGCGATTTTCTGTTCCAGGCTGCCCGTCGCATCGTGGATGCGCTGGATCGAGGCGAAGCGCAGTTTCAGCTGTTCCTTGTACTCGGCGATTTGCGCTTCGAGCGGCGCCATGATGACCTTCAGCCACGCGCTGGCGTCGTCATTGGCTTGCGTAAAACTGCGGCGCACGCGCGAGGCGATGGTGTCGAAGAATTTCTCCATCAGCACCACGCGGCTGGTGGTGAGCAGGGTCGCCGTGCCGAACTGTTTATGATAAATGGCTTCGATGGTCTCGATCTCTTCGCGGTAGCGCTCCAGCGAAAATGGCATCGGCATAGCCAGCGCCAAACCATGTTCGGCAGCGAATTTGCGGTACATCACGCCCATCATTTCAGTGATCTCGGCGGTCTTGCGTTCCGAGCGGTCCAGGTTTTGGCCGATGCGCTCGAAATACTGGCGCATGGCGTCGCGCAGCCCCGTAAAAAAGCGGCTGCGCTGCATGGCGGCACGTACGGCGTCGATATCGTCACGCACGATTTCCATGCCCAGGCTGGTGTACAGCTCCGTCGACAGCCGCGTAAACACGGAACGCGTCGCCTGCAGCTTGAACAGGCTGCTATCGAATTCCTTTTTTTCGATATCGATGCGGCGCATCATGTGGGCGATCACGCCCTGGTTCTTGCCGCGCAGGCTATGCAGTTCGTGTAATTGCTCGGCGATGCCGCGCGCGCGCGCCGTGGTCTGCGTCTGCTGCGCCGCGACGATGGCGTCCAGGTCGAACACCAGCTGGCGCCCGATGATCTGCTTGCGGGCCGGTATCAATTCGTCGAACAGCGCCGTTTCCAGCGCCTGCAAACGGCTTTTTTCCAGCAGCGCCGCATCGTGGTTGATCTTGCCCACCAGGGCTTTTTGCGCCGAGACGGGAAACACCTGGCCAGGGTCCAGGGTCAGCAGCTGCGCCACGCTGGCTTGCTGGCGTTCGATTGCCTCGCTCACTTGCGCATCGCCGCGCAATTCATCCCACATGCTGTCGATCTTGTTGAGCACCACCAGGCGCCCCGGTCCGGCGCCGATATGGTTGCGCCAGACCTCGATATCGCTGCGCGTCACGCCCGTGTCGGCCGCCAGGATGAACAGCACGGCGTGCGCATTCGGGATCAGGTTCAGGGTCAGTTCCGGTTCCGTGCCGATGGCGTTCAGGCCGGGCGTGTCGAGGATGACCAGGCCCTGTTTCAGCAGCGGATGAGGAAAGTTGATGATGGCGTGGCGCCACATGGAGATTTCCACCAGGCCGTCTTCGCCGACGATGGCTGGCGCGTCGGCATCGTCGGCGTCGAACAGACCGTAACGGGCCGCGTCTTCCACGCTTACGCGGCGGGTCAGGCTGACCTGGCGTATGGCTTCCTGCATGTCGCCGCCCGCCTCGATATTCAGGGGCAGCACCGTCCACGCCGACTCCATGTCGCGGTAATCGCTGGTCGACAGATTGTGCGCGCGCGTCTCGATCGGCAGCAAGCGTATGCACGGCGGCCATGCCGCGTGGTATAGCAGTTCGGTCGGGCACATGGTGGTGCGCCCCGCGCCCGACGGCAGGATACGCTGGCCATAATCGGCAAAAAAAATCGCGTTGATCAGTTCGGATTTGCCGCGCGAGAATTCCGCCACGAAGGCCACGGACAGGCGGTCGTCAGCAAGGCGCGACAGACAGCGTGCCAGGCGCAGCGCAGAAGCGCCATCGACCAGGCCGGCGCCCTGGGCGGCTTGCTGGTAAGCCTGCAGAGCAGCCAGTACATCCTGGCGCCAAGCGCTGTATTGTTCCAAGTCCCTGACCATCTGCATCCTTTGTGAGTGAGCTACTTTTGACAGTTCACACAATAAAACGTCGAGCGCTGCCCCTGCACGATCTGGCGTATCGGCGCGCCGCACACGCGGCATGGCTTGCCCGTGCGGTTGTACGTGAAATACGTTTGCTGGAAATAGCCAGACTGGCCATTGACGCCGATGAAGTCGCGCAAGGTGCTGCCGCCCTGAACGATGGCTTCGGCCAGCACGTCGCGGATCGCCTGCGCCAGTTTTTCGTAGCGCGCCAGGCCGATGCGCCTGGCTGGCGTCTTCGGATTGATCCCGGCGCGGAACAGGCTTTCGGAACAATAGATATTGCCCACGCCGACGACGATATCGCCGGCCAGCAGCACCTGCTTGATATTGGTATTGCGGTTGCGCGTTTTTTCGAACAGAAGTTGTCCTGTGAAGCCGCCTTCCAGCGGTTCCACGCCCAGGCCGCGCAGCAGCGCGTGGCCGTCCAGCGGTCCGTCGGCCTGGTCGTGCCACAGCACGGCGCCAAAGCGGCGCGGGTCGGTCATGCGCAGTACCTGTAACGTGCCTTCGGCGTCTTCCACCACCAGGTCGATATGGTCGTGCTTTTGCGCTTCGGTACCGGAAGGCAGTACGCGCAGGTGGCCCGACATGCCCAGGTGAATGATCAGGCTGCCATGTTGGAAGTGAATCAGCAGGTATTTGCCGCGCCGCCCCGTCAGGCCGATGGTCTGGCCCGATAACTGTTCGCCCAGGGCAGGGGGGAAGGGCCAGCGCAGGCCATCGCGGCGCAGCACGACGGAGCGCACCGTGCGCCCTTCGATATGGGGCGCGACACCGCGCCGTGTGACTTCGACTTCTGGCAATTCTGGCATAGGACTCGACAATGAAAACAGCAGGGTTGCGGGCGTATGGCCGGCTGCGGCTCGTGATGGCGATATCGCGTATCGTTAACTCGGTTATTCTCGTATATATTTCGTTACATACGTGAAGTACGCGATCTACGCGTTGGGCGTAGAATCAAACTTTGCCGTTCAGCCAGGATCCGCCTTTGAAAAACGCTTTCGCCATTGTAACCTTGTCCGCCCTGATGGCTACGCATGCCATGGCACAGACACAAACTGCGCCTGCCGATATACCGGCAGGCGCTCCTGTGGCCAAGCCGGCCGGTGCAGCAGACGCCAAACCAGACGCCAAGCCAGACGCTGCTGCGGGTGCAGCGCTGCCGAATGTCAATCTGAGCAGCGACTTGCTGTACAAGCTGACCAAGGCGGAGCTGGAATTCAAGAATGGCCAGTGGCAGGGACCGTATGTGACCATGATGATGGCGGCGCAGCAGACGCGCGATCCGCGCCTGGCGCGCCGTGCTTCCGAAATGGCGCTGGCGGCTAAGCAGGGCAACGAAGCACTGGCGGGTATCCGTTTGTGGCGCGAACTGGCGCCTGATTCCGACGAGGCGACGCAATTCTTCCTCGGCTTCGTGGTGCTGACGGACCGCATCGAAGAAGCCGAGCCGATCTTCGCCCAGCGCCTGGCCAGTGCGCCACCGGGCTCGCGCGGCGTAGCGCTGTTCCAGATGCAGCAAATCCTGGCGCGCGCAAATGACAAGCTGTACGCGTATTCCATGGTGGTGCGCCTGACCCAGCCTTACCTGGACATGTTTGAATCGCATCTGGTGCTGGCGCAAGGCGCCTTGTCGATCGGCGAGCGTCCGCGCGCCATCGACGAAGCCAGCAAGGCCCTGCAGATGAAGCCAGCCTCCGACCTGGCGGCGCTGACCCTGGCGCAGGTGAGCGGCGAGCCCGATGCAGCCGGCAAGGTGCTGGCAGCTTTCCTGGACAAGAACCCGGACAGCATTGAAGTGCGCTCCGCCTACGCACGCCTGCTTGTCGAGCAAAAACAGCTGGCAGCGGGCCGCGATCAATTCCTGCTACTGCTGAAAACCCAGCCTGACAACGCGGCCGCCCTGTATGCGCTGGGCATCATTACCTTGCAGTTGGACGACACCAAGGGCGCCGAGCAGTATTTCAAGCGCTTCCTGGCCGTGCTCGATAAAGCGCCTGGCGATACGCGCGACCCATCGAAGGCCCTGATGATACTGTCGCAGATCGCCGAGACGCGTAACGACACGGCTGGCGCCATCGCCTGGCTGGACAAGGTCGATAACCGCGATTCACCCGGCTACTTCGATGCCCGTTTGCGCCGCGCGCAACTGATTGCCCGCAATGGCGACCTCGATGCGGCCCGCAAGGCGCTGACGGAAATCGAAGTCGACGATCCCGCCAGCCAGGCGCAGGTGCTGCTGGTCGATGCGCAGCTGCTGCGCGATGCCGGTTATGCGCAAAGCGCGTTCACCGTGCTGGGTAATGCCATCGTGCGCTTCCCCGATAATCCGGAACTGCTGTATGACTATGCCTTGCTGGCCGAGCGCCTCGATCATACGGATGTGATGGAAACGAGCTTGCGCCGCGTGATGGCGCTGGCCCCTGATAACCAGCATGCCTATAACGCGCTCGGTTATTCGTTTGCCGAACGCGGCGTGCGCCTGCCCGAAGCGTATGCCCTGATCGAAAAAGCCTTGCAGATGGCGCCCGATGATCCTTTCATCATGGATAGCATGGGCTGGGTGCAGTTCCGCATGGGTAATCTGCCCGCTGCCGAAGAAGCGCTGCGCCGTGCCTACGCCCTGCGCGCCGATCCTGAAATCGCCGTCCACCTGGGCGAAGTGCTGTGGCAAAAAGGCGAAAAGACAGAAGCGCAAAAACTGTGGCGCGATGCGCAAGGCAAGGACCCGAAAAACGAAGCGCTGAAAAGCACGCTGGCGCGGTTGAATGTCAGTTTGTGATTGAATTGATCAACTCAATAAAAAACCAGCGCCTTGACGCTGGTTTTTCCTTATGCCCATGCCAAAACATCTTATTCCCTTGACTGCCTTGTGCCTGGCCCTGTCGGCCTGCTCCACCTTGCCGTCTCCGTTTTCGTCCAGCGCCCCGCCATCGACGCAAACGGTGGCGCCCTACCGCCAGCAGGTGGAACTGACGGGCCGGCTGAACGTGACGTATCAAAAGAATGACAAGCCCGAATCGGCCACCGTCAATTTCAACTGGCAGCAAACGGCGCAGCGCACGGACGTGACCCTGTACACGCCATTGGGCAGCACCCTGGCCACGATCGCCGTCACGCCGCAGGAAGCGGTACTGACGCAAAGCGACAAGGCGCCGCGCCGCGCACCCGATATCGATACGCTCAGCGCACAGCTGCTGGGCTGGTCCTTGCCCGTGTCGGGTTTACGCGACTGGCTGCAGGGTTATGCGGACGGCGCCGATGGCCAGCGTTTCGTCGCTTCGCCCGGTAATGACAGCGTGACGACGAAGGATGGCTGGCGCTTGCGTTATGTGTCGTGGCAAGATGTTGGGCAAAATACTACTGGCGCATTGCCCCAACCGCGGCGTATCGATGCCGAACGCACTACCAGCGCCCAGGCCGATGCCGTGTCGCTGCGCATCGTGCTCGATCCCGCTCCATCGTCCCAAGCACAATGACACTTGCTTCCCTGCTCACTTCTTTGAATAATTGCCCGGCGCCCGCCAAGCTGAATCTCTTTTTGCACATTAACGGCCGCCGCGATGATGGCTACCATTTGCTGCAAACGGTATTCCAGCTGGTCGATCATGGCGATACCTTGCACTTTGCCCTGCGCGACGATAGCCTGATCCGCCGCACCACCATCCTGGCTGGCGTGCCCGAAGAGCAGGACTTGATCATCCGCGCCGCCAAGCTGCTGCAGGCCGAAGTGCTGCGCCGCACGGGCGCCTTGCCGCGCGGCGTCGATATCGCCATCGACAAGGTCTTGCCCATGGGCGGCGGCCTCGGTGGCGGTTCCTCCGACGCGGCCACGGCCCTGATGGCCTTGAACCGCCTGTGGCAAGCCGGGTTGACGCGCGAAGAATTGATGGCGCTGGGCTTGCCGCTGGGCGCCGATATCCCGTTTTTCATCTTTGGCGAAAACGCTTTTGCCGAAGGCGTGGGGGAAGCCCTGCAGCCCGTCACCACGCCTGATTGCTGGTATGTGGTGATCGAGCCGGGCGTGCAAGTTCCTACTGCTGCAATTTTTTCTGCAGAAGGCTTGACGAGGGATAGCGAACCCGTCACAATAGCGGACTTTTCCAGGCACCTCACAAAAAGTAACAGCGTGAGCGGGTTTGGTAAAAACGATTTACAGCAAGTAGCAAGCAGTCTTTTCAAGCCGGTAGCAGATGCGGTAGAATGGCTGAATGCTTACGGAGAGGCCAGGATGACTGGTTCCGGTGCTTGTGTGTTTAGCGCGTTTTCCAGTAGCGAAGAAGCGGATGC
>Ga0105854_1000997_pt1 | contig 11891 bp, 7 predicted proteins | sample OrgsoiDNA_201058_FD_89679 | JGI IMG/M metagenome (GOLD analysis project Ga0105854, IMG submission 89679) | Permafrost soil microbial communities from the Arctic, to analyse light accelerated degradation of dissolved organic matter (DOM) -... | ecosystem: Environmental > Terrestrial > Soil >... | reverse complement strand
GATGCAAATTTCAAGTTTGGGTCCGGCCATCCGACGCTATCGCAAGGTCGCGGGGCTTACTCAGGCTGAACTCGGCGAAAAAACCGGTTTTGACCCCAAAACCATCAGCCGCTTCGAAACCGGTACCTATACCCCCAGCGTGGAAGCATTGTTTCTGCTTGCCGATGTGCTGGGCATAAAGCTGAAAGCGTTTTTCGCAGATTTGGGCGATGAAGACGAACAGCGGGCGTACCTGTTCAGCGTCATACACAAAGCCACCTCAAAGGATCTGGGAAAGCTGATTGCTGCGGTTGACCAGGCCTTGTCCAAGCCTTAGTGCCAGTAATGAAAAAGGCAGATTTGTCGATGTCGATAAATCTGCCTTTTGCGTTGACTGGCGCCTGAAAAACCGCCTGCCTTGAGCGTTGAAGAACGTGCATCGATAGTGGCCATCCGATATTCTCCGCGCGAAATTAATTCAAAATGTAAGGGAATACGATGAAACACCTTCGCCCGATCCTCATGGCAGCGCTGTTGTGCGCACTGCACAATCCCGCGCAAGCGGCCAGCAACACCCCGGCGGCACCCACCGAAGCGGCCGAGGTGCAGCAAACGCCGGAGCAGTTTCTCGCCACCCTGAAACAACAGCACGGCACCATCACCCTGCCCTCCGGCATTGCAACGATGAAACTCAACGACGAGTTTTACTACCTCGATCCGAAAGACACCGAACGCCTGCTGACCGAGGGCTGGGGCAACCCGCCCGGCAACAAGACCCTGGGCATGATCATCCCAAAAGCCGTGAATCCACTGACCGCCAGCGGCTGGGGCGTGATCGTCAGCTACAAGGACGACGGGCATATTTCCGATGAAGATGCGGCAAAAATCGACTATGCCGACCTGCTCAAGCAAATGCAGGAAGAGGACGAGGAAGACAACAAGGCACGCCAGAAGGAAGGCTATGCTGGTCTGCACCTGCTGGGCTGGGCCGAGCAACCGCACTATGACGAAACCAGCCACAAAATGTATTGGGCCCGGGAACTGAAATCCGATGACGCCGAGGGCAGCACCCTGAACTACAGCATTCGCGTGCTGGGCCGCAAAGGTGTCCTGGAATTGAATGCCGTCGCCGCCATGGCGGACCTGCCGACCATCAAGCAAGAACTGCCTAAAGTCATCGCCTTCACCAACTTCACCGACGGCAACCTCTACACCGACTACAGCCCTGGCACCGATAAACTGGCGTCTTATGGCCTGGCAGCACTGGTAGGCGGCGGTTTGGCAGCGAAGGCAGGATTGTTTGCCAAGATCGGTATCTTCCTGCTGGCAGCGAAGAAGTTCCTGGTCGTGGGGCTGGTCGTGATTGCAGGTTTTGTACGCAAGCTGTTCAGCCGCAAGTCTTCTTAAGACTATTGGCCTTCTGCGCTGCCGGGTGACGCTGGCAACGCAGGAGAAGCAAACGCCAGGCACGACAACACCGCTACATGACAGCGCAGCAGATGAACAAAAAATAAGGTTTTTAAAACGAGTGATATCGGAAGGTATTGCGCGCGCAAGCCTCGAATCGGAGGACTTGGCGTTATGGAGGCAACCCCATCAGCCACACCCCGGCACACAATGTTCCCGCTGTGGCTGCTTCCTTCCGGATCTGACCAGGTTCACGGGTAATCGTTGCGGGGGGACCGATGGGGTCACCATAACGACGTTCACCTCACGGCGAACGGCGCCATTGTACCTATCTGAGACGAAGTTACAACCGTTCGGGAGGATTAAAAAATATGAGCAGCGTCAAGGACATGCAGCGACCCAAAAAGATCGCACGTGTAGGAGCTGCCGAAGGCTGCGATCTTTTGATCCTATTGCGCCAACACCTCATCCGCCCTGCCGCCCTCCTGCTGGATCACCAGGTGGATGAAGTGCAGCTTGGCGATCACCGCTGACGGCAGCGCGAACGGATAGAAATCCGGCTGCCCCATGCTCCGAGACAATTCGTTGAGCATGCCAGCCAACTCGATCCACGCATTGACGAACGACAGGAACGCCGTGCCGCCAGGATGCTGCGGGTCGTAGAGGGTGCTGGACGGGAATGGCTGGTAATCGAAGTCCATTTCCCGGGCACTCATGCCAAAGCCCAGGGCGGTGTCGACGGCGTCCATCATGTGCAGGTAGTGCGCCCAGGTTTCGGCCCAGTCTTCCCACGGATGCATCGTCGCGTAGGCGCTGACGTAATGTTGCTCCCAGTCCAGCGGCGCACCTTGCTGGTAATGCCGCTCAAGGGATTCGGCGTAGCTCGCTCGATCGTCGCCGAACAAGCCACGAAACGGTTCCAGCCAATGGCTGTTGGCGATCAGTCGATCCCAGTAGTAATGGCCGACCTCATGACGGAAGTGCCCGAGCAACGTGCGATACGGCTCGTGCATTTGCACCCGAACCTGTTCGCGGTGAGCATCATCGGCTTCTTTGATATCGAGGGTGATCAAGCCGTTGGCGTGCCCCGTCGTCGGCAGCTTGCCTTCGAGGTTGATGCCGATGAAGTCAAAGGCCAGGCCGGTTTCTTCATCCACGGTTTTCGGGATGACCTGCAACCCGAGGCTGACCAGTTGCGCAACCAATCGGCGCTTGGCCGTTTCGACCTTACACCAGCGCTCAGGGTTTTCGGCAATCGATAGATCAGGGATGGTGTGATTCAGACTACAGGCGATGCACAACGCATCGTGATCGTTGGCTGGGAGCAGCCAGTTACACGCGGCCGGGGAATCGAGATTGGCGCAGCGGCGCAATACACCGGCCTCGGGATCAGCATCAAGCAGCCAAGTGTCCGCTTGCGGGCCGGGTTGCAGCGACGACAAGCGACTCTGCTCCGGCTGATAGCCCAGCGCCGCCGAACAGGCCAGGCACTGACTGTTGCGAAAGAACAGCGACTGTCCGCAGCGGCAATGCCAGACCTTGCTGTTGCGCGAACTCTCGCTGATGAAAGGCGCGGCGATGCGGGAACTGAGCTGTTCGAAGAAACGGTACATGGCGAACTCTCCCTGAGGGGTGCCAAGACTAGATCATTTCGGCTAGCCGATCGTTCCCATAATTGTGGCGAGGGGGCTTGCCTGTGGCGAGGGAGCTTGCTCCCGTTCGACTGCGCAGCAGGCGCAAATGCCAAGGGGACCGCTTCGCGCTCCAACGGGGGCAAGCCCCCTCGCCACAGGTCCGCTTTAGACAGAGATATTGTGTTCCTTCAGGAATACCACAAACGCCTCTTCATCCAGCACCTTCAACCCCAGCTCATTGGCCTTGGCCAACTTGGAGCCCGCCCCCGGGCCAGCCACTACGCAATGAGTCTTGGCCGACACCGAACCCGCCACTTTGGCGCCGAGGCTCTCAAGCTTCTCCTTAGCCACATCGCGACTCATCAACTCAAGCGAACCAGTCAACACCCAGGTCTGCCCGGCCAGCGGCAAGCCTTCGACGACTTTCTTCTCGCTCTGCCAGTGCATGCCGAAATCACGCAACTGTTTCTCGGCCGCCTCGGCAATCTGGCGATTTTCTTCGACAGCGAAAAACTCGCGAACCGAATTCGCCTGTTTCTCCGGCAATGCCTGGCGCATGTCCAGCCAGTCGGCGCCAAACACGCCTTCCAGTGAACCAAACTTGTCCGCCAGTTTCTGCGCACCGCCCGGCCCCACCGAAGGGATGTGCAACTTATCGAGGAAGCCGCCGAGCGTGGTGCTCGCAGAAAACTCCGCGCCCAATTCGCCCTGATCCTGAATCTGCAAACCGTGCTTGAGCAGCTCGGCAATCACCTGCTGGTTATGCGCATCTTCAAAGAAGCTGTGAATCTCGTAAGCCACTTCCAGCCCAACATCCGGCAAGTACGTCAACACTTGCGGCAACGCCTGCTGAACCCGCTCCAGCGAACCCAGAGAACGCGCCAGCACCTTGGCCGTCTCTTCGCCGACATCGGGAATCCCGAGGGCGTAAATGAAGCGCGCCAGGCTCTGCTGCTTGCTGTCTTCGATGGCGCTGAGCAGCTTCTTGCTCGACAGCTCGGCAAAGCCTTCCAGGTCGACAATGTCTTCGAACTTCAGCGCATACAGATCGGCCGGCGAACTCACCAGGCCTTCATCCACCAGTTGCTCGACGCTCTTGTCGCCCAGGCCTTCGATGTCCATGGCACGACGGGAGACGAAGTGGATGATCGCTTGCTTCAACTGCGCACCACAGGCCAGACGACCGACGCAGCGATACACCGCGCCTTCGCTGACGGTCTCGCGACCTTTGCTGCGCTTGACCAATTGCGTGCGCTCGACATGAGAGCCGCACACCGGGCATTGCTCGGGAATCTGCACCGGCCGTGCGTCTTCTGGACGACGCTCAAGGACAACTTGCACCACTTGCGGGATCACATCGCCAGCGCGGCGGATGATCACCGTGTCGCCGATCATCAAACCCAGTCGCTCCACTTCGTCCATGTTGTGCAGCGTCGCGTTGGCCACCGTCACGCCAGCGACCTTGACCGGTTTCAAGCGAGCGACCGGCGTCACCGCGCCGGTGCGGCCGACCTGGAACTCCACGTCGAGCAATTCGGTGAGCTCTTCCATCGCCGGAAATTTGTGCGCAATCGCCCAACGCGGTTCGCGTGCACGGAAACCCAATTCACGTTGCGAAGCAATGCTGTTGACCTTGAACACCACGCCATCGATTTCATAGGCCAGACCGTTGCGGCGCTCACCGATGTCGCGGTAGTAATCCAGGCATTCATCGATGCCATGGGCCAGTTTCAGCTCATGACTGATCGGCATGCCCCAGACCTGCAATTGCTTGAGATTGCCGATATGCGTGTCGGCAATGTCGGCCGAAATCTGGCCGATGCCGTAGCAGCAGAATTCCAGTGGACGGTTGGCGGTGATCTTCGAATCCAGCTGGCGCAAACTGCCGGCCGCCGCATTACGCGGATTGGCGAAGGTCTTGCCGCCGACTTCCAGTTGCGTTGCGTTGAGCCGTTCGAAACCGGCCTTGGACATGAACACTTCGCCGCGCACTTCAAGCGTCGCCGGCCAGCCAGTGCCGTGCAACTTGAGCGGGATGTTGCGCACGGTGCGTACGTTGACGCTGATATCTTCGCCGGTGGTGCCGTCGCCGCGCGTGGCGCCGCGTACCAGTACGCCGTCCTGATACAACAGGCTGACCGCCAGGCCATCGAGTTTCGGTTCGCAGCTGTATTCCACCGCCGCGCCGCCACCGAACAGGTCGCCGGCCGGCAGGTCGAGGCCTTCGGTCACCCGACGATCAAACTCGCGCATGTCGGTTTCTTCGAAGGCGTTGCCGAGGCTGAGCATCGGCACTTCGTGGCGCACCTGGGTGAACGCCGACAGCGCCGCGCTGCCGACGCGCTGGGTCGGCGAGTCGCTGGTGATCAGTTCGGGATTGGCCGCTTCGAGGGCCTTGAGCTCATGGAACAACCGGTCGTACTCGGCGTCCGGAATGCTCGGCTCGTCCATCACGTGATAGCGATAGTTGTGCTGATCCAGCTCAGCGCGCAGCTCTAGAATGCGGTTTTTGACGGCGGTCATGGGTGTTCTCTCATAAAGCAAAAGAGCAGCCGAGGCTGCTCAATCTTCTAATCACGATAGCCTAAAGGCTTGCACTATGTGGCGAGGGGGCTTGCCCCCGTTCGGCTGCGAAGCAGTCGCAAATCCTGTGATCGTGCCCCATCTGGCAAAACAGGCTGAATGGTTCTGGGGCCGCTTCGCAGCCCAACGGGGGCAAGCCCCCTCGCCACAACAGCCCTTTTGACTCTAGCGCTTCTGGGTCAGGGCGCGACGTTCGAATTCAACGATGCGCTGACGGTAATGCTCGATGGTCTGAGCGGTCAGCACGCTGCGCTGGTCGTCTTTCAATTCGCCGTTCAGTTCCTGGGACAGCTTGCGTGCCGCAGCCACCATCACATCGAAGGCTTGCTTCGGATGACGTGGGCCTGGCAGGCCGAGGAAGAAGCTCACCGCCGGAGTGCTGAAGTGGTCGATGTCGTCCAGATCAAAGATGCCCGGCTTGACCGCATTGGCCATGGAGAACAGCACTTCGCCGTTACCCGCCATGCTTTCGTGGCGATGGAAAATATCCATCTCGCCGAAACGCAGGCCGCTTTCCAGAATATTCTGCAACAGCGCCGGGCCTTTGAAGCCGGCGGCGTCGCGGCAAATCACGCTGATCACCAGCACTTCTTCGGCTTGCGGCTGATCTTTTTCGCTGACCGATGGCGCGGACTTGGCGTCATCCGGGAAATCGTCGTCACGGCTGCTGAAGCTCGGGCCGCCGTCCAGGTCGAGGCTGAGGTTCATGTCACCCTGGGAAGGTTCGCCATGGCCACGCTTGCCGCGCTTGGAGCCCGACTCACGAGGTTCCCGGGCCGGCATGCTCACGGACGGCAGATCGTGCTCATCCAGTTGCGGCTCTTTATGAGTATCCAGCACCCGTGGCGGGCCCAACAGCTCGGCGCTGGTGTCCTCGTCCGGCAGGTTGGACAGACTTCGGTCAAGGCGGAATTTAAGTTTTCCCTTGCCGCCGCGCATGCGACGCCAGCCATCGAAAAGAATACCGGCAATGACAATAATGCCGATGACGATCAGCCACTCGCGCAGACCGATTTCCATGTAATCCCGTGCCTCTATAAAAAATGCTGAAAAATAAGGGGTTTACAACGTGCAAACCGCTTTAAAACGTGGCGCCAACTCTATGTTCTGACAGGCGTTTTGCCCACGTATACGAAAAATTGACATTAAACTAGCACGACCAAAGGCAACTTTACACCGTCTGTCACAATGGCTTCAGCGAATATGTCGATTGGCCAGCAAGTAAAGAGAAAGTAAATAAGCCTACAGCACATAAATACTTGCCCTACAGCCAGCGACTCAGGCATCCACCATCGCCATCGCCTCCTCGACATCCACTGCTACCAAGCGTGAGCAACCCGGCTCGTGCATCGTCACCCCCATCAGTTGATCGGCCATTTCCATGGCGATCTTGTTGTGGGTGATGTAGATGAACTGCACCGTCTGCGACATCTCTTTGACCAGTCGTGCATAGCGTCCAACGTTAGCGTCATCCAATGGCGCGTCAACTTCATCGAGCATGCAGAACGGCGCCGGGTTCAACTTGAAGATCGCAAAAACCAGGGCCAGAGCAGTCAGGGCTTTTTCGCCACCGGAGAGCAAATGGATGGTGCTGTTCTTCTTTCCTGGCGGCTGCGCCATGATCGTTACCCCTGTATCGAGTAGATCTTCGCCCGTCAGTTCCAAATACGCGCGCCCTCCACCGAAAACTTTTGGGAAAAGTGCCTGAATACCGGCATTGATCTGATCAAAGGTATCTTTGAAGCGGTTGCGGGTTTCCTTATCGATCTTGCGAATCACGTTTTCCAGGGTATCCAGCGCTTCCACCAGATCGTCGTTCTGCGCATCCAGATAACGTTTGCGCTCGGATTGTTGCGTGTATTCGTCAATGGCCGCCAAGTTGATCGCACCAAGACGCGCAATACGTGCGGCAATGCGCTCCAACTCTTCCTCAGCCTCTTTTTCGTTGGCTTCGGCCACCAGGGTCGCGATCACGCCGTGGAGGTCGTAGCCGTCTTCCAGTAACTGATCCTCGAGGGTCTTGCGGCGCACGGTCAGGGCTTGCCATTCCATGCGCTGGTGTTCGAGTTGGCCACGGATCAATTGCGATTGTTGCTCGGCCTGGTTGCGGCGCTTCTCGGCATCACGCAATTCGCGGTCGGCATCTTCCATGGCCATTTGCGCAGTCTTGAGTTCTTCGTCGACGGTCATGCGCTTGTCGAGCAATTCTTCGAGCTTCAGGCGCAGCTCTTCCAGCGGCGCCTCGCCCTCCTCCAGATTCAGACTCAGTTGCTCGCGCTTCTCGGTCAGGCGCTCGGACTGCATCTCCAGCCGTTCCAGCGCCTGACGCGTCGAGTCATGTTGCGCCTTGAGCGAACCCAGACGCACCGCCAGTTGATGCGCATGATCCTTATGCTGCCGGGCTTCCTGTCGCACCCGATCGAGGCGCTCGCGCAAACTGTCGCGCTGAGCCAGCAGCAACTCGCGCTGCTCGGTGTCCAGCGCCATGCTGTCGAGGGCGTCCTGCAATTGCAGGCGTGCTTCGCCGATGTTTTCGTGTTCCAGTGCGCGCTGCTCGCTCAGTTCGGTGAGCTCTTCGTCAAGACGAGTGCGGCGCAGGGTCAGTTGTTCAGCCTTGGCTTTACCGGCGGACAACTGGGCTTTCAATTCACCTTGTTGACGGGCTTCGTCTTGCAACAGACGGCGCAAATGTTCGCGACCGTTTTCTTGCTGACGCTGTTGCGCCCTGAGATTTTGAAGTTGGGTTTCCAGCGTTTCGACCGAAGTTTCGCGCTCTTCGCGTTCAAGGCCCAGGCGCTGGATTTCCTGGCCACGGGCAAGCACGCCGCTTTCCGCTTCACTGGCCCGACGCACACGTAAAAAGTGCCGACCGACCCAGTAACCGTCACGACTGATCAAGCTTTCGCCGGGCGCCAATTGAGCGCGTAAAGCCAAGGCCTGCTCAAGGCTTTCCACCGGTTTGACCTGCCCCAGCCACGGCGACAGATCGATCTGCGCCTCGACCTTGTCGAGCAAGCTACCGGCCACGCGCACGCCCTCGCTGGCGGGGCTGAGCAAGCGCAGATCGCCCTGGGCAAACCCGGCCAGATCGAAATCGCCGAAGTCATCCACCAGCACCGCTTGCAGGTCGGCGCCGAGCACGGTTTCCACCGCCAGCTCCCAACCCGCTTCTACCTTCAGGCCTTCGGCCAGGCGCGGACGGTCTGCCAGGTTTTGTTCACGCAGCCATTCGGCGGTGCCGGTGCCCGGATCGAGCGCGGCTTGCTGCAAGGCTTCAAGGGACGCGAGACGACCATTGAGGCGCTGCAAATCACCCTGGGCTTGTTGCTGCGCGGTCAATGCGTGCTGCAATTCCTGACGCAGCTGTTCAAGCTTTTCGACCTGAGCTTCTTCACTGGTTTGCAAGTCCTCAAGCGTCGCTTCGGATTCAGCGAGCTGCTCGCTGAGTTCCATGATCGCCGCGTCTTCCGGGTCCGCCGAGAGTAACGTGCGCTCCTCACCCAGACGCTTCTGGCGATCAGCCAAACGCTCCATGCTGGTTTCCAGTTGCTGGATGCGCGACTGCTGCACTTCAGACTGACGACGCGGCTCGGCGGCCGTGAGGTTGAAGGTGTCCCACTGCTCTTGCCACCCGTGCATGGTGGTTTCGGATTCTTCCAGCGCAGCGGCGGCTTCTTCGGCCGCGGCGCTGGTGACTTCCTGTTCCGGCGTGAGCAGGTCCAGCTCTTCGCCGAGGGTCAACAGCAAGGTGCGGTCGTGGCCCAAGTGCGATTCGGTTTCCAGACGTGCGCGCTCGGCTTCTTTCAGATCATCTTGCAACTGACGCAAACGCTGCTGACCGTGCTGGATGCTTTGCTCGACGCGGGCGATGTCGCCACCGACCGAATAGAAGCGCCCTTGCACCAGATTGAAGCGCTCGGAGAGGTCGTGGTGACCGTCACGCAGGCGTTCAATCGCCGCATCGGCGTTACGTTGCTCGGCGACCAGGGCCTCAAAGGTGATTTCCTGAGTGCCGATGATCGCTTCGCGCTGACCGACCTGTTCGTTCAACGCCTGCCAGCGCAGGGCCGACAGTTGGGCCTTGAGCTGACGCTCTTCGCCCTTGTATTCCTGATACTTCCTGGCGGACTCGGCTTGGCGGTGCAAGCGCTCGAGCTGACGCTCAAGCTCTTCACGCAAGTCAGACAGGCGGGCCAGGTTTTCATGGGTGCGGCGGATGCGGTTTTCAGTCTCGCGCCGGCGCTCCTTGTACTTGGAGATCCCCGCCGCCTCTTCAATAAAGTTACGCAGGTCTTCGGGTTTGGATTCGATCAGCTTGGAGATCATCCCCTGCTCGATGATCGAGTAGCTGCGCGGACCCAGGCCGGTGCCGAGGAAGATGTCGGTGATGTCGCGACGACGGCATTTGGTGCCGTTGAGGTAGTAAGTGGTCTGGCTGTCGCGGGTCACTTTGCGGCGAATGGAGATTTCCGCATAGGCGGCGTATTCGCCGAGCAGCGTGCCGTCGGAGTTGTCGAACACCAGTTCGATGCTCGCCTGGCTCACCGGCTTACGACTGGTGGAGCCGTTGAAGATGACGTCGGTCATCGACTCGCCACGCAAGTTTTTGGCCGAACTCTCGCCCATCACCCAACGCACGGCGTCGATGATGTTCGACTTGCCGCAACCATTGGGCCCGACCACCGCCGCCATGTTACTGGGGAAGTTCACCGTGGTCGGGTCGACGAAGGATTTGAACCCCGCCAGCTTGATGCACTTGAGCCGCACGCTTAAGCGTCCGTCAGGGCAGAAACCACCAGATCGCTACTGCGCTGGGCATATGCCGTCAGCACTTCGCGAATCTGCGGAAAGTCACGGGCGATCACCGCTGCGAGCAAGCGTTCGAACAACTCCAGAAACTCGCTCATCTCGGCCTTGCGCTGTTCCAGGGCGAGGAAATACGCGCGGCTCATGGCCGGCTGCAGATTCTCGACGGTTTCCTGCAAGTACGGGTTGTTGGCGAACGGATACGCGGCGCGCATCACACTGAAGCTGTCGTCGACGAACGTGCGGATGTCCTGACGCTCGTAGCTGGACGCCAGGCGCTGCTGGATCTGCACGAACGGCGCCAGGTCGGCCTGGACTTGCCAGCCCGTAGCCACGGCATTGCCGAGCAGGATGTACAACTCGCTCATCAGCGTGCACAGGCTTTGGACCTTGTGCGCGGTGAGTTCGGTGACATGGGCGCCACGTCGCGGCAGTATCGCGATCAGGTGGCGGCGCTCGAGAATCAGCAAGGCCTCACGGACCGAACCGCGGCTGACATTGAGGGCCAGCGTGACCTTCTGTTCCTGGATGCGCTCTCCCGGCTTCATTTCGCCGCGAATGATACGTTCGGCGAGGTGGTGAGCAATTTGCTCGGCGAGGCTGTCCGGCGCCTTGAACGTCATGGTTGTCCTTCAAACTCTTCGATCTGCACAAGCGGCGCAGTGTAGCGCAAATGCAGGTGCATGGCGGAGTGCCCACCCAGCGGTTTTTGGCACGATTCAAGCAAAAAGCAGGCTATCCCGTGAGGGTCAATACTGATGGAGCGTGTTGTTGATCGACAAAATCGACTTTCCTGACCTTTAAGTCAGAAAATCATTGACCGAAAAGTCAGACCTGATAAATTCGGCTCAAGTGGGTTAACAACAATAATGAGTCTGCGAGGCCTTCCGTGATCCAGTTTTTACTAAACCAGGAACTCCGTAGCGAGCACGCCCTGGACCCGAACCTGACCGTGCTCAATTACTTGCGCGACCATGTGGGCAAACCCGGCACCAAAGAAGGCTGCGCCAGCGGTGACTGCGGCGCGTGCACCGTGGTGGTCGGCGAGCTGCAAACGGATGACGACGGCCGCGAACACATTCGCTATCGCAGCCTCAACTCGTGCCTGACGTTCGTTTCGTCATTGCACGGCAAACAATTGATCAGCGTCGAAGACCTCAAGCACAAGGGCGAACTGCACAGCGTGCAAAAAGCCATGGTCGAGTGCCACGGTTCGCAATGCGGCTTCTGCACCCCAGGCTTCGTGATGTCGCTGTTCGCGCTGCAAAAAAACAGCGACGAGCCCGATTCTCATAAAGCTCACGAAGCGCTGGCCGGCAATCTTTGCCGCTGCACCGGTTATCGGCCGATCCTCCAGGCCGCCGAACAGTCCTGCTGCGCCAAGCAGCCGGATCAGTTCGACGCCCGTGAAGCCGAGACCATCGCTCGCCTCAAGTCCATCGCCCCCACCGACATCGGCGAACTCAACAGTGGCGACAAGCG
>Ga0105854_1000996_pt1 | contig 11899 bp, 12 predicted proteins | sample OrgsoiDNA_201058_FD_89679 | JGI IMG/M metagenome (GOLD analysis project Ga0105854, IMG submission 89679) | Permafrost soil microbial communities from the Arctic, to analyse light accelerated degradation of dissolved organic matter (DOM) -... | ecosystem: Environmental > Terrestrial > Soil >... | reverse complement strand
CAGGTTTTCCACCATGCCCACGGCCGTGATCACGGCGTCGAGCGAAAACACGGCGTCGAGCACGACGATTTGCGCTACCACCAGGCCGAAGCCCGCATACACCTTGGGCCCGGTTTCGGCGTGCGTGACGCCTTCCAGGCGCTCATGCAACTCTGTCGTAGCCTTGAACAGCAGGAACAGGCCGCCGGCCAGCAAGATCAGGTCGCGTCCTGAAAATGAGAATTGCCATATGGAAAAGAGGGGCGTGGTCAGGGTGACCAGCCAGGAAATCAGGGTCAGCAAGCCCAGGCGCATGACCAGCGCCAGGGTCAGACCCAGCACCCTGGCCTTGTCGCGCTGGTGCGGCGGCAGTTTCTCGGCCAGGATGGCGATGAAAATGAGGTTGTCGATGCCCAGTACGATTTCCAGTACGACCAGCGTCAGCAGGCCGACCCAGATTGTCGGGTCAAGTAACCATTCCATGTGTGTAACCTTGTAAATATAAAATCAAAAGTGTCGAGCTTGCCTGGCGGTGCAGTCCATCAGGCGCGAATCATGTCTGAAGCATGCCGGTGTGATCAGTGGCGGACGCGCGGCGGGCGCATGGCCGGCCGCACGTCCGCTTCGGAAAGTGCGCCGGGTCCCGCTTGCCAGATGATGGCGTAAAAGGGCAGTGCCTGGCGCAGCGCGTGCGATGGCGTGATGGGATCGTGATCGTGTTCTTCGGCGCCGCAATGGTCGCCAGTCTGCTGGAAATCTATGGGCGTAACGGTATCGCCGGCTGCAGCAACGGGCTGCAACAGGGCAGGGCTGGCGATCGCCGTGCTGGCGTATGCCTGGGGAAGTACGGTGAAAACAAGAAGGCAGAGCAGGACGAGAGCTCGTCTCATATACAGGCAGATAGTTCTGGAACGGTCGAGTATAACACGCTCACATGACAGCCCCGTGACCAGGGCTTGCGCAAATGGCAAGCATATCGTAAATTGTTGAAGAGTAATAATTTCCCTGGACAGCGAAGACGCAGCGCTGATGCCATGAATATTCTTATGTCCGTACCGTGCGCTGTTTCGTTTTTTTATATTAACGTAGTGTTACCAGGAAGCTGACTTGAAACCGATTACCGTTCTTTTGCTTGCCGCCGGCATGTTGTCTCCGGCATTCCTGCCATCGCTGGCCTTTGCCGCTACCCCTGTTGAAGCCGTCAAGACCCAGAAAACCGTGGCGCCTGCCGCTGCCATCAAGGTCACCTCGGTCGAAGGCATTACCGAATACCGCCTGGCCAATGGCTTGCGCGTGCTGCTGTTCCCCGACCCCAGCAAGCCTACCCTGACCACCAACATCGTGTACCTGGTCGGCTCGCGCCATGAAAACTATGGCGAAACGGGCATGGCCCACTTGCTTGAGCATTTGCTGTTCAAGCCCAGCGCCAATTTCGGCGTCAAGAAGGGCAGCAAAACTCCGGTCGAAGTGTTGAATTCCACGGGCGCGCAGTTCAACGGCACCACCTGGTACGACCGTACCAATTACTACGCCACCTTCCCGGCCAACGACGACAATCTGCGCCAGATCCTGGCGCTGGAAGCGGACCGCATGGTCAACGCCACGATCGACCAGAACGACTTGTGGAATCCGACCACCCAGAAGGGAGAAATGACGGTGGTGCGCAACGAGTTCGAGATGGGCGAGAGCAATCCGATCCGCGTGACCACCCAGCGCATGCAGGCGATTGCCTACGATTGGCATAATTATGGCAAGTCGACCATCGGCGCCCGTTCCGATATCGAGCAAGTCAATATTCCCCGTTTGCGCGCGTTTTATCACAAGTATTACCAGCCGGATAATGCCGTGCTGATGGTGGCCGGCCGCTTCGACGAAGCCAAGGTGTTGACGCAGATCAATGATTTTTTCGGCAAGATAGCAAAACCCACGCGCGTGATCGAGCCGACCTACACGGCCGAACCGGTGCAGGATGGCGAGCGTTCCGTGACGGTGCGCCGTAGCGGTGGCACCCAGTTCGTTGGCGCCGGCTACCATGTGGCGCCATCGGGCAACCCGGAAGCGGTAGCCATTGAAGTGCTCGGTGAAGTGCTGACCGATGCGCCATCGGGCCGCTTGCACAAGGCGCTGGTGGAAACCAAACTGGCCAGCAAGGTTGAATCCAATGCGGCCAGCAACCTGGAGCCAAGCTATAACATATTCGGCGCCCTGGTGCCAGTCGGTGGCGACCTCGACGCGGCCCAGGCCGCCATGCTGGCCGTGCTAGAAGACATGAAATCGCATCCGGTCACGGAAGCCGAAGTGGCGCGCGTGAAGCAAAACATGCGCAAGCAGATTGAGCTGGCGACCTCGAATACTGCGCGGCTGACGATCGCCCTGACGGAATCGCTGGCGGCTGGCGACTGGCGCCTGTTCTTCCTGCAGCGCGACCAGCTTGAAAAAGTGACGGCGGCGCAAGTGCAGGCAGCGGCCGAGAAATACCTAAAAACCTCGAACCGCACCCTGGGCCGTTTCATTCCGACCGATACGCCGGACCGCACCGTCGTGCCAGCTTACGCCGATGTGGCGCCGCAGCTGGCCGGCTATACAGGCCGCGCCGTGGTGGCGCAGGGCGAAGCGTTTGACCCGAGCCCAGCCAATATCGAAGCGCGCACCACGCGTTTCACCTTGCCCAATGGCTTGAAAGGCGCTTTGCTGCCGAAGAAAACCAAGGGCAATACGGTCAGCGTGGTATTGAAGCTGCAATTGGGTACGGAAGAGAGCTTGCGCGGCAAGGCTGCGGTGGGTGCCTACACGGCCAACCTGCTGGTGCGTGGCACCGATCAATTGTCGCGCCAGGAAGTCAAGGACAAGTTTGATCAGCTAGGTATGCAAGTGATGATACAGGGTGGCCCGGAAGGCGTAACAGCCACGCTGGTGGGCAAGCGCGACAACTTGCCGGCGGCCATGGAGTTGCTGGCGCAAGTGCTGCAAAAGCCTGCGCTGAGCGAGAAGGAATTCGCTGAACTGCAGCGTGAGCGCGTGGCCAAGGCGGAACAGGATTTGCCTGAACCTCAACCGCAGGCAATCAATGCCTTCCGCCGCCTGATCGACGCCACGCCGGAAGGCCATGTCCGCCACGTGGCTACGCTGCCGGCCGAACTGGCCAACTTGAAAGCTGTTACGGTAGCCGATGTCAAGGCCTTCCATGCTGCCTACTATGGTACCTCGAATGCCACTTTTGCCGCCGTCGGCGACTTCGATCCGGCCGCGCTGAAAGCGCAAGTGGCCAGCCTGTACGGTAACTGGAAAGCGGCCCAGCCCTATGTACGCATTCCAGCTGCCGTGAAACCGGTCAGCGGCGAGAAAATCACCCTGGAAACACCGGACAAAGCCAATAGTGTACTGTTCGCGATACAGCCGCTTCCCCTCAAGGATGATGCTGCCGTCTACCCAGCCTTGCTGATGGCCAACCACATGCTTGGTGGCGGCGCGCTACGCAGCCGTCTGGCGGACCGCATTCGCCAGAAAGAAGGCTTGTCGTATGGTGTTTCTTCGCAACTGAACGTGCCATCGCGTGAACCGGCTGCTTACTGGATGGCTTATGCCATCAGCGCACCGCAAAATACGCTCAAGGTCGAAGCGGCCCTGCGCGAGGAAATCGCCAAGGTGCTGGCCGATGGCTTTACGGAAGCGGAGTTGGTTGAAGCGAAGAAAGGCTGGCTGCAATCGGAAGAAGTGGGCCGCACGCAAGACACTGGCCTGGCGCGCGAACTGGCAGGCTATCTGGCGGAAGACCGCACCATGGCTTACGACAAGGACCTCGAAGCGAAAGTAGCCGCCCTGACCTTGGCGCAAGTGAACCAGTGCTTGCGCGACTACCTGAAGCCGGAAGCCGTATCGATCGTGACGGCCGGCGACTTTGCCAAGGTCGCCAAGGAAGGCGAGAGCGGGACCAAGGCAGCGACGTCGAAGTAATCCTTTGCACGTAAAAAAACCGCTGGCAAGCGCACTTGCCAGCGGTTTTTTTTATGGGGACTTCGATGAAGATTATTAACGTGGAGCAAGTTCTGCGACGTAAATCTCCACGCGGCGATTGCGGGCGCGGCTATTCGCATCGGCGTTCGAGGCGATCGGTTCGCGCGAACCGCGCCCTTCGGTAACGATGCGGGTCGGCGAGACGCCGCGCATGGCCAGGTAGTCGCGCGTATGGGCGGCGCGTTCTACCGACAATGGCTGGTTGATGGCATCGCTGCCCGTGTTGTCCGTATGGCCGATGATGCTGACGGTGGTGTTTGGATTGTCGTTCAGGGTGGCAGCGAAGCGGTCCAGGATGGGGCGGAAATTGCCCTTGATGTCGGCGCGGTTGGTATCGAAAGAGATATCGCTGGGGATTTCCATTTTCAGGCGGTTATCGGCCGTTTGCGTCACTTGCACGCCCGTGCCTTGGGTGGCTTGTTCCATCGTGCGTTTCTGGTTTTCCATGCGGTTCGACCAGATATTGCCCACTACTGCGCCGGCAGCCGCACCCAGCAGGGCGCCGCCCGCCGTGCGGCCGGCACTGCCATTGCCGGTGGTGCCGCCGATCAGCGCGCCCAGGCCTGCGCCGACGCCGGCGCCCGTGGCGGTGCCGCGTTGCGTGGAGGACATATCGGCGCAGCCAGAGATGACCAGGGTGAGGGCCAGCATGCCGATCACGGTTTTGGCGCCAGGGCCGGTTTTGAATGCTTTCATGGATTTTCTCCTTGTGTTGTTATGGGACGTGCCCAAGGCTTACCCGCACACGTTACTGCAAAAATGTCTTGTTTGGCAATTGCTTGTAAACATATACAAAAGCGGCGCCCGTTTGCACGCGCGCCGTTCGCCGTCTTGCCGGAAGCATACGGCAAAACCAGTCTATAAGCCTCGTCCGCTGATCAGGCGCAGCAAGATCATGATGACCGCGATCACCAGCAAAATATGGATGAAGCCGCCTATTGTGTAGGAAGTTACCAGGCCCAGCAGCCAAAGGATGATGAGTACTACTGCAATTGTGTAAAGCATGATGGAGTCTCCAGGAGTTAAGTTGTCATGATGGATTGTCTGCCTTGAACGCCTTCCGTACTGTACGCTGCCGTACATAAAGCTTACTTTGTGCCGGCCCGTTTTCTGCTTCGGCCATGCCGGGTATCCAGGCCAGCAGGCCGGACAGGCCGATGGCGCCAGCCATGCAGCTGAGCAAACCGCCCGTGAGCAGCAGCATGATGCCAAACGCGGGTGCGGTGGCAGGCGAGGGCGACAGGTCCAGTGCGCCAAAGCCCAGGCTGGTCGCCAGCACGCCGCCGCCAATAAAGCTCAGCCAGATTTTATTGCTGCCTGTCGTATCGTTTTCCATGCTGCCTCCCTGGTTGGCTGTCAAGTGAGATTCACCTAGCTGCATCATCCATCGTCCTTGCGTGCTCATCTGTACGCGAACGTACATTGTCAAATGGAAAACTTCCCGTGCGCTCAAGCTGCGCGCAAGCCGCCATTGACGACGCGTACGCGGTCACCCTGGCGCCAGCCTGGCACGGCGCTCTGGTGGATGGTGCGCGTCTTTCCATTGTCCAGCCGAACGACGATGTTATAGCTATGTGTGGCGCGCACATTGCCTTCGATCTGGTTGCCGGCCACGGCGCCGCCGATGGCGCCCAGCACGGTGGCGATTTGCTGGCCGTGTCCGCCGCCGACCTGGTGGCCCAGCAAGCCGCCGACCACGGCACCGCCTGCCGCACCCACGCCGCTACCCTCGGCGCGCGTATTGATTTCATGGATCGATTCGACCACGCCGCAGTTGCTGCAGACGGGTGGCGGCGCGGGTTGCGCAGCCGCCATTTGCGGTTCAGGTTGTGGCTGAGGTGGCTGCTGTGGTTGAGCTTGTGTTACTTGTTGCTGTTGCGGCAGGGCCGCCAGCGGCTGCACGCCGCTCGCTGGCGGCTGGCTCGCTTGCAACGCGGCCATTTGCGTGCTGGAAGTGCTGCTATCGAGCGGGCGGGCGTCTCCGTGCGAAGACGGCAGCCAGCCCATCAGCGCGGCCGTGCCGACGCCGCAAAACAGTAGCACGGCCACGGCAACGGCGAGGACGAGTGGATGGGCGGATTTGGTGGTGGTCATGACATGCTCCTGGTTGCAATAAAGGTCTATCTGTTGTGTCGTTGTGCTTGTTCTGCTTGTTTGAATCAGTGTGCTGCTCCGTGTCATCTGCTTCCGTGCGTCACCGTACATACAGGACGGTGGCGGCACCTTAGGCTAAGTAAAAATCATGTCGAGATGTAACGACACCAAGGAAAAGGCAATGCCCGCTATGACCGCCACCATGAACTTGCCCCGTGAAGCAGGCCGCTCTGGCGTGGGCCCGTCCGCTGCGGGCAACCGTTTGCTGGCCAGCCTGCCCGAGTCCGACCTGCAGCACCTGGCCGCCCTGTTCGATACCGTCACGGTGGAGGTGGGCGAGGTGCTGTACGAACCTGGCCAGCCCATCGCCCATATCTATTTCCCCGACGACTGCCTGATCTCGCTGCTGGCCGTGGCCGAAGGACGCATGACCCTGGAAGTCGGTTCCGTCGGCCGCGAAGGCGTGATGGGCGCCTCCGTCGCGCTCGGCCACGAACTGGCGCAAGTGCGTGCTGTCGTACAACGTTCCGGTAGCGCCAGCCGTATTTCACGCGACGATTTTTGCGCCGAATTCGCCCAGCTCGATTCCTTGCAACGCTTGCTGTACCGCTACACCGATACCCTGCTGGCGCAGGCGATCCAGATCGCTGTCTGCAGCCGTTTCCACGTGCTCGAAGCACGCTTGGCCCGTTCCCTGCTGATCACGCGCGACCGCCTGCAATCGGAAAAATTTCATCTGACTCACGAATTCCTTGCCCACACACTCGGCGTGCGCCGGGTCGGCGTCACCAAGGCTGCCAGCGCGCTGCAGCAGCAAAAACTGATCACCTACAGCCGCGGTAATATCGAGATCCTCGATTCGGCCGGACTGGAAGCGGTTTCCTGCCGCTGCTATGAGCTGGTCAAGGATGCGGGGACTGCCGGCATGGCCAATGTGTTCATCTAAGATGGTTTGATGGGCGCTGCAGGCGCAAAAAAAGCGGGACGGGCCATATGGCGCCCGTCCCGCTTTTTTTGCCTTACTTACTTCGGTTTGACCTGATTGCCGATCACGCCACCGACGGCCGCGCCACCGACTGCACCGACAGCGCTGCCGCCTGTCAGTACGGAGCCGGCGACGGCGCCGACGCCAGCGCCGATGGCGGTGTTTTTATCCTGGCCCGACATATTGGCGCAGGCGGTCAGGCTCAGTACCAGTGCGGCCAGCGAGGTGGTGGCAGCGAGTTTTTTAATGGTTTGCATGATGGTTCTCCTTTAGATTCGAATCCCGTGACGCAGATATTGGGCGGGTATGGGGCCGGCCGGTGAGATGGCCTCGCGTCACGTTCCTGGTTTTTTTCAGGCACGGTGTCAGGATAGGATTACGGCAAGGAAGGGTCTGTTCGACAACGCACATAGGTGTGTAACAATTGTAAATGCGCTACATCAGCCACCACTCAGCGTTTTTTTGCTGGCTGCTTGCCCGGCGCAGGCGCCACCGGTTTGACCCTGGCTTGCGCCAGCAGCGCCGCGCATTCGTTGGCCTCGCCGGGGCCGGTATTGACCAGCGGCAGCAGGGCCGCAAAGGGCGCGACGGCCGCCAGGGCTAGCGCGCTACCCGTGCGCAAGGCCAGTACGCCCTTGTCGACGCTGACGTCGGGTTTGCTGAAAGTGCCATGCACATATAAAGGAGAGCGCAGCGAAAAGATGCGCAAGCCCTTGCTGTCCGGTTGCAAGGTCAGCTCCAGTTTCTCATTGCCCAGGTTGACCGTGCCATCGATGTGCAGCACGGCGTCGTCCGTATCGACGATGAATTGGCGTGTTTGCATCAGACCCTTGGTGACGACGAAATCGGCGGCCATGCAATTGAGTTTGACTTGCTTGTCGCCTGCCAGCTTGGCGATGACCACGCTGCCGATATTGAGGCCCATTTCCTCCAGCAGCAGCTTGCTGATGCTGCCCCGGTTGATCAATGCCCGCACTTCGCCGTTCGAGCTGCCCAGCAGGCTGGCGACGGAATTGCCGGTGGCCGTCAGCGAGGCGTCGCCATTGATTTCGCCTACACTGGCTTGCAAGGCATCGAGACGGGGAAACAATTGCTTGATATGCAGATGGCGCGCGCTGGCCGTCAATTCGGCGGCGATGCCGTTGGGTATCACCTTGCCGCTGCCATCGAGCTTGATTTGCGAACGCAGGGTGCCGCCGGCGATATTGAAGTTCAGCGGCGCCAGCGACAGCACGCCATCGCTCAGCAGCACATGCGTGTCAAGCTCGCTGATGGGCAGGTCGGCGTCGCGCGTGATCTTGTCGGCCGTGTAGCGCACGTCCGCGTCAAGGCTGGTCCAGCGTTCTGTCTTGAAGGTTTCCACCGGCAATACACGGCCCGCCGGCTGCTGTTGCGGCACGCCCCGTTCCGACTTGCTGGCGCTGGAGTCGGCGCCCACCAGTGGTCCCAGGTCGCGAAACTGCAGCAGGCGCGAGTGCACCTCGCCGCGCAGCAGATTGCGCGGCTTGCGTCCTGAAAAGACCAGCTTGCCTTGCACATCGCTGGAGCCGACCTTGCCTGTGAAGTTGTCATAGACCCAGTCGCCGCCACCGGGCGCCAGGGTACCCGTCAAATGGCCTTCGGTACTGAAATGCGGCGTTTCCGGCAGCAGCACGCCCGTCAGCGGATACAGGCGGGCCATACTGGGGCCTGATATTTTCAGGCGCACATCGAGCGCGGCCAGGCGGGCGGGGCGCGTCAGGGTTCCCTCGATAGCGAGCGATGTCTTGCCTGTCTGTACGCTGGCCTGCAAGGGAAACGGCGTGCTGTCTTGCTGCAGCGACAGCACGCTGCCCGCCTTGCCGTCCCCTTGCACTTTGTCGCCATGGTAAGTACCCGACAGCTTCCAGGCGATGCCATAGCGCGCATCGCCGCTGATGGTGTCCACGTCAGCCTGCAGCCGGGCTTGCGTAACGGCGTCCACCAGGCTGACTGTGCCCTTGCTGAAAACCACGCTTTGCAGCTCCAGCCGCCATGGCGAGGATGGACTATTCTGGTCGAAAGTCCAGTTGTTCTGGCCATCCTTGTTGCGCAGTAAATGCAGTTGCGGTGAGTCAAGGCGCAATTGGGGAATCACAATCTTTTTTTCAAACAGGGCTAGCGGATTGAGCGAGAACGCCAGCTGGCTGACGGTGGCGGCGTCGGTATCGCCATCTGGCGTCAGGTTGGCGGGATTGCCCAGTCTCACCTTGGTCGCCTGCAAATGGGGCCAGGGCAGGTAGCCGCGCCAGCCTGGCTGTGCGCTCCCGCCTGGCTGGACCCAGGTCAGCGACAAGTCGCCCTCGATGGCGAACGGCCGGCCCAGTGCTTCGCTGACCCTGGCATTGAGCCACGGCTTGGCGCGGTTCCAGTCGGCGTGGCTCAGCACGGCGATGGCGGCCACGGGGATGGCCAATATCACGGCGGCGCTGGCAAGGCTGATTTTCTGGCGGCGGGAAACAGGCATGGTGCGCTTGGTGAAGGAATAGAAACAGGGGTAGCAGGAACTTGCCGATGCTACAGCAAAGCGCTTGTTGCTGCGCTCGAAAGCGCTCTATGGTGCGCTAGCGCACCTTATCAGAGTCAATATTGTTGATTTCCTACTCTATGTGCGGCACCGAACGGATAGCGGCGAAGGGGCGGCCTATAACGTCATACAGCAAACGCAGTTCTGTTCGTAGTTCTGTTTCCTTATGCAGTTTTGATAGACCCCATGTTCTCCAGGAGAAAAAAAATGACAAGCCGAGATCTTTTGACATCCCCACTGACCACCCTGGCCGCTTGCGCCGCTGCCGTTGTCCTGATGGCTGGCTGCTCCAGCTTGAAAACGCCGGCCACGGCCGATGTGGCCGTGTCGCGCGCCGCTGTCGATAACGCCGCCAGCGCCGGTGCTGCCGATCTGGCGCCCGATGAAATGCGTTCGGCCCGCGAAAAAATGGCGCTCGCCAACCAAGCCCTGAAAGACCGCGATTACAAACGGGCCAGCGAACTGGCCGACCAGGCGCAAGCCGATGCCAAGCTGGCGCAAAGCAAGGCCAATTCGACCAAGGCCACCACGGCCGCCGATGAAATCAACGAGAACATCCGCGTCATGCGCGAAGAACTGAACCGCGCCAATCAGCAAGCAGCTCCCCAACAATAAAAAGACAGGAACCCATCATGAAAAAATCTACCTATACCACCATCCCCGGCCTGCTGGCCATGGCCGCCCTGGTCGCCGCCTGCAGCTCGGCTCCAACCACCACCAGCTTGCTGGACCAGACCCGTGGCGACTATATGGCCGCCCAGTCGAACCCGCTGGTGTCGACCTATGCGCCACGTGAATTCCGCGAAGCGAGCGCTGCGCTGGACGCAGCGAATGCAGCAGCCGACCGCCGCGATGACAGCGAGAAAGTCGACAAGCTGGCTTATCTGGCCAAGCAAAAAATCGCCACCGCGCAAGAGATTGCGAAACAGAAAGCAGCCGAAGCCGATATCGCCAATGCTGGCAAGCAGCGCGACCAGTTGCGCCTTGATGCGCGCACCCAGGAAGCCAACCAGGCAACGGCCCGCGCCGAAGCGGCCCAGGCCCAGGCGCAAAACGCCGAAGCATCCTTGCGCGATTCGCAAGCCCGCGCCGCTGCGCTGCAACTGCAATTGAATGACCTGGCAGCGAAAAAAACCGACCGTGGCATGGTGATCACCCTGGGCGACGTGCTGTTCGGCACCGACCAGGCGAACCTGACGGGCGACGGCGCGAATACGGCGCGCAAGCTGGCTGACATCCTGAAAAACAATCCGCAGCGCACCGTGCTGATCGAAGGTTTTACCGATAGCACTGGCGGCTCCGCGCATAACCTGGAATTGTCGCAACGTCGCGCCGAATCGGTGCGTAATGCGCTGCTCGATCAAGGCATCGCCCGTGACCGCATCGCCACGCGCGGTTATGGCGCCGCTTACCCTGCCGCTGGCAACGATACGGCGTCCAACCGCCAATTGAACCGCCGCGTGGAAATCGTGCTGTCGGAAGACAACACGGCTATTCCCGCTCGCCGTTAAAGCAGTCTTAATGCAGTAAGAGGGCGTGGTCCGGCAGCGGACCGGTCCGAAGGCAGCGCCGGCCGCGTTCCTGTTCGTGGCCGGTGGATACCCAATCAGTTCAGAAAGGAATCATCATGAACACTACATCTATTGCCATCCCCGCCGGTATCGATACGGCCGCCATCCGCGCCGCCGCCAAGAATCTCGATGACGGCGCCGTCACGGCTGGCTACCAGGGCGACCGCCAGGAAGTCATCAACATGCTCAATGGCGCGCTGGCGACCGAACTGGTGTGCATTGCACGCTATAAACGCCACTATTACACCGTCAGCGGGCGCGACAATGGCAGCATCAAGGCTGAGTTCCTTGAACATGCCCAGGAAGAGCAGGAACACGCGGACTGGCTGGCTGAACGCATCGTGCAATTGAATGGAAAACCAGATTTTAATCCTGCAACATTGCTTGCACGTAGTCATGCCGAGTATGATGACTCTGACGACGTGCAAAGCATGGTGCGTGCCAACCTGATCGCCGAGCGTGTAGCGATCGAGTCTTACCGCCAGATGATCGTGAAACTGGGCGATAGTGACCCGACGACGCGGCATTTGTTGATCAAGATCATGGCCGTTGAAGAAGAGCACGCCGATGACATGCGCGATCTGATGGAATAGCATGCCGTAGTCAAGCGTAGTCAAATTAAGTGTCAGAACTTAAAATCGAGAAATTAAAATCATTCATCCACCGCTGAGGAGTTAAACCATGTTGGAAAACAATATCACCACCGTCAAT
>Ga0105854_1000991_pt1 | contig 11926 bp, 12 predicted proteins | sample OrgsoiDNA_201058_FD_89679 | JGI IMG/M metagenome (GOLD analysis project Ga0105854, IMG submission 89679) | Permafrost soil microbial communities from the Arctic, to analyse light accelerated degradation of dissolved organic matter (DOM) -... | ecosystem: Environmental > Terrestrial > Soil >... | reverse complement strand
GCCGCGCAAGCATGGGCCGCATGGGACGCCGCCCTCTGCTACACCAGCGGGTATCACGAGTTCGCAGCCGAGCGGCTGGCCGAAGTCCGAGCGGCCTGAGCAGCGGCGGCAACGAGTCGCCACCGGCCTCCGGTCAGGCGGCCTTCCGAACTCAATGTCATTCTCGGTGGAGCGGCAGTGTCGGGTTGCTGGCGCAGGCTCGGTCGGCGGCGGCTGACTCGATTCCGAATGTCGTCCTGTGAGTGGTCTGACCATCCAGCGTTGTGTCGCCGCCGCCGACCGAGACCGTCGAGTGTGACCTGATAGGAGCGTGGCTTTCGCCTCGATTGAGGTCTGTCGGTTCGCCGGTCGCCCCCAACGGCTATTGGAGGCGAGAGGAATGATCGTGATCGGAGTGGACGTACACAAGCAGTCGGTGACCGCGGTGGCCGTCGAGGAGGCCGGCCGGATGCTCGACGAGCGGACGGTCGCTGTTGGTAGCGGCGAGTTGGTCGGCTGGGCGGCGGCGCTCGACGGCGAGCGGCTGTGGGCGCTCGAGGACTGCAGGCTTTTGACGCCGTGGTTGGAGCGGCTGCTGCTTGGCCTGGGTGAGGAGTTGGTGCGGGTCTCGCCGAAGCTGACGGTGCCGGAGCGCCGGGCGGGGAGGGTGCGGGGGAAGTCGGACCCGATCGACGCGCTCGCGGTCGCTAGGGCGGCGCTGCGCGAGCCGGACCTGCCACGGCCCCAGCCAGGTGAGCGGGTGCACCGCGAGATCAAGCTGCTTGTTGATCATCGTGATGATCTGGTCGATGAGCGGCGGCGCACCCAGCAGCGGTTGCGCTGGCACCTGTACGAGCTCGACCCGACCCTGGTCGTGCCGTTTGCGCAGACTCGACCGTGCGAGTCACCTCGAGCGTGTCGGCCGCTGGCTGGCAAGGCGGGAGCAGAACGTCCAGGTGCAGATCGCACGCGAGCTCGTCAACCGCTGCCGCTCACTGACACGCTCGATCGAGGAGCTCAACCAGCAGCTCGAACAACGAGCCGCTGCTCTTGCGCCGGCGCTGCTCGAGCTGCCCGTCTGCGGCGCCATCACCGCGGCGAAGCTGCTCGCGGAGATCGGCCCGATCAGCCGCTTCAAAACAGACGCCCAACTCGCCCGCCACAGCGGCCTCGCACCGCTCCAAGCAAGCTCAGGCAAAAGCCAGCGGCACCGACTCGACCGCGGCGGCAACCGACAACTGAACGCCGCCCTCTACCGGATCGCGATCACGCAATCGCGCTACCACCCCGCCGCCCGCGCCTACCTCGAACGCAAACAAGCCGAAGGCAAAAGCAAACGCGAAGCGATCCGCTGCCTCAAACGACTCCTCGCACGAACCGTCTTCAACACCCTGAAAGACGGTGCCGCCTTGACATAGGAGCAACGCTCGCCCAGGCGAGACCTTGTGCTGCTTCCTCAACCGAAGTACGTTCTTCGGACGTGCGAGTCGTGCGCGCGACGGTGGAGGACGCCGAGCTGTGTTTCGGGATCGCGCGCGCTGCGGCGGTCGCGGGCTTCCAGCACATCTTCCCACCAGACCTCTATGAGTTCCCCGGTGACGCGATTCGCGCGGACTGGATCTCCGCACTCACCGACCCAGATGGGGAGACGTATGTTGCGTTCGAGGACGACGAGGCCGTCGGAGTGGTCTCTGTGCGCCACGGCGTTCTGCAGACGCTGTACGTGATGCCAGAGTTCTGGAGCCGAGGCATCGGAAGCATGCTTCACGACCACGCTCTGGATCGTCTTCGCGAAGTGAATGTCCAGGAGGCGCGCCTCTGGACGCTCACCGAAAATCATCGAGCGCGCGCCTTCTACGTGAAACGCGGATGGAGTCTCACCGGTCGGACGCGCGTCGTGCCGTTCCCGCCCCATCCGATCGACGTCGAGTATGCCCGCTCGACACTTCGCAGCTAGCCGCGCGTCAGCCGTCATTCGCGCATCGCTTGCCCAGGCGACTGCCGGGCTGCTTCACGCCCGTGGGTGCTGCGGCGTCGGCCATGGACGCCGCAGCACCCGGGAAGTGTCCTCTAGGGGCTGTCGGTCCAGGGAAGTCCGTCCCAATCCTTCGGGTGTCTAACCTCCCATCGCCCGTGCCGCTTGGGGTCAGTCGTCGTGACCTTTGACCCCGCGCCGTGGCGAAGGGCGACGTCGGAGCGTGGATAGATACGCTCCAGATCGTCCCGCCGGTTACCCGTTGCGAGGATCACGCAGGGACCGTCGTCGGTCGCGACGAAGGTGTGTGCGGTCATTGGTGGGCAGTGCACGAAGTCCCACGGGCGTAGATGACGCTCCGCTCCTTCAATGATGAGGATGCACTCGCCGCTGATGACGAGGAAGTCCTCCTGCACCGACTCGGCGTGGTAAAGGTCGGACGGCCGTCCCGGTGGCACCACGCGGATCGTGAATCCGGCGTGCGGCTTGACGTACTCCGTCAGATCGGGTCGGCCGCGCAGGACAAATTCGTCTGACTCGAAGATGCAGACGCCGCCGGACCAGTCATCGTTGGTGACCCAAGCAGCTTCTGCCGTGTTGACGATGAACCATCCGGCGGTAACCGGAGCCAACCCCGAAGCGACGCGCTCCAGCCGTGCCTCATTAACCATAGCTCTCTCTCCTCACGAGTTGATCTTCGCGCGCGCAGCAGGTAACGAAGGGAGGTGTCGACGCGCGTCCCCACTTCGTCTGCGCGGCAGCCTAAAAGCGCCGAGATCGATCAACTACGCCGGAATCGCCACGGTCGCGAGTCTAACGTGGCCATTGATCAGGCGTCGTTCCGGAACTGTGAGTGTGAGTCGTCCCGTCTGGGGCGTTTCGTCAGGTTGGTGTCGGAAGCCGCTCCGCAGCGAGCTGCGCCCGCTGACGCGCCGATTCCGCGTCCTCCGGCCTGACGATCCGCTACCGCCTCGACCGAAGCGGCGACCGAAAACTCAACCGTGCCTCAATTCGCGACGCGGGTTTTGGTAGCGATGAGTATCTCGGTGTCACCGGGGATCTACCCCTCCCCGTAGGTGATGGTGTGGCAGAGCGCCGGCAGGGTCCCCGCGGCCAGCCGGGCCATCACGTCGGGAAGCTCACCGAAATGGGACTGCCCGGTGACGAGCACGTCGAAGGCCGGATCGCGTAACAGGTCGAGCGCGAGTGCCAGCCGGTCGGCCGTCGTGCGGCGCCCGCTCCGGGCCGGGGAGATCGTGCCGACCTGGCTCGAGCGGATGCCGAGGCGCCCCGAGTGGAACGCGCCCCCGAGCGACAGCCGAACCTCGGTGTCGCCGTACCAGCTGAGGTCGATGACCGTGCCTTCGGGGGCGAGCAGGTCGAGCGAGCGCTGGAGCCCGGCGGACGTCGCGCTCGAGTGCACCACCAGGTCGCGACCGTCGGCGGCGTCGGCCGGCAACGCGAAGTCGACGCCGAGCGCGGCCGCGACATCGGCCCGGCCGGCATCGACGTCAACGAGCGTGACCTGCACCGCGGGGAACCGGCTCAGCAGGCGCGCGACGCTGCAGCCGACCATCCCGGCGCCGACGACGGTGATCCGGTCGCCGACCAGGGGTGCGGCGTCCCACAGCGCGTTGACCGCAGTCTCGACGATGCCGGCGAGCACGGCACGTTCGGGTGGCACGCCCTCCGGCACGACGGTCACGGCACCGGCCGGAACCACGTAGGCGGTCTGGTGCGGGTACAGGCAGAAGACCGTCCGGCCGTGCAGCTCCGGCGGGCCCTGCTCGACGACGCCGACGTTGAGGTAGCCGTACTTGACCGGCCCCGGGAAATCCCCCTCCTGGAAGGGCGCCCGCATCGCGGCGTACTGGCCCGGCGGCACTCCGCCCCGGAACACCAGCGTCTCGGTGCCGCGACTGACGCCGGACCGCAAGGTGCGCACCACCACGTCGCCCCGCCCCGGCTCGGGCAGTGTGACCGGCCGGATCTCCCCGCAGCCGGGGGCGCGCAGCCAGAACGCGTGTGCGTCGTCCTGCACGGGTGTCACCTCGCCACGCCTCGGAGTGAACGGACCTGTCGAATCGCGCTCACATGAGCGATCGTCGCGGTTAGGGCACGAGAAGGCGAGGACAACGGGAGAACAGTGTCCACCGACAGGACCTACGCAAAACGGGGAGGCCCCGGATTGAAGCGAGCTGGTTGTGAGAGTTCTGTTTGCCCCGTCGGTCATCAGAGGGCCGGGGGCGGCGGACGAAGATAGGAGATCAGAACGATCAGGGGGATGATGGGGAGGAGTTGGTCGGGGTACGCGAAGCGCACCGACGAGAAAGGGCGGATCCGATGGCGAAAGGCTTCATCCACACCGTGTACCGGGACGGAAAGTGGATCAACGTAGTTGAGGAGGGGAACGAGCTCGGCGGCGCACATGCCGCAACGAACGAGGCCGCCGTCACAGCGGGTCGTCTACGGGCACAGCGGGACAAAACCGATCACCTGATCCACACCAAGGACGGGACGATCAGCGAGCGGAACTCGTACGGCAACGAACCCGTTGGCCGGCCCGGTTGAGGCAGGCGCCGGGGATCGGGGCTATGACGCTCGGGAGCAGCTGCACCGAGTACGAGGGGACGATATGGCATTGCCGCGCTCGACCGCCCGCCGGTCGATCGCTCTCGGATGTCCTGCGCCGTCACTAGTCGCCTCCCCGGCGGCCGGACGGCGAGAGTGCGCCAACCGGCGCGTAGACATAGGCTCGCGCCAGTGACCACGTTCGGCGCTCTCGACCGGGACGAAGGGTGCTCGCACGAGCATGTGCCGGCAAGCATAAAAACAGCCTCAAATACCTCTCTGTTTTAGCTTCGGCGAGACCGAGCGTCGCAGCTGCACGCTCGACAACCAGCGCGTCAGATTTTTCGCGCAGCGGATCGGACGAGCGCCTGACCGTCAAGCGACACGCCGCCTTCTTTTCAAGTCCGACCGCGAGCCTCAAGTTTTCCTCGGACAGCACCCGCGATCACGGGCCTATCCCCTCACTGAGCACTCTCGCTTTTTCATAGGCACGCTCAGGTAGGAACCGGCGGCGAAGACAGAAATGGCCGGGGCCAAGAAGGCATTCAACGTCTTCTTGGTCCCGGCCGTGATGTTCGTGGCGAGCTTACAGAGCGGGCCGTGTGACGGTGTTCTTTTGAAGAGTAACCGCCGTTTGGGCCAACAATCTGCCGTTCGTCGATGAGCCAGTGTTCATGGCGACCATCGTTTTGGCCAGGATCGTTCCTTCGAAGTGCGGTTGTTCCAATGGCGACCGCGCCGGCGGACTGCCAGAAGACATTCTTGGCCAGTGCGCCGCCTGACAGGATCACCTTCGTAGCGGAGGCCTGGGTGAGAGTTCCGGCGATCTGGAAGATCCAGACGGCGTTCCGGCCACCAGTGAGGGTGACGTTCTTTGAGATGGAGACATTGCTCGTCCATTTGTAGAGCCCGGGAGTCAGGGTGAGTCCGCCAATGTTTCCGGCGCCCAGGTTGACAGAGTTAGGCAGCGTTCGTCCGGCGGCGTCGGTGTAGGCCGTTTCCATGTCGTGTACGGCCGTCGTCAGGAGAGAGGCGTTTGTCGCCCTGCAGGGGAGAGGACCGGCAGCGTTGACCGAGTAGATCGTCCCTGTCACCTCTGAGCACGTCAGACCGTTGGCGGCGCCGGTGATTGGGCTAGCTCCAACATTTCCCGTGATAGTCGAGCGAGGGACATCGGTAATGCCCGATTTCGTCAGAATTGCGAAGCTACCGGCCGTACGAAGGTTTACCGGCGCTTGAGCCGCAGTGGCTGAGGTGCTCCTGTTTGCAACGGCGCCGGCGGAAGTGCTAATCGCCAGCACCGACATCAACGCAAGTGAAACCACAGACAGAAGTCTGAATCGCATGGTGGTCCTCTCTCAAAAGTTGCCGCAGTGTGAAGCGCACATCTGCAGAGTGAAGTGCAGATCAGCGTGAAGCGCAGATCATCAGACTAAGGTCTCCATCTTGACTCGAATATAAACAAACGGTAGATCCGGCTGCTCGCGTCGATCCCTCATCGGCCCGCCCGAGGAGGAGTTCCTCCGTTGTTCTCGAGGCCGCCACACGGCTGCGAAAAGCGACCGTTTGCCAGGGCCGACCCTGTGCCGGCGGCGAGGGCTTGGGCGAGCTGTTCGATCGCGTCTGGGATCGTCGGGTGCGGGATGGCGCCGTAGCCGATCAGCAGCCCAGGTGGGCCTGTGTAGCCGGGTAGTGCATGTCGGGAGAGCGACTCAATCGCGAGTCCTCGTGCTTTGGCCTCTTCGACCACCGCCGTTTCGGCGGCGGTCGAAGCTAGTTCGATCACGACGTGCAGGCCGGCCGCTATGCCGTTGACCGGCATCAGCGGGAGCCGGCTCTCGAGCGCCCCCACGAGTGCGTCGCGCCGGCGTCTGTACACGGCTCGCATCCGACGCATGTGTCGGTCGAATTCGCCGCGGAGTAGGAAGTCGGCCAGCGCGAGTTGGTCGATTCCCGAGATCTGGAGGACGCTGCAAAACAGCTCCCCGCCGACGCTCGCGACGAGGTCGGAGGGCAGCACGGCCCAGCCGAGGCGGATGCCCGGCGAGAGGGTCTTGCTCACGGAGCCGATATAGGCGACCTGCTCCGGGGAGAGGCCCTGGAGCGCGCCGATCGGCGCTCGGTCGTAGCGGAACTCGGCGTCGTAGTCGTCCTCGATGATCAGCCCGCCCGTCTCGCGCGCCCAGAGGACGAGCGCGGCGCGCCGATCAGCGGAAAGCGCGGCGCCGGTGGGGAATTGATGCGCCGGCGAGACGACCACCGCGCCGACGTTCGCGGCTCGGAGCGCGTCGACTCGGAGCCCCTGCCGATCGAGCGGGATGCCGACGGGCGTCAGTCCCGCCCTCCGCGCGACGGCGTGGAGCAGCCAGTGACTGGGGTTCTCGAACCCGATCAGGGTCGCTCCGCCGCGGGCGAGTGCACGGAAGATCAGGCTGAGGGTGTGCGTCGAGCCGGCCGTGACGACGATCTGCTCGGGATCGGCGGCCACCCCCCGCGCACGCCCGAGATACCTGCTGATCTCGGCCCGGAGTTGCTTGAGGCCGCGTTCGTCGATGTATCCGAGGTCAGAGTCGGCGGCCGTGCGCAGGGCATGACGCAGCGATTGCAGCCACGCCTGACGGGGGAAAGTGCTGAGCTCGGGTTGATGCGATCGAAGGTCGTAGCGGAGCTTTGCCCCCTGCTCGGCCGGCGGCGAGCTGCTCTGCGCCGGCTCACGCTCGGCCTGCTGCGGAATGCCGCGCACGCTTGGATTCGCTCCCTGGCGGAGTTCGAGATAGCCCTCGGCGGCGAGTTGTGCATAGGCGCGGACGACAACTCCGCGCGACACCGAAAGATCCTCGGCCAGCGAGCGCCCCGAGGGTAGGTCGCTGCCCGGCGCGAGCGTTCCCGACCTGATCGCGTTGCGAAGTTGCTCCTCGAGTTGAGGACCAACACGAGACCGGCCAGACCGCTCGATGCGGACAAGCAGTTCACGGGTCTGGGGTTGACGTGGACTCATCACGCCTGGTCGCGCGACACGCTTGGGTCAGGTTTTGCCTGTTCCCCCTACGACGACGAATGAACCTCCTAGATGGGACCAGTTCGGTCGCTGCGCGGGGAACCAGCCGCAGTCGACTCGGGGAAATGCTTACTGTTTCGCGGTGGCCAGAGCAAGGCGAGGTCCGTGACGGCGAACGGCACCGTAACCGTCACACACCACAAACCAACCCACTCGTGGGATTGGTCCAGGAACGGCGCGCCGAGCTGGTCATCGTGACAGTTGAAAGGACGGGCTAACGATGCTTGCGTCGTCCTCCGACCGGCCCGCGGTGCTCGAGGTGCTCGAACTGCGAAAGCGCTTTGGGGAGTTGGAGGCGGTGCGCGGTGTGAGTTTTCGGGTTGCCGAGGGTGAGACGTATGGGTTGCTCGGGCCGAACGGCGCCGGGAAGACGACGACGATCTCGATGATCTGTGGGCTGCTCGAGCCGGACGCGGGCGGGGTGGTTGTGGCCGGACGGCCGCTGACGACGCGGAGCGTGCAGGCGAAGGCGGCGATTGGCTATGTGCCGCAGGAGCTCGCGATCTATCCCGATCTGAGCGCGCGCGAGAACTTGCGCTTTTTTGCTCGTCTCTACGGCCTCTCGCGCCGGGAGGCGGAGAGGCGCGTCGAGGAGGTGCTCGGGGTGATCGGGCTCACGGACCGGGCCCGGGAGCAGACGAAGCGTTTCTCGGGAGGGATGCAGCGGCGCCTGAACATCGGCATGGGCTTGCTCCAGAAGCCGCGACTGCTGGTGCTGGACGAGCCGACAGTCGGCGTGGATCCGCAGAGCCGAAACGCGATCCTCGAGAGCATCGAGCAGCTTTCGGCCGAGGGGATGGGCGTCCTTTACACGACGCACTACATGGAGGAGGCAGAAAGGTTGTGCGACCGGATCGGAATCGTCGACCTCGGCGAGCTAAAGGCAGAGGGAACGCGGGCCGAGCTGGTCTCGCTCGTCGGCGAGAAGGACAGGGTGCAGCTCGAGGGCGCCGGCGATCTCGAGGCCGGCGCGGCGGCCTCGATGCAGCTCGGCGCCGTTGCGGCGGCGAGCGTGCAAAACGGCAAGATCCAGCTGCTCGTCGAGGGCGCACGCAATCTGCTGCCGGAGCTCTTGTTGACGGTGGCCGCTTCCGGCGTCAGGGTCGGGGCGGTCGAGGTCGACGAGCCAAACCTCGAGGCCGTCTTCCTGCACCTGACCGGCAAAGCGCTCCGGGACTGACGATGCAGGCGGCGCTGCTGATCGCGGCGAAGGATCTCCGTCAGCGGCTCCGCGACCGCTCGGCGATCGGGATCGCGGTGGTGGTTCCGCTCGCGCTCGCCGCGATCTTCGGCTTGATTTTCCACAACGTCACGAGCGGCGGGGTCAGCTGCACCTGCAAGCTCGGCCTCGTCGACGAGGACCACGGCGCGGCAGCAAGAGCGTTCGAGACGCAGGCGATTCGCCCGCTCGAGCGCGAAGGCCTGATCAGCGTCCGCCGGGAACCGACCCTCGCCGCCGGGCGAATGGCGACCGACAGCGGCACGGTCGGCGCCACGTTCGTGCTCGGCCGGGGCTTCACCCGGGCGATCGACGGCGGCCGGCCGGCGAAGGTGCTGGTGCTCGCCGATGTCGGCTCGCCGATCACAGTCCAGGTCGCCGCGTCGATCGCCCGCTTCTACGCGAGCCGCAGCGACACGATCCGGCTCGCAGGCACCGTGCTCGGACCGAACTCGGCGACAGCGCTACGCGCCGCAGCCACGGCCCAACCGATCTCGCTTTTGGACATCTCCACGACGAGCAAGCAACTGAGCACCGGAACGTTCTACGCCGCTGGGATGGCGGTCTTCTTCCTGTTCTTCACGGTCCAGTTCGGGATCTTGAGCGTCATCGACGAACGGCGCGACGGCACGCTCGCGCGGATGCTCGCGGCGCCGATCCGGCGTAGTTCCGTCCTCGGCGGCAAGCTCCTGACGAGCCTCGCGCTGGGCGTGCTCAGCATGACCGTGCTCGCTGTCGCGACGCACCTCTTACTCGGCGCACAGTGGGGGAACCTACTCGGGGTGGCGATCCTGGTCGTCTCCGGCGTCCTCGCGGCGACGGCAGTGATGGCACTCGTCGCCACCGTCGCACACACGTCCGATCAGGCGCAGGCCTGGGGGTCAATGGTCGCACTTGTCCTTGGCATGCTCGGCGGCACGTTCTTCCCCGTCTCACACGCAGGCGGCGCCCTCGCGCTGCTCAGCCTCGCGACACCGCAGGCATGGTTCATGCGCGGGATCCAGGACCTCGCGGGCGGCGCGAGCGCTCGTGTCGTGCTCGGGCCAACGCTCGCGATCCTCGTATTCGCCGTCATCACGGGCTCGCTTGCCTTTGCCCGCTCCAAGAGGCTGGTCGCGTCGTGAAGGCAATTGTGATCGCGACGACCGAGCTGCGGCGACTGCTGCGCTGGCGCGCGAACGTCTTCTTTCTGTTCCTTCTGCCGATGCTGATCATCCTCCTGCTCGGCGCCGCCTTCGGCGGCGCCGACAGGGCGCGCATCGGCGTCCTCGGGGGCAACGGCGGCCCACTCGCCCGGGCATTCATCGCCGACCTGCGCGCTCAGCCCTCGGCCGACGTCCGCCTCTACTCGAGCCGGCAGAGTCTTCAACGCGCAGTCTCCCGCGGCGACGTCGAGGCCGGCCTCGAGGTTCCCGACGACTACGACCTCCGACTCGAGCGAAGAAAAACAGTCTCCCTCGGCTACTTCGGACGCCCCGACTCCGTCGCCCAGCAGCTGCGCACGACCGCCCAGTCGGTCGTCGGCGACCAGGCTCGCCTGCTCATCCCCGCCCAGCTGCTCGCACAGAAGCAGCACATCACCCTCGACGCCGCACTTGGGGTGACGCGAGCTGCCGCAACGAATGTTCCGCGCCTGGAGACCAAGATCACCGAGCCGAACGGCCACGCCTACACGGCCGCCACCACCACCGGCCGCTTCGAAAGCGGCGCCAGCACGCAACTGCTGCTCTTCATCTTCCTCACCTCGCTCAACGGCGCCGCCTGGTTGATCGAGACGCGTCGGCTCGGCATTGCCCGGCGCATGCTCTCCACCCCGACCTCGCTGCGGACAATCATCGCCGGCCAGCTCCTCGGCCGGCTCGTCATCGCGCTCCTACAAGCCCTGATCATCATCCTCGGGACGCTGCTCTTTTTTGGAGTCGACTGGGGCAACCCGCTTGGCACGGCCGCCGTCATCGCCGCCTTCTGTCTCGTCGGCACGGGCGCCGCAGCCCTCCTCGCCAGCTTCTTCTCGACCGAGCAGCAGGCCGCTCCGATCGCCCTTCTGCTCGGCCTTGGCCTCGCCGCGCTCGGAGGCTCCATGGCCCCGCTGGAGGTCTTCCCTCACACCGCACGCACGATCGCCCACTTCACCCCGCACGCCTGGGCCAACGACGCCATGACCAAGCTGCTCCAACACGGCGCCGGCCTCGACACCGTTCTCCCGCAGGTCAGCATCCTGCTCGCCTTCGCCGCCGCCGCCATCGGCATTGCCACCTGGCGCCTCCGACACACGCTCACAACGTGACAGTTCCCGGCTCGGCGCTCGCCGGACCGTCAAACTATCCGATCGGCAGCAATGCCCCTTCGTGTTCGAGCAGGAACCGCTTCAGATGAAGGCCACCGCCGAAGCCGGTCAGCGAACCGTCCGCACCGATCACACGGTGACATGGGAGAACCAGCGGTACCGGGTTCTGACCGTTCGCGGCGCCAACCGCACGAGCCGTGCCGGTGCCGAGGCCGAGCCGGCGCGCCTGTTCGCCGTAGCTGACGGTCTGGCCGTAGGGGATCGTCGCGAGGGCGAGCCAGCAGCGGCGCTGGAAGTCGGTGCCGTCGAGGTCGAGCAACAGGTCGAACTCGGTCAGCTCGCCGGCGAAGTACGCCTCGAGCTGCGCGGCGACGTCGTCGAGGACCGCGCAGCTCCTATTGGTCTCGACGTCTGCCGCCGACCACCGCACCCGATTGAGGCCACGATCGGAGCCGAAGAGTCCGAGCGTGCCGATCGGAGTCGCTGACGAGCGGCTGGGCACGGGTTGATCTTGCCACGCCAGGTCGCCGTGACCTCCGAATCGACGCGCCGGTGACCTTCGCACGCCCGAAATAGATCGAAGTGCGTTGCCGCTGATTCGTGTTCGTCGCGATTCGAACCCGGCCTCGCGACACTCATCCATGAGTTGACGCTTTGGCCCGGCCCAGAACGCCGGCTGAGATTGGCACGCACCCGGAAACCGCTAGGGTCAAGTTCTCGCGCCGGCGATCGAGGCCGACGCCGATAAAACTGGGAGAGGGGTAGAGGTGCGGCGTAGAGGGGTGGCACGGTTTCGGCGTGTCGACAGTGCGCCACACGTGCGGCGCGGGATGGTGG
>Ga0105854_1000990_pt1 | contig 11940 bp, 10 predicted proteins | sample OrgsoiDNA_201058_FD_89679 | JGI IMG/M metagenome (GOLD analysis project Ga0105854, IMG submission 89679) | Permafrost soil microbial communities from the Arctic, to analyse light accelerated degradation of dissolved organic matter (DOM) -... | ecosystem: Environmental > Terrestrial > Soil >... | reverse complement strand
CGGACGCAGATACAGAACGGCGCAGAAAAAATACACGCAGACGATGGCCGCTTCGCCCCAGGCCATGAGCGCCGAATGGGCTTGCGTGTCACTATAGCCGCGCACTACGCCTTCCGTGAAATACAGCAGGATCACCATCGACGACCATTGCAGGGTATAGACGTCGCGCTTGATCACGCCATACAGGGGGATCAATAGTGGCACGGCTTTCAGCGCGACCCAGGAGCCGCCCGGATGCAAGGGCGCCACCAGCATTTCCCACAACAGGCACCAGACGATCAGCGCGGCCAGGCTGGCGATGGCGCCCCAGTGAAAATACTTGTGCAGGGCGCCGTGCATCAGGCGCCTGCCAGCTTGACGGCGTTTTCGGCCAGGCGGCGTCCCAGGGCCAGGGCCAGGCGTTTTTCATCGTCGCTGATGGCCTTGTCGCCATCGATTCCCGACCAGTGGGTGGCGCCGTAAGGCGAGCCGCCGGTGGACGTGGTCATCAGTTCCGGGTTCGTGTAGGGCAGGCCCATGACCAGCATGCCATGGTGGAAGAGCGGGATCATCATCGACAGCAGGGTCGATTCCTGGCCGCCGTGCAGGCTGCCGGTGGAGGTGAACACGCAGGCTGGCTTGCCGGCCAGGCTGCCGGCCAGCCAGTCGCTGGCCGTGCCATCCCAGAAGTACTTCATGGAGGCCGCCATATTGCCGAAGCGCGTGGGCGAACCCAGGGCCATGCCCGCGCATTCCTGCAGGTCGTCCAGTTCCACGTATGGCGCACCATCGGGCGGCACTTGCGGGGCGGTCGCTTCAGCCACGCTGGAGACAGCCGGCACGGTGCGCAGGCGCGCATCGCAACCGGGCACGCTTTCCACCCCCTGGGCGATCAGTTCGGCCAGCTGGCGCGTGGCGCCATGGCGTGAATAAAACAATACGAGAATAATCAGATTGGTTGGCTTCATCATTGGTATTATAGGGCGCTTTACAGCCTGATACGACTGCTGTCATGGCGCTATTCTGATTTGATACATGTTTTCCAAATATATACAGCCCTTCTTCGTTTACCTGTTCCGTACCGCCAGCGTCGGGATCGACGTCGTGCGTGGCATGAGCTGGTCCGAAACACGCGAACTGGTGCAGTTTGCGCGCCGCCGCGTGCGCGAGGAAAGCCTGCCGCAAGTGGCGGGCAGCCTCACCTTTGCCACCGTGTTTGCGCTGGTGCCGCTGCTGACCCTGGCGCTGGCGATCTTCACCACGTTCCCCCTGTTTAATACCTTCCGCCATGCGCTGGAAGATTATTTCGTGCAAAGCGTGATGCCAAAGGGGATTTCGAACACCATTCTCGATTACCTGACCACCTTTGCCTCGAAGGCCACGCGGCTGTCGGCCATCGGTGCGGGTGCGCTGATTTTTACGTCGGTGACGATGATGGGCCTGATCGAGCGCGTCTTCAACCGTATCTGGCGGGTCAAGCAGGAGCGCCGCTGGAGCAAGCGTTTGCTGGTCTACTGGGCCATCGTGACGGTGGGCCCGCTGCTGGTGGGCGTGTCGCTGACGGTCACCTCGCGTGTCTTCATCGCCACCAGCGGCCTGGTGGGCGCCGTGCCTTTCCTGGGGGCCGTGTTTTATACCTTGGTATCGATCGGCCTGACCATGCTGGCCTTCACCTTGCTGTATATCTCTGTCCCTAACCGCGACGTCGATTGGCGCGACGCGGCCTGGGGCGGTTTGCTGGCCGCACTGGCCTTCGAAGTGGCCAAGCGCGGTTTCGGTGAATTTATCCAGGAGTTTCCAAGCTATTCGCGCATCTATGGCGCGCTTGCCGCGTTACCCTTGTTTCTGGTGTGGATTTACCTGAGCTGGATGATCACGCTGGTGGGCGCCTTGCTGGTAGCCGCCTTGCCGGTCGTGAAATACGAGCGCTGGTGGTATGAGGCGGCGCCCGGCAGCGAATTTGTCGATGCCGTGGCCGTGCTGAAAGTGCTGCACGTGGCTTGCCACTGCGCCGATACGGCCCTGGTGGGCGCGTCCGAAATCCGCCGCAGCACGCGTTTGGGCTTCGAGGAAATGGAAAACCTGCTCGACAAGATGGTGGTGCAAGGCTGGGTGGGCCGGGTCAATGTGGAAGGCCCCGTGCGGGTACAGTGGGGCAAGCGCGTGGCCAGCAATGCTGATCACTGGGTCTTGCTGGGCAACGTCAACCGGATTACCCTGGCCGACGTCTACCGCCTGTTCGTGTTTGGCGGCATGCGCGTCAACTCCGGTTACCCGGCCGGTTCCACCAATGAGCGCGACCTGAAGGCGGCCGAAGACGCGGCAGCGCTGGCGGCGCAAGTGGAGGGCGCGGTGGAAGAAGGCCTGGGCATGACCCTGGCCCAGCATTTTGGGGAAGTGCGCTGTTCGTGATGGCGAATCAGGGGTTGAGCCGGTCGTAAAGCAGGCTATCGAGGCTGCCCGTCAGCGTGTTGCCATCTTCGTCGAGCAGCGTGTAATCCTGCTGGCTGTCACCGAGCGAGGCGCTGCCTTCGATACCGCATACCAGCTGATAAGTGCATTCATCGATTGCCAGCTTGATCATTGCCAGCACTTGCGCACGCTGGCCACCGGCCAGTTCCAGTCCATCGAGCATGGCGCCCAGCCGGGTTTGCCCCTGCCGTCCCTGTGCATACAAGGCCAGCAACGACGCATTGGAGGCGACGACATCATCGATAAATTTTTTCGCTTGCATGGTTACCTTGTCATGAAATGCGGCCACTGCCGGGTGGTCAAACTCATAGCAGCACGGGCCGCAAGGCAGCCTGTAGCGCTACCTTGCTGAACGCCGCCGCGTCCTGCCCACGCACGACACCCAGATAATACGTATCTTCGCCGCCGTGCATATTCACCAGCCTCAAGCCGTGGGGCGCCAGGTGGCGGGCGATGGCAGCCAGACCGGCGTCCATGTTGTCGCCATCTTCCCGGTCTACCCATTGGAAATTGTGCAGGGCTGGTAAATCGATATGCTGGCCGATGCGGGCTACTTCATCGATCGCTTTCCAGTCCAGGGTAGTGCCGTGGCCCAGTACATGGGCGGCCGTGGACCAGAGCAGGAAGAAGCAGGCGGCCTCAATCGTCGCACCTTCATATTCTTCGTGCGGGTCGTCTTCCGCCAGCTCTTCCAGCGTGATATCAACGCAGCGCTGCGCCAATTCCCTGTCGCCTTGCAGCAGCAGGGCGGCCATGGCAAACAATTGTTCGCGGCCGGCCTGCTGCAGGATCTGGGTCGGCGTGTAGCTGTTTTTCGGCGCGGCCTTTTGCCGACTTAAGCCCATGGCTGCGCTGAGCTGGGCCGTGATGTCCGCCTTGAACGCTTCCACGGTACCGTGCTGCTGCAGCAAGGCGCCCGTGAAATCCATGCTCCAGGCCCAACCATCGTTGATCACATATAAAAAATCGTCTTGCACCACCACCCCGCGCAGGTGGTGCGCGGGCGGGTACTGGGGTGTGAACACCTGTTTGCCATCGAGGCTCAGCATGCAGGCCAGCCCTTGCGCATCGGTGGCGTAAATCAGATTCTTGCGCACTTTCGGTGGCGACGAGGTGGTGGCGCAATCGATTTCGCTGTACTGGCAGGGCGCCACCAGCTCGCCTTTGAGATTGGCCAGGCCAAACAGGAAACGGCCATCGATGCGCTGGCTGACGATGGCGAGTTTTTTCTTGGTGCCGAAATTCTGTACGGAGAAAAATTGCGGCGGCAGCAGCACGGCGCCGTGGACGTCCATCACGCCGCAGACATTGCGCTCATCTTCATCGTTGCTTTGGCGTTCGAAGTCGAGAAGTCCATCGTCGCGCTGGCAGAAATTGTCCACGCCATCGAGCAGCAGCGCGCCATCGGGCAGGCGCAGCAGGGAGCTGGCGCCATCGGGCAGCTCCCGCTGCAGCAAGTGGGGGCTGATCACATACAGGGCGCCGGGGGCGGGCGGCAGAACGATAACGCCGTTCAAATCCATCACGCCATGGACTTCGCCGACGGCAAAGGTCATCCAGCCATCGCCGGCGTGATAGGTATCGAGTCCGGTGGCGCCCAGCGACAGCGGGGCGATCCAGCGGCCGTAGGGCGTGACCAGGCCATGCTGTCCATCGGGGCCCTTGACCGCATAGCACAGCGCATCTTCCACCCATTCCAGCACTTCCAGCCCTTGGTCTTGCAGGAAGGGCAGTTCGTCCACGTCACTTTCCTCGATTTCCATCAGCTGCGCGCTGGCGCTGGCCGACCAGTAGCCAAGTTCTGGCATCCGTAGTAGGGGCGCCAGCACCTGGCGGTCGCCGCGCAGCAGGGCTGCGTGCAGCTGCTGTGCTTCCTCGCGCAGCGCTTGCAGCGCGCCAGCATATTCAGCGGTGCCGATATCGTGGTTGATCAGTTGTACGCCATCGAGCACCAGCCAGGACTGGCCCTCAGCCAGCAAAGCGCTGATGGCGGGCGATTGGGGCAACTCCATTAAGGCGCATAGTGCTTGCCAGTTCGCTTGCGCCTGGGCCATGGGCGCAGCCAGTACGCACTCTGTCTCTACACCATCGCCATAGATGGGCCAGGCGATGGCTTGTGTGCTGCTGCCGGCCAGCAGCTTGAACAGCATCGGTATCTGGTGGCGCCATTCGGCCAGGCCGGTGATGGCCTCCGCGTCGAAGTCAGGGTGAGCGGGCAGGGTGGAGGTGCTGAAAAGGGCTGCGGTTGGTATCATCGGTACGAATCAAAGTCAGGATGTGGCAAAAGAAAATAATGCATCAAGTACGGCGTCGGGTTGTTCAGCCATCAATTCATGGCCGCTGTCGACCATCACCAGCTTGCCGTGTGCGATGGTCGATGTCAGCAGCTTGGTCGATTTCGGCGGCGTCATCATGTCGCGCGCGCCAAAGATAAACAGGGTGGGGCAGCGCACTGCAGCGGCGGCTTTTTCTCCATTCGCGTAGGCGTTGCAGGCGTAAAAATCCGTGTAAAAGACTTGCTGCGGATTGATGGCAGAGATACGCTGCTTGAGGCGCCGCGCGCCGCCCATGGCGTAAAAGCCGGGGCCGGGAAATGACGGCTTTTGTGCGATCGACGAGTGCGACCAGATATTGACCATGTCGATGGCGGCCTGCTCATCATTACGTGCCGTTTCCAGCAGCGCTGGCGACACTTTCATTGGGTAGGTTGAGCCCAGCAGCGCCAGATGGCTGACGCGCTGCGGCGCCTGGAAAGCCGCTTCCAGCGCGATCAAGGAACCCATGCTGTGGCCGGCCAGCATGGCTTGCTCCACGCCGGCCGCGTCCAGCACGGCCAGCAGCCAGTGCGCCAGTGCTTCCACGCTGGTTTTCGCTTCGCCCTGGCTGCGTCCATGGCCAGGCAAGTCCACTGCCAGCACATTCCAGCCGTGATGGGCGAAATAGCGGGTTTGCAAGGCCCAGACGGAATGGTCGTTTTGCGCGCCGTGGATAAACACGGCCGTCGGTTGGGCTGGATGGAAGGTTTTGCCGCCCGTGTAGCAATAGGCGATGGTATTTTCAACGGTGAATAACATCTCAGGCGCCTTTCTGCGATTGTTTCAGACCGTGGGCCAGGTCCTCGATCAAGTCGTCCGCGTCTTCCAGTCCCACCGACAAGCGCATGGTGCCTTGTCTGATGCCGGCCAGCGCCAGTTGATCGTTGGGCACCCTGAAATGCGTAGTGGAGGCAGGGTGGATCACCAGCGACTTGGCGTCGCCCACATTGGCCAGGTGCGAGAAAATCTTCAGGCTGTCGACAAAGCGCTGGCCCGCCGCGCGGTCGCCGCGCAGGTTGAAGGTGAAGACGGCGCCTGCGCCCTTGGGCAGCAGGGTTTGCGCCAGGGCGTAATCGGGGTGCGATGGGAGCTCGGGATACGACACCGATTCCACGGCCGGATGCGACAGCAGCCATTGCACGATCTTGCGCGTATTGGTCACGTGGCGGTCCATGCGCAAGCCCAGGGTTTCGATGCCCTGCAAGACGGCGAAGGCATTGTGCGGGCTCATGACGGCGCCGAAATCGCGCAAGCCTTCACGCCGCGCACGCAGGGCAAACGGCGCCACCGTGGATTCCTCGGCAAACACCATGCCGTGAAAACCGTCGTACGGTTCGCACAGTTCGGCGTAACGCCCTGTCCTGTCGTAGGCCGCTTGCCAGTCAAAGGTGCCGCCATCGACCAGCAAGCCGCCGATGGCCGTGCCGTGGCCGCACAGGAATTTGGTCGCCGAGTGGAATACCAGGTCGGCGCCATGTTCGAAGGGGCGCAGCAGATAGGGCGTGGTGAAAGTGGCGTCCACCATCAGCGGCAAAAAGTGTTCGTGGGCGATGGCGGCGATGTGCGGGATATTGAGCACATCGAGGCCAGGATTGCCCAGCGTTTCGGCGAACAGCACCTTGGTATTGGGGCGGATGGCGCTGGACCAGGCGTCCGCATCGCGCGGGTCGACAAAGGTCGTCTCGATGCCGAAGCGTTTTAATGTGTAAGCCAGTAGATTGTGCGAACCGCCATACAGGGCCCGCGAGGCAACGATATGGGAACCGGCGCCGGCGATGGTGGAGAGTCCCAGATGCATGGCCGCCTGGCCGCTGGCCGTGGCGATGCCAGCCACGCCGCCTTCCAGCGCGGCGATGCGTTCTTCCAGCACCGCGTTGGTGGGGTTGGAAATGCGGCTGTACACATGGCCGGCCCGCTCCATATTGAATAGCGAGGCGGCATGGTCCGAGCTTTTGAAGGCAAACGAGGACGTGAAGTGGATGGGCGTGGCGCGCGCACCGGTAGCCGGGTCGGGCGCGGCGCCTGCATGCAGCGACAAGGTGTCAAAACCGGGGTATTTCGGACCGCTCATGGTGTCTCCGCCAATTATTATAGTGGCCAGATCGTACCCGGATTTGCGGCGGAGTAACAGGGCTGGCGTGCAGGGCGCATGGGCGCGTTTTTTCAAACGCTGAAAAATGTTTACGGCGGGATGCTGTGGCGGTGATACGATGGCATGTCAGCGATATTCAGGCTGAGTCATTGTCCGCGCGCGTGCGCCGCGGGGTGGCCAGCGGCATTCCATGAAATCCTGGGCTGTAGACGCACTCATGCACTTCCACCAGGAAAGATCTTATGCCCGCAATATCGTTCGACGACGCATTTGCCGTGCCCGCACTGTCGCCTGCCGAGGGCTTGCGCCATGCCGGCTGGTGCATGCAAGACCATTTTCTGCCTGCCGGTTTGACTGCGCAACTGGCGGCCGAATCTCTGTCAGCCATGCGCAGCGGCCAGATGAAGGGGGCAGGCGTAGGCAGTGGCCATGCGCCGCTGCTGCAACCGGCCATCCGTGGCGACCATATTCAATGGCTGGAAGCGGGCAGGTCCGGGGCCGTCGACCGCTACCTGGCCAGCATGGAAGCGCTGCGCCAGCAACTGAACCGCGAACTATTTTTGGGGCTGGATGAATACGAAAGCCATTTCGCCCTGTATGCGCCGGGCGCTTTTTACCGGGCGCATCTGGATCGTTTCCGCGACGACGACAAGCGCACTGTGTCCGTCGTGATCTACCTCAATGCCGACTGGCTGCCCGAACATGGCGGGGCGCTGCGCTTGCATCCGGAAGGCGAGTCTTCGATCGATATCTTGCCCGAAGCGGGCAGGATGGCGCTGTTTTTGTCGGGCGAGATGTTGCATGAAGTGTTGCCCACGGCGCGCGAAAGATTATCGATTGCTGGCTGGTTCCGCCGCCGCGCTTAGGTAAGGAATCCCTTGATTTGATTGCGCGCAAGGCTGGATTTTTTGATGGGCATAGGCTACAGTCGGTGTAAGGGCTTAAAATAACTAAAATACCACTCACGCGGACAGGAAGGCCATCATGAAAGTATCTGAAATTCTCCAAGTCAAGGGCAACATTCTTTACACGGTCACGCCTGACCATCCCTTGCTTGACGCGGCCAATACCATGGCTGAAAAAGACATCGGTTCGCTGGTGGTCATGGAATTTGGCGACCTGGTCGGCATGCTGACCTTCCGCGAAGTACTGGTGGCGCTGCACGAAAACGCGGGCCAGCTCGGTGGCGGCACCGTGCGCAAGCACATGGATGACCACCCGATCACCGTCACGCCAGACACGGAAGTGAACGAAGTGCGCCGCATCATGCTGGAAAAGCATGCGCGCTACCTGCCCGTCATGAACGCCAAGACTCTGCTGGGCGTGATCTCGTTTTACGACGTGGCACGCGCCGTGCTGGAAGCGCAAAGCTTTGAAAACCAGATGCTCAAGGCGTATATCCGCGACTGGCCGGCTGAAACGGCGGACTGAACTTTACGATTGCCCCAGATGACAAAAAGCCAGCATTGATGCTGGCTTTTTTGCACGCTGGTCACTTTTATTTTTCTTCCGGCGTTTCCGTGACTGTTTCTGTTACTTGTTCCGTCACCTCGACCGTGCCATAAAACTTGACGCCCAGGTGGATGCGCTCGCGGCCCATGGCCACGCGGTGTTCATTCGTGTCGCGCAGCGAATAGACGCAGCCGCAATACTCTTGCTGGTAAAAATTCTCACGCTTGCTGATTTCGATCATGCGGGCCGAGCCGCCGCCTTTGCGCCAGTTGTATTCCCAGTACAGCATGCCGGGGTAGTGGCTGGCCGCGCGCACGCCGCTGCCATTGATCTGCTTCATATCTTTCCAACGGGAAATACCCAATGAACTGGTAATTACGGGAAAACCGTGTTCATGGGCATACAGGGCCGTGCGTTCGAAGCGCATGTCGAAGCACATGGTGCAGCGGCGGCCCCGTTCCGGATCGTTTTCCATGCCCTTGGCGCGCGCAAACCAGTTGTCGCGGTCGTAATCGGCATCGATGAACGGGATATTGAACTTTTCGGCAAAGCGGATATTTTCTTCCTTGCGCAGCTCATATTCCTTGAGCGGATGAATATTCGGGTTATAAAAGAAGATCGTGAAGTCGATGCCCGACGCCACCATGGCTTCCATTACTTCGCCCGAGCACGGTGCGCAGCACGAGTGCAGCAGCACCTTATTATTGCCACCAGGCCAAGCCAGTTTTTCGCGCGTGTATTCTTGTTCCATGATGCTATTCCGTCAAGAGGAGGCGGACGCTTGACCGGTCTGGCGCGCCACGTCGATAAAAGATTGCAGGTATTCCATGTCGTGGCCATTTGCCATGATTTGCCGTCATAGGCAGGATATCGTTGGTTTCGATGCTTGCTTTTGGGTGTGCAAGGGAGCCAGGCGCCCAAACTGGCAAACTGGTATTGCCGTTTCAGTTCACATGAATTTAAATAATGGATATTTTGGATTTTACCATTATTGTTTATGGATTGCAGCGTCTGTGATGCTGTGTATGGTAGTGTTTATATACACTAATGACTTGCATTTTCATGAGCCATCCTCTGCCCGTATCGGCGCGTGTTGCAGCGATTCAGGCCGCGCCCTGCAGCGCTTCTTCCGTCAGCCATTTGCCCAGCGCGCTGGCAGTCATCGGGCGGGCGAACAGGAAACCCTGGGCCATGGGGCAGCCCAGCGCCTGCAGGATTTGCGCCTGCCGCTCATCTTCCACCCCTTCGGCGATCACGGCCAGGCCCAGGTTGCGGCCCAGCTGGATGACCATTTCAGCGATGCTGCTGCCGCGCGCCGAACCGGTGATTTCAGTGACGAAGGCGCGGTCGATCTTCAGGCGGTCCACCTGCAGACGCTGCAGATAGGACAGCGATGAAAAGCCGGTGCCGAAATCGTCGATGGCGATGCTCACGCCCGTCTGCTTGATTTGCCACAGCATCTTGATCAGCAGGTCGGGTTCTTCCATGGCCATCGATTCGGTGATTTCCAGCTCGATGAATTCGGGCGGCGCCTGGGTTTCCTCCAGCGCCAGGCGCAGCATTTCCAGGAACAGCGGGTGGCGGAACTGCACTTGCGACACATTGACCGACATGACGAAATTGCGGTGGCCCTCGGCGCGCAGCCGCACCAGTTCACGGCATGCCGTGCGCAGCACCCATTCGCCCATTTCGATGATCATGCCCGAATATTCGGCAATCGGAATGAAGCGGTCGGGCGAGATGAACTTGCCATCCGGCGTTTGCCAGCGCAGCAGCGCTTCGGCGCCCACGGCGCGACGGGTGGACAGGTCGATCTGCGGCTGGTAGACCACAAACAGCTGGCTCTGGCTGAAGGCGGTGCGCAGTGCATGCATCATGCGCACGCGCTCGCGGATTTCGATGCCCATGCTGCGCGAAAAATAAAAATGGCCGGCGCGCTGCTGGCTCTTGGCACGCTTCAGCGCGATATCGGCATCTTTCAAGGCATCGGCGCCCGTGCCCGCATGCTCGCCCAGGCGTACCAGGCCCAGGGTGGCCGATACCTGCACGTCCTGGCCATCGATGCTGAACGGCGTCTGGAACAGCGCCAGGATATTGGCCGGGTTTACCTGCGACGAGTCGCCCAGCACGCTGAAGATATCGCCGCCCAGGCGCGCCACCGTCAGTTGTCCGCCCAGCTGGGTTTGCAGCCGGGCCGCCACGGCGAGCAGCAGCAAGTCGCCAAATTGATGGCCCAGCGCGTCGTTTGTTTCGGCAAAGTGGTCGAGGTCGACCAGCGACAGGGTGGCTTCGTCGCGCGCGGGGCCGGCCAGCGCCGCGTCGAGGATTTCCACCAGGCGCGTGCGGTTCGGCAGCTTCGATAGCTGGTCGTAGAAGGCCGCGTTATGCAGGTGCGTGACCAGTTCGACGTTGTCGAGTCCCACTGCCACGTTGCTGCAAAATACTTCGAGCAGGCTTTCATCGATGGCGGTGAGGGGCCGCGGCAGCAGCAAGAAGGCGGCTGCATCGCGGCTCGATTTTCCGGCAAAGTACAAGGTGACGTAATCGTGGGCGTACACATTGCGCCGCTGGACCAGCGTTTGCTCGATGGCGTGCGCCACGCGGGCATTGTCGATCTTGCACAAGGCGCTGTGCGGCAGGCTGGAAAAGATGCCGGCGCAGGCGCAGACGACCAGCTGCTTGCTGCCATCGTCGAGCATATCCTGCACGCACAGCACGCCGTCGGCGCGGATGCCCAGCAAGTCGGCGATCTGCGCCAGCGCGCCAGCCGAGAAATTCTGCACGCCGTGCAGCGCCATCAACTGCGTGCTGGCGTGGACGATCTGGTCCAGGCCGCGCCGGCTGCTGCTGATCGCCCGTATCTGCTCATACGAGCGGATGGCCGCCGTGACGGTGGTAAACAGCTTGATGCGCGTCAGTTCGGACTTGGTCTTGTAGTCGTTGATGTCAAAATCGCGGATGGCGTCGATTTCCGGCGCATAACCGGGCTGGCCGGTGCGCAGGATGATGCGCACATCGGTCATTTTCAGGGTTTCGCGGATGTAGCGCACCAGGTGCAGGCCCGCGTCATCCTGTTCCATCACCACGTCGAGCAGGATCACGGCAATATCGGTTTCGTGCTTGAGCTGTTCGCGCGCCTGCGCCGCCGAATAGGCGTGCACGAACTCCAGCGGGCGGTGCTGCATTTCCAGGTTGCCTAGGGCAAAAGTGGTGGTGGAGTGGACGTCTTCATCGTCGTCGATGATCATCACTCGCCAGACGCTGCGCAGTGCGGGGAGCGGTGGCGGCGCTGCTTGCTCATCGAGGAATACCAGGTCGTCGTGATCGTCCTTGTTGGCATCAAGGGGCATGATCGGTTCAGGCATGTAGTAGCTCTCCAGGATGACTTGATATTTTTTGCGAGCGCGTCAGAGATGTCCATGGCGTTGTTGTACCGCCTTGCCCTGGACATTTCTGATGTGCTCTCGGCGCATATCAAAAATCAAAAAAATTCAGAACCTTCTCTGGCCATTTTTGATGCACCTTTGCTGCATGCCCCGATAAAAGCCGCATGTCGGGGATTTTGTTATACGCTCTCATTCAAGTATATAGCGATTTAATAAGCACTATGCTTTTTTAAATCTATGCCGT
>Ga0105854_1000984_pt1 | contig 11992 bp, 6 predicted proteins | sample OrgsoiDNA_201058_FD_89679 | JGI IMG/M metagenome (GOLD analysis project Ga0105854, IMG submission 89679) | Permafrost soil microbial communities from the Arctic, to analyse light accelerated degradation of dissolved organic matter (DOM) -... | ecosystem: Environmental > Terrestrial > Soil >... | reverse complement strand
TGTTGTTCGAGTTCTGGAAGAACACCGACGAGTACGCCGGGCCGGTGAAAGAGCCGTCGTAGCCGGCGTCGATAAGCGCCCAGGCCTTCTTTTCTTCCTCGACCTTACAGTTGATGAACTCGACGATGTCCGGATGGTCGGCGTTGAGGATGACCATCTTCGCCGCGCGCCGCGTCTTGCCGCCCGACTTGATGACGCCGGCAAACGCGTCGTAGCCCTTCATGAACGACACCGGCCCCGACGCCGTGCCGCCGCCCGCGAGCAGCTCTTTCGACGAGCGGATCGGCGACAGGTTCGTGCCCGTGCCGGATCCGAACTTGAACAGCATCCCTTCAGTCCGGGCCAGCGTCAGGATCGAGTCCATCGTGTCCTGGACCGAGTTGATGAAGCAGGCCGAGCACTGCGGCGCTTTCTCGAAGCCGCAGTTGAACCATACGGGGCTGTTGAACGCCGCCTTCTGATACACGAGGATGTGCTTCAGATCGTCGCTGAACGCCTGCAGGTCGTCGTCGCTCTCGAAATACTTGTTCGACTTCGCCCACATCGTGATCGTGTCGACCACACGGCCGATGAGCTGCTTGACGCTGCGCTCGCGCTCGGGGGCGCCCATCTGCCCGCGGAAATACTTCGACACGACGATGTTGGTCGCCTGCTGAGACCACGCCTTCGGGATCTCGACGTCGCGCTGCTCGAACACCATCTCGCCACGTTCGTTGCCGATGAGCGCTGAGCGGATTTCCCACTCGACCTCATCGAACGGATCGACGCCGGCTTCCGTAAAGAAGCGCGGGAACGTCAATCCCGGCACGGCAGCCGCCGCTCGCGCTTTCGCGCGCGGCTTCTCCGGCTCAACAAACGGCGGCACGGCAGCCGTTCCACTGCTTTCAACCGACTGCTGGCCGGCACTTGCGGCCTGGTAGGCAGCGCGCTCTTTCATCTCGTCCGCTCCGTTCATTCCGAGGGTCTCCCCGGATCGCGGCGATCGCCTCCCGCCCCCGGAAGAGACCGTCGTAGCTGTATTGGAAAAACGTGGCCGCTTCGAACCCTGAAACCTGCTGTGAACTCACAAGAAGCTGGGAGATCCTCGCTTGTTCACTCTGTCTCGCTCGGCGGTCAAATATGCGCTTGGCTTGAAGGTTTGTCAAGCGTGTAAACACCACATATTGTGCCTTTCTTTTAGGTCACTCGCAAGATGTTGACATCAGTGCAAGAGTGCGAATTACAGAATTCGACTACCGTCCGGCCAGTTGAGCTGCGAGTGCGGCGGCTTTGTCGGCCAGATTTTTCGCAAACACCAGATTTTTTGCGCGCATCGCTTCGTCGGCCTGACGCGCGAATCGCTTGGCCGTGTCGTACTGCGTGCGCGCGTCAGCGTTCAGCGCGCGATAGTCGACGCGGTTGAGGTCGGTGGTCGCGCGCAGCAGCGACGCGCGAATGCCGCGCTCGACCTCTCCCTCGGCCGTGGCGGGCGCCGTCTGGAGCACCGTCGGCGGCCGCGCCGGATCGTCGGCGGGTTTCGGCGGCTCGGCGGCCGGCGCCTCAGGCCGCAATGGCTGAGCTGACGGCGGAGACGACGGCCGCGGACGCGCCGGCGTGGCGCGCGCCGGCTCGGCAGGCGCAGCGGGCGGCGGTTCCGTCTCGCTCGGCTCGACGTCGCGCGGCGGCGGCGGCGGCATGTCGAGCGCCGGCATCTCGGGCGTCGTCTTGGCCTGCGCATGCGCGCAGCCGGTCAGCAATGGCAAGGCAAAAAGGCAGCAAGGCAGAAGGCCTTTCATTATCTGCTTCTCCTAAGCCTGAGGCAGCAGCACGCGGAACATCGTCCCGGCGCCGGGCGTCGACTGCACTTCGATCTCGCCGTCGTGCATCTGGACCGTCCGGTACACCATCGACAGGCCGATCCCGCTGCCTTTGGCCTTCGTCGTGAAGTACAGATCGAAAATCCGCTCGAGGTTCGCCGGCTCGATGCCGACGCCGCTGTCGGCAAACGACACCGCGACGCGGCGTTCGCTCGCGGGCTCGCAGTGAATCCGCAGCGTCCCGCCGTCGGGCATCGCCTGGCACGCGTTCAACGCCAGGTTCAGGAACGCCTGGCGGAGCATCGCCGGATCGCCGTTGACGTCGGGCGTGTCGCCGCAGTCCACGACGAGCTGCACGCGCGCGCGCTCCGCCTCCGCCCGCACGATCGGCGCGATCTCGTCGACGAGCGATCGCAGCGCCAGCGGCTGGAGCGTCAGATCCTCGGGCCGCGTGAACGTCAGAAAGCCCTGCACCACTTCGTCGAGCCGGCGGATCTCGTGCGCGATCACGTCGACGTGCTCGATCGCCTCCGCGCGATCCATCGGCGGCTCGGCCACGACGACGGACGCGGACCGAGGCTTGGCGGGCGCGACCTGCTGCCGCAGCAGCTCGAGGTGGATCATCATCGCGTTGAGCGGATTCTTCACCTCGTGCGCGACGCCGGCCGACAGGCGGCCGAGGGCAACCTGCTTCCTCGCGAAGCGAATCGTCGCCTGCAGCTGGTTCGCGTACTCCGCCGACTCGAGGTTGGCGACCTGCCCCGCCATCTGCGATCGGTCCGCCGACAGCTGATCGCTCACCGTGTTGAAGAACGTGCCGAGCTCGCCGAGCTCGTCGTCCTGTTTCAGGTCGAGCTGGACGCCGAGCTCCCCGCGCCCGAGGCGCGTGAGGCCGCTGCGAATCATGTGAATCGGCCGCAGGAACACCTGCGACAGCAGCGTCGCCACCAGCACCGAGACCGCCAGCGCGCCGAGCGCCACCACGAACGCCGGGCGCAGCGACTTGTCGAGGTCGTCGCGAATCAGCAGCGTCGACACGCCGACGCGAATCGATCCGAACGCGCGATCGCCGAGCAGCAGCGGCTGCCGGAACTCGAGGTTGGTGCCCTGACCGGAATAGATGGCGCGAATCTGCGCCCACCAGGGCTTCGACAGCAGGGCGGGCAGATCGCCGCCGGCGGGGAGCGGCCGTCCTTCGAGCGGCGGGTCGCCGTGGACCACCGCCGTGCCGTCGAGATCGGCGATCGCGGCGAACGCGACGTTCTTCGCCGCCAGGCTCGAGGCCAGGATCGATCGCAGGCCGGCGTCGCGCCGCAGCGCCCCGAACGGATCGACGCCCGGCACAATCACCTCGCTGGCGCGGTTGTAAATCGCGCCCGTCAGCAGCTCCGCCCGCGCCTGACTCTCGGCGAGGCTGACCCGCGCGAGGTTGCCGAGGTGCAGCGCGCTCAGGATCACGACGACCGCGCCGACGATCGACGTGACGCCCAAGACCTGCTTGCCTTTTATTCCTAAACGCATGCCAGGGCTCAGGGCTCAGCGTGTTTTTTTGGACGGAGCCGCAGCCGGTTCAGCTTGTTGTGCAGCGTCTTCAGGCTGATGCCGAGGATCTCGGCGGCGCGCGTCTTGTTGTCGCGCGTGTGGGCGAGCGTCATCACGATCAGCTGCCGCTCCGCTTCCTCCACCGTCGTGCCCGGCGTCAGCGCCATCGGCGTCTGCTGCGGCACCGCCGGCTCCTCGGTCAGCGCCGTCGGCAGGTGCGTGACCTCGATGAAGGGACCGGGCGCGAGAATCGTCGCGCGCTCGATGACGTTGCGCAGCTCGCGCACGTTGCCGGGCCACGCATAGTGCTCGAACAGCCGCATCACCTGCTGATCCACGCCGGCGATCGTCTTCTGATTGCGCGCGTTGAACTCGGTGATGAACGCCTGCACGAGGAGCGGCAGATCCTCCCGGCGCTCGCGCAGCGTCGGCAGCCGCAGCGAGAAGACGTTGAGGCGGTAGTAGAGATCCTCGCGCAGCTTCCCGCTGGCGACGGCCGCCACCGGATCGATGTTCGTCGCGGCGATCACGCGGACGTCGACGCTCTGCTCCGCGCGCCCGCCGAGCCGCCGGAACGTCCGCTCCTGCAGCACGCGCAGCAGCTTCACCTGCGTCGCCGGCGTCATCTCGCCGATCTCGTCGAGGAACAGCGTGCCGCGGTCCGCGAGCTCGAAGCAGCCTTGGCGCCGCTCCGACGCGCCGGTGAACGCGCCCTTTTCGTGGCCGAAGATCTCGCTCTCGAGCAGCGTCTCGGGAATCGCCGCGCAGTTGATCGCGATGAACGGAAACGACGCGCGCGGGCTGAGCTGATGGATCGTCTGCGCGACGAGCTCCTTGCCGGTGCCCGACTCGCCGGTGATGAGCATCGACGCGCCGGTCGGCGCAGCCTGCTCCACCACCTGATAGATCTTCCGCATCTCGGGGCTGTTGCCGATCATCGAGCCGAACGTCCCGTGCTCGCGCAGCTGGCGGCGCAGCGACTTCACCTCGCGCAGCGTCCCGAGCCGCTCGACGATCTTGTCGAGCAGGATCTTCAGCCGCTGGATGTCGACCGGCTTGGTGAGGTAGTCGTACGCGCCTTCCTTCATCGCCTCGACCGCGGTGTCGACGGTGCCCTGCGCCGTCAGCAGCAGCGTCGTCACGTCGGCGCCGGTCTTCGGGAGCGCGCGCAACAGCGCGAGGCCGTCCATGCGCGGCATCACCATGTCGGTGATCACGATCGCCGGACGGAACGACGTCACTTTCTCGAGCGCCTCTTCGCCGTCGCACGCGGAGTCGGCGATGAATCCCCAGCTGCGGACGAGCTGTTCCAGCCCGACGCGCGCCGCCGTTTCGTCTTCGACGATCAGCACGCGCTCAGCCGTGACTTTGTCGGTGTCGACGAGGTCAGGCGTTCTGGCAGTGGTCATCGCTTTCTATTGGGCCCACCATGTCATTTTTACATTCTGGGCGCCGAACCCAGGCGATGCAAGCTGAACGATATAGCGAAGAAGGTTGATGGTTGTGGCACGATCGCCTGGTTGACTGACTATCAGCCGTCCGACAATGGCAACGGTCCATCCGGCCAGAGCCATGAGCCCTCAGCCATCAGCCCTGACCGCGACAAGGCCGGCGAGCGGCGCCCGCTCGCGGCGCGCGTCGTCGCGCTGATCGAGGTGCTGCTCTGCGCCGACGTCGTGACGCAGTACGCGATCGGCGGCACGCTGCTCGCGCTGGGATACCACCCGAAGACCGCGGCGGGCCGGCTCGACGTCGGCTATATCGTCGCGCTGTCGCTCGGCGACGCACTCCTGCTCGTCGGCCTCATTCTCGTGATGCTGTACGCGCATGGCGAGAAGCCGTCGGACGTTTTCCTCGGGCGCCGCCGCGTCATCGGCGAGGGCCTGCTCGGCCTGCTGTTGATTCCGCTGACCATCGTGCTCGCGGCCGCCGTCCTGCTCACGGTCCGGCGCTTCGCGCCCTCGCTGCACGACGTGGAACAGAATCCGCTGCAGGATCTGCTGCGCTCGCCGCGCGACGCGTGGCTGTTCGCGCTCGTCGTGCTCGTCGCCGGCGGCGTGCGCGAGGAAATCCAGCGCGCGTTCCTGCTGCATCGCTTCGAGGTCTGGCTGGGCGGCGGCGCGGTCGGGATCGTCCTCACGAGCATCGCGTTCGGCGCCGGCCATTTCAGCCTGCAGGGTCTCGACGCGGGCATCGCCACCGGTCTGCTCGGCGCGTTCTGGGGCGTGGTGTACCTGCGGCGGCGATCGAGCGTGGCGCCGATGGTCAGCCACGCGGGGTTCGACCTGCTCCAGATTGTGCAGTTTATCGGCCGGTAGCGCTCAGCGCCCGGCGAGATACAGATCGACCACGCCGCCGCGCCGGCGAAGGCCCGCCAGCCACTCGTCCACCATGCGCACGCGGCGATCCGCGACGCTGAAGCGCTGGTCGAGATACTCGCGCATGCGCAAGTCCTGCCGCAGCGTTTCGCGCAGGTGCTTCTCGTCGATGCCGGAGCGCGCGAGCGCGGTCTCGAAGGCGGCGGGCGACGCGAACCGCTGGCGTACGCGCGCGATCTCGCGGTCCACCGCCTCGGCGGTCGGCTCGGCCGGCGCGTAGCGATCGACTTCCGCCAGGATCAGCTCGCGATCGATCAGCTTGCTCAGCACCGCGCGCTTCGGATCGGCCGCCTCGTCCGGCGACTGCAGCCCGAGATCGATCGCCGCCGTCACGTCGCTCAGCGTGATCAGCTGATTGGCGACGACCGCCAGCACGCGATCGATCGTCTCGGCGCGCACGCACACCGTCGCGAGCAGCGCCGCGGCGCCGACTAGAAGGCTTGTCCGAAGCTGATGAACCATGCGGTGAGTCCTTCACCCGGCTGACGATTGACCTTGAATCCGAGGTCGAAGCGAATCGGCCCGAACGGCGACTTGTAGCGCACGCCGCTCCCAACGGCGGTCCGCAGCTCCCGGAAGTCGAGATCCGATGCGCGCGCGAACACGTTCCCGGTGTCGACGAAGCCGACGACGCCGAAGCCGTGGGCGATCGGCGCGCGGATCTCACCGTTGAAGACCACCAGTGCGTTGCCGCCAATGGCAAATCCGTCACTGTCGATCGTGTCGTGAACGGGGTCCGCCGGCGTGTGGCGCACGCCGAGCTGATCGAGCTCGAACCCGCGGACCGTCGAGTCGCCGCCGGCGTAGAACCGCTCGCTCGGCGGCAGGTCGACGATCTGGACGACGTTGCCCTGCTCGTCGACGCTCTCGCGCGGAAAGCCGGCCGCCAGCCCGATGCGCGCGCTCGCCGCAAAGACGATACGGTTGCTGTGCGGCACCGTGCGGAACATCTGCGCGGTCAGGAACGACTTCGCGAACCCGATCTCCGATCCGATCGCGCGTCCGGCCAGCTGGCCGCTGATGCTCGCGTACTCGCCGTGGGACGGATCGACGGGATCGTTGCGCGTGTCGCGGGTCAGCGACGACGCAAACGACGACAGGCGGACGTTCGAGAACAGGCGATCGACCAGCGGCTTGTCTTCGGGGCTCAGCCGTTCGTCGAACACGCTCGTCCGCTGAATCTGATAGGTGCCGGTGACGCTGACGGTGCGCGTCAGCTTCCGCGCGATGTCGGCGCTCACGCCCCGGCGCGAAAAGTTGAAGCTCGATCGCCGCTGCTGCTCGAACGTGGCGTTGACGAAGGCGTCGGCGGCCGTGTCGAAGATTCTCGGCTCCCGGTACGTCGCGATGGCGGTGTACTCGACGTTGGCCGAGCTCTCCTGCGAGTGAAAGGCGACGCTGGTGAACAGGTTCAGCGACCGGTTCTTGCCGAACACGTTGCGGCGGCCGATCTGGAAGAAGGCGCGCGGCGCGACGTCCACCCGGTCGACGGCCACGGTGCTGTCCGACTGCTGCGTCACCACCTGGCCGACCTCGACGCCGCCGCCGTAGCCGATCGTGGTCGGCGGCGCTTCCTCGATCGTCACGAGCAGGTCGCGCGTCGTCTCGCCGCCGTGGGTCAGCTCGGTGATGCGCGCCCGCCGGAACAGGCCGAGGGCCGTGAGCCGGCGCTGGCTCTCGTTGATCGCGCTGAGGCTGAACGGATCGCCCGTCTTGACCTGCAGCTCGTGCTCGATGGTGCTCGTCGCCGTGCGGACGTTGCCGACGACGAGGATGTGATCGACGAAGATCTGCGGCCCCTCGCGGATCTCGAACGTGACGGCGACGTGCGTGTCGTTCTCGCTGAACGCGGTCTGCGCCTCGACCGACGCGCTCTCGTACCCGCGATCCTGGTACGCGAGCTGAATCGCGTCGCGATCGAAGGCCAGCTGTCCCGGCACGTACGGCGTGCCCGGCTTCAGGCCGACGCGCGCGCGCAGCGCCGCCTCGGTCTCCGCCTGGTTGCCGCTGAACGTCACCGTGTCGATCGTCGTCCGCGGCCCTTCGTTGATCACGGCGCGGACCGCGACCGGCACCTGCGCCGGCGGCGGCGTCTGGGTGACGACGTCGACCGCCGTGGTCACGTGCGCGGCCGCGAAGCCGCGGCGATGGTAAACATCTTCGACCGCCTGGATATCGGCGTCGAGCCGGGACGCCGAAAACGGCTGGCCGTCGTGCAGCCGCAGCGCCGACTCGAACTCGGTGAGCGGCAGCGACGCGTTGCCGGAGATCTCGTACGTCGCGACCTTGAACTGCTGGCCGCGCGTCACCGTAAACGTGATGACGAGCTCCCCGTCCGCCGTCTCGCGCGCGTGCGGCGCCGTGGCGTCGCGATAGCCCTGGCCTCGCAGGTACTCTTCGATGCGGTTGCTCGAGTCCTCGAGCAGATCCTCGTCGACCGATCCCTCGCGCTCCACAGGGACCAGCTCCGCGCGGCGATCCGACGGCAGCGGATCGCCCGCGAACACGACGCGCACGCGCGGGCCCGGCGTCACCGTCAACGTGAGATCGGCGACGCCCTCGTCCGCGGACAGCCGCGCGGCCGTCTGGATCTTCGCCTCGTAGTAGCCCTTGCTGCGGCGATCTTCGATGTATTGCTGGATGCGCGCGCTCAGCGCGTCGCGCTGATAGGGCGCACCCGGCGCCAGACCGAGCCGGCCGAGGAGCTCGGGCCGCGTGACGCTCGGCACGCCGACGACGTCGATCGTCCCGATCACCGTGCGCGAACCTGGATCGATCGTGAAGACGAGCGTGGCCCGTTCGTGGGTGTGCTCGAGCTCGGCGCTCGGCGCAATCGACGGATGCAGGTAGCCTCGCTCCGCCAGCGCGTCGGACAGGATGCGCGTGATGTCGGCGGCGCGCGCCAGCGGCGGCGACACCCCGTACCGATCGACGATGGCGCGGCGCAGCGCGTTCTGATCGATGCCGGGCGCGCGCCACGGGCCGTCGAAGCGGATGCGCGCGACCGCGTGAATCGGGACGAGGTCGTACCGGAGCGCAACGCGGCCGTTCTCCAGCGTCGCGTCGACGCTGACGCCTTCGAACCGTTGCAGGCTGAACAGGTGCTCCACGCTCTCGCGCACCTGCAGCATCGACAGCGGCTGACCGGCGACGGTCGACACGACCTGCGTCAGCAGCGGCTCGGTGGTGTCGGTGCCCTCAATGACAAGGCGCACCGAACCAACGGGCTTGCCGAGATAGTCGGGCACAGCGGCGGCGGCCCGCTCCGCGCCCGCCGCCGCACAGAGGACACAAAGGGAACAGAGGACACGACGGAACGGACGGCGCATCAGAACGTGTGCCTCACCCGGAACTCGAGCGCGTAGGTCTGCGTGTCCTCGTTGCGGGAGAGGATCCACGACAGGCGGTCGCTCTCCTCGTACTCGAGCAGCACGATCTGATCGTTGATGGCCGTGCCGAGGCTGCGCGAGAACGTCAGGTACACGCGGTCCGAGATGCGCTTCCCGACGGTCAGGCGGGCGGTGGGATTCAGCCGCGACGTCTGCTGACTGTAGGGATCGATGAACGACGGCGTGAGCTGGAACGTGTCGACGCCGAACGTCTGCTCGACGACCTTCCCCACTTCCTGCGAGAGGCTGCCGGTCAGCGCCTGCGTGGCGCGCGTGGTGATGATATCGGTCTGCGTCTGGGTCGGGTTCTGCAGCGCGCGCAGCTCGGGCGCCTGACTCAGCGGTCCGTTCCGCTGCGCGTCGCTGAACAGCAGCGCGAGGACGTCGGAGGTCGGCAGCGGCGGATCCGAGCTCAGCGTGGGCCTCAGCTGCTCGCTCGTGCCCGCGAACGCGACGGTCACGCGATAGGTCTGGCCCGGCACGCGCACGTTCGTCTCGGCCTCGACGTCGAAGAACGGCTCGATCCGGGCCGGGTTCGTGAAGTCCATCGTCCCGTGCGTGATGCGATAGCGGCGCCCCTCGAACGTCACCTCGCCGCGCTCGACGTCGGCATGGCCCGCGACGACCGGGCGATCGTACGTGCCGGTCAACGTCAGATCCGCGCTCGCCACCATGCGCGCGAGGTTGTTCTCGACCCGCAAGGTCGACGGCATCAGCAGCTGCAGGTTGAACTTCAACGGCACGGTCGCGGACGGCTCGACCGATCCGCCGCCACTACTGCCTCCGGTCCGCCGCGACGCCAGATCGAAGATGCTGCCGGGCGTGTCGACGCGCCGGTTCCACAGCGCGCTCTTGACGGTGACGATGCCGCCGAGGGTCGGCGACTTGAAGGTGCCGCGCAGCGACAGATCCGCGTCGACGACCGACCGGACGCCCTCGGGCACGCGCAGGTGCATCTCCTCGCCGCGCGCGGTGACGTCGAGTTCCGCCGGCACGTAGCCGTCGAACCCGATGTGCCCGCCGAACTGCACGCGCCCACCGCCCATCATCGCCGTCACATCGTCGAGACGGATGCCGCCGGGATCGAAATGGATCGTCCCGTTGATCGCGTCGAGCGAGTTGGGAATCGAGAAGTGGCGGATGCGGCCGTCGGTGATCGTGGCGCTCCCCGAAAACTGCGGCTGCGCGAGCGGTCCGTCGATCGACGCGGTCAGCTCCGCGCGTCCCGCGCCGCGCACTTCGCGGAAGAAGCCCTGCAGGATGCCGAGATTCGCTTCGCCGGTGGCTTTCAGCGCGATCCGCTCGTCGTTGAGGCCGATCGTGCCGGACAGGCGCAGCCGCGTGTCGTCGCCGACCAGCTGCAGTTCCTCGATGCGCACCTGCTGCTGGTCGAGCGCGATGCGGATCGGCGCGGCGTTCTTCACGGCGTAGTCGAGCAGACGCATGTCAAGCGTGTCGACGGTGCCGTCGACGACCAGGTGATCCACGTCCGCCAGCTCGCCGACGACGCGGATGGCGCCGCTGACGACCGCCGTCGTGAACGGCGACAGCTTCGGCACGAACAGCCGCACGTACGGATCGAGCGACGTGTCATGGAAGCGGAAGGAGAGCTCCGCGTCCGACTGCGGCGTGAGCGCGATCCGCCCATTGCCGGTCAGCGCCATGCGCGGCGACGCCGCGCTGATGTCGCCGCTCAGCTCGGCGCCGCGCAGCGCCAGGTTGCCGGTGACCAGCCCGACGCCTTCCTCGCCGACGAACAGATCGCTCACGGTGTACTTGAAGTCGTTGCGCGGCGACTCGAACGTCCCGCTGCCGCTCGCGGTCACGTCGGCCATCCCCGACAGCGGCGCGCGGGGAAACGTCAGGAACGACAGCCGCTCGACCGGAATGCGGCGGCCGCTGGCGTTGAACGAGTACGTCGAGTCCCAGCCGATGTACGCCGCGCCGGTCATCGTGCCGGTGTCCTTCGTCAGGTTCAGGGCGTCGAGGCGCACGCCCGTGCCGTCGAATCCCAGCGAAGATGTCGCGGTCTGAAACGGATCGCCGTAGGCGACGCCGTCGGTGATCGTCATCGCGCCGAACCCGAGCGGCCGTTCGTACGCGCCCGTCAGGTGGAACTCGCCCGACAGCAATCCGGACACCGGATAACCGTCGATGCCGAACGCGTGCCGCAGGCTGTCGAGATCGCGCTGCGTGAGGCGGATGCGCGCATTGATCTCCTCGCCGCGATCCTCGCGCGGATACCCGAGCGCGAACAGGCCGTCGGCGCGGATCTCCGAGCCGGCCCGGCGCACCACGCCGTCGCGCACGTTCACGTACTTGTTCTCGACAACAATCTGCGCCGAGCCGTCGCCCCAGAGCGTGTCGAAGGCGTGCAGATCCTCGCCGGTGAACAGCCCCTCCACGCGCGGCGCGCGGAAGGCGCCGGTCATCACACCGTCGAACTCGCCGCGTCCGCCAAACGGCACCGCGCCGGTCGGTGATCCGAAGTCGCTGATGATGCCGGCCAGCACCTGATCGCTTTCCTGCCAGTCGCCGCTCGTGACGTGAAACGGCAGCAGCGACTTCGCGCCGTACTCGGTCGTGACGCCGAACGTCACGTGCGTCTTTTCGGTGACGAAGCGCCCATGCTCGAGGGTCACCTCGTCGGGCCCGTAGCGATACGTGAGCTCGGCCGCGATCGGCAGGTGCGCCGCCAGCGGCTGCGGCGCGAACGGCCCCCACTCGTGGCGCGCGTGGCCGGCGTCGGCGGATCGCGCCGCCGCGAGCGACGCGGTCATCGCCGTGACGCCCGGCGGCGGCGTGATGGTGAGCCGTCCTTCTCCCCGATGCTCGCGGAAGCGGCCCGACGGCCACTCGAGCACGTTGTGCAGCGACGCGCTGCCCG
>Ga0105854_1000983_pt1 | contig 11992 bp, 11 predicted proteins | sample OrgsoiDNA_201058_FD_89679 | JGI IMG/M metagenome (GOLD analysis project Ga0105854, IMG submission 89679) | Permafrost soil microbial communities from the Arctic, to analyse light accelerated degradation of dissolved organic matter (DOM) -... | ecosystem: Environmental > Terrestrial > Soil >... | reverse complement strand
CTGGAATCACCCCGATAGCGCAAGGAGGCCTTGCGTGGGCGGATGAAATGGACTTGGAAATTGTCCTGCTCGGAATTTCCCCCAACGCCTACAAGCGCGCTTTCATGGATCTGGACGACAAGGCCCTCGCTGGACCCGAGGTTCTCGCCGCGTTTAAGCAATTGCGTACGATGACAGGATGGATGAGTCCCGCGAATGCGGGTCAGCACTGGAGCGTCTTCATTCCTGCGTTGATGAAAGGCCAATACGGGTTTCTCATGATGGGGGGCTGGGCGTCGGGAGTGTTGAAACGTGGCAATTTCGTAGAAGGTAAAGACTATCTTTGCGGCTCGACACCGAATAATTCTGGGAAGCCCATTTTTGACATGAATGCCGATGGCCTGATATTTTGGAAAACTAACAATCCAGATTATCAGGCTGGCCAAAAAATTACTGCGCAGGTGGCGATGAGCAAGGAATTCAATCTTCGCTTTTCGCAGATCAACGGATCTATCCCCGTTCGCAATGATGTCGATCTATCTGGGTCGTCGTACCAGGATTGTCAGCGTGACGCTGAGGCCAACCTCCATGGCGCTGTGGCCGCAAATCAACTTGTGATGAGTCTGGCTCATGATATGGCGCAGAACAATTCGATTACCGCTGCCATGCGCGACGTAGTCACCGAATTTGTTCACGACAAGTCCATCTCGCCCGAGGAAGGGCAGAAACGCCTCGTTGAGGCCGCTGATAGTGCCCGGTGATAGCATCGTGACCAATCCATCGACAGCGGTCCGCACTAGCGATCCGACGAATTCAGAGGCAGTTCGGCGACGGGATCATTTCCTTTTACGAGCTAAGGTCGTTGATACGATCGCGAGGATCATCGGCTTGGTGACGTTGACAGCGGCGATCGGCTACGTGGTGGGCTTTACACTGTGGACGACGTGGATATCCTTTACCGACTCGACCTTATTGCCGGACTATGAATTTGTGGGTTTTAAGCATTATCGCCGCCTCTTTCACACCCACCTCTGGCAGGTTTCCTATGAGAACCTGCTGATCTATGGGGTCTGCTTCATGGTTCTGGCGGGCAGTATCGGAATGCTGCTGGCGGTGTTGATCGACCAGAAGGTTCGCGCTGAAAATTTGCTGAGGACTATTTACCTCTATCCCATGGCGTTATCGTTTGTGGTCACGGGAACGGTATGGTCGTGGATCTTGAACCCGAGCATCGGTGTTCAGAATTTCGTGCGCGGACTGGGGTGGATTCATTTTCGATTCGACTGGCTGGTGGACCGGCATATGGCGATTTACACGGTCGTCATCGCTGCCGTGTGGCAGGCCTCCGGTTTCGCGATGGCTCTCCTGCTTGCTGGACTTCGCTCCCTTGACCAGGACCTTTACAAGGCCGCACAGATAGATGGTGCGAGTCCCGCGAAGATGTATCTGCGAATCGCGATTCCGGCTATTTGGCCCATTGTGCTTGCAGTCCTCGTGATCCTTCTGCAATTTTCTATCAAGACGTACGAACTGGTCCAGGCGTTGACCGCTGGTGGACCCGGAATTGCGACGACGCTCCCAACGGCGGTGGTCTATGACTACATGTTTCAGCGCGGTCTCATGGGTCAGGGCTCTGCCACCGCTGTGCTGCTGCTTTTCTCACTCTTGATCATCCTGGGCCCATATGCAATTTACGGCCGGATCCGAGACAGAAGGATGAGCCGAAATGGCTAACGATAGTACTTTGTCGCGCACCACTCGATATGCCTTCGTGTACCCGGTCTTGATCGGCTTCGCGTTGTTCTTTCTTGTACCACTCCTTGTGGTCGTCCTGAATTCGTTTCGAACCTTTCAGGAAATATCCCAAACTTCGGTCTTGGGATGGCCGCGTGCCTGGCATTGGCACAACTGGAGTGAAGCCTGGGGTGGCTACTGCTTTGCCGGCGTTTGCTCGGGGATTCATCCGTACATGTGGAATTCGCTTCTGATTGCGGTGCCTGCCACGATTTTGTCGACGCTGCTGGGGGCCATCAATGGCTACCAGCTTGCACTTTGGCGATTCCGGGGAGACTCTGTCGCCTTCGCGATCATCACCTTTGGCGTGTTCCTACCGGCCCAAATGAAACTAGTGCCATGGGCCATCTCATTGCGGGCGCTACATCTTTCAAACACGCTTAGTGGCTTGGTACTTATCCACGTGATAGGAGGACTAAGCTTTACGACGCTATTTTGCAGGAACTACTACGTCAATATCCCGCAAGACCTGATCAAGGCTGCTCGCGTCGACGGTGCCGGATGGTTCGTCACCTTCTGGCGGATCGTCTTGCCTCTCTCCGCACCGATCCTGATCGTGACGGTCATCTGGCAATTTACCAATATCTGGAACGAATTTCTGTTCGGCATTACGTTTTCGGAGGGTGCTAACCGGCCGGTTACTGCTGCGCTCATGGCGCTTGACGCCAACATCGCACAGGCCCGTGAATACGGCGTCGAAAGTGCTGCGGTATTGCTTGCCGCATTTCCAACGCTCCTTGTCTATGTCCTCGGCGGAAGGTATTTCGTGCGCGGGTTGACTGCTGGCTCAGTGAAATAATCCAAATCATGTCCGCACTTTCCATTGAAGCGCTCAAGGTCCAGTTTGGTCCCGTGGAAGTCCTCAAGGGACTCGACCTCGATATCGACAGCGGCGAATTTGTCGTGTTGGTAGGTCCGTCAGGTTGCGGCAAGTCCACCTTGCTGAACATCATCGCGGGACTCGAAAGACCTTCGGCAGGCCGAATTGAGATTGGTGGCCGCGACGTCACGCGCGTTGCGCCGAAAGACCGCGACATTGCGATGGTATTCCAAAGTTATGCCTTGTACCCCGCCATGAGTGTGCGGAAGAACATTACGTTCGGAATGGAATGCCGGGGCGTCGACAAGGCAGACCAGCAGGCCGCTTTCGATCGAGTCCAGACGATCCTTCAGATTGGGTATCTCGCTGACCGGAAGCCTGGGCAGCTTTCAGGCGGACAGCGCCAACGAGTCGCGATGGGGCGCGCGCTGGTGCGCGATCCGTTGTTGTTCCTGTTCGACGAACCGCTTTCTAACCTTGACGCCAAATTGAGAGTCGAAATGCGACTGGAAATCAAACGTCTGCATCAACGGCTGAGCACCACTATGGTGTATGTCACCCACGATCAGATCGAGGCAATGACGCTTGCAACTCGGATTGCGGTCATGGATGGTGGTGCGATCCAACAATTCGCGGACCCCCAGACGATCTACGATAAGCCTGAGAACGTATTTGTAGCTCGTTTTATGGGTTCGCCGCCGATGAATATTCTGCCGGTCTTGCTTGAGTCGGATGCGGGAAGGGTTTTCGCGTCCGTCATGGAGGACCACCGAGCGCTTGCACGGTTTCCGTTGCCCCAGAGGATCGAGGACGTAGGCGCTCATCTCGGGAAAATCGCACTACTTGGCATACGGCCCGAATGTATTGAACTGGGTAGTGGCGGTCCGAACCGTGTGATGGCACAGGTCGAAATGATTGAACCGACGGGTGCCGAGACGATGGCTTTTCTTGATGTCGCGGGCACAAAAATCGTCGCACGCATGGGGCCCGAATCGCGACCATCGTTGGGCATCGCCGCCGAGTTCTCGGTTGATTTACGTAAAGCCTGTCTATTTGATGCGACCACCGAAAGAAGGATCGCCTGATGTCACATGCTCAGTATCCCGATCTCTTTGGTCGCGTGGTTCTTGTGACCGGGGGAGCGGGCGGCATTGGAGAGGCTCATGTCCGTGCGTTCGCAGAGAATGGTGCCAAGGTGGCATTCCTCGATATCCAGGACGAACCGGGCGCCGCATTAGCAGCAGAGTTGCGAGCGGCAGGCGCGCATGTCACGTTCATGCATTGCGACTTGCTTGATTTGGACGCGCTCGCGCGCGCGATCGAGGAGGTACGGCAAAAACTCGGGCCGATATTTGCTTTGCTCAATAACGCGGCGGTCGACAAGCGTCAGGTCTTTGACACAATATCCGCAGACGACTTCGAATGGATGATGAACGTCAATCTGCGTCATGTGGTCTTCGCAACGCAGAAGGTGATCCCGCACATGCGCGAGATCGGCAGCGGTTCGATTGTCAACACCAGTTCAGTTGCGTGGATGCGAGGCCTCGTCGACCTGCAACTTTATAGTACCGCGAAGGCGGCGATCGTTGGATTCACTAATTCGCTTGCTCGTGAAGTGGGGCCCTACCGTATTCGGGCTAACGCGATCGCACCCGGGCTGGTGCTCACGCCGCGTCAGCACCAACTCTGGGCCGAGCGCGGCGGTGAACGGCAACTGCTCGACTTGCAGTGTCTGCCCGATGCGATTGCCCCAGCAGATATCGCCAACACCGCCTTGTTCCTGTGCTCAAACGCCGGGCGCGCGATCACCAAACAGTGCATCACGATTAATGCGGGTTCTCTATGACGCTTGGCCTACGCACTAGGAGCCTTGTGTCGCGCAAGCCTGAGGTATGCGTTTTTGGCGGGCTGGAGATGCTTACCCACCAGCACAATAAGAGGCTGCGGGTCATTTCCCTGCAACAGCCTGATCATCTCCGCGTGCTCTCGACATACCGCCGCGAGCAGGTCTGGATCTCCAATGCTGAAAGAGCGGATCGCGTGCGTCTTCATCGCGAGCATTTCGATCACCTCGACCAGCGGCGCATTTCCGCAGGCTGCAAAGAAAGTCTTGTGGAAAAGCAGGTTTTCGCGAAAGACGCAGCGAAGATCGCCTCTCGCGACGGCGGCGCTGTGCCGTCCATGGATGGATTCGAGTGCGTCGACGAGCCCCCGGGGCGCTGGCAACGCAATCAAACCGGCTGCATGACATTCCACCAATTGTCGAGCGTCGTAGAGCTGTTCGATCTCGGCCACGCCATAGTCCCGCACCGCTGCGCCTCGATTGGGCTGGCGTCCAACGAGGCCCATCGTCTCAAGATCGGCGAGCGCCTGGCGGGCCACGTGACGCTTGACGTTGAACCGTTGTGCCAACTCTTCTTCGACGAGTCGCTCGCGGGGACCGATTATGCCCAACGCAATCTCTTCTTCAAGCGTCGCCACAATGTCGACCATGCCCGTCTGAGATCCTGACTTTTCAATGTTGTCTGCCATACCTAAGTTCCCTCTGTTACCGCCACCGAACGCTGATTAGACAAGGCGACAAGATTTGCATAAATATTGTTAACAAGATTGCGACTGAAATTATTATACCCGCAGGGTATCCGCTGCGGTGGTGAACCCACATTACTGAGCTAGAGGAACAGGATGACCTGTATATCAGCGATTCGCGCCCGCGCTATAAATATTCCGCTCGATAACGTCACTTCACTTTCAAGCCGGGTGGTGAAAGAACGTCACTATGGAGTGGTCGAGGTTGAAGGGGACGACGGACACGTTGGCATCGGATTTTGCTACGTGGGCAGCGCGGGTGGCCGTCTTTTCGTCGAAGCGATAGCGGGTGTATTGGCGACCGTGCTGATCGGACAGGACCCTTACCGTGTTGAAGGGCTCTGGCAGGAGATGTATCAGGAAGCTCTGCTGCAGGGACGCGCGGGCGTTGTCATGCGAGCCATCAGCGCGCTCGACACCGCGATCTGGGACCGCAACGCACGCGCTGCGTCGCTGCCCCTCTATAAATTCTTGGGTGCTGTGCACGGCGAGAGCGTGCCTGCCTATGCAAGCGGGGGCTACTACGTGAACGGCAAATCGCCCGATCACCTCGCGGCAGAGATGGCGAGCTACGTTGACGCTGGCTTCGCGGCCGTCAAGATGAAGATCGGACGAGGTAGCTTTAAAGAAGAAGAGGCACGTATTGCTGCGGTCCGCGAACGCATCGGTGGGGAGGTGGCCCTGATGCTGGACGCGAACAACGCCTGGAGCGACCTGCCGACTGCATTGCGACTGGTCAGGATGTATGAAAAATATGATCCGTACTTCGTTGAAGAGCCGTTCAGCCCAGACGATATCCAGAATCATGCACGCCTGGCAGCTGCCACGTCAGTGCCGATCGCGACGGGCGAAATCGAGGTGGGACGTTGGCGGTTCATGGAGTTGCTTGAGAAAGGCGGCGCGATGATGCTCCAGACGGACGCGTGTGTGTGTGGTGGCATATCCGAGTTTCGTCGAATTGCCGCGACGGCAGCGAGCATGGGCATCACGGTGTTGCCGCACTGGTTTCATGATTTGCACGCCCATCTCGTGGCGGCCACGCCTAACGCCCGTTTTGTCGAGTTCTTTCCTGACGATCAGGTGCTGAACTTCCGACGTCTGGTCGACACCCAGTTAGAGATTCAAGGAGGCCGTGTGTTGCTGCCTCAGCGGCCCGGCCTGGGATTCAATTTCATCGCAGCGGAGTTGGACCGCTACGCCTTGACACAATGGATCGATTGCGGACGTGCGACTGAAATCGCTCCCTAAGGAACACATAACATGATGCCTTTACAAAAGTTACCAGTGAACCTCTTCAAACGAGGGCTCAAAGAGGGAAAGAAGCAGCCTGGCTTATGGCTGACGTTGGAAAGCCCAACCGCAACCGAGATCCTCTCGGGGTCCGGTTATGACTGGCTTTTGCTCGATATGGAGCATACGACGGTGGATCCGTCGCAGATCGCGGATCATATTCGCGCGGCCAAGGGAGGGACGGCGGAACTCGCGGTACGAATTCCGTATAACGAACCGATCATGGTCAAACGTCTGCTCGACGCGGGGATTCGGACAATGATGTTTCCGTTCGTTCAATCCGCCGACGAAGCTCGTGCTGCGGTCGCTGCAACCCGCTACCCTCCCCACGGTATTCGAGGCGTCAGCGGCAATATGCGGGCAAGCGGCTTCTCCCGCATCCAGGACTACGGCGAGACCTACCACACCGAGCAATGCATCATCGTCCAGCTGGAATCGCCCAGAGCCCTTGCAGCGATCGAGGACATTGGCGCAGTCGACGGCGTGGACGCGTTGTTCATCGGCCCCAACGATCTGGCGGCCAATATGGGCCTATTTGGCCAACCGGGTGCGCCGGAGGTACAGGCAGCCATTGCCGATGCGATCGAGCGCATCAAAAAGACGGGAAAGGCGGTCGGCATTCTGAACTACAACATGACGCAAGCCCGGGCATTGTTCAAGGCCGGTTGCGACTTCATCGCCGTGAATTCCGATACATCAATTCTAGCGCGGCGCAGCGAGGCGATCCTTGCCGAGTTAAAGGCCGACTAGAAGGAACAGCGAGGAAACTGCACATGTACGTAGCCAATATGTTTATCAACGGCCAGCGCGTCGACAAGACTGAAGCGGACCGGTTCGACGTCATCAACCCTGCAACGGGAGACGTGCTGGGTGATGTGCCCAGTGCGGGGCCGTCCGATGTCGAAGCCGCGCTCGCTGCAGCACAGTCCGGCTTTGAAGCCTGGCGTAGCAAGCGCCGTGGGAACGCTCTGCGGTCGTCCGCAGGATCGGCGCACTGCTGCGTGAGCGCTCTGCGGAGATCGCTCAGTTGTTGACCCTGGAAGTCGGGAAGCCAGTTACCGAATCGATGGCCGAAGTATCGGCCGCAGCTGAATATTTCGACTGGTATGCCGATGAGGCACGCCGTGTCTTCGGTAGCGTCATCGGTGGCCGGGTCGAAGGAAGCCGCATGGAGGTTTCGCATGAGCCGGTCGGCGTCGTCCTTGCGCTGACAGCATGGAACTTCCCTGTCATTCTGGCCTCTCGCAAGCTGGCCATGGCATTTGCGGCGGGCTGCTCAGTTGTTTTGCGGCCAGCGGAAGAAGCGCCCAGCTGCGTCTCGGCCCTCGTGCAGTGTTGTCACGATGCGGGCTTACCCGCCGGTACGATCAACTTGTTATTTGGGTCACCTGAAGTTGTGGTCGAACCGCTCATGGCGTCGCCAATCGTACGCAAGGTCAGCTTCACGGGTTCAACGCGCGTTGGCCAACTCCTGATTGGCCAAAGTGCGGCGACGGTCAAGCGACTGACGATGGAACTCGGTGGCCATGCCCCTTTTATAGTGCTTGACGATGCGAACATCGACCAGGCAGCCGCTTTTGCGGTGACCGCGAAGTTGCGCAACGCGGGCCAAGTCTGCACGGCACCGAGCCGTTTTTTCGTCCATGAGGCCGTCGTCAAACCCTTTATGGAGAAGATGATCGCCGCCAAACGTGCCGTGAAGGTCGGTGATGGCTTGCACGAAGGGGTGCAGATGGGACCGCTTGCCACGGCGCGCCAGCGCGATCGTGCTGAACGGTTCGTTGATGATGCCCGGGCGAAGGGTGCGACGGTCTCATATGGCGGCGGCCGCCCCGCCGGGATGACTCGCGGATTTTTCTTCGAACCGACGGTACTGAGTGATCTTTCGCCAGATGCGGCCATCTTGACCGACGAGCCGTTCGCACCGATTGCCGCAATTGTCGCCGTGTCGAGCGCGGAGGAAGCGGTCCGTCGCGCTAACGCCCTTGAATTCGGGCTGGCAGCCTATCTATTCACGCGCTCGCTCGACTCTATCGACCTGGTCACCGCGCAGTTACAAGCTGGAGCAATCGGTGTCAACACCACAGCAGTGGCGGTTCCTGAAGCGCCCTTTGGCGGTATCAACCAAAGTGGTTTCGGCAGAGAAGGCGGTGAGAACGGGTTGAGCGAATATCTCAATCCGAAATTCGTCCACCGCATGCGTGCGTAGTGGAATCGGGAGACAAACTTGTCGGATAAACGAAAGACACTGGATGAACTTCGGAGCCAAAGGTGGTTCGCGGCCGTCGGTTCCATCGGCGCTCACAAGCGTCGCCGGATCAAGCAAGCAGGATTTACGACCGAAGACTTCAAGGACAAACCAGTTATTGGAATCTTGTCGACGTGGTCGGACTTCCAGACCTGCCATTCGCACTTCCCTCAACGCATCGAAGAAATAAAGCGTGGCATATGGCAGGCGGGTGGCTTTCCCGCAGTCATCCCCGTTCAAAGTGTGAGTGAAAGTTTTCTTCGCCCGACAAGCATGTTGTATCGCAACTTGCTCGCCATAGAGGTCGAAGAGGCCATCCGGGCGCATCCGATTGACGGCGTCGTTCTCTTAGGAGGATGCGACAAAACGGGTCCCGGGTTGGTGATGGGAGCAGCCTCAGCGAACGTCCCGTCGATCTTCGTGCCGGCCGGGGCCATGCTCAAAGGACGCTGGCGCGAGCATACGCTTGGCACGGGTTCCAGCTCCTGGGCGGCCGAAGCTGACTTCCGTGCGGGCAAACTGGACGAGCACGAATGGACGGCGATGACAGAGGCGACCGTCCGCTCGACCGGAACTTGTAACACCATGGGGACCGCCTCGACGATGACATTACTCATCGACGTACTGGGCCTGTCGCTGCCGAGTGCCAGCACGATCCCAGCCGTCGATTCAGAGCACGCGCGTATGGCTTCCGAGGCGGGTCGCCGCATTGTGGAGATGGTCTGGGAAGACCTGAAGCCGTCCGACATAGTCACGGCAGCGGCATTGCAAAACGCGGTAGTTGCTGATATGGCGATATCCGGGTCAACCAATTCGCTCATTCACTTGATTGCCGTGGCGGGAAGGCTTGGGCATGATCTAACCCTCGACTCTTTCGGCGATGCGAGCGAGATCGTCCCAGTGATCTGCAACCTGATGCCAGCGGGCAAGTATCTAATGGAAGACCTGCATTTCGCGGGTGGTCTGATGGCAGTTCTCAACGTAATCCGCGACAAACTCGATCTGTCGTGCAAATCAGTCAATGGACGGACGCTTGGTGAGAATCTAGAAGGCGCTGCGATCTTTGATTCAGACGTTATCCGCACCGTCGACAATCCGGTCTACGAAAGTGGGGCACTGGTGGTCCTGAAAGGATCGCTTGCGCCGAGAGGCGCTGTTCTAAAACGATCCGCTGCGGATCCTAAGCTCCTTAGTCATACCGGGCCTGCGGTGGTCTTCAAGAACAACGAAGACTTGATGGCGAGAATTGACGATCCAGATTTGGATATCACGCCCGACAGCGTGATCGTGCTGCAAGACGCAGGCCCCATAGGTGCGCCCGGCATGCCGGAGTGGGGGATGCTCCCGATTCCCAAGAAGCTGCTAGCAATTGGTGTACGCGACATGGTGCGGATCTCCGATGGCAGAATGAGCGGCACCAGCTACGGCACATGCATCCTGCATGTCTGTCCGGAAAGTCGTGTTGGCGGTCCATTAGCGTTAGTGCGCAATGGCGACCGAATTCATCTCGACGCGTCGGCCCGGCGGTTGGACTTGCTCGTCGACGAAGCTGAGCTCGAGGCGCGACGCGGTGCTTGGTCACCCCCGCCACCACACTATCGACGTGGATACGGTGCCATGTTCATTGAGCATGTCCTGCAGGCTGACCAAGGCTGCGATTTCGACTACCTCGCGAGGAGGGCGCCTAACCCGGAGCCTGAGATTCACTGAAGATAGTGTTTACGCGGCTCTGTCAAGTTGACGGGCGTAGACTGCCTGTGTGGCTAAAGTGTAGTTATCCTTATAAGAAACTTTCTCGGATGCAGCAGTGACAGTCAACCATGCCATGTGGTGCAGCGTTCCTGGAGTACGGCCCGGTGATATGCCGCGTTCATCTGATGTCTGGGCAACGCGAAGTGCTGTCGGATCGGGCCGAAGCATGAGAGAAACGCCTTCGTGCGACGCGCATCGCGAAAACCGCACATCTGGCGTTCGCGCCTGCGGGTCGGCTGGAGGCTGTTCTCGGCACGGTTGTTCACACGTGCAGCCGCTTTGACGAAAACGTGCTTCACATGAGCGAGCTCGGGAATTTCAGCCTTCGCCGCTGGATAGCTGCGCAGCTGGTCAGTAACGATTTTGCGCGGCACCGGGTTTGAGCGCAGCACTCTCCGGAAGAAGCGCTTGGCGGCCGCCTTGTCGCGCCGCTTTTGCACCAGCACGTCGAGTTCGGTACCGTGCTCGTCGACCGCTCGCCACAACAGATACGGCTCGCCGCGCAGCGTCACGAACATCTCGTCCAGATGCCATGTGCCGTCGGGGTTGGGCCGCGCTGCTTTGGCGTGCTGGGCGAATCCAGCACCAAACTTGTCGCACCAGCAACGAATCGTTTCGCATGTGACCACGACACCACGCTCGAGCAACAACTCCTCGACGTCCCGCAGGCTCAGGCTGAACCGAAAATACCAGCGAACCGCGCAGCTGATGACGACGGCAGGGAAGCGGTGGCCGTGATAAAGCGATTTCGTTTTCTTCATCACTTCATTCTACCGCCGCCCTACCGTCAACCTGACAAAGCCCTTTATTGTGGTCTACGGCTACGGCGGCCGTTTTCGTTGCCGAAAAACAGCAGGCCGGGCGTGGTTTCAGCTCGTCGCCCGACGGGTGAACAACCGATTCGAAGCCGATAACGGTCAACTGCCACCTTCTTGCACGGCCGACTCATCACGGTCTCGCTACGTTTTCAACTTCGCTTCGGACTATTCCGAAGTGTATTTCTTGTATTGGGTATTTTTCCGTTGAATTGGTTTGCCTAGACTCCGTTTCAGATGCACCCCTCGCTCCTGACAAAGGGCGTTGTGCAGCAATGGAGAGAGCGGCGCCTGCGCGGCGTGCCGATCTGGACGAATATAACAAAACGGAGACAATCATGTCTGAAAACAGCTACGAAACGGGTCGGCTCAATTTGCCGTTTGTGGGAATCTGCACGTTTGCGAAATCCCCATTGTGTCTTGACTGGGACAAGATCGACGCGGACGTCGCGGTAATGGGCGCGCCCTTCGACTGCGGCACCCAGTGGCGAGCCGGGGCACGCTTCGGCCCGCGTTCGATTCGCGATGCGTCGACGCTATTCTCGTTCGGTCACGGCGGCGCATACGACTTCGAAGACGATGTCGTTTATCTGCCTAGCAACGAAGTTCGTATAGTCGATATCGGCGATGCGGACATGGTGCACACCAACACTGAAAAGAGCCACGCAAACATCGAGTACGGCGTGCGCAAGATCCTGGCGGCGG
>Ga0105854_1000980_pt1 | contig 12007 bp, 10 predicted proteins | sample OrgsoiDNA_201058_FD_89679 | JGI IMG/M metagenome (GOLD analysis project Ga0105854, IMG submission 89679) | Permafrost soil microbial communities from the Arctic, to analyse light accelerated degradation of dissolved organic matter (DOM) -... | ecosystem: Environmental > Terrestrial > Soil >... | reverse complement strand
GACTGGCTGTTGCAGCAGGCGGGCGGGCGCAACTTGGCCACCCATACCGGCTACAAACCTTTTTCGGTGGAGTCGTTGGCGGGACTGAGCCCTGATGTGCTGGTATTCGCTGACCGTGCCTTGACCGGCGATGCCGCGCGCGCGGCTCTGTTTAAGGAAAACCCGATTTTGGCCTCAACGCCGGCGGCCAAAAATGGCCGGGTGTTTGAGCTGGACCCCACCCTGCTGGTGGGCGGCCTGGGCCCGCGTCTGCCGCAAAGCCTGGTGCAACTGTCTGCCGGGTTCTATCCGTCCCAGGCTAAACCTGCTCCATGACCACTCTGGTTAAGCCGAAAACACTGTTTATCGGGCTGGCGCTGTTGTGTGTATTGGCGATCTGGCTCTCATTAGCCTTGGGGCCGGTCAGCCTGCCGTTGCTGGATACACTCAGGGCCGCGTTGCGCTTGATGGGCGTGCCGATTGCAGCCGACGGCCTGGAGCAGGCCGAATTGATCCTGGGGCAGATTCGCCTGCCGCGCACATTGCTTGGCCTGGCGGTCGGCGGGGTGCTGGCGTTGTCGGGCGTGGCGATGCAGGGTCTGTTTCGTAACCCGCTGGCGGATCCCGGGCTGGTCGGGGTGTCGAGTGGCGCGGCGCTGGGGGCGGCGATTGCAATTGTCGGTGGCTCGTTTTTTGGCGGGCTGCCGGACGCGTTCGGGCCTTACCTGCTGTCGCTGTGTGCGTTTCTCGGTGGTTTGGGGGTGACTGCTCTGGTCTATCGCCTGGGGCGCCGTAACGGCCAGACCAATGTTGCGACGATGTTGCTTGCCGGCATCGCGCTCACGGCCCTCGCCAGCTCGGCGGTCGGGCTGTTTACCTATTTGGCCGACGACGCCACCCTGCGCACCCTGACTTTTTGGAACCTGGGCAGTCTCAATGGCGCGAGCTACTCGCGGTTATGGCCGTTGCTGCTGGTGAGCGCTGGTGTCGCGCTCTGGTTGCCGCGCCGCGCCAAGGCGCTGAATGCATTGTTGCTGGGCGAGTCCGAGGCCAGTCACCTGGGGATTGATGTGGAAGGGCTCAAGCGTGAGCTGGTGTTCTGCACCGCCCTGGGTGTAGGGGCGGCAGTGGCGGCGGCGGGGATGATCGGGTTTGTCGGGCTGGTGGTACCGCACTTGGTGCGGCTGCTGGCGGGGCCCGACCATCGAGTGCTGTTGCCCGCCTCGGTGCTGGCCGGCGCGAGTTTGCTGCTGTTTGCGGATTTGGTGGCGCGCCTGGCCTTGGCACCTGCGGAGTTGCCGATCGGCATTGTGACGGCGTTTATCGGTGCGCCGTTTTTTCTTTATCTGTTGTTGCGAGGACGCGCCTGATGCTGCGAGTGGAAGCGCTGCAGATCCGGCGTGGTCGCAAGACTGTGTTGGCCGATGTCAGCCTGGACCTGTTGCCGGGCCAGGTACTTGGCGTGCTGGGCCCTAATGGTGCTGGCAAAAGCACCTTGCTCAGCGCGCTGTGCGGTGAGCTGCACCCTGATCAGGGCAAGGTGTGGCTGGATCAGCGGGCGCTCAAGAGCTGGACGGGCCCGCAGCGTGCCCAGCGCTTGGCGGTGTTGCCGCAAACCTCGACCCTGGATTTTGCGTTTCGCGTGGAAGAAGTTGTCGGCATGGGGCGTTTGCCGCATCAGACCGGGCGCGTGCGTGATGACGAGATCATCCGTGCGGCCTTGCAGGCGGCGGACATCGGCCATTTGAGCGGCCGCAGCTACCTGGCGTTGTCTGGCGGGGAGCGCCAACGTGTGCACCTGGCGCGGGTATTGGCGCAACTATGGCCGGGCGAGGCGGGACAGACGTTGCTGCTGGATGAGCCGACGTCGATGCTTGACCCTCTGCATCAGCACACGACGTTGCAGGCTATTCGCAGTTTTGCCGATCGAGGCGCGGCCGTACTGGTGATCCTCCATGACCTGAATCTGGCAGCGCGTTACTGTGATCGCATTCTGCTGCTGGAAGGCGGGCGTCCGCACGCCTTGGATACGCCCGCAAACGTCTTGCGACCTGAACCGCTCAAAGCGGTGTTTGGGCTGGATGTGTTGGTGCAGCCGCACCCGGAGCGTGGGCATCCGTTGATTATCGCGCGCTGAGACTCGCGGCTTTATAGGCGTTTTACAGGCAAAAAAAGACCCGGCAAGAGCCGGGTCAAATAACCGTGATTAGCCTGATGAGGAGATAATCTGAGAGTCCGAACCAATGGTCTTTCAGTTATCGGCTGATCTCGCGACCAGTTGTGATAATCATAACGATTCTCATTTGAGAGTCAACATTTGTTTTTGCTCGACCTGCGGAATTTCTCAAACAGGCGTTCGTAATGCCCGTAAACGTTGAGTTTTATCGCTGAGCTAATTCTTCTGACGTGCCGAAATCGCATCCAGCTGACGGTTCAGCGCTTCCTTTCGCTCCGCGGGAATGTCGTTCCAGTGCACATCCATCAATGCGCCTTCAATGGCATACAGCAATACTTTCGAGGCCCGGAATCCGCGAGTTCGCACTGCCCGGTAGGCATCGACCGCTCCCAGGCGGCGCAAGTCGGACGCGCTGTGGATGCCCACCGCATGCAGCCACTGCGCCGACGTCTTGCCAAGGTTTTTCAGGTGTTGCAGCTCATCGTTCATCAAGCCTCCTTGCGACGGCCGAATGGTGCGGTGGGTATCGTGACCAGGCAAGCCTGAAAAGGAGTGTAGCGCTCAGTAGGAAAAGCGTAGTTCTTTGGTCAGGAACGGCTCAAACGCTTATAAGAATGGTCGGGAGGTTTTAAGCAGGGGCAGGGCGAACCACCCGGCACGCTTGGTGCGTAGCCGGGGGGCGGGCATGTGACGTCACTTGGTGCGATAGCGCAGGCGAGTACCGAAATTAACCGACATGAGGATCTCGTCAGCGGTCAGTTCAGGTGGAAAGTAAGTGCCGGAAATTTGTGCATGCGCCAGGCTGGCGCCTTCCAATGAGCAATCGCGTAAATCCAGGCCACGCAGGTCGGCAGAACGGAAATACGCGTCGGTGAAATCTACACCCGTGGCGTTCAGGTCGCGCAGGTCCAGCCCGCGAAAGTCACCGCCACGCATGTCGATGCTGCCGTCTTTAGGCCGTTCCTGGTTGAAGCCTCGAATGTCGTCCTTGTGCAGGAGCGCGTAGAGCGGAGTATCAAGAAGCTTGGGCTGACTCATGACGGCGACTCCTGTTGGAATTATGACGCCATTATAGTGCCACTATTGCTTGGTCGTGCACCGTAGATCGGTGACACGACCAAGAAATATTTCTTACAGGCCTGGCAGGCGCTGGCGGATATGCGCCACCAAGGCATCCAGGGTTCCGCTTTCATTGGTCTCTACACGCTTGCTCAGCAGCAGTTCTTCAGCCGTCAGCGGGTCGCGGTTGGCCTGCTGCTCTTCGATGATGGTCAGCGTCGCGTCGGAAGGGTCGTTCTTATCCGCCTGACGTTGTGCCAACCAGCTGGCGATAACGGCTTGCGGTGCGTTGCAATCCAGGATCAGGAATGGCGCGCCGGTGGCCTCGGCAATCTTCGCAGCAGCGTCGCGCTGTTCACGTTTGAGGAAGGTGGCATCCAGTACGACCGGGTAGCCGGCGCGCAAGACGATATCGGCGATTTCATTCAGGCGAGCATAGGTTGCTGCGCTGGCGTCGGCAGCATAGATGCCGGCCTGTGGTGTGTTTTCCACGTGCTGTTCGCCAAACAGGCGTTTGCGTTCCACGTCCGAGCGCAGGCGCACGGCACCCAACGCTTCCACCAGGCGCATGGCTACGTGGCTCTTGCCGACTGCCGATACGCCGTGGGTAATCGCCAGGAAGCGCGAAGGAATAGTGCTGTAGCTTTCGGCCAGGTTGGCGTAGTTGCGGTACTGGCGCAGGGTGGTGGCGCGCTGCACCGGGCTTGCCTCGCTCGGCATGCTGAACAGTGCAACCTTGGCGCGTACCAGCGCCCGGTACGCTTTATAGAAGTTAAGCACTTCCAGGCCTTGGTAATCGCCGGTCAGTTCCAGGTATTGGCTGATAAAGCGACGCGCCAGGGATTTGAGGCCACGGTCTTCCAGGTCCATCGCCAGAAAGCCGGTGTCGGCGTACACGTCGGTGAAGCGGAACGGCTCGTTGAACTCGATGCAGTCGAAGATGACGACTTGGCCGTCGATCATCGTCGCATTGCCCAAGTGGATATCGCCGTGACATTCACGCGTGAAGCCATCCTGCTTACGCTGCGCCAGCAGAGGCTTGAGGCGCTCGAAGCTGCTTTCGGCCCAGACCTGCAGAGCTTCCAGCTGTGCCAGATCGGCCTTGTCGCTGAGGAAAGGGCGGATCTGATCGAAGTTCTGACGCACCGGCGCCATCACCTCGTCCGGGGTGCCGGCCGGGTGCGCCTGTGGAACCTTTGGTGCGGTGAGGTGGAAGTGCGCAATCTGCTTGGCCATTTCATCAATATGCGCGCTGGTCAGTTCGCCGTTGGCTTGCAAGGTGCTCAGCAGTTGGCTTTGCGGGAACTGGCGCATTTTCAGCGCGTACTCGATTACCGGGCCATCGCCGCCCAGTTGCGGGGCCTCGGCGGTGCCGGTGATCGGCAACACTTCAAGGTACAGATCTTCGGTCAGGCGCTGGTTGAGGCGAAGTTCTTCGTTGCAGAAGTGCCCCCGGTCATCCAGTTGGGTGAAATCCAGAAAGCCGAAGTTCATCGGCTTCTTCAGTTTATAAGCGAAGGGGCCAGTCAGAATAACCCAGGAAATATGGGTCTCGATAACGTGAAACGCTTCAACCGGATGGGGATACAAAGCCGGGTTTTGCAGGGCAGCGATCAGGGACTGGCTCACGGGCGATCCTTCAAAGTCTGGGGGAAATCATGGCGGGCATTATGGCTGTTACAGCCGGTCGTGCAAACCGCTGTCCGGCTCATGTTGATCATCAATAAAGTGCGTATAATCCGCCGCCATGACTCGAACCCGATCTCCCCGTTCCCGTAAAAAACCTCCTTCCCGCGGCCTGCGCCCGTGGCTGGGCTGGGCGCTCAAGCTCAGCCTGGTGGGCCTTGTAGTGCTCGCCGGCTTCGCGGTGTACCTCGACGCTGTGGTCCAGGAGAAGTTCTCCGGCAAGCGCTGGACCATTCCGGCCAAGGTGTACGCACGCCCGCTGGAACTGTTCACTGGCCAGAAGCTGAGTAAAGATGATTTCCTGACCGAGCTCGACGCGTTGGGTTACCGCCGCGAAGCCGTGAGCAATGGCCCTGGCGCTGCGGCCGTCAGCGGCAATACCGTCGACTTGAACACCCGCGGCTTCCAGTTCTACGAAGGCCTGGAAAAAGCCCAGCCGGTACGCGTGCGCTTCTCTGGCGATTACGTCGCCGAGCTGTCCTCGCTCAATGGTTCGAAGTTGCCTGTGGTGCGCCTGGAGCCGCTGCTGATCGGCGGCATTTACCCAAAGAACCTGGAAGATCGCATCCTGATCAAGCTCGATCAGGTGCCGCCGTATCTGCTTGAAACACTCGTTGCCGTCGAAGACCGCGACTTCTACAGCCACTGGGGTGTGTCGCCCAAGTCGATTGCCCGCGCCATCTGGGTCAACACTTCTGGCGGCAAGATGACGCAGGGTGGCAGTACGCTGACGCAACAATTGGTCAAGAACTTCTACCTGACCAACGAGCGCAGCCTGACCCGCAAACTCACCGAAGCCATGATGGCGATGCTGCTGGAGCTGCATTACAGCAAGCAGGAAATCCTTGAGGCTTACCTCAACGAAGTATTCGTCGGTCAGGATGGCCAGCGCGCCGTTCACGGCTTTGGCTTGGCCAGTCAGTTCTTCTTCGGTCAGCCATTGTCCGAGTTGAAATTGCATCAGGTTGCGTTGCTGGTGGGGATGGTCAAGGGGCCGTCCTATTACAACCCGCGTCGCAACCCGGAGCGTGCGCTTGAGCGTCGCAACCTGGTGCTGGATGTACTCGAGCAGCAGGGCGTGGCTACCGCTGAACAAGTCGCGGCCGCGAAGAAAATGCCACTGGGTGTGACAACCCGCGGCAAGTTGGCCGACAGCTCCTTCCCAGGCTTTATCGACCTGGTCAAACGTCAGCTGCGCGAAGATTACCGCGACGAAGACTTGACCGAAGAAGGCTTGCGGATCTTCACCAGCTTCGACCCGATTTTGCAGATGAAAGCCGAAGCGTCGGTCAACGACACCTTCAAACGCTTGACCGGCCGCAAGGGCTCCGATGAAGTCGAGGCGGCCATGGTGGTGACCAACCCCGAAACCGGTGAAGTCCAGGCCATGATCGGCAGTCGCCAGGCCAGTTTTGCCGGTTTCAACCGCGCGCTGGATGCCGTGCGGCCGATCGGCTCGCTGGTCAAGCCTGCGGTCTACCTGACGGCCCTGGAAAAACCGAGCAAATACACCCTGACCAGTTGGCTGTCGGATGACCCGTTGTCGGTCAAAGGTGCTGATGGCCAAGTGTGGACGCCGCAGAACTTCGATCGCCGCTCTCACGGGACGGTGTTCCTGTATCAGGGCCTGGCGCATTCCTACAACATCTCCACGTCGCGCCTCGGGCTGGAAGTTGGGGTGCCGAATGTGTTGAAAACCCTGGGTCGCCTGGGCATCAACCGTGAGTTCCCGTCGTTCCCATCGATGCTGTTGGGCGCTGGCGCCATGACCCCGATGGAAGTGGCCACGATGTACCAGACTCTCGCCAACGGCGGCTTCAATACCCCGATGCGCGGTATCCGCAGCGTGCTGACTGCCGAGGGCGAGCCGCTCAAGCGCTATCCGTTTCAGATTCAGCAGCGCTTTGATGCAGGCTCCATTTACCTGATCCAGAACGCCATGCAGCGCGTAATGCGCGAAGGCACCGGGCGCTCGGTTTACAGCGTGCTGCCGTCGAACCTCACGTTGGCGGGCAAGACCGGTACCAGTAATGATTCGCGTGACAGCTGGTTCGCGGGCTTCGGCCAGGACGTGCTGGCCGTGGTTTGGCTGGGGCGTGACGACAATGGCAAGACGCCGTTCACCGGTGCTACCGGTGCGCTGCAGGTCTGGACCAGCTTTATGCGCAAGGCCGACCCGTTGCCGCTGAACATGCCGCAACCGGACAACATCGTGCAGGCCTGGATTGATCCGCACACGGGGCAGGGCTCCGATGCCAACTGTCCGGGCGCGGTGCAGATGCCGTATATTCGCGGCAGCGAGCCACCACCCGGCGCCGCATGCGGTGGCAGTGCCCCTGCTGACGCGGAATCGGTGATGGATTGGGTCAAGGGCTGGATGAACTAAGCAAAGAGGGTTTCACGTGAACAAGTGGTTGATTCCAGCTATTACAGCTCTGGCAGTGCTCAGCGGTTGCTCCAGCGTGCAGCGCGGTTCGATTCCCGTGGTGGATTCGAGTACCACCGTTTCCAATAACGATCGCATTTCGGCCAACGGCGGCTTCCGTCAGACCGTGGTCAAGCGTCCTACGCAAGCCGCACCGCAAGCCATGCCGCAGGATTCGGGTGTGGTAGTGATGGTGCCGGGCGGTGGTGCTGCAACGTCGGCGCCGATCAGCGCCGAGCCGTGGACCCCAGGTCCAAGCACATCGGGGCCGGTTGATTCCACGCCGATCCAGACGGCGCCGGTCAATCAGGGCACCTACAACATGCCGTCGACGCCGAGCGGTATTCCGTCGTCGTCAAGCGCGGGCGGCCTGTCGGCTGATGAGCAACTGGACGGACCCGTGTTGTCGCTGTTGACTACTGCCCAGCAGCAGCAGGCCGGTGGTGATTTGAACGGCGCTTCGTCCAGCCTCGAGCGTGCCCAGCGCGTGGCGCCTCGCGAGCCGCAAGTGTTGTATCGCCTGGCCCAGGTGCGTATGGCCCAAGGTGATGCGCCGCAAGCTGAACAGTTCGCCCGTCGCGGCCTGAGCCTGGCCAATGGTCGTCCCGATCTGCAGGCCAACCTGTGGGCCTTGATTGGTGACGCGCGTGCTGCCCAAGGCGATGCCGCCGGTGCTGCACAGGCTCGGCAGAAAGCCAAGGTCAGCCTCTGATGGATGCACGGTTTCCCGCGATTGCCGAACAGTTATTGCTGATCGAGCGCGAATTGCGCGTGCAGGGCTGGTGGGACGAGGTGTCCCCCAGCGCAGAGGCGCTCGGCAGTGTCGAGCCTTTTTCGGTTGATACCCTGGATTTTCACCAGTGGCTGCAATGGATCTTCCTGGTGCGCATGAAGCAGATCCTCGAGCAGGATCTACCGTTGCCTAATGCGTCGGGGATCCTGGAGATGGCGGAGATGGTTTACGCCGATCGCCCGCTTGAGAGCCTCGGTTTGCGTAACGCGCTGAAAAAGTTCGACCAATTGATCGTCGACGCTCGTTAATTGCCTGACTGCCGGGTTTTCCGGCAGTCTTGCGCACATTTCTACCGCTTGACGACATTCAGGCGAGTTTTATCCCTCCTCAAACCCCTTTAATCTACGTTCTCATGCGCTTAGTTGGAAAAAAGCGCAATTATTGCTTGACTTGAAGGGGCTGAAACAGAAGAATCCAAAGTCCGCTGTATCGGGACTGCCAGAAGCAGACCCGCTCAGCAGATCATGAGGCGCATATCCGCGCCGACCTGTAACACCCGCAACGCGTTACCTCGCGCTGGGTGGGAAAAGCCCGCAACACTTGGGACGATCCCAATACTTGCTCAGTCAGTGCTGACGTAGTCGGCGACCACCGTCGCTCATGCTCTGTTGAGAAGTAAACCTATTAAGACCCGTCGGTTTTTAACGGACGGTATTCTGGCGTTTTAGAGGTGAACAACGTGGAGCTTTTATCTGGCGGTGAGATGCTCGTCCGCTTTTTGCGTGACGAAGGCGTCGACTATATCTACGGGTACCCAGGTGGTGCTCTGCTGCATGTTTACGACGCACTGTTCAAGGAACCGGCTGTTACCCACATCCTGGTTCGCCACGAACAGGCCGCGACCCATATGGCTGACGGTTACGCCCGTGCCACCGGTAAAGCCGGTGTAGTACTGGTGACGTCCGGCCCAGGCGCAACGAATGCCATTACCGGCATCGCGACTGCGTATATGGACTCTATTCCGATGGTGATCATTTCCGGCCAGGTCGCAAGTACCATGGTGGGGACCGATGCATTCCAGGAAACCGACATGATCGGTATCTCCCGGCCGATCGTGAAACACAGCTTCATGATCAAGCATGCCTCGGAAATCCCGGAAGTCATGAAAAAGGCGTTCTACCTCGCACAGTCCGGTCGTCCGGGCCCTGTTGTGGTCGATATCCCGAAAGACATGACCAACCCGGCTGAAAAGTTCGAATACATCTTCCCGAAGAAAGCCAAGCTGCGTTCCTACAGCCCGGCTGTTCGTGGGCACTCGGGGCAAATCCGCAAGGCGGCAGAAATGCTGCTGGCGGCCAAGCGCCCAGTGCTGTACTCGGGCGGTGGCGTGATCCTGGGCGGCGGTTCTGCTCCGCTGACCGAGCTGGCCAAGCTGCTCAATTTGCCAGTCACCAACACGTTGATGGGCCTCGGCGCATTCCCGGGCACGGACCGTCAGTTCGTCGGCATGCTCGGCATGCACGGCAGCTACACCGCCAACCTGGCCATGCACCACGCCGATGTGATTCTGGCAGTGGGCGCGCGTTTTGATGACCGTGTGATCAACGGCGCGAGCAAGTTCTGCCCGAATGCCAAGATCATCCACATCGACATCGACCCTGCGTCGATCTCCAAGACCATCAAAGCTGATGTGCCGATTGTGGGTCCGGTAGAAAGTGTGTTGACCGAGATGGTAGCCGCGCTCAAGGACATCGGCGAAACGCCGAACAAGGAGTCCGTTGCCAGCTGGTGGAAGCAGATCGACGAATGGCGCGGTGACCGCGGCCTGTTCCCTTACGACAAAGGCGACGGCAGCGTCATCAAGCCACAAACCGTGATCGAAACCCTGTGCGAAGTGACCAAGGGCGATGCCTTTGTAACCTCCGATGTGGGTCAGCACCAGATGTTCGCCGCGCAGTACTACAAGTTCGACAAGCCTAACCGCTGGATCAACTCCGGTGGCCTGGGCACGATGGGCTTTGGTTTCCCTGCGGCCATGGGTGTGAAGCTGAGCTTCCCCGACACCGACGTCGCGTGCGTCACCGGTGAGGGCAGCATCCAGATGAACATTCAGGAGTTGTCGACGTGCTTGCAGTACGGCCTTCCGGTGAAGATCGTCTGCCTGAACAACGGCGTACTGGGCATGGTGCGTCAATGGCAGGACATGAGCTACGGCAGCCGTCACTCCCATTCCTACATGGAATCGCTGCCAGATTTCGTAAAATTGGTTGAAGCCTACGGCCACGTCGGCATTCGCATCACCGATTTGAAAGATCTGAAGCCGAAGATGGAAGAGGCGTTCGCCATGAAGGACCGCCTGGTGTTCCTCGATATTCAAGTGGATACCAGTGAGCACGTCTACCCGATGCAGATCAAAGACGGCTCTATGCGCGACATGTGGCTGAACAAGACGGAGCGTACTTAATCATGCGGCACATTATCTCCCTGCTTCTGGAGAACGAACCCGGCGCTCTGTCTCGTGTGGTCGGCCTGTTTTCGCAACGCAACTACAACATTGAAAGCCTGACCGTGGCACCGACCGAAGACCCGACCCTGTCGCGTCTGACGTTGACCACCGTGGGCCACGATGAGGTGATCGAGCAGATCACCAAGAACCTCAACAAGTTGATCGAAGTGGTCAAGCTGGTCGATCTTTCGGAAAGTGCCCACATTGAGCGTGAGCTGATGTTGGTTAAGGTCAAGGCTACGGGTGCCCAGCGTGCCGAGATTAAACGGACTACTGATATTTATCGCGGGCAGATCGTCGATGTGAGCGCCAGCGTTTATACCGTTCAACTGACCGGTACAAGCGACAAGCTGGACAGCTTCATCCAGTCGATCGGGACGGCCTCGATTCTGGAAACCGTACGCAGTGGTGTCACCGGGATTGCCCGTGGCGACAAAGTACTCAGCATCTAACCCAAATTAGCGAATGGCCTTACGGCCTGGATATATAGAGGAACCTCATGAAAGTTTATTACGATAAAGATTGTGACCTGTCGATCATCCAGGGCAAGAAAGTCGCCATCATCGGCTACGGTTCCCAGGGCCACGCCCAAGCGTGCAACCTGAAAGATTCCGGCGTTGACGTCACTGTCGGCCTGCGCAAAGGCTCGGCCACTGTTGCCAAGGCTGAAGCCCATGGCCTGAAAGTGACCGACGTTGCTTCCGCCGTTGCTGCTGCTGACCTGGTCATGATTCTGACCCCGGACGAGTTCCAGTCCGCGCTGTACAAGAATGAAATCGAGCCGAACATCAAGAAGGGCGCCACCCTGGCCTTCTCCCACGGCTTCGCGATTCACTACAACCAGGTTGTTCCACGCGCTGACCTCGACGTGATCATGATCGCGCCGAAAGCCCCGGGCCACACCGTGCGTTCCGAGTTCGTCAAAGGCGGCGGTATCCCTGACCTGATCGCGATCTACCAGGACGCCTCGGGCAACGCTAAAAACGTTGCACTGTCCTACGCAGCTGGCGTGGGTGGCGGTCGTACCGGCATCATCGAAACCACCTTCAAGGACGAGACTGAAACCGACCTGTTCGGCGAGCAAGCCGTACTGTGCGGCGGTACCGTTGAGCTGGTCAAAGCTGGTTTCGAAACACTGGTTGAAGCTGGCTACGCGCCAGAGATGGCCTACTTCGAATGCCTGCACGAACTGAAGCTGATCGTTGACCTCATGTACGAAGGCGGTATCGCCAACATGAACTACTCGATCTCCAACAACGCCGAATACGGCGAGTACGTGACTGGCCCGGAAGTGATCAACGCCGAGTCCCGTCAGGCCATGCGCAACGCCCTGAAACGTATTCAGGACGGCGAATACGCCAAAATGTTCATCAGCGAAGGCGCAACCGGCTACCCTTCGATGACCGCCAAGCGTCGTAACAACGCCGCTCACGGTATCGAAGT
>Ga0105854_1000978_pt1 | contig 12012 bp, 13 predicted proteins | sample OrgsoiDNA_201058_FD_89679 | JGI IMG/M metagenome (GOLD analysis project Ga0105854, IMG submission 89679) | Permafrost soil microbial communities from the Arctic, to analyse light accelerated degradation of dissolved organic matter (DOM) -... | ecosystem: Environmental > Terrestrial > Soil >... | reverse complement strand
TTTGCCGCGGAGTTCGACATCAAGAGCCGTGCGGTCAAGGTCCAGACCTTCAAGGTCGGTACGGCGTTGGGTGAACGGGGTTTCGTGCATGTGAAACTGGCGCTGCTCAGCGGCCGCTCAGCGCAGATCAAGAAGCAGTTGTCCGACAGCTTGCTGGCGGTGGTGCACGATCTGTGTGAGTGGCCAGCAGGTGTTGAAGTCCAGTTGTGTGTGGAAATCCTCGATATTGATCGTGATTCCTACAGCAAGACCGCCATTGGCCACTGAGTTTCAGGCCGCTTGCTGCTCGGCGCAGGCCTTGATCACTTGTTCACGCAGCCAGACGTTGGCACTGTCCTGATCCAGGCTTTGGCACCATTGCATGTCCAGCGTAAAACCCGGCAAACCATTGGGCGCTTCGCAGTGTTTGAATACGGCCTCGCTGGCCAGTAAACGCTGGATGCGCCGGGGCAAGGTGACGATGAAATCGGTGCCGGTGATCAGCTTCAGTGCCGCGCTGTAACTGTTCGAGCGTGCCACGATCTGCCGTTTCTGTGCCTGGCGCGCCAGCCAGCCATCGACCATGTTGGTGGTGGAGGTCCAGGGCGTGGGGAAGACATGCCGGCGTTCGGTGAATGCCTTGAGGCTCAGGCGCGACTCCATCGGTGTGGCGCGTTTGTCGAAGACGCAGACCAGGTCGTCTTCAAGCAGCATGCGTGACTTGAAATCGGTGTGATTACGATGAAAGTTCGGGCCGAAACAGACAACCAGGTCGAGGCTGCCGTCGCGCAGTTCCTCGGCCGGCACGTCGGTTTCGAACTTGTGCATGTTGACCATCACTGGCAGGTCGGCGAAATCAAAAGTCTTGAGCAGGCGTGGCAGAATCAACTGCTCGAAGTATTCCGGTGCGCAGATATTGAAGGTGACGGGCTGGCGGGTCGGGTCGAACGCCTGGGCGCCTGCGTGACACAGGTTGATGCTTTCGAGGATTTTCAACACATGGCCATACATGGTGCTGGCCTTGTAGGTGGGGCGCATGCCGGTGCGAGTATTGATGAACAACTCGTCTTCGAAACTGGTGCGCAGTTTTTTCAGGCAGTAACTGACGGTGGACTGGCTGACGAAGAGGGCCTCAGACACACCGGTGACGCTGCTTTGCTCATACACGGCGACAAACACCATGAGATCTTGCATATCGAGCTTTCTAAGCAAGTTACTGTTCAGCATCCGTTCTGTCTCGCTCTGCTCCTTGCGCTGACTGTGCGCAAACGTGTGCGAATGATCCTAACGGAACGATGGTGCCAGGAGAATGCCCTGTAAGACCTTTCACGTTCAGTTGTGGGACAGAAAATGTTATGAACACGACCTGTTAATTTTCACCCATGCAAATATGGCCAGAGGCCTCTAGCCTCTGCACCAAGTCGGGGCGACTGATTCGTGGTTAACGCATGTGTTTGGCGTAGTGCCGAGGGTCGAAGCGCAGCACCATTGCAATCATCACCACCATCACAGCGGTCAGCGACCACCAGGCCCATTCGAAGCTGCCGAGCTGGTCGCGGATCATCCCGGCAATCAGCGGTGATAGGCCGGCGATCAGGTAGCCGATGCCTTGTACGAAAGCCGTCAGGCCGCCGGCCCTTTGCGGGTTGTCCAGGTGGTCCAGCGACACGATCAGGCTCATCGGGAACAAGCCGCCAATACCCAGTCCCAGCAGGCACGGCCACAACAGGCTCAGGTGCTGCGGGCTGAGAATCAGGCCGACGAAGCCAGCGATGATCAGCCCCAGCAGCGCCACCAGCACCAGGCGCCGATCACGGCTACGGTTGGCGATGGCCGGGGTCAGCAGACCGGACACCACTTCCATCGCGGTCAAAAAGCCCAGCAGCAAACCGGCGTCCTGTTCGCTCCAGCCTTTTTCCACGTAGTACGGCGCCAGCCAGGCCAGCACGCAAGTGTAGGACGCCGTGCCCAAGCCGAAGAAAATCGCCAGCAGCCAGGCGCGGGAGTTGGCGAAGAATGAGGCCTGGCGTTGAGTCGGCGCGGCCAGTGCCGGAGCGTGACTGCGCTGACCCAGCCAGAACAGCAACGCCACAAACGCCAGCACCGCCCAGATCGCCAGGCCCATGCGCCAGCTGTCGGTCCGTACCATCACCAACGGCGCGAACGAGGCGGCAATCGCCGCGCCACCCATGATCGAGGTGACGTAGAGCCCCATGCACAGCGCGACATTGTCGCTGAAGCGGGATTTGATCAGCGCCGGCATCAACGCCTGGATCAGCGCAATACCGACTCCGGCGACGATGGCACTCAGGATCAGCTCGGCCGCCGAATCGAGGAACAGCCGCGACACCGTGGCAACCCCGATAATCAATAACGACAGCACCACTGTGCGCTGTTCCCCCAGACGCCGGCCAAGCGCGATACCGAAGAACATCGCCAGCCCCATGGCCATCACCGGCAACATGGTCAACAACGATGCCAGGCTGAAACTCAGCGGGATGTCACCGCGAATCGCCGACAGCAATGGCCCGACAGCTGCCATGGACGGACGCAAATTGAGCGCAACCAGAATAATGCTGACCATCAGCCAGACGGCGGGGCGGGACGCGGCGCGAATGTTTTCCATGAACAGACCTTCAAGAGCGAGGGCCTGATTAGGCGGGAGAGGGCGGACAGCGGCAAATCAGAAAGTCTGGAGTGGTATTTAGAAATTAAATACTTCAGGCGCCGCGCCGATCTCCAACAATGTTTAGCCAGCCCACAACCAATGTTCTTCAAATCCACATTTAACGACTTATGCCACCGTGTGACGCTGCCACTCTCTTTTTTATCTGCGGTTCTCCCCATGGACGATTGGCCAGTCGCAATCCACACCCAGGCAACGGGCGCATATACGTCCAGTCTCGGTTGTCGATTCACGCCTGCCACGGCTCCCAATCTCTGCGCACTTCCATCCGAACTGGCCTTCTGGGCGCTGTGGCATTGTCGCCATGCGCGACCACCGGATTCCTACATCTGCCGTTGACTGTTCATACCTCGCTCGCGCCATGCCCGCGATTAAAGTGGTGGCGCCTGCACGCCTGTCCGATACGGAAAAAAGAGAATCCCCATGAGTTGCGCCACGACCGATTTTGCAAACAAACAGCAAGCCCTGGACTTTCTGCAACAGAACCCGGATATCGAGATGTTCGAGTTATTCATCCTCGACAACAACGGTGTGCCCCGCGGCAAGTTGTTGCACCGCGACGAATTGCTGGCGGTGTATGAAAGCGGTCGGCCACTGCCCAGCACCATTCTCGGCCTGACCATCAATGGCGATGACGTGGAAAACTCCGGTCTGGTGTGGGACGTCGGCGATATCGATTGCCGTGCCTACCCGGTCAGCGGCAGTTTGCAGCGCATGCCGTGGCGCCTGATTCCTACGGCGGCGGTGCAGGTCAGCATGCACCCCGAGGAAGGCATGCCCGCCACCATCGCCGACCCCCGGCATCTTTTGGCGAAAGTCATCGACGGTTTGCAGGCCGATGGCTATTACCCGGTGATGGCGGCGGAACTGGAGTTTTACTTGCTGGATCAGCAGCGTGACAGCCAGGAGCGACCACAACCGGCGCGTGATACCGATGGCGCACGACCGCGAACCACTCAGGTCTATGGGCTGCGCGAGCTGGAGCAGATCGAACCGTTTCTGGCCGATCTCTACAGTGCCTGCAAACTGCAAGGCATCCCGGCACGTACGGCAATTTCCGAATACGCGCCGGGGCAAGTGGAAATCACCCTCGAACATCGCAGCGATGCCTTGCAGGCCATGGACGAAGCGGTGCGCTACAAGCGCCTGGTCAAGGGCGTGGCACACAAGCACGGGATGGCCGCCTGTTTCATGGCCAAGCCTTTTGACGACCTGGCCGGCACCGGCCTGCACATGCACGTCAGCCTGGCGGACAAGGACGGCAACAATCTGTTCGCCAGCGAAGCCCCTGATGGCACACCGCTACTCAGGCATGCGGTGGGCGGCATGCTAGGTACCTTGCTTGATTCGCTGTTGCTGTTTTGCCCGAACGCCAACTCCTATCGGCGTTTCCAGACCAACAGCTATGCGCCGCTGGCTGCCACCTGGGGCGTGGACAATCGCACCGTCAGCCTGCGCGTGCCCGGCGGCCCGGCGTTTTCGCGACATATCGAACACCGTATCTGCGGGGCCGACGCCAACCCGTACCTGGCGGCTGCGGCGATTCTGGCCGGGATCCATCGCGGTATTCGTGAACAACTGGACCCCGGCGCGCCAGTAGAAGGCAACGGTTACGCCCAGGCCACCGAGTTACTGCCCACCGACTGGCTGACGACATTGCGCGCCCTGGAAGACTCGCAGTGGGCGCGAGACGCCTTCGGCACGCCCTTCCTCGGCGTGTACCTGGCGGTGAAGCGTGCGGAGTATCGCCAATTCATGGGGGAGGTGGGTGAGCAGGACTGGCGCTGGTATTTGCACCAGGCTTGAGTGTCGTTCTCACATGGATTTCGCTTGATCGACCCTCATCGCGACAGGCTTCGACCTTTTTTTCACGCACGCTTCGTTAATCTGTGGCCAAGAGGATTACCCACCAGAGCCAGTGCACATGTCCGCGCAATCGCCATCCGCTATCGAGCTTGAGTTCGCCCGACGTCACGATCAGGAGCACGCCCGCGTCTGCCAGCAGCCGCAGCGTCGTGGCTTGATGGGGCGTCTGACGTTCCGGCGCGAGGAGCAACTGGTGCGCAACGCGCTCAAGGTCGCTGGCGAGCCGGGCCTGATTGTCGATGTGGCCTGTGGTGCCGGGCGCTTCTGGCCGGTGCTGGCCGAGCATGGCAACCGGGTGATCCTGGCGTGCGCCCTGTCCCAGGAGATGCTTGATCACGCCCGCACGCATCACCCGAAAAGCCTGCTCGAACGGGTCAAGACGTTCCAGAGTTCGGCGTTCACCATCGGTTTGCCGGCGAATGCGGTGGATTGTATTTTTTGCATGGAACTGTTTCGGCATATTCCCCGTGCCGAAGACCGTCTGGCGGCACTTGCAGAGTTCCATCGCGTCAGCCGTGACACGGTGATTGTCGCCGTCGAACTTGAAAGCCGTTTTGCCCGCCAGTCAGTCGCCGCTCAGGGTTTTGCCCCCCAGCCGTTGGCGCTCAGGGCTGAGGTAGAGGCCGGGTTCAGGCAGGCGGGGTTCAGCCTGATCAGCCATCAGGACTTCTTTCCCGGTTGCGCATCGATGCGTGTCTATGTGTTGCGCAAGGCCGGCTAGTCTCCTCCTGTAAGATCATTCTTTTCATTCAGCAGGCTTTTTCGCACAAGTGGCGGGTCAGCGGATGCGCGGAAATCGCCGGGGGCGATATATACTGCGCGCCATTCTTCAAGGGAGAGCCGTGTGGCCATCGATATTCACTGGATTCGCGACAACGATAGCCTCGGTCAGTTTTGCGCCGAGTGGCAGCAGCTGCCATTCGTTGCCCTCGACACCGAATTCATGCGGGTCGACACTTTTTATCCGATTGCCGGCCTGTTGCAGATTGGTGATGGTGTACGCGCTTACCTGATTGACCCGCTGACCATCGACAACTGGCAGCCGCTGGCCGCGTTGCTGGAAAACCCGGCTGTGGTCAAAGTGGTGCATGCCTGCAGCGAAGACCTCGAAGTCCTGTTGCGCCTGACGGGCAGCCTGCCGGCCCCGCTGTTCGACACGCAACTGGCGGCCGCCTACCTGAACCTGGGTTTCTCGATGGGGTACTCGCGACTGGTGCAGGAAGTGCTCGGCATCGACCTGCCCAAGGGCGAGACCCGTTCCGACTGGCTGCAACGTCCGTTGTCCGAAACCCAGATCAGCTACGCCGCCGAAGATGCCTTGCACCTGGCGGAAGTTTTCGTACGCCTGCGTCCGAAACTGTCTGACGACAAATACGCCTGGGTGCTGGACGACGGTGCCGAACTGGTGGCCAACCTGCGCCGCGAGGTCGACCCGTACGAGGTCTATCGCGACGCCAAGCTCGCCTGGAAACTGTCCCGTGCCCAACTCGCCGTACTGCGCGAACTCTGTGCATGGCGTGAACACGAAGCCCGCGCCCGGGATTCGCCGCGCAACCGCATCGTGCGTGCCAGCGGCCACAGCGAATGCTCACGCAACCGGACAACCTCGGCGCGCTGTCAAAAATCGAAGACATGCACCCGCGTACCGTGCGTCAGGACGGCGAGTTTTTGCTTGATCTGATCAAGCGCTCTGGCAGTGTGTCCCCGGATCAATGGCCTCCCGCCGTGCCGGAGCCGTTGCCGGTGGATGCCGCTGTGCTGGTCAAACAACTGCGTGCCATCGGCCAGGCCGAAGCTGAACGCTTGAACATCGCGCCGGAACTGATGCTGCGCAAGAAAACCCTGGAAGCGCTGCTCAAGAGCGGCTACCCCAATGGTCCCTACCAATTGCCTGATTCGCTGCGTGGCTGGCGCCGCGAATTGATGGGCCAGGCGCTGCTCGACAGCCTGGCCGCCGCCGGAGAACAGCCTTGAAACGTATTTGCTCCATTTATCGCAGCTCGAAGAAAAGCGAGATGTACCTCTATGTGCTCAAAAGTGATGCACTGGAGCGCGTGCCCGATCCGCTGATGGCCGCTTTCGGCAAAGCCATCCACGCCTTCGACCTGGTGCTGAGCCCGGAGCGCAAGCTCTCGCGCGAGGACATCGAAGTGGTGCTGGAAAACCTCGACAAGCAGGGCTATCACCTGCAAATGCCACCGGCCGAGGACGAGTACATCGAACATTTGCCCGAAGAGCTGCTGCGACGCAACGATCCGATGTGATCGGCAGACAGGCTCTATTCAGGGCCTATATGAAAGACTGGACGATTTTGGCGATGGCCGCGAGCAGGGAAATGCTCCCTCGGCGGCCTTGTGCACTGTTTTTGAAAGGTTTGAACCATGCGCGTTCTGATTGCTGAACACGACCACCCTGTGTACGCCCAACTGTTGCGCCAAGCGGCCCCCGAACTTGACGTGCTGACCAGCGGCGACTCTGCCGAACTGGCCCGCCACGCCGCCGATTGCCCGATCTGGCTCGGCCAGCCGGACCTGCTGGCGACCCTGCTGCGTCAGGGCCACCAACCGCAATGGCTGCAATCGACCTGGGCCGGCATCACGCCACTGCTGGCCGACGGCTTGCGTCGCGACTATCGCCTGACCCGTGCGGTGGGGATTTTTGGCCAGGTCATGGCCGAATACGTGCTGACCTACATGCTCGGCCATGAGCGCGAAGTATTGGCGCGGCTGGTCAGCCAGGTCGAGCGCAAATGGGACAATCGCCTGGGCCAGAGCCTGGCAGGGCGCAAGGTCTTGATCGTCGGCACTGGCGACATCGGCCAGACCGTGGCGCAGTTTCTGCTGCCATTCGGTGTGGAGCTGTATGGCATCGCCAGCACGGCCCGGGAGCAGGCGCCATTTGTCGAAGTCGCTGCGCTCGCGGACCTGCCACGATTGGTCGGCGAAGTGGATTACGTGATCAATCTGCTGCCCAATACCCCCGATACCCACGACTTGTACGACGCGGCGCTGTTCAAGCAATTCAAGTCGACCGGGTTGTTCATCAACGTCGGGCGTGGCGTGGCAGTGGTCGATGCGGATCTGGTAGAGGCCTTGAAGGAAGGCCATCTGGCGGGTGCGGTCATCGACGTCTGCCGCCAGGAGCCGCTGCCGCAGCGGCATCCGTTCTGGACGGCCTGGGGCTTGTTGCTGACCGGCCACAGTTCGGCGCCGACTTCGCCATCGATGATGGTGAATCTGTTTGTCGAAAACCTGCGGGCTTATCAGGCGGGTGAAGCGTTGCGCGGGGAAGTGGATTTCAATCGCGGGTATTGAAATCACGACGACGTCAATAGTGTGCAAAACCTGTGGGAGCGAGCCTGCTCGCGAAAGCGGTCTGCCAGTCAACAACGATGTTGAGTCTGACGGCCCCTTCGCGAGCAGGCTCGCTCCCACAGTTGGTTTTGCAGTGTGGCTTAGAGGGTGAAGTCGCCTTCAGCCGCCAACTCGCTCAACGGACGACGCGGGCTTGGCGCTTCACGGGCTTGCAGGTACTCAGCCAGGGTCGTTTTGTCGCCCAGTTTGCCGACTGCCACTGCGGCGTGCAGCGCATAGCCTTCGGGGATGTTCAGCTCTTTGCGGGTCAGTTCCTGATCGAAACCGGCCATGCCGTGGGTGTGCCAGCCGCTGATGCTGGCTTGCAACGCCAGGTGTCCCCAGGCCGAACCCGTGTCGAAGGTGTGCCACAGGGCCGGGGTTTCTTCGGTCGCGCCAGGCACCGCGAACGTGGTTTTTGAAATCACGATCACCAGCGCCGACGCGTGTTGCGCCCAGCCACGGTTGAATTCATTGAGCAGGCCCAGGAAACGCTCCCAGTTTGGCGTGTCACGACGTGCGTAGAGAAAACGCCACGGCTGCGAGTTGTAGGCCGAGGGCGCCCAGCGGGCTGCTTCGAAAAAGCTCAGCAGGGTCGCTTCCGGGATGGCTTCGCCGGTAAAGGCGCGGGGCGACCAGCGATCAGTGAACTGCGGGTGAATGGCGTAATCGGTAACGCGTGGGTTAGCGCTCATCTGAAAATTCCTGGCCAGCTGGATGTGAGGGACGACGCAAAACCCTACTGGGCCGCGCGATAACTGACAAGTGAAGTTCTACCGACAGTCGCCAATGCTTGGCCCACGGGGCTGCGCGCACTAGACTGGCGGCCTTTTCACCACCTGATGTTGATGCTTGAGCCATGGTCGCCAAAGTCGAACCGTTCTGGATACGCAAAACCCTCGATCAACTCGATCAAGAGGAATGGGAGTCGCTGTGCGATGGCTGCGGCCTGTGCTGCCTGCAAAAGCTCGAAGATGAAGACGACAACAGCGTCTATTACACGCGCATCGCCTGCAAACTGCTGGACCTGAAAACCTGTCAGTGCACCAATTACCCCAACCGCCGCGACTTCGTCCCCGATTGCATCCAGCTCACGCCGGGCAAGGCCGACGAGTTCAAATGGCTGCCGCCGACGTGCGGTTACCGGCTGGTCAGCGAAGGCAAGGATCTGCCGTTGTGGCATCACCTGGTGTGCGGAGATCGCGACGCGGTGCACCACGAACGCATTTCCCAGTCCGGGCGCATGCTGGCCGAGGGCAGCGTGTCTGAGGATGAGTGGGAAGATCACCTGATTTTTCGCGCCGGTTAATTTTCAGTGTACATGCAGTTTTGATGCAAACGAGACCCCTGTGGCGAGCGAGCTTGCTCGCGCTGGGCTGCGTAGCAGGCCCAAAAAAAGTCACCAGTACCCATGTTGTGAGTGCTGTGCACTCAAGCGCGAGCAAGCTCGCTCGCCACAGTTAATGAGTCACAAAGGAGTGTGTATGACGGTGGGATTGCGGCTGGCGTTGGCTGTCGGGCTGTTGGCTCTGGGGTTGCCCGTGTGGGCGGCGAAGAAGGTCGATCTGGATTATCACGTGCGCCTGTTGCCGCAAAGCGATCAGGCCGAAGTGCGCCTGACGCTGGCTCAGGGCTCGGCGGTGCGCAGTCTGGATTTCGACCTTGGCGACGGCAGCCGCTACAGCGACTTCAAGGCCGACGGCCAATGGCAACTCACGCCGGGCGTCGGCGCTCGTGGCATCTGGCGCCCAGCTGCCGACAAGGCCAGCCTCACTTACCGCGTGCGCATCAGCCAGGCACGCAATAACGGCAGTTTCGACACACGCATGACGCCAGACTGGGCCTTGCTGCGCGGCGACGATCTGGTGCCGACGGCCAAGCTCGATCAGCAGGACGGCGTCGAGCTGGTAGCTCGCCTTGAATTCGAATTGCCCACGGGCTGGAAAAGCGTCGAAACCGCCTGGCCGCGCATTGGCAGAAACAAGTTTCGCATCGATAACGTATCGCGGCTGTTCGACCGGCCAACCGGCTGGATGCTCGCCGGCCAGCTCGGCAGCCGTCGTACGCGACTCGGCGAAACCGAAGTCACCGTGGCGTCGCCCCGTGGTCAGGGCATGCACCGCATGGACGTGCTGACGCTGCTGACGTTCATCTGGCCGCAGGTGCAGGCGGTCTACCCGCGTCATCCGGGTAAATTGCTGATCGTCGGCGCCAACGACCTGATGTGGCGCGGCAGCCTGGCGGCGCGGGAGTCGATCTACCTCAGCAGTCGTATGCCGCTGGTCAGCGAGAACGGCACCAGTGCGCTGATACGTGAGTTGGCCCAAGTGCTGGGGCGGATCAACGACAGCCAGCGCAGCGACTGGATCAGCGAAGGCTTTGCCGAGTATTACGCCATTGAGCTGGTACGCCGCGCCGGTGGCATCAGCGATGAGCGGTATGAAAGTTTGCAGAAAAAGCTGGCCAGGGCTAGCCAGAAGGTCAGCACCTTGAGGGGCGAGCGGATCAATGCGGCGCAGATTGCGAAAGCGGTGGTGTTGCTGGGGGAGCTGGATCGAGAGATTCGTTTGAAGACCCGCAACAAGCGCTCGCTGGACGACGTGCTGCGTGGGGCGATGCATCTGGGCAGTGTTGATACCAAGGCGTTTGTGCAACTCGCCGAGAGCGTTATAGGGGAATCATCGAAAGTCCTCGACACCGAGTTGCTTCAGTAAGACCGCCTTCGCGAGCAGGCTCGCTCCCACATGGCTTTGTGAACGCCACAGATCCAATGTGGGCGCGAGCCTGCTGGCGAAGAGGCCATCAGCCTCACCCCGAAATCCGGATCAAACCCCCGCTTTCGGCGATTTCAACGAATCATTGCCCGTCACCGTGGCCGTGTTGGTCGCCGCCTCGGCATTGGCCTTCAACTGGCTCAACTCTTCCCCGGCCCGCTGAATCTTCGCCCGCACGTTGTTCATGTCCTGACGGCTTTTTTCCAGCAGGCTCTTGGCCGAGCTGTGCCCGGTGATGCCACGGGCCAGTGCCACGCCGCCGATGGCGACTTGAATCAGGCCGAACACGCCGCCGCGACGCAGGCCCTTGCCCACCATCACCACGCCACCGGCCAGGGAACCGATGCGCTCCCAGCCCTGGACGTTCTGTTCAGCGGGCGTCTGGAACGGGGTGGATTCGATACGTTCTACGCGTTTGAGTTCGCTCATGATCGGTCTCCAGGCTTCAAGAATAGATACTCAAGCTGACTGCCAAGGCGGCCCGCTTGTTCCATCGAATGTGCGGCGGCTCAGCGGAATTTAGGCCCTGAGCGGGTGTTCAGGCCCTTGGCCATGCGGTCGTACAGCACCACGTTGACGGTGGCTGCCAGGTTCATGCAACCGGTGGTCGGGATATAGACCACGTCTTCGCACCAGTCGCGAATCTCTTTATCCAGCGAGCCGTCTTCCGGGCCGAAGATGTAGAGGGCGCGGTCCGGGTGGGTGTATTCCGGCAACGAGCGGGCGCCTTCGACCAGTTCCACCGCCACCGGCACACAGCCCAGCGGCAGGATTTTTTTCAGGTCGTCGATGCCGATCAAGGGAATGTCGTAGTGAACACGCTTGGTGTCGGTGACGAAGTCGGCGGCGCGGTCATAGCGCTTGCCGGTGTAGAACACCGACGCCACACCGTAACAGCCGGCGGCGCGCATCACCGAACCGACGTTCTCCGGTGATTTGGGGTTATACAAACCAATGCAGCTGTACCGTTTATCTGCCACGAGCGGGGTGCCTTCGGGAAAAAGAGGGCGATTATACGGGGATTGGCCAGGGGTGGTCAGTTTCAAGATTGGCGGTGGCCGGCCGACCGCCATCGCGAGCAAGCTCGCTCCCACGGGGGATTTGTGTCGTGCCCAAATAATGCGTCCGGCGACGAACCGATGTGGGAGCGAGCTTGCTCGCGAAGAGGCCGTGTCAGTTGCCATTTATGTTGAATGACACACTGCCATCGCGAGCCAGCTCGCTCCCACAGGGAATTTGTGTCGTGCCCAAATAATGCGTCCGGCGACGAACCAGTGTGGGAGCGAGCTTGCTCGCGAAGAGGCCGTGTCAGTTGCCATTTATGTTGAATGACACACTGCCATCGCGAGCCAGC
>Ga0105854_1000973_pt1 | contig 12068 bp, 7 predicted proteins | sample OrgsoiDNA_201058_FD_89679 | JGI IMG/M metagenome (GOLD analysis project Ga0105854, IMG submission 89679) | Permafrost soil microbial communities from the Arctic, to analyse light accelerated degradation of dissolved organic matter (DOM) -... | ecosystem: Environmental > Terrestrial > Soil >... | reverse complement strand
CGAAGAACAGCTGGACTTCAAAGTCGTCTACGCCTCGGCCCTGAACGGCATTGCCGGTCTGGAACACACCGACATGGCTGAAGACATGACCCCGCTGTACCAGTCGATCGTCGACAACGTACCGGCGCCAAAAGTTGACCGTGAAGGTCCGTTCCAGATGCAAATCTCGGCACTGGACTACAACAGCTTCCTGGGTGTTATCGGTGTTGGCCGTATCGCTCGTGGTAGCGTCAAGCCGAACACTCCGGTTGTCGCCATCGGCGCCGACGGCAAGAAACGCAACGGCCGTATCCTGAAGCTGATGGGTCACCACGGTCTGCACCGTATCGACGTTGAAGAAGCGTTTGCCGGTGACATCGTGTGCGTGAGCGGTATGGACTCGCTGTTCATCTCCGACACCCTGTGCCAGCCGGACAACGTCGAGGCGATGAAGCCTCTGACCGTTGACGAGCCAACCGTTTCCATGACCTTCCAGGTAAACGACTCGCCTTTCTGCGGTAAAGAAGGCAAGTTCGTGACTTCCCGTAACATCAAGGAACGTCTGGACAAAGAGCTGCTGTACAACGTTGCTCTGCGCGTTGAAGAAGGCGACTCGGCTGACAAGTTCAAGGTTTCCGGCCGTGGTGAGCTGCACCTCTCGGTACTGATCGAAACCATGCGTCGCGAAGGCTTCGAAATGGGCGTTGGTCGTCCAGAAGTGATCATCCGTCAGGTTGACGGCGTGAAGCAGGAACCGTTTGAAAACGTCACCATCGACACCCCTGAAGAATCCCAGGGCAAGGTCATGGAAGAGATGGGCCTGCGTAAGGGCGACCTGACCAACATGGTGCCGGATGGCAAAGGCCGTGTGCGTCTGGAATACAACATCCCTGCTCGTGGTCTGATCGGTTTCCGTAACCAGTTCCTGACCCTGACCAACGGTGCTGGCATCCTGACCTCGATCTTCGATCGCTACGACACCATGAAGTCCGGCGACATGTCCGGCCGTCAGAACGGTGTTCTGGTATCGGTAGAAACCGGCAAGGCACTGACCTACTCCCTGGAAACTCTGCAGGCGCGTGGCAAGCTGTTCGTTGAACACGGTCAAGAGATCTACAACGGTCAGATCGTTGGTCTGAACAGCCGTGACAACGACATGGGCGTCAACCCAACCAAAGGCAAGAAGCTCGACAACATGCGTGCTTCGGGTAAAGACGAAACCATCGCTCTGGTTCCACCTGTTCGCTTCACCCTGGAACAGGCCCTGGAATTCATCCAGGACGACGAGCTGTGCGAAGTTACGCCTAAGTCGATCCGCCTGCGTAAGAAGATCCTGGACGAAGGCGAGCGTACCCGCGCTGCCAAGAAAGCCAAGAACTGAGTTAACTCAGGCTGAATGAAAAACGCCCCCGGTCGAAAGGCCGGGGGCGTTTTTTTGTGCCTGCAGAATTTGTGGTGAATATACCGGCCTCATCGGGGGCAAGCCCCCTCCCACACTTGAATGTGCTCACAGATCAAAGGTGGGAGGGGGCTTGCCCCCGATAGGGCCGTCAATAGCCCCACAAAAATCGAATCAGAACTTATCGAGCGTCTTGAATTTCGTCTCGCGCACCACTTCCTTGGGCTTGTACGCGCAATACCCCGGCCGCGGCCCGATTTTCGGGTGGTTGCGGCACGTATCCGGGCGCTTGTCATAAATAGTGCAGAAGCGCGTCTTACGATCCAGGTACAGGCAATCGTTGTTGCTCATGCGCTGCAGGGTAAAAATCTCGGATTTGGAATTGAAGCGCTCGACGATGCCTTCTTTCTGCAAGCGCTTGGCGATGTTCTTGGGCGGGTCGCCGCGCTCGAACTCATCGACGATGCCAATGCGGATCAGGTCCTTGATCTTCACCTCAACCGGCAGCGTGCAGCAGCTGGACACGCAGCCACCGCACATGTGGGCGGAATATTTCTGCCAGGTCTCGAGACGGTCGAGTTCCGCGGCGGCGATCAGTTGAGGCTTCATCAGGGTTCCAAGGTGGGGCTATATCCGGGCGCGCGATCATACCGGGATTGATGGTTTTTTGAACAATATTTTGCGGTTTTCAGCCCGAAGGCTACTCACGCACCGATTGGGCACGACCCCTGCATCAATTTTGCGCAACGGTGAATGAGTTAAAAAACTGCCGAACCAGAGCGTCTACCGTCTGTCAGACCGACTAGGCTCTAGCAACTCCTTCAATCTCGCCCGAGGTCGCACCGATGTCTCAGGAACCGCTTGCACGAGAAGCAGAGGTAGCCGCATTCCGCGATGCTGTCTTGACCAAACTCACCTACGCGGTGGGCAAGGACCCCGACCACGCTTTCGACCACGACTGGTTCGAAGCCATTGCGCTGGCCGCCCGCGACCAGATGGTCGATCACTGGATGGACCACACGCGGCGTATTTACCGCAAAGGCCAGAAGCGGGTTTATTACCTTTCGCTGGAATTTCTTATCGGCCGTTTGCTCTACGACAGCCTGAGCAACCTCGGCGTGCTGGAGATCGCGCGCGAAGCGCTGTCCGAACTCGGTGTGGACCTGGAGCGCATCCGCCTGCTGGAGCCCGACGCGGCGCTTGGCAACGGTGGCCTGGGCCGCCTGGCCGCATGCTTTATGGAAAGCATGTCGACCTTGGGCATTGCCGGCCACGGTTATGGCATTCGTTACGAGCACGGTTTGTTCCGCCAGGCGATCGTCGATGGCTGGCAACAGGAACAGACCGAGCGCTGGCTGGACTTTGGCAACCCGTGGGAATTCGAACGGGCCGAGGTGATTTACCCCATCGGTTTTGGCGGCAGCGTCGAAACCCTGGCGGACGCTTCCGGCAAGATGATCCAAGTGTGGTCGCCGAATGAAACCGTGCGCGCGGTGGCTTATGACACCCCCGTCGTCGGCTGGCGCGGCGCCAGCGTCAACACCCTGCGCCTGTGGCGTGCACGGGCCGTGGAAGACTTGCACCTGGAGCGTTTCAACGCCGGTGACCACTTGGGCGCCGTCGCCGAAGTCGCCCGCGCCGAAAGCATCTCCCGTGTGCTTTACCCGGCCGACAGCACCGAAGCAGGGCAGGAACTGCGCCTGCGCCAGGAATACTTCTTCGTCTCTGCCTCGCTGCAAGATTTGCTGCGCCGCCACAAAAACATGCACGGCTCGGTATTGAGCCTGGGCGAGCACGCCGCCATTCAGCTCAACGACACTCACCCCTCGATTGCCGTCGCCGAGCTGATGCGCCAACTGGTCGACCTGCATGACATTCCGTGGGAAGCGGCGTGGGACGTGACGGTTGAAACCCTTTCCTACACCAACCACACCCTGCTGCCCGAAGCCCTGGAGACCTGGCCTGTAGGCTTGATGGAGCGCATGCTGCCGCGGCACATGCAAATCATCTACCTGATCAACGCTCAGCACATCGACTCGCTGCGGGCCAAAGGCATTCACGACTTCGACGTGCTGCGCGCCGTGTCGCTGATCGAAGAAGACAACGGCCGCCGCGTGCGCATGGGTAACCTGGCGTTCCTCGGCTCGCATAGCGTCAACGGCGTGTCTGGCCTGCATACCCAGCTGATGCGCAGCACGGTGTTCTCCGAGCTGCACAAGCTGTACCCGGAGCGCATCAACAACAAAACCAACGGCATCACCTTCCGCCGCTGGCTGTACCAGGCCAACCCCAAGCTCACCGAGATGCTGGTGGAGGCGCTGGGCCCGGATATTCTCGACACCATGGAAACCCGCCTGACGGAGCTGGAAACCTTCGCCGAGAAGCAATCCTTCCGCAAAGCCTTCGCCGACCAGCGCCTGCACAGCAAGCGTGCACTGGCCGAGATCATCCACGAGCGCCTGGGTATTTCAGTCAACCCGGCGGCGATGTTCGACGTGCAGGTCAAGCGCATCCACGAGTACAAACGCCAACTGCTCAACCTGCTGCACACCGTGGCGTTGTACCAGGCGATCCGCGCCGAGCCTGGCACCGACTGGGTGCCACGGGTGAAGATCTTCGCCGGCAAGGCAGCAGCGAGTTATCACCAGGCCAAGTTGATCATCAAGTTGACCAACGACATCGCCCGCACCGTCAACAACGACCCGACCGTGCGCGGTTTGCTCAAGGTGGTGTTCCTGCCCAACTACAACGTCAGCCTGGCGGAAAGCATTATTCCGGCGGCGGATTTGTCGGAGCAGATCTCCACGGCCGGCTTTGAAGCCTCGGGCACCAGCAACATGAAGTTCGGCCTCAACGGCGCGCTGACCATCGGCACCATGGACGGCGCCAACGTGGAAATGCACGAGCGCGTGGGCGCCGATCACATGTTCATTTTTGGCCTCAGTGCTCAGCAGGTTGAAGCCCGCAAGCACGCTGGCGAATTCAACGCCGGGCCGGAAATTGCTGCCTCCCATCGTCTCAACGACGTGTTGCAAGCGATTCGGGGCGGGGTGTTCTCGCCGGATGATCCCGGCCGCTATGTGGGCCTGATCGACGGGCTGATCGACTACGACCGCTTCCTGGTGTGTGCCGACTTCGACTCCTACTGGGACGCTCAGGCGCGGGTCGAGGCGCATTGGCATGACTCCAAGGCGTGGTGGCGCTCGGCGGTGCTGAACACGGCGCGCATGGGCTGGTTCTCCTCGGACCGCACCATCAGGGAGTACGCGACCGAAATCTGGAAAGCGCTCGACTAATCACCGCAATACTAAATGTGAGAGGGGCTTGCCCCCGACGTCGGATTGCCAGTTTGCAGATATGTCGACTGGCACACCGCTATCGGGGGCAAGCCCCCTCCCACATTGGCCCCGCGTCGATATACTAGGCCCCGGTTTGCCCGCCTCGGGCTGCTTAGGGATATCGACCATGCAATGGATTTTCATGCTGATTGGCCTGGTGCTCGGATGGACACTCGATGAGTCGTTCAGTGATGCGGGTATCGGTGCGCTGCTGGGCTTGGGCATTGGCCAGGCCCTTCGCCTGGCGAAGCTGTCGGCGCAGGCGGACCAGCAGGCTCGTCAGTTGGAAACCACGCAGAAGGCGCTGATTGCGCTGGGTGAGCGCCTGCGGCAACTGGAGGTGCCCGCGCCGACGAACAGCGTGATTGTCGAACCCTCCGTGCCTGAACCCCCTCCTGTCGTTGCAAAGCCCGAACTTGTCTGGGAGCTACCCGCCGAACTGGCGCCTGTGGCTGTGGCCGCCCAAGCCAGTCAGCCGTTGCCCGATGACGCCTGGGTCGCAGCGCCAACTCCCAAAGCGCTTGCCGCGCCCCGCGGCCCCAACCTGATCGAGCGCGCCATCAGTGGCGCACGCAATTGGCTGTTTGGCGGTAACACCGTGCTGCGCGTCGGCGTGGTGCTGTTGTTCCTGGGCCTGGCCTTTTTGCTGCGCTATGCCACCGAGGGCGTGGTGGTGCCGATCGAGTTGCGTTACGCCGGGGTTGCCGCTGCCGCCATCGGCCTGTTGGGCTTGGGTTGGTGGTTGCGGCTGCGTAACAGCAATTACGGCCTGATGCTGCAAGGCACCGGCATTGCCGTGTTGTACCTGACGGTGTTCGCCGCGATGCGCTTGCACCCGTTGATCGATCCGGGCGCCGCGCTGGGCCTGCTGGTGGCGGTCACGGTGTTCTCTGCAATCCTGGCGATCACCCAGGATGCCCTCGGCCTGGCTTGCGCGGCGGCGTTGGGTGGTTTTGCCGCGCCGATTCTCACGTCAACCGGCGCCGGCAATCACGTGGCGTTGTTCAGCTACTTCGCATTGCTGAACGCCGGCATCCTCGCCATCGCCTGGTTCAAGGCCTGGCGCTTGCTTAACCTGATCGGTTTTGTCGGCACCTTCGGCATCGGTTTCGCTTGGGGCATGCGTTCCTACACACCGGAACTGCTGTGGAGCACCGAGCCGTTCCTGATCGTGTTTTTCCTGATGTACCTGGCCATCGGCCTATTGTTCGCCCGGCGCACCTTGCTTGAGATGAGCGACGCACCCGAAGACGACAGTCGGGGTGCGCTGCTGCGCTGGTCGGCGGCCAAGGGTGATTATGTCGACGGCAGCATGCTGTTCGGCCCGCCGTTGGTGGGCTTTGGTTTGCAGTTCGCGCTGGTGCAGCACCTGGAATTTGCCGCCGCATTCAGTGCGCTGGGTCTTGGCATCCTGTACATGGGGCTGGCGCAAGGGCTGCGTGGCGGGCGGGCTTTGTTGCTGGCGGAAACCTGCCTGGCGTTGGGCGTGATCTTTGCCAGCCTGGCGATTCCGCTGGGCCTCGACGCACGCTGGACGGCCGCGGCCTGGGCGGTGGAGGGCGCCGGGATCTTCTGGCTCGGCTTGCGTCAGCAGCGGCCGCTGGCACGTGCATTTGGCCTGTTGTTGCAATTGGGTTCGGCGCTGACCTTCCTCAGCGAACTGCGCGTAGGCGAACTGACCTTGCTTGATGGTGCACCGCTGGGCGCGCTGTTGCTGGGTGCTGCGCTGTTGTTCAGCTTCGATCAGTTGCGCAGGGCGTCAACCGAGCAGGCGGCGGACTGGGAGCGCAAAGGCCTGCCCGTGCTGGCGAGCCTGGGCCTGAGCTTTTTGTACCTGCTTGCACCGTTGCTGCTGCTGACCCAAGGCACCGCCATCAGTTGGGCAATCGCGGGTCTTGTGACGTTGTTTGTCGGCCTGCGCATCGGCTCGCGCACCTTTCTGTTCACTGCGTTTGGCGTGCAATTGCTCGGTGGTGCGTTGTTCCTCCTGCGCTTGCAGGGCGGCGACGGGACGGCGGTATTCAGTGCGGGCTGGAGCGGTTTGTTGACCGCCTCGCTGATCGGTTTGGCGTTGGTTGGCGGCATGCTGCTGGCCGTGCGCGACGACAAGGTGCGCAGCGACGTCGGCCTGCTGCGCGGTCTGTCAGTGGTGCTGCTCGCCGGTCTGGTACTGATCAACCTCGCGGTACTGTTTGTACTGCCGTGGGAAAGCGCCAGCGGCGTGTGGGCGGCCAGCGGTTTGCTGATCATCTGGCTGAGCCTGTACCTGCAACAGCGTGTGAGCTTCGTGTTTGGGTTACTGCTGCAACTGATCGGCGGCGCCTCGTTCCTGTTGGCGGTGCCGCAGCTGCTCGGGCCGTTGAGCAGCGAAGGCTTGCGCCCCTTGGCGCACAGCGGTTTCTGGACGCCAATGGTGTTGGGCCTGGCTGCCTTGGTCGGCGCCTGGCGCTTGCAGCGTGAGCCGCATGCGCCGGTGTTTGCCGTGTTGAAACTGCAACGCCTGTCTGACCTGCTGCTGGTGTGGGGCGCGGCCTGGTGGACGCTGGCGCTGATCGGTGAAGTGTTGCGGTTTATCGCGCAGCCGCAGCAAGGCGCCTATTTGCTCGGCATCGCGGCGGTGAGCGTGGCGATCTGGGCGCTGCTGGCCGAACGTTTGCGCTGGGCGTCGCTGGGCATGCTATGCGCGTTGCTGATGCCGGCGGCGGGCGTGGTGTTGCTGGCCTCAGCCGATGATTATTACCACCCGGCGGCGCAGTACGGCTGGCTGGCATGGTTGGCAGTGTTTGTGGTGCATTTCATTTCGCTACGGCGTTTGGCGGCGGTGGTGCCGAGCAACGTGCCGAGCAACGTGCTGAGCATCGCTCACGTACTCGGCTGCTGGATGCTGATCGGCGTGCTGGCGCTCGAGCTGCGTTACGGCCTGTTGCTGCTGTCGAGCGAGTACAACGCCTGGCGCTGGCTGGGTTGGGCGATCCTGCCAAGTCTGTACCTGGTGTTGGCGGCTGCGCCACGCCGCTGGCCATGGCCGGTGTCCGCGTATCCGCGTGAATACCGTGTGCTCGCCGCGCTGCCGCTGGCGGTGTTGATGCTCGGCTGGTTCTGGTTGGCCAATATCTTCAGCGATGGCACGGCCAAACCGCTGCCATATGTGCCGCTGCTCAGCCCCCTGGACCTGGGCCTGTTGTTCGCGTTGCTGGGTATTTACCTGTGGTCGCGCAGCGTAGCGCCGCAGCGCGGTCCACGCGCCGAGCTGGTCGCGCAAGGTGTTGCGGGTGTTTCGTTGTTTGCCTTTTTCACGGCCTTGGTGATGCGCGCTGCCCACCACTGGGCAGGCGTGCCGTTCCATCCGGAGGCGTTGCTGGAGTCGATGCTGGTTCAGGCCGGCCTGTCGATTGTCTGGACCCTCATCGCCCTCGGGCTGATGATCGGCGGCCATCTGCGCCATCGTCGCGAAGTGTGGTTGATCGGTGCGGCGCTGATTGCGATGGTGGTCGCCAAGCTGTTCTTCGTCGAGCTGAGCAACCGCGGCGGGCTGGCGCGGATCGTGTCGTTTATCGGCGTGGGTGGGTTGCTGTTGGTGGTGGGTTACTTTGCGCCGCTGCCGCCCAAGCGTGCCGAACCTGTGTTGGAAACTGAAGGAGCATCCTCTTGATCGGTAAGTTGAGCGTGATCGCGGTGGGCGTGTGTATGACGTCGTCGGTGTGGGCGCAGGAAACGCCTGCCGACTTCACCACGCAAGTGCCGCTGGCGGTGAGTGGCAACGGCCCTTGGTATCGCCTGGAGTTGCCGCTGTCTGTGCAACTGAGCGCGCGCCAGGCGGATCTCGGCGATGTGCGCGTGTTCAACGCCGCCGGTGAACCTCAAGCCTATGCGCTGTCACGCCAATCTGCGCAACGCACCGAAAGCCGCACTGTGACCGACGTGAAGTGGTTCCCGCTGTACGCCGCCGACACGCGCGAAAGCGTGCCGGATGTGGTGATGAAATCCACGGCCGAAGGCACGCTGCTCGAAGTGCGCCCGTCCAGGGCGGGCAAGCAAGTGCTGCGCGGTTGGGTGCTGGACGCCAGTGCGATCAAGGCGCCGTTGCAGCAACTGAGCCTGGACTGGAGCCGCGAACAGGACGGCTTCCAGCGTTTCAGCATTGAGGCCAGCGACGACTTGCAGCACTGGGCGTCGTGGGGCGATGGCCAGGTGGCACGTCTGTCGTTTGCCGACGAGCGTGTCGAGCAACACGAGGTGAGTTTGCCGGGGCAATCGGCGCGCTACCTGCGCCTGCTGTGGCAGGGCCAGGTCGCGCCGACGCTGACCTCGGCCAAGCTGGTGAGCGCCACCAGCAGCAGCCTGCCGATGCCATTGGTGTGGTCGCAGCCCTTGTCGGGCGCGCGGCTCAAGGCGGGAGAGTACAGCTGGCAGTTGCCGACGGGGCTGCATGTCGAGCGTTTGCGCATCGAGCTGAAGCAGCCGAACACGCTGGCGCCCGTCACCTTGGCGGGGCGCCGTGATGCCAATCAAGCCTGGCAGCCGCTGAGCACTGGTGTGTTGTACCGCTTGACCCAGAATGGCCAGGATGTGGTGCAGGATGAGTTGCAACTGCCGGGAGTGGCCGTCGGCGAGCTTAAATTGCAGGTGGATGAGCGCGGCGGTGGCCTGGGCGTTGAGGCGCCAGCCCTGCGTTTTGCCGTGCGCGCCACGCAGTTGGTGTTTCTGGCGCGGGGTGAGCCGCCGTTTACCCTGGCGTTGGGCAATGGCGGGGTCAAGGCGGCGAACCTGCCCTTGTCGACTTTGATTCCCGACTACAGCGCCGAGCGTCTCAAGACGCTGGGCCAGGCCAGGGTCACCGGTGACGCTGTGGTTAAAAGCGCCACCGTTGCCGCATCGCCCGAAGTGGGCACCGATTGGAAGAAACTCGGCCTGTGGGCCGTGCTCCTGTTGGGTGTGGCGGCGCTGGGGGCGATGGCCTACAGTTTGTTGCGTGCGCCTGCGGCCAAACCGTGAACTCTATTGGCGTTAAATCCTCTGATTAGAGGAAATAACCCTCGACTCGCGTTAAACTGCGCGGGTTTTTAAGCCCCCCATTCTCCGGAGCCTTACATGTCCCGCGTTACCCTGAGTCGCTATTTGATCGAGCAGACCCGCAGCAACAACACGCCTGCCGATCTGCGCTTCCTTATCGAAGTGGTGGCGCGTGCTTGCAAGGAAATCAGCCACGCCGTGTCCAAAGGCGCACTGGGTGGTGTTCTGGGCAGCATGGGCACTGAAAACGTCCAAGGCGAAGTGCAGAAGAAGCTCGACGTGATTTCCAACGAGATCCTGCTCGAAGCCAACGAATGGGGCGGTCACCTGGCCGGCATGGCGTCCGAAGAAATGGACAATGCCTACCAGATCCCGGGCAAATACCCGAAAGGCGCCTACCTGCTGGTGTTCGACCCACTGGACGGTTCGTCCAACATCGACATCAACGCTCCGGTCGGCACCATCTTCTCGGTACTGCGTTGCCCGAACGAATACCTGAGCCAGAACGAAGCACTGAACGAAAAGGCCTTCCTGCAGCCAGGCACCGAGCAAGTGGCTGCCGGCTACGCGATCTACGGCCCACAGACCATGCTGGTGCTGACCCTGGGCGATGGCGTCAAAGGCTTCACCCTGGACCGCGAAATGGGCAGCTTCGTGCTGACCCACGAAGACATCACTATTCCTGCCTCTACCCAGGAATTCGCGATCAACATGTCCAACCAGCGTCACTGGGAAGAGCCGGTGACTCGCTACGTCGGCGAGTTGATGGCAGGTGAGGAAGGCCCGTTGAAGAAGAACTTCAACATGCGCTGGGTCGCCGCGATGGTGGCTGACGTGCACCGTATCCTGACTCGTGGTGGCTTGTTCATGTACCCGCGTGACAGCCGCGAGCCGTCCAAGCCGGGCAAGCTGCGTTTGATGTACGAAGCCAACCCGATGTCCTTCCTGGTTGAGCAAGCGGGCGGCGCGTCCACCGACGGCCACCAGCGCATCCTCGACATCCAGCCCGAAGGCCTGCACCAGCGCGTGGCGGTGTTCCTGGGTTCCAAAGAAGAAGTTGAGCGTGTGACCGGTTACCACAAGAAGTAAGACGCGGCGATCACTTATCCGCGATGTTGTGAGGCTGTTCACTCTTGAGAAAGCCCCGAAACGTTTCAGCGTTTTCGGGGCTTTTTTGTTTTTGCTCATCGGGAACCAGACACCTCTTTTCCCTTCTAAGCTTCTGGCAGATACCCAAGCTGCTTCGTCCCTCCAGGAGTTTTTCCATGTCGTTACGCCGTCTCGCCCTGCTGGCTTTTTGCGTGCTATTGGCCGCTTGCAGCAAGGTCAACCAAGAAAACTACGCGAAGTTGTCGGCTGGCATGGCCAAGGCTGAGGTGGAGTCGCTGCTGGGCAAGCCAACCGATTGTTCTGGCGCACTGGGCATGTCCAGTTGCACCTGGGGCGATAAAAACAGCTTTATCAGCGTTCAATATGCCGGTGACAAAGTTTTGATGTTTTCCGGGCAAGGCCTGAAGTAAACCGGGGCGCGAGCCTGCGGGAGAAGAAGAATGATGCGTTTTGTTTTGTGCCTTTGTGCCAGCCTGTTTTTGGCAGGCTGCGCCAGCCATTCTGGCGATGATCTGCAACCCAAGACAGCAAGCAACGTCAACCTCAAGCGTTACCAGGGCACCTGGTATGAGTTGGCCCGATTACCCATGTACTTCCAGCGCAACTGTGCGCAGTCCGAAGCCCGCTACACGTTGCTGCCCGATGGCGACATGTCGGTGTTCAACCGCTGCCTGACACCTGAATGGAAGTGGGAAGAAGCCAAGGGCACGGCCACGCCGCAAGTGCCGGGCAAGACCGACAAGCTTTGGGTGGAATTCAATAACTGGTTCACGGCGCTGCTGCCGGGCGTCGCCAAGGGCGATTACTGGGTGCTGTATGTCAGCGACGACTACAAGACCGCCATCGTCGGCAGCCCAAGCCGGCGTTACATGTGGATATTGTCACGTACGCCGACGGTGAACGCCGACACCCGCGAAGACCTGCTGAGCAGGGCGCGCCAGCAAGGGTATGACACCACGCGATTGATCTGGCGTACGTCGGACAGGCAGATGGCGAAGACCTCGCAGTAACCTGAAGTCACCCTCAATCTAATGTGGGAGCTGGCTTGCCTGCGATGCAGACACCTCGGTGTATCAGTTACACCAAGGTGATGCTATCGCAGGCAAGCCAGCTCCCACATTTGTTTTGTGTCGGCGGTTAGCCCAGCAAATCTCTCAGCACGTGCGTGAATGCCCGGCTGCTTTCCTCTTCACCGGCATGGCGGCCATCGCGCACCACCCACTTGCCGT
>Ga0105854_1000966_pt1 | contig 12119 bp, 13 predicted proteins | sample OrgsoiDNA_201058_FD_89679 | JGI IMG/M metagenome (GOLD analysis project Ga0105854, IMG submission 89679) | Permafrost soil microbial communities from the Arctic, to analyse light accelerated degradation of dissolved organic matter (DOM) -... | ecosystem: Environmental > Terrestrial > Soil >... | reverse complement strand
CGGATCGGGGCGCACGACGCGAGGATCATGTCGGCAGCCGCCGGCGTCGCCCTCCTGGTCGGCGTGATCGTCGCGACGCAACTCGGCTGACTCGTTCTCTCGCTGGTCTGGCTGAAGGCGCCTAGCAGATTCGAACTGCTGTAAACGGCTTTGCAGGCCGCTGCCTAACCACTCGGCCAAGGCGCCGTGCGGCGGCATCGTATCGGCGTGGCGGATCTGCGCCTGATGTCACGAACTTTCGCGCGCTGAATGCGCGGTATACAGTCGGAAGACCGTGTCCCTACAGGAGCAGGCAGCGCAGAAGACCGGTGCCACGGAGCGGGTCCAGGAGGCCCGGGAGCGCTACGTCGCCCGGGGCATCTCCACGCCGCCGCTCGTCGTCGCCCGGGCCGAGGGCGCCCGCATCTGGGACGCCGAAGGCCGCGAGTACGTCGACTTCGCCGGCGGCCTCGGCTGCGCGAACCTCGGCCACAACCTGCCGGCCGTCGTCGACGCGCTCCACGCGCAGGTCGACCGGTACCTGCACCAGTGCTTCATGGTCGGGATGTACGAGCCGTACGTCGAGGTCTGCCGCCGGCTCGCCGAGCTCTCGCCGTGCCGCGGCGAGAACCAAAAGTCCGTGCTTCTGAGCGCGGGTGCGGAAGCGATCGAGAACGCCGTCAAGATCGCGCGGGTCGCGACCGGCCGGCCGGCTGTGATCGTCTTCGACAACGCCTTCCACGGCCGCACGCTGCTCTCGATGACGATGACGTCGAAGGTCGTGGCGTACAAGCAGGGCTTCGGGCCGTTCGCGCCCGAGGTCTACCGCACGCCCGCGCCGTACCCTTTCCGCGGCGTCAGCGAAGACGACGCCGTCGCTGCTCTCAAGCACCTCTTCAAGGGCGACGTCGACCCGCACTCGGTCGCGTGCGCCGTGCTCGAGCCGGTGCAGGGCGAGGGCGGGTTCATCCCGATGACGCCCGGCTTCCCAAAGCGCCTCCAGGAGCTGCTCGACGCCTACGGGATCCTTTACGTCAACGACGAGGTGCAGAGCGGCTGCGGCCGCACCGGGCCCGTGTGGGCGATCGAGCACTACGGCGTCGAGCCGGACCTGACGGTCAGCGGCAAGACGCTCGGCGGCGGCCTACCGCTCGCGGCGGTCACCGGGCGTGCCGAGATCGTCGACGCCGTCCCGCCCGGAGGGCTCGGTGGGACCTTCGGCGGCAACCCGCTCTCGTGCGCAGCTGCGACCGCGATCCTCGACGCCCTCGAGCAGAGCCGGCCCCGCGCTGAGCAGATCGGCGTGCGCCTCCGCGAGCGCCTCACGGCGATGGCGCCCGCAGGGTCGGAGGTGCGCGGCCTCGGTCCGATGATCGCGATCGAGCTGCCCGAGCAGACCGGCGAGGAGACCGCGCGCATCACCGCCGAGGCGCGCGAGCAAGGCCTCCTCCTCCTCTCGTGTGGCATCTACGGCAACGTGATCCGAATCCTCGTGCCGTTCTCGATCGGGGACGCCGAGCTCGAGCAAGGGCTCGACATTCTGGAGAGGTGCCTTGGCGGCTGACGTCAGCGTCGAGGGCGCGCGCAAGACCTACGGCGAGGTGGTCGCGGTCGACGGTGTCGACCTCGAGGTGGCAGACGGCGAGTTCTTCACGCTGCTCGGCCCGTCGGGCTCGGGCAAGACGACGACGCTGCGGATCATCGCCGGCTTCGAGCAGCCCGACGCCGGCCGCGTGACACTCGGGGGCGAGGACATCACGCGCCGCCCGCCCTACGCGCGCGATGTGAACACCGTCTTCCAGGATTACGCACTGTTCCCACATATGACCGTCGCCGAGAACGTCGGGTACGGCTTGAAAGTGAAGGGCGTGCCGCGCGGCGAGCGGACGGCCCAGGTGACCGAGGTTCTGCGGATGGTGCGCCTCGAGGGTTACGGCGACCGCAAGCCCGTGCAGCTATCGGGCGGGCAGCGCCAGCGCGTCGCGCTCGCGCGCTCGATCGTCAACCGCCCGAAGGTGCTGCTCCTCGACGAGCCGCTCGGTGCGCTCGACCTGAAGCTGCGCCAGGAGATGCAGATATTTCTGAAGGCGCTCCAGCAGAACCTCGGCATGACCTTCCTGTACGTCACGCACGACCAGGAAGAAGCGCTGACGATGAGCGACCACGTCGCCGTCTTCAACGAGGGCCGCATCGAGCAGGTCGGAACGCCGGGCGAGATCTACGAGCGCCCCGCAACAGAGTTCGTCGCCGGGTTCGTCGGCACGTCGAACATCATCGAGCGCAACGGGCGGCGCATCAGCGTTCGGCCCGAACGCATCGCGCTCAACGGGAGCGGCGAACCCGGGATGATCGCGGACGTCGTCTTCGTCGGCGCGTTCACGCGTTACCTCGTCGACACCGATGCCGGCGAGCAACTGACGGTCGTCCGCCAGAACGACGGCTCGAGCCTCGCGCGCGGCACGCGCGTGCACCTCGGCTGGCGGGCCGAGGACGCCTATGAGATTCACCCCCCAAAGCAGCAACCCCTTCAGGAGGTCAGATGACGAAGCGCATGTGGGCGCTGGTCGCGATGCTCGCGGTCGGCCTTGCATTCCCAGCCGCCGGTGTCACGAAGCAACAGGGCGGCACGTTGAACATGATCGCGTGGGAGGGCTACACCCAACCCGCCTGGGTCAAGCCGTTCACTGCGAACACGGGGTGCACGGTGCACGCCAAGTACGCCGGCTCGTCGGACGAGATGGTCACACTGATGCGCTCCGGCGGCGGGAGTCAGTACGACCTGGTCTCCGCATCCGGTGACGCGAGCCTGCGCCTGATCTACGGCAAGGACGTGCAGGCGATCGACCCGACGAAGATCCCCGACTTCAAGAACTTCGGGAAGGCTTTCCAGTCGCCGCCGAACAACACGGTTGGCGGGAAGCACTACGGCCTCTCGCTCCAGTGGGGACCGAACACCCTCCTCTACAACACGAAGAAGGTCAGCCCGGCACCGACGTCGTGGAGCTCGATCTACGACGCGAAGTACAAGGGCAAGGTCACCATCCCCGACAACCCGATCCAGATCGCCGACGCGGCGCTATATCTCATGAAGCACCAGCCCTCGCTCGGCATCAAGGATCCGTACGAGCTGAACAAGACCCAGTTCGCGGCGGCGATCGCCCTGCTGACCAAGCAGAAGCCGCTGATCAAGAAGTACTGGGCTCTGGCCGGGGACGAGGTCGATCTGTTCAAGAACGGCGACGCCGTGATCGGCGCATCGTGGCCGTTCCAGACGAACACCCTGATCGGCGACAAGGCGCCCGTGAAGGATCTCATCCCCTCCGAAGGGGCGACCGGCTGGCTCGACACCTGGATGGTGTCGGCGCACACGAAGAACCTCGACTGCGCCATGAAGTGGCTGTCGTGGATCTCGACGCCGAAGGTGCAGGCCGAGCAGGCCATCTTCTTCGGTGAGACGCCGGTCAACTCGAAGGCGTGCGCGATCATGGACAAGTTGTCCAAGGGCTCGTGCGCGCAATACCACGCGAACGCGCCGCTCAAGTACTTCAAGCAGATCCACTTCTGGAAGACGCCGATCGCGGACTGCGGCAACGGCAAGAAGGACTGCATGGACTACACGCAGTGGCAGAGGGCCTGGACACAGCTGAAGGGGTAGCGCAGGACCGGCCAGGAGCGCGCCGCCGATTCGGCGGCGCGCTCTGGCGCCGCCCGTGGCTGAAGGCGCTGACGCTCCTCTCGCCGCCGGTCCTCGCCTTCCTCCTCGTCTACGTCGCGGCACTCGCCGCGCTCTTCGTCTCGTCTTTCTGGACGGTCGACCCGTTCACGTCGAAGCTGATCCACCACTGGACGCTCGACAACTTTCGCGCGCTCCGGGATGGCTCCGTTTTTCGCACGGTGGGCCTTCGCACGATCGAAATCGCGGCAGCCGTGACCATCACCGATGCCGTGATCGCGTTCCCGTTCGCGTACTTCATGGCACGGGTCGCCTCCGGTCGCGTCCGAGCGATCCTGTTCGTTCTGGTGCTTCTGCCGCTCTGGGCGTCGTACCTCGCGCGCGTGTACGCCTGGCGGCTGATCCTCAACTCCGACGGTCTGCTCAACTGGTCGTTGCACAAGCTCGGACTTCCGAGCGCCGGTATCGCCTACACGAATACGGCGATGTGGATCGTCTTCTCCTACATCTGGCTGCCGTTCATGATCCTGCCGGTCTACGCGGCACTCGAGCGCATCCCCCACTCCTACATCGAGGCCTCGCGCGACCTCGGCGCGAGGGGAGGGCGCACGCTGCGCTCGGTGATCCTGCCGCTTGCGCTTCCCGGCATCGTCGCCGGCTCGATCTTCACGTTTTCGTTGACGCTCGGCGACTACGTCACGCCGGTGCTGATCGGCGGCGCGTCGAGCCAGTTCATCGGCAACGTTGTCGCCGACGCCGCTCTGCGCGGCGGCGATCTGCCCGGCGCGGCCGCCTTCGCTGTCGTTCCGTTGGCGGTCATGGGCGTCTACCTTCTGATCGCTCGGCGTCTCGGCGCCTTCGAGGCCCTCTAGTGCGGCCTCTCAGAACGTTTGGCCGGAAACGGAACCTGGTTTGCTTTCTGAACCAGGTTCATGAGCTCCTCGGGAGGACGCGGCAGTACGAAACTCATGAACCAGGTCCACAGACCGAACCTGGTTCGGTACCCCGCGCATTTCGGGTGCAAGCTTGCGAGAGGCCGCACTAGTGGAGACGAGGACGACACGCATCGCACTCATGGCTTGGGTTGCGCTCGTGCTTGCGTTTCTATACATCACGATCGCGGTCGTGTGTCTCTACGCGTTCAACCCGTCGAACGTGCAGAGCTGGCCGATCGCCGGACTGACGACGAGATGGTTCTCTCCCGCGATCCACAACGGGGACATGCAGCAGGCGCTCTGGCTCTCACTGTCGGCGGCGGTGCTCGCAACGACGATCGCGCTCGTCCTCGGCTCGGCCGCCGCATTCGGCGTCCATCGTTTCCGCTTCTTCGGCCGCGACGCGATCTCGTTCCTGCTCGTCCTGCCGATCGCACTCCCGGGGATCATCACCGGTATGGCACTCAACTCGTATTTCGTCTACTGGAACCTCAACTTCGGCCTCTTGACGGTCGTGATCGCGCACGCAACCTTCTGCGTCGTCATCGTCTACAACAACGTGATCGCCCGTCTCCGTCGCGTGCCAGGGTCGCTGACCGAAGCATCGATGGATCTCGGCGCCGACGGCTTCCAGACATTTCGATACGTCACATTCCCGACGATCTCAACCGCGCTGATCTCGGGCGGACTGCTCGCGTTCGCGCTCTCGTTCGACGAGGTGATCGTGACCACCTTCACGGTCGGCGCGCGCAACACGCTTCCGACCTGGATCTTCGGTGAGATTCAGCGGGGTCAGGAACTGCCCCAGGTGAATGTGATCGTCTTTCTCATTGTGCTCGCCACCATCATCCCCGTCGCACTCGCACAGCGTCTCACCCGCGAGAGCGGGATCCTGCGCACCGAATAAGGAGGAGGCCCGAAAATGGCAACGACCACCACCACCGACTCGAGCGCCACGATCGACGTCGTCAACCCGGCGACAGGCGAGACGATCGCGACCGTGCCGAACGCCTCTGCGGAGGACGTCGACACAGTCGTCGAGCGCGCCAAGAACGCGCTGCCGGAGTGGCTTGACGCCACGCCCGGCGAGCGTGCCGAGCTGCTCCTGAAGCTCGCCGACGTGATCTCCGACAACGCCGAGGAGCTCGCGCAGGTCGAGTCGCAGAACGTCGGCAAGCCGTTGATGGTCTCGCGGGAAGAGATGCCGTTCGCGGCCGACAACCTCCGCTTCTTCGCCGGCGCCGCGCGCAACCTCGAGGGCAAGTCGACCGGCGAGTACATCAAGGGCTACACCTCGATGATCCGCCGCGAGCCGATCGGGATCGTCGCCGGCATCTGTCCGTGGAACTACCCGCTGCTGATGGCGGTCTGGAAGCTCGGGCCCGCGCTCGCGGCGGGCAACGTGCAAATCCTCAAGCCGGCCGAGCAGACACCGCTCTCGCTGCTGCGCTTCATGGAGCTCGCGAAGGACGTGATCCCGCCGGGCGTGCTTCAGGCGATCACCGGCGAGGGCGTCCCCACCGGCGAGCGGCTCGTCTCACATCCGGACATCGGGCTCGTGTCGCTGACCGGCGACATCGCGACGGGCAAGCTGATCGCCCGGAACGCCGCCGACACCCTGAAGCGCGTCCACCTCGAGCTCGGCGGCAAGGCGCCGATGGTCGTCTTCGACGACGCCGACCCGGAGCAGGTTGCCGAGGGGATCAAGATCGCCGGCTACTGGAACTCGGGTCAGGACTGCACCGCGGGTACGCGGATCATCGCCGGACCGAAGATCTACGACTCGCTGCTCGAGGCGCTCGTGCCGGCGATCGAGTCGCTGAAGGTCGGCGACCCGGCCGACGGCGACGACGTCGAGATGGGCCCGCTCATTTCCCGCGACCAGCAGGAGCGCGTGCTCGGCTTCCTCGACCGCGCGAAGGGCGCGACCGTGCTCACGGGCGGCGCATCGCAGAGCGCACGGGGGTTCTTCGTGAAGCCGACGATCATCACCGGTGTCTCGCAGAACGACGAGATCGTCCAGAACGAGGTCTTCGGCCCCGTCGTCACGGTGCAGCGCTTTTCCGACGACGCCGAGGCGATCGCCTGGGCGAACGGCACGCGCTACGGCCTCGCCGCCTCGGTCTGGACCCGTGACATCGGCCGGGCGCTCAACGCCGCACGGAAGCTCCAGTTCGGGACCGTCTGGATCAACGACCACCTCGTCCCGATCGGCTCGGAGATGCCGCACGGCGGCTACAAGCAGTCCGGCTACGGCAAGGACATGTCGGCGTACTCGATGGAGGAGTACACGCAGATCAAGCACGTGGTCGCGAAGCTGGGCTAGCGCGAAAACGCGAGCAGCTCGGCGAGCTCATCGGCGGTCGGCTCCCACGCCCCCGCCTGTGCGTTCGCGCGCACCTGCTCCCGCTTCGTCGCGCCTGCGATGACGGACGCGACGGCCGGCTGGGCAAGGAGGCCGCCGATCGCGACATCGAGCAGCGAGACGCCGTGGGCGTCGGCCCACGAACGCAGCTCCTCGACGCGGTCGAGCTTCGCATCGTCGAGCTCGCGCCCGTGCAGGCGCGTGCCCTCCGCGGGCGGGTACTCGCGGGAGACCTTCCCGGTCAGCAGGCCGCTGGCGAGCGGGAAGTAGGGGATGAATCCGATCCCGAGGTGCTTGCAAGCCGGCAGCAGTTCGTCCTCCGCTTCGCGCTCGAGCCACGAGTACTGGCTCTGCTCCGACACGTACGGCAGGCCCAGGCCGGCGGCGATCTCGCTCGCACGCTCGATGTTCGCTAGCGCGTAGTTCGAGGTGCCGACCGCAACCACGAGCCCTTCGTCAACGAGCTCCTTCAGCGCGCCGAAAGTCTCGTCGAGCGGGGTCCCCGGATCCTCCTGGTGATGCTGGTAGAGGTCGATGCGATCCATCTGGAGGCGCCCGAGCGACGCCTCGATCGCGGAACGGACGTAGTCGCGCGATCCGTGCCGCTCGATACCGAGGCCCATGTCGGAGCCGAACTTGGTCGCGAGCACGACCTGGTCGCGGCGGCCGATGAGCGCCTTGCCGAGCAGCGTCTCGCTGCCGCCCTTGTCGCCGTAGATGTCCGCGGTGTCGAAGAACGTGACGCCCGTCTCGAGCGCGGCATCGACCACGGCCTGCGTGCCCGCCTCGTCGACGGTACGGCCGAAGTTGTTGCAACCGAGCCCGACAACCGAGACGTCGAGCGGTCCGAGTGAGTGGGTGCGCATCGGCGCACCGTACCTCTAAAAGGTGTCCGACTAGTGCCAGGTGTCGCGCAGCACGCGCAGCCAGTTGCCATGCGTGATCTTCGCGACGGAAACGTCGTCGTAGCCGGCGCCGCGCAGCGCATCGACGAGCTTCGGCAGCCCGGCCACGCCGCCGAGCTCCGCCGGAATCTCAGCCCCGTCGAAGTCGGAGCCGAACGCGACGTGGTCGATCCCCATCCGTTCGACGAAGTAGTCGATGTGGCGGACGATCTCCGTGATCGGCGTGTCGGGGATGAGCAAGCCGTCCTCTCGGAGGAACGTGATCGCGAAGTTGACGCCGGCCACGCCGTTCGAGTCGCGGATCGCGTCGAGTTGCGCGTCGGTCAGGTTCCGCGAGGCCGGACAGAGCGCGTGCGCATTCGAGTGCGTTGCGACGAGCGGCGCCTCCGACAGGCCGGCGACGTCCCAGAACCCGGCCTCGTTCAGGTGCGACAGGTCGACGAGGATGCCGAGCCGGTTGCAGGCCCGCACGAGCTCGCGTCCGGCCTCGGTCAGCCCCGGGCCTGTGTCGGGCGACGATGGGAAGCGGAACGGGACGCCTTCGGCGAAGTCGTTTGCGCGCGACCACACGAGCCCGATCGAGCGCAGGCCGCGCCCGTACCAGTCCTCGAGGTTCGAGAGGTCGGCCGCGATCGGCTCGGCGCCCTCCATGTGCACGATCGCGGTGATCTGGCCTTCGCGGAAGTCAGTGGCGGAGGTCGCACGAACGACGGGCAGGCCGCACAGCTCGTCGTAGAGCTCGTTCGCGATCCGCGATGCGTCATCGAACGAGATCGGCTCGGGCAGGGGTAGCGCGTACGGGGTCTTCGTCGGGTCGGGCGGCTTCGGCGACGGGATGTACATCGCGAAGAAGCCGCCTGAGAACCCCGCAGCGTGGGCGGCGTCGAGGTCGAGGTGCAGAGTCGGCTCGCCGCGCCAGCGGTGCAGAAGCAGATCGTTGTGGCCGTCGACGATCATCGGCGCATCCTACGGGCGCGTGTGGCAGGCTCCCCCCTTCGTGACCGAGACACCGCTCCGCGTCGTGATCTGCGAGGACGACGAGAAGCTCGCCGTGCTGGTCGAGGAGGTCCTCGACGGCGACGGCCGCTTCATCGTCGTCGGCCGCGTCGCCGACGGCGACCAGGCCGTCAGCCTCTGTGAGGAGCACACACCCGACATCGTCCTGATGGACATCGGCATGCCGGGCCGCGATGGCATCGAGGCGACACGCGCGATCCACGCGCGGGACGCCGGGCAGCACGTCGTGATCTACACGGGCTCGGACGAGTACGACGACGTCGCGCGCGCCGACGACGCCGGCGCAGTCGGCTTCCTGCACAAGGGCGCGCTCACCTCACCCGACCTCGCCCACGCGCTGCACGTGCTGCACACGAACTATCTACGGGGCGTGCCCGACCCTGAATAACGCGTAGAGGCGCGACGTGAAAATGCGCGTGCACTCGCGGATGGTGGCCCAGACGTCATCCGCGAGTGCGCAATCCATATCAAGCCTCGAGAGGCTAGTGCTCGTCGTCGGTCAGGAACGCAAGTGTCGCGGCCCAGGTCTGCGGCGAGGCGAGGATCCCGAGGTGGCTCGTGCCGAGGAAGGGGTCGAAGACACCCTGCCCTGTCAGGTCGATCTCCTTGGCGTCGTCGAGGCTCGCGCTGTCGGAGAAGTCGTGCGGCCGGCCGGCACTGTCCTCGGCCGGTACGGCCGGGAAGAACCCGTCCTGCGCCGACGCGTAGACGAAGTCGGGGCCGGTGTTGCGAATCACGAGGAACTTGGTCGGACCGCGCGTCTCCTCCCCTTTGTTCAGCCAGGTGAGAAACGGCGAGTCGGCGGCGCCGTACTCCTGGCAGATCGCGCTCGCCGGGGTGAAGCCACCGAACGCCGCGAGCTGGAAGTAGTTGAGCGGCGACGGCGAGCAGTCGGTGATGCCGTGGTTCGGCCCGTCGATCGCCACGAGCCTGCGGACGAGATGGCCATTGTGATCCGCTTTCATCCAGGCCCGCGCCAGCGTGACGCCGAGGCTGTGACCGACGATGTCGACGCGCTTGGCGCCCGTGAAGGCGAGAACCGCGCGAACGAAGCTGTCGAGGTCGGGAATGTTCGCGACCGTCGAATGCGCAAATGCCGACTTGTTCGTCGGTGTCGTGATCGTGTCGCATTGGTCGCCCTGGTAGCCGAGGCCCCAGAGCTCGCTCGGCGCGTACCCGTGGTCAGCCAGTTACTGGGCGAGCGAATGGATCTGCCCGTACGGGTTGCAGGCGGTCGGGTACGGCGTGTCGTTGTTGCCGTGGAGCAGGATCACCGGTGTGCGGTGCACGGGCCCGGCGGCCCCGAAGCCGAGCACCGGCGTGCCGAGCGAGGCGTCCGTGATCGCCGCGAACCCGGCCGGAAACGAGTTGCCCACGCTCGCCGCCATCGCCCCTCCTGCGAGCACCGCGGCGCCGAGCATCACCGCTACGGCAACCGCCGCCTTCCTTCCCCCTCGCCTCCCCATCCTGGCCTCCCGTCGTCACGATTGAACCTGATACCTGGTTCAGGTGTCGGGATGCTTATCTCACGCAGGCGCGCGCGGCGTCAAGGGCTTTCCGCGCGGGCGAACGTCTAGATGAGGATTCGGCGCAGCTCGTCGATCGTCGTCAGGCCGGCGACGATCTTCGCGATTCCGTCGTCCCACAGTGAACCCATGCCGGCCTCTTCCGCGGCGACCTCGATCTCCGCGGCGGTCGCGTCGCGGGCCACGAGCCGGCGGATCTCCTCGGTCATCGGCATCAGCTGGAAGACGCCCACGCGCCCGCGGTAGCCGCGCGTGCACTGAGCACACGATCCGGACCGCCAGAGCTCCGTCGTCGACGCGTCGAGTCCCAACTTTTCGAGCTCGTCGCTCGTGGGCTCGTACGACTGGCGGCAGTGCGTGCAGAGCTTGCGCGCGAGCCGCTGCGCAAGAACGGCGGTCACCGACGAAGCGACGACGAAGCCTTCGACGCCCATCTCGGTGAGTCGCGTGATCGCGCTCGGCGCGTCGTTCGTGTGCATCGTCGAGAGCACGAAGTGGCCTGTCAGCGCGGCGCGCATGGAGATCTCGGCCGTCTCGCGGTCGCGGATCTCGCCGACCATCACGATGTCCGGGTCGCTGCGCAGCACGGTCCGCAGCGCCTTCGCGAAGGTGAAGTCGATCCTCGTGTTGACCTGGAGCTGGTAGATGCCCGGCAGCCGGTACTCGACCGGATCCTCGATCGTGATCACGTTCACCTCCGGCCGCGCGAGATCCGAGAGCGCGGCGTAGAGCGTCGTCGACTTGCCCGAGCCGGTGGGCCCCGTGACGAGCAAGGCTCCGGCCGGTTTGCTCAGCACCTGCTCGAGTGCCATCTGCATCGGGAACGACAGGCCGATCGCGGTGAGGGTCGGCGCTTCTCGCGACTTGTCGAGGAGGCGGAGGATCGCGCCCTCGCCCTCGACGGACGGGAGCACGGTGAGGCGGATGTCGACCTCGCGGCCGCTCTTCGTACGAAGGGAGATCCGGCCGTCCTGCGGGCGCCGGTGCTCGGCGATGTCGAGCTTCGCAATCACCTTGAGGCGTGTGAGCACGCCGTTCGCGCGCTGGCGGGGGATGTGCTCGAACTCTCGCAAGACGCCGTCGACGCGTACCCGGACGCGCAGCCCATCGGGTTGCGGGAGGAAGTGGATGTCGCTGACGCCCTCCTCGGCCGCATCGGAGATCAGTCCGGTGACGAGCCTCGCGAGCGGGCCGGAAGCCCCCTCGTCCTCGTCGTCGGCCTCCTCCTCCAAGTAGAGGTCGTCCTTACCCTCCTCGAGCACCTCGCGGCGGGTGGCGTCGAGCTGACGCTCGACGTTGCGGAGCTCCAGATCGATGTCCTCGCGCGTGGCCACGGCAAACACGACGTCGAGGCGCGTGGCGAGCCGGAGCTCATCGACGGCCTGCACGTCACCGGGATCGGCAATCGCGACGAGAAGGCGCGCGTCCTCGATCGCGTACGGCACCGCGTGCGTGCGGGCGAGCACCCGTGCGTCGATCGTGTCGGTTGCGAGCCGTTGGACGCCGACCTCACGAAGCTCGACGTACGGAAGCTCGTAGCGCTCGGCAAGCTGGCGCGCGAGCGTCGCGCTCGCAGCGCTGCGTGCGCGAACGCCGCTCTGGCCCGTCGCAGGCATCAGGCGGCCAGGATGACCTGGATGCGCGCGGCGAGCTCCTGCGGGCTGAATGGCTTCGCGATGAAGTCGTCGGCTCCGGCAGAGAGCCCTTCTTTGATGTCCG
>Ga0105854_1000964_pt1 | contig 12149 bp, 11 predicted proteins | sample OrgsoiDNA_201058_FD_89679 | JGI IMG/M metagenome (GOLD analysis project Ga0105854, IMG submission 89679) | Permafrost soil microbial communities from the Arctic, to analyse light accelerated degradation of dissolved organic matter (DOM) -... | ecosystem: Environmental > Terrestrial > Soil >... | reverse complement strand
TTAGCCAAACTGCCGGTACTGATGGTCACCGCCGAAGCCAAAAAAGAGAACATCGTGGCCGCCGCACAGGCTGGTGCCAGTGGTTATGTGGTGAAGCCGTTTACCGCCGCGACTCTGGAAGAGAAGCTCGGCAAAATCTTTGAAAAACTGGGCATGTAGGAGCAGATATGGCTGATTTACTTCCTTCAGGCATCACGATGCCAGCAAATGATGCAGCAACCGCGGGCGAAATTATCGCCCGCATTGGGCAACTGACCCGTATGTTGCGCGACAGCATGCGCGAACTGGGGCTGGATCAGGCCATCGCTCAGGCGGCGGAAGCGATCCCCGACGCCCGCGATCGTCTGGATTACGTGGTGACCATGACTGCGCAGGCGGCAGAACGCGCGCTCAACTGCGTTGAAGCGGCACAACCGCGCCAGAACCAACTGGAATCAGCGGCCAAGAAACTCGACGGTCGTTGGGATCAGTGGTTCGAAAATCCTATCGAACTGTCTGATGCCCGCGAACTGGTGGCTGACACCCGCAGTTACCTGAAAGAAGTGCCAGAACACACCAGCTTTACCAATGCTCAACTGCTGGAAATCATGATGGCGCAAGATTTCCAGGACCTGACCGGTCAGGTGATCAAGCGCATGATGACGGTGGTGCAGGAGATTGAAACCCAACTGCTGCTGGTGTTAATGGAAAATATCCCAGAACAAAACATTAAAGCGAAACGCGAAAATGAAAGCCTGCTCAATGGCCCGCAGCTCAATAGCGAAGGCGTAGGCGTAGTGGCGTCGCAAGAGCAGGTTGATGATTTATTAGATTCTTTAGGTTTTTGATTTACCCTGCATTATCCCATCCGTTTGCATACTCTGGGCAAACGGATGGGCGGGAACGTAAATCGTTTTTAGAAAAACAAATCACTAATAACGATATAAATGAAATGTCATTAATATCAATGCAATGTAATTAATCTCGTGGGATTAATTCCCATTGCCCTCGCTATTTTTCAAGTGGGCTATAATCAATTTGTAGTGTTGATAAAAGAATTTAATTTATCTTTTTCATTCAACCTCTGAGGTACTCATGACAACTCTCACTGATAAACAAATTGAAACCATTAAAAGCCGATTTAATGATCATGATGTAGATGGTAATGGCTTTGTTACGCGAGAAGAATTCCAGACTATTCTTGGGGATTATTACCCAGATGACTATATCTCCAAACTATTGAAAGACACTGATGCAAATAATGATGGTCAAGTAAGCTATGAAGAGTTCTTGGCTTCTCATGGAAGCTAAGTTACCGGGTCGCTAGTCGCCATCACTGCATCCCGCTTAGCGAGGTGCAGTTAAAACATTCATCAAATGAATAACCGCTATTTATCCCCTTTGTTCTGGCTATGAGACTCCGGCAACTTTGTCATGCTATGCGTGAAATTGTGCCCAGTGCTTTTGCGCTGGGTAGTGCGCAGACAGGAACCGACCGGTGGCTGAAGACAGCGATCTTGAAAAAAGCGAAGCCCCCACACCCCACAAGCTTGAAAAGGCTCGCGAAGAAGGGCAGATCCCGCGTTCACGCGAACTGACTTCCATGCTGATGCTGGGAGGCGGTTTTTCGTTGCTGTGGATCTCCGGCGAGTCGATGGCGCGCCAACTGGCGGTGATGATCGCGCAAGGTTTGAATTTCGATCACGACATTATTAGCAATGACCGGCAGATGCTGCGCCAGATGGCCTCCTTACTTGAGCACGCGGTCTGGGCATTGTTGCCGGTGATTGGTGGTCTGATTTTGGTGGCACTGACCGCCCCGTTATTGTTGGGTGGCCTGAATTTTAGTGGCAAATCCTTTGCCCCGAAGTGGAGCCGGATGAACCCGATTGCGGGTCTGAAACGGATGTTTTCCACCCAGGTATTGGCGGAGTTGCTGAAGGCGATTCTGAAAGCCACCATTGTCGGCTTTATCTGCGGCCTCTATTTATGGCACCACTGGCAAGACATGATGCGCCTGATGGCCCAGCCGACCATTCCTGCGCTGGCCGAAGCGCTGAACATGGTGATGTTCTGCGCGATTATGGTGGTTTTCGGGCTGATCCCGATGGTGGCTTTCGACGTGTTCTGGCAAATCTGGAGCAACATTAAGAAGTTGCGCATGAGTAAGCAGGACATTCGCGACGAGTTTAAAAGCCAGGAAGGTGACCCGCACGTTAAAGGCCGTATTCGTCAGCAGCAACGTGCCATGGCCCGACGCCGCATGATGGCCGATGTGCCGAAAGCTGACGTGATTGTCACCAACCCGACGCACTACGCGGTAGCGCTGCAATACAGCGAAAACAAAATGAGTGCGCCAAAAGTACTGGCAAAAGGCGCAGGCGACGTGGCGCTGCGCATTAAAGAATTAGCCGCCGAACATAAAATTCCGACGCTTGAGGCCCCGCCGCTGGCGCGTGCGCTTTACCGTCACAGTGACATTGGTCAGCAAATTCCCGCCGCATTATATGCGGCCGTCGCGGAAGTGCTGGCGTGGGTTTATCAGCTTAAGCGCTGGAAGCGTGAGGGCGGATTGGCGCCGAAGAGACCTGAACATTTACCGGTGCCTGAAGCATTGGACTTTGCTGGAGAGACAGAAACAGATGAGTAATCTGGCCGCGCTGCTGCGCTTACCGGGCTTTAAAGATACACAGTGGCAGGTGCTGGCTGGGCCGATCCTGATCCTGATCATCTTGTCGATGATGGTGCTACCGTTGCCACCGTTTATCCTCGACTTGCTGTTTACCTTTAATATTGCCTTGTCGATCATGGTGTTGCTGGTAGCGATGTTCACCCAGCGCACGCTGGAATTCGCCGCGTTCCCGACCATCTTGCTGTTCTCCACCTTATTACGTCTGTCGCTTAACGTCGCCTCGACCCGTATTATTTTGCTGGAAGGCCACACTGGCACCGCCGCGGCGGGGCGCGTGGTGGAAGCCTTCGGCCACTTCCTAGTCGGCGGCAACTTCGCCATCGGTATCGTGGTGTTTATCATTTTGGTTTTGATCAACTTTATGGTGATCACCAAAGGTGCCGGACGTATCGCCGAAGTAGGCGCGCGTTTCGTCCTCGACGGCATGCCCGGTAAGCAAATGGCGATCGACGCCGACCTCAACGCCGGTTTGATTGGTGAAGACGAAGCGAAGCAGCGTCGTCAGGAAGTCACGCAAGAAGCCGACTTCTACGGTTCGATGGACGGTGCCAGTAAATTCGTGCGCGGTGACGCCATCGCTGGCCTGATGATCATGATCATCAACGTGGTCGGCGGTTTGCTGGTGGGCGTGTTGCAGCACGGCATGGACCTCGGTCATGCGGCAGAAAGTTACACCTTGCTGACCATCGGTGATGGTCTGGTGGCGCAGATCCCGGCGTTGGTTATCTCCACCGCCGCCGGTGTGATTGTCACCCGCGTCGGCACCAACGAAGACGTTGGTGAGCAGATGGTCACCCAACTGTTCCGCAACCCGCGCGTGATGATGCTCAGTGCCGGTGTTCTCGGCCTGCTCGGTCTGGTGCCGGGCATGCCAAACTTTGTGTTCCTGCTGTTTACCGGCGGCCTGTTAGCGCTGGCATGGTGGACACGGGGTCAGCAACAAAAACCGGCAGCCGCCAAAGAGACCGTTTCGGCAACAGCGGAAGGCCAGCAAGTGGTGGAAGCCAGCTGGTCTGATGTTCAGCTGGAAGATTCGCTGGGTATGGAAGTGGGCTACCGCCTGATCCCGATGGTTGATTACGCGCAAAATGGCGAGCTGCTCGGGCGTATTCGCAGCATTCGTAAGAAATTCGCGCAGGAGATGGGCTATTTGCCGCCGGTGATCCATATTCGCGACAACCTCGAACTGCCGCCAGCGGGCTATCGCATCATGATGAAAGGGGTCGAAATTGGCACCGGCGAAGCCCATCCTGGGCGCTGGATGGCGATTAACCCCGGCAATGCGATAGGGCAGTTACCGGGTGAAATCACCCAAGATCCGGCCTTCGGTTTGGCGGCGGTGTGGATTGAACCCGCACTGCGCGAACAGGCACAAATTCAAGGCTTCACGGTGGTGGAAGCCAGCACCGTGGTGGCGACTCACCTCAATCATTTGATCAGCCTGCATGCGCAAGAACTGTTTGGGCGTCAGGAAACGCAGGAGCTGATGGAGCGTGTCAGCAAAGAGCTACCGAAGCTGACCGAAGATTTCGTACCGGGCGTCGTGACCCTCACCACCCTGCACAAAGTGTTGCAAAACCTGCTGGCAGAGCGGGTGTCGATCCGCGATATGCGCACCATTATTGAAGCACTGGCTGAACATGCGCCAACGCAGAATGATCCGAATGAGCTGACGGCGGTCGTCCGCGTGGCGCTCGGTCGGGCGATCACCCAGCAGTGGTTCCCGGGAACCGGCGAAGTGCAGGTGATCGGTCTGGATACCGCACTTGAGCGTTTGTTGCTGCAGGCGTTACAGGGCGGCGGCGGGTTGGAACCGGGTCTGGCGGAACGTTTACTGACGCAGGCTCAGGCCGCGTTGCAACAGCAAGAGATGAACGGCGCACCGCCGGTCTTGCTGGTGAATCACGCGCTGCGTGCCTTATTGTCACGCTTCCTGCGCCGTTCATTACCGCAAATAGCCGTAATGTCGAATCTGGAGATGAGCGACAGCCGACAGATTCGTATGACGGCGACCATCGGAGGCGAATAACATGAAACTCACCCCTCTTACCCTCGGCTTGCTGCTGTCCTCAAGTTCTGTTTTCGCGGCATCGGGCTCATGGAGCGACAGCAAGCAGGGCATTACCGTGCAGAATCGCGGGCAGTTGATGGCCGCCCCGATGTTGACCCCACCGCAAAATTCACCGGTGTTACAGAATCCGTCTGCTATGGTGGATTCCGTGGTCTGGAGCTATAGCCTGTTAGGCCCGCAACCGGCAGGGCTGGAAGTGCAGTTATGCAGCGACAATAACCGCTGCCAGCAGCTCGACAGCGCCAGCGGCCAGAGCCGTAATTTCTTCGGCCAGTCGGCGCATACCTCTTTCCGGTTGCTGTTTGGCGTTCAAGGTAAGGGGCGACTGAACCCACCGCTCACCGTGGTCGGACAGCAGATTATTGTGAATTATCGTTAATCTTAACGCCGCGTTTGCGGCGTTTCACTATCCCCTCTGCCGGTTGTCCCCGTCCCATAGCGCGCAGAAATCGTTGCTGCGCCAGTAAAATTTCCCCCAGTGAAACACAGTGATAGGTCACGCCATGGCGCGGCGCGACCTCGGCAATAATCGCGGACAGCACCGGATAGTGGCGGTGACTCCAGTGGGGGAAAATATGGTGGGTCAGATGCCGGTTCAGCTCGCCCAGCCAGTAGGACGCCTGACGCGGGCGCGGTACCCAGTCAATGGTGGTGGCAAATACGTGACGATAGCGTCCGTGATTGAACCGACCTTCTGCGGGCACTTCATAAAACGTGCCCATCGCCCAGTGCGAACCCAGGATCAGCACCACGAAAATCAACGACGCCAGCATCTGACTGCCCACATAGCACAGCAGGAGCATCTCGGCGCTGATCCCTTGCGGATGCAGTATCCAATAAGGGACGATCAGTGCCAGCAGCAAATGCAGCGCTTTGGCAGTGAGGAAAATACGCCAGCCAGACATCCCCTGATGGCGCATTTTCGGCCTGACGCGGGTCTTGCCTGCACGGTCGATCCAGTCAAAAAACCAGATAATACAAGGGAAGGTGAGCGCAGCCACAAACGGCCAGTAATATTGCTGAGCACGCATAAAGCCTTTGATGCGTTGAAAAGGCGTCTGGCGCAGCACGCCATTTTCCTCAATATCCAGATCAAACCCTTTCACGTTAAGGTGCGCATGATGGCATTCGACATGGCGCACTCGCCAGCAGTCAGGGTCAAGGCCGAGCGGAATGCAAATCACCATATTCAGCGCCCGGTTGGCCCACTGCTGCCGGAAGAAAGCATTATGTGAGGCGTCATGCACGGCGTTGATCGCCAACATCAGGGCGATAAAAATAAACCCAAAATACCCGCAAACAAAACCCAAGGGCGTGGTTGCGCTCAGGCTCAAGCCGTAAAACAGCGCACCGAGTGACAGCAGGAAGAGGACCTTCGCCATCATCCCGCCGTTGGCGAAACGATGATCTCTCTTCTCGGCCAGATAGCGGTTAGCCGCCTGTGTCAGCTCACGGTGTAGCGCCAAATCCTCACGTTGCTGGTAAGTCGGTGGATGATCGGCGGCACTCATGTGCTCTCCTTGTGCGCGGCGCGCCTATCCTCGCCGTTACCCATGGTTTTGAGGAATTGCTGCTGTTCACGCATTAACTGACGATAGCCGATACAGCGATAATTCATGCCGTGTTGACGGGCGACGCGCTCAATAATTTTCGCCAGCTCTGGGCAATGACGATGGTGCCAGCCGGGAAACAGATGGTGTGTCAGGTGCAGATTGAGCATCCCAAACCAATCCTGTAACCATAATGGCGAAGGCTGCCAGTCGCAGGCGGTGGCGAAATTGTGTTTATACCAGCCCTGCGGCATGCGTCCATCGGTCGGCTTATCATAAAATTCTGCCTGCGGCCAATGGGTCCCCAGCAGCAAAAACACCACCAGCAGTGATGCGATCATCTGGCTAAACGCGTAGCTGGCGATCACTACGCCCATACCAATTCCATGACTATTCGCCACCCACAGCGGGATCACCAACACCAGCAGCAGGTGCGTGATTTTGCTGGCGATAAACATCATCCATCCGCCTTTGCCTGAGAGCGCTGGCTTGTCGGCCAGCGGCGTTTTCCCCAGTCTGTCTGACCAGTCAAAGATCCAGGCAATATAAGGCAGCGAAAGGGCGGCCATCAGTGGCCAATAAAGATGCTGAAAACGCATATAGGCACGATGCTGCTGATAAGGGCTCTGGCGAAAGAAACCGTTCTCTTCGGTGTCCAGATCCAAGTGTTCCACATTGGCATAACGGTGATGAAATTCCACGTGGCGTAACCGCCAGTAGTCAGGGTCCACGCCTAACGGCAGCGTTACCAGACGGCCAATAATGCGGTTAAGACGCGGGCTGCGCAAAAACACGTTGTGGGAAGCATCATGATTCACATTGACGTTAAGCAGCATACCGGCCATCACGAACAGCAGGTACCCGCCGAAAAAACCCAGACTGCTGTGCTGGCTCAAACAGAGCACATAGCCCCCGATGCATAACAGCGCCAGTAACAGCGCTTTGGCCAGATGAGGGCCATCGGCGAAGCGGTGATCTCTGTTCTGTGCGAGGTAAGCCTGCGCTTCGCGGTGTAACTGGCGGTGAAACGCCTGTTCGCCGTCGGGCAGAAAGACCGGCAACTCGGTGGCTTTACTCATCATGCGCCACCTCCATTGACTGACGGCGTCCCAGCCCGCAGGCCAGCGTAACGGCGTGCAGCGCGGTGAGAGGCATCAGCATTAACCAGAATGGCTCTCGCCATTCCAGCAGCGCGATGAAAATCAACGGCAGGGACAGGGTGAGCGCCAGCCACAGCGCAACTCCCCAGCGTCTTCCTTCAGAAATACCGCCCAGGGCAAAGGTGCCTAACGCCAGCAACAGAAACAGGGCGATTTGCGGCAGGGCAATATGGTCGTAACCGTAGCCAAACCGGTACACATAGCCAATCACTAACGAGAACAGCAGCATCGCGCCAATAAACAAACTGGTGACCGAACAGTGAAATTGCGCCGTTTTCTGCTGAAAGCGGAAGGGCCATTTCAGGTAACGAAAGAAGGGGAGATTACTGGCCCAAAAGGGATTCTGTGAGTGACGCTCTTTACCGGCACCAAAGCTGAAATCCCCTTCGGGCAGACTCGGGCAAAACGTGCCGAACAATTTGTCCCAAAAAATAAAGGTGCCGCCGAAGTTTTTATCCGAGTAAAAGCGGTCATTGACGTGATGAACGCGGTGATGTGACGGTGTCACAAAAATGTTCTCGAGAAAACCGAGTTTGGGCGTCAAAGCGTTGTGATTAAACAGTTGTACCGTGTAGTGCAATAACGACACGGTGATAAATACCGATAATGGCACGCCGATCACTGCCAGTAGCATAAAGAAGGGAATCGAGGTCAGCGAGGAGTACCACGAATTTCGCACGCCGAGCGACAGATTGAAATGTTCTCCCTGATGGTGAACCACGTGTACCGCCCACAGTGCGCCAAACTGATGATGTAAACGGTGTAACCAGTAAAAACCGAAGTCCCACGCCAGCAGGGCAAACAGCCATACCAGTGGTGCAGGCCAGTCATTGAGCGCATGCAGACTAAAATGGGCAGCCACCATGCCGTAGCAAAAAATCTCCAGTCCACGGAACAGCCACAGCATAATATGGCCGGAATTAAGATTAAAAATCACATCCCGCCAGTTCACCGACTTTTTATCGACCCATTGCAAGATCAGTGCTTCACCGGTGACCACCACCAGCATAAAGATGATCGGAACAATCAATTCCATTATGAAATCCTTCCTTGTGATGAGGGTAACGCCGGTTTGGCAAAGCGCCATAACAGCGCGCCGACGCCCAGTGCCAGCGCGGTGCCACTGAGTAAATCGACAAACAGATGGCGGCGTAGCTGCAAAATGGAAAAGCCGATGGCCAGATACCACAGCACGTATAATCCGCTTCGCAGTGGATGCGCGCGGCGACTCATGGCCCACACTGCCAGCGCGGTCAGCGCCATATGCAATGACGGCAGGCAGTTTTGCGCGGAATCCACGCGGATCAGGTGGGCCAGCATTTTGGCGCTGAGTGACGAATCGGCGACAAACGTCGGGTAAAGCATCGTTGTCGGCCACAGCAGATAAACTGCGCCGGAACAGAGTGCAGTGACCACCATGGCGTTACGCAGCCAGCGTAACCGCGCCGGCGGACAGGTGAAATAGGCCAGCGGGATGACCAGAAAGAAGGAGAGATAGTGCCAGATCGCCGCCGGGATAAAGGGGATCATCAGGTCGATCCATGACGGCGACAGCACCGTCCCTGGCCGTTGCAGCGTATCGGTAAGGTTGTACACCAAGCCGACGGAACCCCAGCCGGTCAATAGGCACCATAAACGCTTACCCATGGCTGACCTCCGGTAAACGCAGGATCCGCCGTTTCTTACGCATGAAATCTTGCGCGATGTCGCCTGCGTGCAGTGTCCATGTCAATAGGGCGATATCCACGCCCTGCACCACAAAATGCTGTTCTAACGCGGTTTTACCCTGCTCAAGTTCGGCATGGCTACAATCGCCATGCAGGTGCAGTGCATGCGCATGATGTTGTACCAGCCGGTAATCGGCGGTCAGCGGCAAGGCGTTGGCGATCACCCGGTTACAGGCATCGGCAAAAATCACCACGTCTGGCTGCGTTTTTCCGGCCAGCACCAGCCAGTCATCACAGCGGCCTTCAATACGATCTAATGCCAGCGTGACACGGCCACAGGAACAAGGTTGCTGGCGTTTGACCAGCACATCATCGAGTCGATAACGCACAATCGGCTGGGTATGGCGAGTGAAGTCGGTGATCACCGGCACAAAGCGATGTTCATCAATCCACTCCGGTTCGACGTAAATAAATTCTTCATTCAGGTGCAGGGTTCCCTGTTCGCAGGTCGCGGCGAGAAAGCCTTCAGTGGCCTGATACACTTCGCCGACCTGCTGAAAAACCTGCTCCAAAAGCTGGCGATCCTGCGGCGTCAGCACTTCGGCGACGGAAATCACTTTATGTACCGAGACGCTCAGTCGCTTATCCCGCACCGCCAGCGCCAGTTGCCGTAAAACTTGGGCAGGGGCCACGATAATGGTCGGCTTAAACTGCTGTAACCGGGAGGTTTGCTGGTCGAAAGGCGAAAAAAGGTCGAAGAATTCCAGGCTCAGCCAGCGGTTATTCACGCTGTGATACAGATGATTATCCGCGCGTAAAAACATCGCGACGCGCTCTCCACGGCGAAAACCCTGCGGCAGCATTTTTGCCAGCATCCCTCCGGCCCACATTTGCTGCTCACGCGGGCTGACCACAAACAGGCCACGCTGGCCGGACGTTCCAGACGACAATCCGACGCTGAAGCCGTTAACCTGCGGCGTAAAGTCGCGATCCTTTTCGGCACGCTGCGCACAGGCCAGCAGTTCAGCTTTATTTAAACCTGCGGTGTTCATCTGGTCGAAATGGGCCATCATCAAGGCTTTGTTCATCCTTGGCCAGTCATGATGATGGCGCGGATCATAGTCTTGAAACCACGGGCTACGTGACAGCGTCCGGCGGGCAAACTGATGCAGTTTTTTCTGCTGCCAACGCTGTAACGCGTCGCGGTCGCGAAAAGTGAGCCGACGGGTGCGCAGATAATGCCAAAGAGTAAGCAACGGGATCATACATCGCCCTCATGACACAGGCGGATCTCCACCTTGCCGCCCAGAGATAACTGATGCAACCGGTCAAGTGTCTTGTAATAGGCCGAGACATCGTCCATCACCAGATGGGCTAACCGTGACGGGCCGCGCAACTGTTGATAACTGACCGGCGACCACGCGGCATCGCTGGCCAACAGAACCCAACCGCTGTCGGTCTGTACGAAAGCCCCGAGGTGTCCGGCGGCGTGGCCGGGCAATGGCACCAGGATAATTTCCTGCTGACTGCCCGGCAGGGCGTAACCCTGCTCGAAAGGCGCCAGCTCGGCGGGGAGGGCTATCAGCTCAAAGCGCTCGATAAAGTGTAAGTGGCTTTCGAAATCCTCAGGGATAAGCCCTGGCACAAACGCGCGTTTTAGCGCGGCAAAACCGCGCAATGACCGGCTGGCTTCCCACGCCGTGGCGCTGCAAAAAGCGGGCACGCCGCGGAAATCACGCAGACCGGCGATATGGTCACCATGAAAATGGGAGATGATCAGCCCCGTGATATCCGCCGCTAACATTCCCTGACTCGCTAACTGGCGAAATAGCGCGTCACCAGAATTAAAATGCACCGGCGTGGTTTTGCTGTACAGGCGATAAATTCCCTGTTTGGTGTAGTGCTCAAAGTGGTCGGCATAGCCGGTATCCCACAGCCAGCGCTTGCCTTGCGCCTCAAGCAGCCAGGCCCTGGCAGGAAACTTGCAGACCCGCCAGCCTGCGCCTTTGAGCGCCATGCAACCGGGATGCAAACAGTACCCGACCTCAAACGTGGTGGTGTTAGCCATGGAAACCTCCCGGCTTCATTCGCATAGCCTGCGCGGTCAACGCGATCCCTTCCTCTAATGAATAGGTCGGTTGATAGCGGAGTTCATCACGTGCACGCGTCTGGCTTAAGGTCATATCAAAATTAACCGCGCCCACGCTGTAGCGGGTGAGCATCGGCTCTTTACCCTGCACGTGCGCCAGCGTTTCCATGCCAGCGGCGAGGCCATAAAGCAGCGAATAGGGAACGCTTTTAATACTGAATTTCATCCCGAGATGCTCACCTAATAATCGCTGCAACAGGTTTTTTAAGGGCTGCGGCTGGTGGTTGGTGATGTTATACGCCGCGCCTGCGGAAAGCGTTTCCTGACAGGTCGCCAGCCACATGGCTTCCACCACGTTAAGGGTGAAGGTCAGATCTAACCGCGCATCGCCGCCGCGCGGTAAACGCAATACGCCGTGTTGCTGACGGATTTGTTGCAGTACGCGCGGCAAAATCACCCGATCGTGGGCACCAAACAGGCCCCGGGGGCGCAAAATAGTAAAGCGCGTGGCGGGAAATTGCGCCTGACGTTGCTGGATGATCCCCTCGGCCAGAAATTTACTTTTCGCATAGTAATTAGCAAATCGACCGGCACGGAAGCTTTCATCAATCTCGAGATGATGGCTGAAATCGAAATAAATGGCCGGGGTCGAAATGTGCACAAAGCGCGGTACGCCAGCCTGTCCAGCCGCCGCCGCCAGACGGTCAGTCACCTGAGTATTGGTCAACATAAATGATGACTCGCTGCCCCACGGCGATGACTTTGCCGCGCAATGCCAGACGGCATTGCACTCTTTGACCAGAGACAGTAAGTCGGCTGGCGACGCGTTATCGAGATCGACGAAGCGGAATTGGGCGCCTAACTGGGTCAACACCTTTCCCTGCTCAGCGTCGCGGCCCGTGGCGATCACCTGATGTCCTTTGGCAAGCAGCCATTCGACG
>Ga0105854_1000963_pt1 | contig 12152 bp, 12 predicted proteins | sample OrgsoiDNA_201058_FD_89679 | JGI IMG/M metagenome (GOLD analysis project Ga0105854, IMG submission 89679) | Permafrost soil microbial communities from the Arctic, to analyse light accelerated degradation of dissolved organic matter (DOM) -... | ecosystem: Environmental > Terrestrial > Soil >... | reverse complement strand
TCCTCGACGACCACCATGGTCACTACCTGATGGCGGTACTGCCCGCCAGCCGCCACCTGGACCTGAGTAAAGTGCGCGGCAGCGGCGAATGGCAAATCACCCGGGAAAGCACCCTGGCGCACCTGTTCAACGACTGCGAACGCGGCGCGGTGCCGGCGCTGGGTGAGTCTTATGGGCTGGACATGGTCATCGACCCGTTGCTGACCCGGCAGAAAGACATCTACTTGGAGGCCGGCAACCACCACAACCTGGTGCACATGAGCATGCCCGAGTTTTTGAAAATGGTGCCGCATGCGGAGGTTTGCGAGTTGAGTCATTAGGTTTACGGTGTCAGTGACGCCGTCTTCGCGGGCAAGCCTTGCTCCTACAATGGACCGCAGATCCCTGTATGAGCGAGGCTTGCCCGCGAACAATTTTCAGCCACCCAGGAGCCCAACATGGAATCCCCAACCCACAGCCTGCCGTCCCTGTTCAAACAACTCGGCCTGGACAACGACCCGGTCAGCATCGACCAATTCATTGCCACTCACTCCCCGCTCAAGCCGGAATTGCATTTGGCGGACGCGTTTTTCTGGAGCGAGAGCCAAGCGGCGTTTTTGCGCGATGAGATTCTGGATGACGCGGATTGGGCGGAGGTGGTGGATCAGTTGGATGTGTTGTTGAGGAAGGGGCGGGGGGTGTAAAAATCTTTGTAAAACGACGGTAATGTGCAAAAAACTTACAAAGTGATGAAGAAATCTGATTAGAAAACCACTCACGTGCTGTTTTCAGAGCTTTATACGCGCTGTTCCTCGCCTCTGCCCTCCTTTGTTTGAAGGAGGGTGATCCGGCCAATTTCAAACCACCTCGGCAAACAGGCACTCATAAGGAATGCGCAATCCATCGTGTAGGCGCTTGATCATTTTCAGGCTCAACGGACGCTTGCCATTCAGTACTTCTGACACGCGACCGCTGGGGCCGATGAAGGCTTCAAGGTCCCGGGCAGTCAGACCTTGCTGGTCCATGCGAAATTTGATCGCCTCGATAGGGTCGGAAGCCGGAATCGCAAAATGCTCGTCTTCATATTTTTCTACCAGCAAGGCCAGTATTTCGAGTTCGTCACCCTCAGGCGAGTCCAAAGCCGCTCCCCACAGCTGCTCAATACGCAAAAGCGCATTGGTGAGGTCCTCGTCTGTTCGGATAGGTTTGATGTCCATTACACAGTCTCCGCATTGATCTGATCGTATTGAGCATGCGTGCCGACGAAGCGCACAAAACCCAATTGCCGTTCGTAGTCAATTGCCAGGATCACTCGATACTTGTTGCCGGCAATATTGAATACCACACGCCCACCTTTTAAAACGCTGGCAGTCCTTAGCTCGGCTTTTACTTCCTGGGGAGTGCGATATGACGACTTCTCCATGTGTCGATACCACTCTGAGAGAGGCGTTACGGCGTCGGCGTATGCCGGGCTACTTTCCCAGAAAATCCTCAAAGTCCCTTTGGCAATTATTCGCACGAATCGAAATTCTCCCGTTTTGGGAGATTCTAGGTGTGAGACTCATGATGTGCAACCAATCCGTTGTGCCAAACCGGTATGAAGACATTTCTGAATGTGGCCCATCGGAAGGTAGCTACTCTGTCGTTGATCCAATTTGTTTCAAAACTTGACCAGCTTTCCCCTCGAATGCGATATTGATAGTTAGCAAACTAACAGTGTGTCATTCCCCCGTGCCAAAAAACCTCGACGCTCTCCAGATGAACATCAGCAGTGCCATGGTGGTGGCCGCCAGGCATTGGCGGAAGATCTGCCAGACCACGCTGGTCAATTATGGAATCTCCGAAGCCTGCGCCGTCCCGTTGTTGATGATCGGGCGTTTGGGGGAGGGTGTGCGGCAGGTGACGGTGGCGCAGGCGGCGGGGATGGAGAGCCCGTCCCTGGTGCGGTTGCTCGATCAGTTGTGCAATTCCGGTTACGTACGCCGCACCGAAGACGCCTATGACCGCCGCGCCAAATGCCTGAGCCTGACCGACACTGGTCGTGAGCTGGTGCAAGCCGTCGAAGTCGAACTCGTGCGTTTGCGCCACGAAGTGCTCGAAGGCATCGACCAGAGCGATCTTGAAGCGGCGCTGCGTGTGCTCAGAGCGTTTGAAGCGGCCAATCATCCGTCGGTGATCCAGCCTTGAACGGTTTTTGGACAGGCGTTCCCCCTGCGCGGGATTGGTTCTACGGCGTGCGTACGTTCGCCGCGTCAATGACCGCGTTGTACATCGCCATGCTTATGCAGATGCCGCGTCCGTATTGGGCGATGGCCACGGTTTACATCGTTTCCAGCCCGTTTGTCTGCCCGACCAGTTCCAAGGCGCTTTACCGCGCGGTCGGCACGTTTATGGGCGCAGCGGCGGCGGTGTTTTTCGTCCCGATGTTTGTCCAGAGCCCCTATGTGCTGGTGGTAATCATCGCGCTGTGGACCGGGACGTTGCTGTTCTTGTCCTTGCACCTGCGGACCGCCAACAGCTACGCCTTGATGCTCGCCGGTTACACGTTGCCGCTGATTGCCCTGCCGGTGTTGGATAACCCGCTGGCGGTGTGGGACATCGCCGAGGCGCGGACCGAAGAAATCTTCCTCGGCATCGCCGTGGCAGCAGTGGTCGGCGCCATGTTCTGGCCTCGGCGGTTGGCGCCGGTGTTCAACGATTCGGTGAATAAATGGTTCGCCGACGCCTCGACTTACAGCCTGCGCTTCCTCACTCGCGACGTGAAACCGGAAGAAGTCAGCACCCTGCGCGCGGCCATGGTGGCGACCTTCAACAGCCTGGAGCTGATGATCGGCCAGTTGCCCCACGAGGGCTCGCGGCCGCAAACGGTGCGCAATACTAAGGAACTGCGCGGGCGGATGATCCACTTGCTGCCGGTGATCGATGCCCTCGATGACGCGCTCTATGCGCTTGAGCGCCGCACCCCGGAGCTGGTGGATAAGTTCGCGCCGCTACTGGCCGCGACCACCGAATGGCTCAATCACAAAGACGCCGACCTCGACCGCTGGCAAGCGCTGAAAGAGCAGCTCGAAGCCCTGCAACCGAGTGCCGAGGCGCTGGATGATCGCAAACAATTGCTGTTCTCCAACGCTTTGTATCGCCTCGGCGAGTGGATCGATTTGTGGCAAGACTGCCGCAGCTTGCAATACGCCATCCAGTGCGAAAGCCAGGACAGTTGGCGCGCGGTGTATCGGCATTGGCGGCTCGGTCGCCTGACGCCGTTCCTTGACCGTGGGCTGATGCTCTATTCGGCGATGTCCACGGTCAGCGCGATCATTGTTGCGTCGGTGCTGTGGATTCTGCTCGGCTGGACCGACGGCGGCAGCGCTGTGATTCTGGCGGCCGTGGCGTGCAGCTTTTTCGCCTCGATGGACGATCCGGCACCGCAGATCTACCGGTTCTTTTTCTGGACGGCGATGTCGGTGTTGTTCGCCAGCCTGTATCTGTTTCTGGTGCTGCCGAACCTGCATGACTTCCCGATGCTGGTGCTGGCGTTTGCCGTGCCGTTCATTTGCATCGGCACACTCACGGTCAAGCCGCAGTTTTACCTGGGCATGCTGCTGACGCTGGTTAACACCTCATCCTTCATCAGCATCCAGGGCGCCTACGACGCGGATTTCCTCAGCTTCGCCAACTCCAACCTGGCGGGGCCGATCGGGCTGTTGTTTGCCTTCGTCTGGACCCTGATTGCCCGGCCGTTCGGCGCAGAACTGGCGGCCAAACGCCTGACTCGTTTTAGCTGGCGCGACATTGTCAGCCTGACCGAACCGGCCAACCTGGCCGAACACCGCAAGCTCGGTGTGCAAATGCTCGACCGGTTGATGCAGCACTTGCCGCGCCTGGGTTTGACCGGTCAAGACACCGGCGTCGCCCTGCGGGAAGTACGCGTTGCCCTGAACCTGCTCGACCTGCTCGCGTATACGCCGCGAGTGCAAGGTGTCCCGCAAGTGCTGCTGCAACAGGTGGTGGCCGAAGTCGGTGAGTACTTCAAGGCCTGCCTCAAGGCGGGCGAACGTTTGCCGGCGCCGAGCCCCTTGTTGATGACCCTCGACCGCACACGTCGGGCCCTGAACACCGAGTGTGATGACGAGGCCCGTCTACATTTGCTGCACGCCTTGAGCGGTCTGCGTCTGGCGTTGTTGCCCGGCGTTGAATTCGTCGGCACCGGCGAACTCGAAGAACCGCTTCCCCATGGCATCGATGGAGCGCCTTTATGATCGGTGATCTGGATATCAGCGGGGTGTTCCTGCCCACGCTGCTGGTGCTGATGGGCATTACGTATGTGTTGTACCTGTTGGTGCACGGGGTGCTGACGCGCCTGCACTTTTACCGTCTGGTCTGGCACCGGGCATTGTTCAACGTGGCTCTCTACGCTTTGCTCCTCGGCGCCGTGGACTCACTCAGTCGATACCTGATGACATGAAAAAACCTTTTTTGACCATTGGTCGCGTGCTGCTGACCTTGCTGATCGTGACCTTCGCTGTCGTCGTGGTCTGGCGCATGGTGATGTATTACATGTATGCGCCCTGGACCCGGGACGGGCACATCCGTGCCGACATCGTGCAGATCGCCCCGGACGTCTCCGGGCTGATCCAGCAAGTGGAGGTGCGCGATAACCAGTTGGTGCAACGCGGCCAAGTGCTGTTCAGCATCGACCAGGACCGTTTCAAATTGGCCCTGCGCCAAGCGAAAGCGGCAGTGGCCGATCGTGAAGAAACCCTGGCCCAGGCTCAGCGCGAGGCCAAGCGTAACCGTGGCCTCGGCAATCTGGTGCCGGGCGAGCAGCTTGAGGAAAGCCTGTCGAAAGTCGCCCGTGCGCAATCGGCCTTGTCCGAAGCGTTGGTGACGGTGGACAGCGCCCAACTCAACCTCGATCGCTCGGTGATCCGCAGCCCGGTGGACGGCTACATCAACGACCGTGCGCCGCGTGCCAGGAATTCGTTACGGCTGGGAGGCCGGTTTTGTCGGTGGTGGATAGCAATTCTTTCCACATCGACGGCTATTTCGAAGAAACCAAACTGGACGGCATTCACATCGGCCAAGGCGTTGATATCCGAGTGATCGGCGACCGTGCTCGTTTGCGCGGGCATGTGGAAAGCATCGTCGCCGGCATCGAGGACCGCGACCGCAGCAGCGGCAGCAACCTGTTGCCGAACGTCAACCCGGCGTTCAGTTGGGTGCGGCTGGCCCAACGGATTCCGGTGCGAATCGCCTTCGACGACGTGCCGGCGGATTTCCGCATGATTGCCGGGCGCACCGCGACGGTATCGATCATCGACGACAAAACCGAGGAGCCGGCGAAATGAGCAAAGCCTCGGCTTTGGCGGTGGCCGGGTTAGGCCTGTTGCTGTCGGCGTGTCAGGTGGTCGGGCCGGATTATCACTTGCCGGGCGAAGCTGCCGTTCACCGTGACGACTTTCAGGGCAATCTGGCGGCGAGCGACAAAGATGTCGTCTCGGCGCCTGTGCCCAGCGATTGGTGGCGCCTGTATCAGGACCCGCGTCTCGACCAGTTAGTGCAGCAGGCCATGGCCTCCAACACTGATTTGCGCGTGGCGGCGGCGAACCTGTCCAAGGCGCGGGCTCAGGTCGACGAAGCCCAGGCGGCGGGCGGCTGGAGCGGCGGCTTGAAGATGGGCGCCCAGCGTTTGCAGGAGTCTGGCGAAGCGTTCCTGTTGCCAGAAAAAGTGCCTGTGGCCAATGTCGGCGACATCGGCATCACCACCTCTTATCAATTCGACCTGTTTGGCACGTTGCAGCGCGGCATCGAAGCGGCCAAGGCCAATGCCGATGCGACCCAAGCGGCAAGCGACACGGCGCGCATTACCCTGGTGGCCGACGTGGTTCGGGCCTACACCCAAGTCTGCGCGGCCAACGAAGAACGGGAAATTGCCCAGCATTCCCTCGACCTGCAGGGCCAGAGCACCACGCTGACCCAGCGCTTGCGCGATGCCGGGCGCGGCGATGAAACCCAGGTCACCCGTTCGCAAACCCAGTTCAAATCCTTGCGCGCCGACATGCCGCGTTATGAAGCGGCGCGTCAGGCCGGGTTGTTCCGTTTGTCGATGCTGCTGGCCAAACCGGTGGATCAACTGCCCGCCGGCACCGGCAGTTGCGCCGAGTTGCCGAAGATTGCGCAATTGTTGCCGGTGGGTGACGGCGCCACGCTGCTTAAACGCCGCCCTGATGTGCGTCAGGCCGAGCGCCGACTGGCCGCCGCGACCGCCGGTATCGGCATCGCCACCGGCGAGTTGTACCCGGACATCAGCATCGGCGCGAGCATCGGCACCGTTGGCACCCTGGAACACCTCGGCCAACCGCAGACCAATCGCTGGGGCTTTGGCCCGTTGCTGAGCTGGACCGTACCGTCCAACGGCTCCCGGGCACGCATCCGCGAAGCCGAAGCCTCGACCCAAGGCGCGTTGGCGCACTTCGACGGCGTGGTGCTTAACGCGATCCGCGAGACTCAAACCGGCCTGGCCCAGTACTCCGCGCTGCTGCAACGCCGGGATGCCTTGGCCGACGCCGAGCAATCGGCAAAACTGGCGGCGGACCAGACCCACCGCTTCTTCACGGCCGGCCGCGCGTCGTTCCTGGCGGACCTGCAAGCCACCCGCACTTACACCGATGTCACGGCGCAACTGGCGTCGGCCAACACTCAAGTCGCGATGAGCCAGATCGATTTGTTCCTGGCGCTCGGCGGCGGTTGGGAAAGCGGACGAACGCAAGCGTCACAGCCCGGCAAACCCTGAGGCCGTTGCTATGCTTTGATTTGACGGGGTCGCGCAGCGAACTCGTCAATCAAGGCTCGCGTTGGTCATGGGGACTCTAATAATGAAAAACCCTTATGCTCCCGGCTTCTGGTGCGCTATTGCAGCATTGGTTTTGCTGTCGGCCACCTATTTCTACGGCATCATGCTCGCCCACCAGATCGACAAGGCCTTGGTGTTCCTCGACAGCGCGTCGGCGCTGATCGCGGTGATGTCCATCGTGGTGGTGGCTTGGGCGTCGGTCCAGGGCACGCGCATCAAGCGAAGACACCTCGAACAAGGCAAGACCCTGGTGCTGATCTGGGACACCAAAGTCGCGCTGCGTCGGGTCGAAACGGTGTTTGACCGTTATTTCTGGGGCAGCTACTGGCAACCGGGGCGCACGTTCCAGGAAGTCATGGGCGAACTCAGCGGTACACCGCTGGAAAAAAGCCTCGAAGCCTTGAAAACCCAATGCCTGGCCCTCGACAAGCAAGTCACCGAGGAAGGCTGGCACTGGCTCAACAACGCCCGCGAACTCTCCGACGTCGCCAACGCCATGGCCCGTGAGCGCTATCAACTGGACTTCTGCGACCCGCGCGCGGAAGTGACAGGCGGGGCGGTGATCAATCGGGATTTTGAAGTGCTGGTCTATACGTGGACGGCGCGGCTAAAAAGCTTTGATCATCAGCTGGATGAGATTGAAGTGCAGTATTCCTGATCTGTGTTGGAAGGGCTGACGCTATCGCGAGCAAGCTCGCTCCCACAGTTGTTCTCTGGTGTTCATAAAAACTGTGTTCACCACCGAACCATTGTGGGAGCGAGCTTGCTCGCGATGGCGATCCTACGGCCGCTGAAACTCTCGACCCATACGAATGGTCCATAGACACTCTTTCACCTTTAATCATTAAGCCCTCCCGCCCCGCAAATGCTAATCTCCATCGCACTTTTGCGCAGTCGTGACCGCAACCCGTCATGGGTTCAGGGAAGACGACCACACTTTCAACAACGGACATTGATCGGGTAATTCATGAATAAATCAGCAGGCGTGCTTCTTGGAATTGTCGTTGCCATCGGTGCAATCAGCGCCGGCGGTGCCTGGTACACCGGCACTAAACTGGAAGGCGTGCTGAACGCCTCCGTCGTTGACGCCAACAAAGAACTGCAAACTGCGCTGGTGGGTTCCAACGGCACGGCGTCCCTGGAACTGGTGTCCGTGGAACGTGGTGTTTTCAGCAGCACTGCTCATTACCGCCTCAAGGGCGAAGGCGATATGTTCGGTGGCGCACCGGTCGAATTGCTCTTCGTCGATCATGTAGAGCACGGCCCGCTGCCGTTCTCGCGTCTGGCTTCGTTGAAGTGGTTGCCGGTCATGGCCACCAATCACTTTGAGCTGGAAAAAACCCCGCTCACGGAAAAATGGTTTGCCGCCGCCAACGGCCTGTCGCCGGTCAAAGGCGTGGTTAACATTGGTTATGACAACTCCACCAACGGCACTTTCGAACTGCTGCCGCTGGAAACGGCTCTGGATGACAAGTCCAGCCTGAAGTTTTCTGGGCTGAACATGGACATCGCCGCCAGCGCCCAGGCGCAGAAAGTGAAAGCCAGCGGTTACATGGACAGCCTGAAACTGACCACCGTGTCTGAAGATCAGGCGCCGGTGACCGTCGAGCTGAACGGCCTGACCCTGGCCAGCAACCTGGTCAAAAGCACCTACGGCTACTACACCGGCGATAACACCGTCGAGTTGACCAGCAGCAAGACCACCTTCGGCGCCAAGCAGTTGATCGTCGGCGTCAACAAATTCGAGATGAAGAACCAGACTGAAGAGTCGGGCACCAGCGCTTCCGGGCGTGCCGATTACAAAGTCGGCGAGCTGACATTTAACGGCAAAACCGTCGGTTCGGCACAAATGGCCATGAGCCTGAAGAACCTCGACATCCCGTCGACGCTGTCGTTGATGCAGATTTACCAGACCAAGCTGCAACCGTACGAGCAGGCTGCCGCCGCCGCGACTGCCGCCGGTGAACCCGCGCCAGAGCTGAACCTGACCCCGGCCGAAGAAGCGCAGGTCAAGTCCGGCCTGGAAAAACTGTTGGCCGCCGGCCCGCAATTCGCGCTGGAGAACCTGTCGTTCAACACTGCCAACGGTGAAAGCCGCGCCAACCTGGTGCTCGACCTGACCAAACCGGCGTCCATGGACCTGCCGCCGGATCAATTGGTCCGTCAGTTGATCGCCCTGTTGGACATCAACCTGCAAGTGTCCAAGCCAATGCTCGTTGACCTGCTCAGCCTGCAAGCACAAGCGGATGGCCAGACTGACGCCAAGGTCATCGTCGACCAGGCAACGGCGACCAGCGACATGTTCGCCAGCATGGCGATCGGCACACAGTTGGCCAAACTGGACGGCACCAATGTCGTCTCCAAACTGCATTACGCCAACAATCAGGTGGAGTTCAACGGCCAGAAAATGACCGTCGAAGAATTTGTCGGCTTCGTGATGGGCAAACTCGGTGGTGCTGGCGTCGTTCAGTAACCTTCGCGCGACACACTGACGCCCGGCCTCTGCGCAAGCAGACGCCGGGCGTTTTGCTGTCTGGCGTTTGAGAATTGCCGGGGCGTGAAGCAGGGAATGTAACGAATCTGAATAAATATTGTGTTCTGAATAATGGTCTACGCTTGCGTGCAAGACTGCCTAGATAAAGCTTGGCCGGGTTATCCATCCGGCTTTCCGTTACGAATGGGCAAGGAGGGCATAGCAGCCCGGCTGGCCATGTAAGGATGCTGACGAATGCTGTGTTTTTCTCGTCCCGTTGTTCCTCGTAGGTTTAGCCCGTTGCTGCGCATTGCACTCTGCAGCCAGCTGCTCTGGCCCGTGCTGGCGTTTGCCGACACGCCCTACGACCAGATGGTCCGTGATGCCCGTGCGGGTAACTACACGCCTGCGCTGACCGTACTGCGTCAGGTACCTGTGAGCCAGGCCACCAACGGCCAGGTCAGCGATCATTTGCAGATCGCCGGCTGGGCTGGCCTCGACGCCGAAGTGGTGCAGGTCTATGAGACCCAGGGGCGCAATCGGGCACTGCCGGTTCAGGCGTTGATCGCCACCGCCCGCGCCTATCGCAACCTCAAGCGCTGGGATTCGGCGACCGAGGTCTATAACAAGGCCCTCGCGCTGGAGCCGCAGAACCCGGACTTGCAACTCGGTCTGGCCATGACCCAGGCGGACGCCGGCAAACCTGACGAAGCCGTGACCCGCACCAAAGCGCTGGTGGCCGCCAAACCGGACGACCCTTCCCGTCGTCTGGCGCTGGCCTATGCCTTGACCCGCGCCGGTGCCACCTACGACGCCCTGTTTGAATACGACCAAGCCTTCATTCGGGCCGGGAGCAAGCCTGACGTTGCCCGTGAATACGTCTTTGCCCTGCAACGTGCGCGCCTGCCTGAGCCGGCCCTGCGCCTGGCCCGCCAACGGCCGGGGCTGATCGATCCGGTGCAACTGCGGGTCATCGAAGGTGATTTGGCCGCCGAACAGGTACGCATGGCTGAGTTCGCCACCCGCAGCGAGAAAGAACGCTTCGTCATTGCCGACCGTGCGCTGAGCGGTTACGACCAGTTGTTGACCACTTGGACCCCGGATCCGAAGGCTCACGATGACGTGATCCGCTGGCGCATTGATCGCATGGGCGCGCTAAAGGCTCGTGCGCGCACTGCTGAAGTCATCACCGAATATCAGAAACTGCTCGGCGAAGGCGTGAAAATTCCTACCTACGCCATGCGTTGGGTGGCGGGTGCTTATCTGGATCGACGCGAGCCCGAGATCGCTACCGACCTGTATCGCCAAGTGCTGGCGGCGCCTGATGCCGACCCTGCCGATCGTGTCGAAGACACCACGGCGCTGTATTACGCGTTGCTTGAAAGCGACCATGCGGAAGAAGCGCGCACCGTGGCGGAGAATCTGGCCAAGTCCCAGAACCCGCGTGTCGAACTCAAGGGGCTGCCTTTCGGCAACCCGAATGACTCATGGATGGACGCCCAGCAACTCGCCGCCCAGGCCGGCACGTATGGCTCTGATCTGCCGTCCGGTGAGCAGCGTTTACAGACTTTGGTGGATCAGGCGCCGGGCAACGTTGGCTTGCGCCTGGCCCAGGCTGACTTGTACCTCGCTCGAGCCTGGCCGCGCCGCGCGGAAAGCCAGCTCAAGGAAACCGAGAGCATGGTCCCGCGGGACATCGGGCTGGAAGTGGCTCAGGCCCACACCGCCATGGACTTGCAGGAATGGCGGCAGATGGATGCGCTGACCGACGATGTGGTCGCGCGTTTCCCAGACAACCGTCAGGTGCAGCGTCTGGATCGTCAGCGCGACGTGCACGACATGGCCGAGCTGCGGGTGCAAACCTACGGCGGCAAGAGTTACGGTGGTGGCAGCAACGGGGCCGGTGCGGTGGCCGGCAGCAAGGATTTCGGCATCGAAACCGTGCTCTACAGCCCGCCCATCGATGAAGACTGGCGCGTATTTGCCGGTGTCGGCTACGCCACGGGAGATTTCCAGGAAGGCACCGGTCGTGATCGCACGCAACGGCTTGGTGTCGAGCGCCGCACCCGCGACATGACCCTGGAGGCGGAGGTTTCCAATCACGACTTCGGTTATGGCGACAAGCAAGGCGCGCGCCTGTCGATTGCCCGCGACATTGACGATCACTGGCAATACGGCGGCAGCCTCGCCTACCTCTCGGCCGATACCCCGCTGCGAGCGTTGAACAGCGATGTGACGTCCAATGGCGGCAGCGGTTTCATCCGCTGGCGCGCCAATGAAAGCCGCGAATGGAAACTGGCGGTCAGCCCCTCGCATTTCAGCGACGGCAACAACCGCGTCGAAGCCTTGCTGACCGGGCGCGAGGGCGTCTATACCGCGCCGAAGGTGCAAGTTGACCTCGGCCTGGAAGTCGGCACCAGCCACAACTCCATGTCCGAGGACGTACCGTACTTCAACCCCAAATCCGATTTCAGTGTCCTGCCGACGGTGAACGTCAATCACGTTCTGTATCACCGCTACGAAACCTCCTGGAGCCAACAGTTCCAGGCCGGTGCGGGCACCTACAGCCAGCGCGATTACGGCACCGGGGGTGTCGGCCTGCTGGGCTACGGCCAGCGCTACAGCTGGAACGATGTATTCGAGGTGGGCGGCTTGTTGACGGTGATCAACCGGCCTTATGACGGCGATCGCGAAACCGATCTGCGTCTGCTCGTCGACCTCACTTACCGCTTCTAGAAGAGTTTGAAGATGCCTTTTATCTCGCGTTTCATCCTTCTGCTGGGAGTGCTGCTGGTCAGCGCCTGCGCCCAGCAAGCCCCGGCGTTCGCGCCGCCGTCCGAGCGTCCTGTT
>Ga0105854_1000959_pt1 | contig 12185 bp, 8 predicted proteins | sample OrgsoiDNA_201058_FD_89679 | JGI IMG/M metagenome (GOLD analysis project Ga0105854, IMG submission 89679) | Permafrost soil microbial communities from the Arctic, to analyse light accelerated degradation of dissolved organic matter (DOM) -... | ecosystem: Environmental > Terrestrial > Soil >... | reverse complement strand
TCGGAACCGGCGACGCCGTCAGGTCGGCGCGGGCGGCGCTCGACGGGCACACCGGCGACGTGCTCGTGCTCTCCGGAGACACGCCGCTGCTCACCGCGGGGCTCCTGCTCGACCTCGTTGCGACCCACCGGCGTGAGTCGGCTGCAGCGACGATTCTCAGCGCCGAGCCGGCTGATCCGCGCCTCTACGGTCGCGTCGTCCGCGACGCGGACGGCCGCGTAGTGCGCATCGCGGAGGGCACCGATGCGACCGCGGATGAGCAGCGGCTTCGCGAGATCAACTCGTCGATCTACGTTTTCCGCAGCGACGCGCTGTGGCCGGCGCTCGAGCAATTGCAGCCGAAGAACGTGCAGGGCGAGCTTTACCTCACCGACGTGATCGAGATCCTCGCCGGCGCGGGCGAGAAGGTGGCGGCGCACGTGGCGCCCGACCCGAACGAGACCGAGGGCGTCAACACCCGCGTCGAGCTCGCCCACGCGGCCTCGACCCTGCGCGACCGGATCAACGAGAGCCATATGCTCGCAGGTGTGACGATCGTCGACCCGCGGACGACCTGGATCGACCCGACGGTGGAGATCGAGCCCGACGCGACCATCCAGCCGTTCGTAATCCTGCGGGGTGCGACCCGCGTCGCGACCGGAGCCGAGGTCGGCGCGAACACCGTCGCGATCGACGCCCACATCGGAGCGCGCGCGACGATCGGGCCCTTCTGTTACCTTCGCCCAGGAACGGTCCTCGGCGAGTCCTCCAAGGCAGGCACCTTCGTGGAGATCAAGAACTCACGGATCGGCGAGCGGACAAAGGTCCCGCACTTGTCGTACATCGGCGACGCCGACATCGGCGAAGATACGAACATCGGCGCCGGTGCCATCACCGCCAACTTCGCCCACAAGCCTGGGCAGCCAAAGGGCCGCACGACGATCGGCCGCAACGTCAGGACCGCCATCCACAATGGCTTCGTTGCGCCGGTGGAGATTGGAGACGGGGCTTGGATCGCCGCGGGATCGGTCATAACGGAGAACGTGCCCGCCGACGCACTCGCGATTGCCCGGACGCGCCAGGAGAACAAGGAGGGATATGCAGCACGGAAGCGCGACGACTGAGCTTGCCCTCCCAGGACTGGAGTCCTCGACACCCATGACTCAGCCGGGTCCCGGTCACTGGCTCGAGCGCGGGCCGCAGAAGCGGCTGATGGTCTTCTCGGGCCGCTCTCATCCGGGCCTCGCGAAGCGGATCGTCGAGCCGCTCGGCGTTCAGCTCGGCGAGATCGAGCTGCACACCTTCGGCAACGGCGAGACCTACTGCCGGTTCGACGAGTCGATCCGCGGTGCCGACATCTTCCTCGTGCAGACGGGCTGCGAGCCGGTCGACCAGAACCTGATGGAGCTCCTGCTGATGATCCAGGCCGCGAAGCTCGCATCGGCGAAGCGGATCACCGCGGTCATCCCGTGGTTTCCGTACGCACGGCAGGACCGCAAGGCGAAGCCTCGGGAGCCGATCTCGGCGCGCCTCGTCGCCGACATGCTTCAGCTCGCCGGTGCCGACCGCGTGCTGACGATGGACCTGCACGCCGGCCAGATCCAGGGCTTCTTCCAGATCCCGGTCGACCACATGACGAGCCTGCCCCTCTTCGCGCGCCACTTCCGCGATCTGGGACTCGCCGGCGAGGGCGTCGTCTCCGTTGCGCCGGACGCAGGCCGCGCGAGGCACGCCGTCCGCTTCGCGGAGATGATCGAGGCCGACTTCGCGATCATGCACAAGACCCGTGCTGCGCACGATGTCGTCGCGGTCACCGAGGTGACCGGCCGGGTGCGCGGCAAGATCGCGATCATCGGCGACGACATCACGACGACCGGCGGCACCCTGATCGCGGGCGCCCGGGCGCTGAAGGAGCACGGTGCGACCGACGTCTGGGTTTTCGTCACCCACGCCCTGCTCTCGAAGGAGGGCCTCGAGAGGCTGAACGAAGCCGGCTTCGCAGGAATCGTCGTCACCGACACGGTCCCGATCGACCCGATCTCGAAGCCCGACAACATGACGGTTCTGACCGTCGCGCCGCTGCTCGCCGAGACGATCATGAACGTCTTCGCCGACGACTCCGTCTCCGCGATCTTCGGCGGCGAGAACCAACTCTTCTAGGACGAGCCCATCAAGGTCGCTACAATCCGCGCCCGTGGCTGGAGAGCGCGTCAAATTGGTGGTCCAGAACCGTGCCGTCCTCGGTTCGGCCGAGTCGCGGCGCCTCCGCCGACAGGGTCTGATCCCGGGCGTTCTCTACGGCCGTGAGGAGCCGGTGGCGGTTTCGATCCGCGAGCGCGACCTCCGTGCTGCGCTGACCACGCGCGGCGGCCTGAACGCCGTGCTCGACGTTGTCGTCGACGGCGGAGCGCCGCACTCCTCCGTGCTCAAGGAGTACCAGCAGGACAAGATTCGCGGCCACATCACACACGTCGACCTGCAGGAAGTCCGCCTCGACCAGCCGATCCACGCGAGCGTGCCGATCACGCTTCACGGCGAGCCTGCCGGCGTGAAGGAAGGCGGCGTGCTGACACAGGTGACGAGTGAGGTCACTGTCGAGGCGCTCCCGATGGAAGTCCCGGAGCACCTCGAGGCCGATATCTCGGAGATGCAGATCGGTGACACGCTGCGCCTCTCCGCGGTGAAGCTTCCCGACGGCGTTACGCTGCTCGACGACCCCGAAGAGACCGTGCTCGCCTCGGTCACCCAGCCGCGCACCGAGGACGAGCCTGAGACGGTCGAGGCCGGCGCCGAGCTCGAAGAGGGCGAAGTCGCCGAGGGCGACGAGGCTGCCTCGGACGAGGAGCCCGTCGAAGGCGACGTCGCCGACGGCGACCCGGGTACCGCCGAGAGCTAAGGGCTCCATGCGGCTCTCCCGGCCGGACCTCGCGCGCCCGGGCCCGCGACAACCTGCGCCGTGCTGCGTCCTCTGTCTACCCCGATGGGCAAAGCCATCGAACGAGGCCTGCGTCCTTGCCTGACTTGGTTCTCTCAACCCTGAGCATCACGATTCCCGACCAGGGGAACCGCTAGCCATGCGCCTGTGGCCGCGTCGCCACGGCACCTCGCTCGACCTGCTCGTCGCGGGCCTCGGCAACCCTGGCCGCGAGCACGCGCGCAACCGGCACAACCTCGGCTGGCTCATCGCCGACGAGCTCGCCCGCCGCCACGACGGCTCCTGGCGCGGCAAGTTCCACGGCCAGCTCGCGGAGGTCCGCATCGACGGGCACAAGGTTGCGCTGCTGAAGCCGGAGACGTACATGAACGATTCGGGCCGCTCGATCCGCGAAGCGATGCGCTTCTTCAAGCTCGAGCCCGACTCGGTGCTCGTCGTCCACGACGAGGGCGATCTGCCGACGGGGCGGCTCCAGGCACGCGTCGGCGGCGGCTTCGCCGGTCACAACGGGCTGCGCTCGATCGCAGAGCACCTCGGCACACCCGACTTCCTGCGCCTGCGCGTCGGGGTGGGGCGGCCGGAGCGCGGCGATCCCCGCAAGCTCGCCGACTACCTGCTCGCCGACTTCGAGCCGCACGAGGACCCCGATCGCCTCGTCGCGGCGGCCGCGGACGCCGTCGAGACACTCGATGCCGAGGGCCTCGAAGCGGCGCAGCGCGCGATCAACGGCAAACGCTCGTAACGAAGAGCACCCTGTAGGCCGCAACGCCCGGGTGCCCCGGAATCGCGCACGAGCAGGTGTTTCGGTCGGCGAGCCCCATGGTCTGCTACCCCTGACGGCCTACCCCATTCGGGGCATGCCGACCCCCCTGTCCGGGGGGTAGCTGCACCGTCGAAGCGGCGCCGACAATGTGTGCAGCCAACGACAGCGCAGCACGCTTCCTCGCGTGCCGCCCCTGCCGAAGGGAGCCTTCATTTGTCCTACCGCATTCGTCTTGTGCTGCTCATGCTCATCGTTCTCGCCTGCGTCACGGCCGGGGCCGGCGGCGCCCTGGGCGCGCAACTGCACGTCGCCCGCATGAGCCATGCGACCGCCGTTGCGCACAAGCAGGCCCGCGTGGTGCGCTTCGCACGGCGGTTCCTCGGTGTCCGATACGTCTACGGCGGCATCTCGCCGCGCACCGGCTTCGACTGCTCCGGTTTCACGCGCTTTGTCTATTCGCACTTCGGGGTCGTACTGCCACATTTTTCGGGCGGGCAGTTCTCGCTGGGTCGCCGCGTTTCGCGCGCCGGCCTCCGCCCGGGTGACCTGGTCTTCTTCGACGGCGTCGGCCACGTCGGTCTCTACATCGGCGGTGGACGCTTCATCCACGCGCCTCACAGCGGCACGCGCGTCTCGGTCGAATCGCTGAACGGCTGGTACGGGTCGCGGTACGACGGCGCCCGCCGGTTCCTCTAAGTACCATTGCGACCCGGCCGAACGCCGTAGTTCGGCCCATCGCCATGGACCGTCCCGTTCTCTACAGCCTCGTCGAACGGCTTCGCGCCGAGGAGCGCCTTCAGGAGTTCGCAGGCGCTCTACCGACGCGCGCCCGTGTTTCCGAGCCGGTGCTGCCCCTGGTGCTCGCCGCGCTCCACAGTGAGCTGAACGGCGGCGAGCCGAACGACGGTGGGCGCGGGCTCGTCGTGCTCCTGGCGGAGGACGCCGACGCGCGCGACGTCGCCGAGGCCGCCGGATGGTTCCTCGGCGACGACCAGGTGGCTCTCTTCCCCTCACGCGGCGTGCACCGGGCCTCGGGCCTCGAGCCGCCGCCGCATCTCGTCGGCGAGCGCGCGCGGGCCCTCGCGGTGCTCGAGCGCGGTGGCCTCGTCTGCGCGTCCGCCGCCGCGATCGCGGAAGGCCTGCCGCCGCTTCGCGCCCGTCCGGCCAGGCTCGAGCTCGCGCCGGGCGACGAGCCGGGCATCGACTCGCTGGTCGAGCGCCTCGCGTCAGCGGGGTACGAGCGCGTCGAGCGCGTCGAGGAGCGCGGGCAGTTCGCCGTGCGCGGCGGGCTCGTCGACGTTTTCCCGACCACCGGCCGCGAGCCGCTGCGCATCGAGCTCTTCGGCGACGAGATCGAGCAGATCCGTGCCTTTTCCGCGTTCACCCAGCGCGCGCTCCGCCAGGTCGAGCACGCGACGGTCTATCCGGCCGCGGAGCGCCGTGGTGAGCTCGCGGAGATCGACCTCGGCCCGGAGGACTGGGAGGCGGCGGCGGACGCCGCTTTGCCCGACGACCTCGTGCCGGCGTTCGACCGCGGGCCCGACCTCGTCTGGCAGGCGGACGAGGTGCGCGCGCTCTGGGCCGAGGAGTCGCTGCCGGGTGTCGAGCTCGACGGGGCGACGCAGCTGACCCCGTTGCCGCAGGGGCAGCCGTTCTCGTTCGACGCGCAGCGGCCGGCGATCGCCGCGCGCGGCCTCGCCGAGGCCGAGAACGAGCTGGGCGGGCTCCTCCGCCAGCAGCTCGACGTGATCGTTTCGTTCCCGCATCGTGGCGAGGCGCTTCGACAGCAACAGCTCCTGCGCCGCATCGAAGCAACGCTGCTCGAGCCGGGGGACGTCCCGGAGGGATTGACCTTCGCGGTCGCGCCGGCCCGCCGCGGCTTCGTCTGGCGGGAGCTCGGGGTCGCGCTCCTGCCGGACACCCAGATCTTCCGCAAGCGCCCGCCGCGCGCAACCGCCGCGCCGGGACGCGCGCTCCAGAGCTTCTCCGACCTCCGCACCGGCGACTACGTCGTGCATGAGGACCACGGCATTGCCCAGCTGCTGGGGTTCGAGACGAAAGCGGTGGCCGGCGTCACGCGCGACTACCTCCTGCTCGCCTACCGCGGGGACGACCGCGTCTATGTCCCGCACGAGCAGATCGGCAAGGTCAGCCGCTACATCGGCGCCGACTCGAAGGCCCCCGTGCTCTCGAAGCTCGGTGGCAAGGCGTGGGACAACCTGAAGACGCGGGCCCGCGCGCACCTCCGTGAGATGGCGGGCGAGCTGATCCAGCTCTACGCGCAGCGCCAGACACAGCCCGGGATCGCCTACGACGTCGACCACGAGTGGGTCGAGCGGCTCGAGAGCGAGTTCCCCTACCGCGAGACCGAGGATCAGCGCACCGCGATCGAGGCCGTGAAGGAAGACCTCGAGGCCCCGCGCCCGATGGACAGACTCGTCTGCGGCGACGTCGGCTTCGGAAAGACCGAGGTCGCCGTGCGCGCAGCATTCACGGTCGCCGTGAACGGCAAGCAGGCGCTGATGCTCGTCCCGACGACGGTGCTCGCGCAGCAGCACTGGAGCACCTTCAAGGACCGGTACCGGGACTTCCCTGTTCGCGTCGACATGGTCTCTCGATTCAGGACGCCTCGCGAGGTCAAACAGGTCCTCCAAGACTTTTCCGCAGGAAAAGTCGACGTCCTCATCGGTACGCATCGCGTCCTCTCGAGGGACGTGATCCCGAAAGAGCTCGGCCTCGTGATCGTGGACGAAGAACAGCGCTTCGGTGTCGCGCAGAAGGAGCTCCTCCGCCAGCTTCGTCTCGAGGTCGACGTGCTCGCGCTCAGCGCGACACCGATCCCGCGCACGCTGCACATGTCGCTCGACGGCCTGCGCGACATCTCGGTGATCGAGACGCCGCCCGAGGGCCGCCGCCCGATTCGCACGTTTGTCGGCGAGTACGACGAGGATCTGATCAAGCAGGCGCTCGAGCGCGAGGTCGCCCGCAACGGGCAGGCGTTCTACCTCCACAACCGCGTCGAAACGATCGACGAGGCCGCGGCGAAGCTTCAGCAGATGTGCCCGAACCTCCGCTTCCTCGTCGGGCACGGCCAGATGGCCGAGCGCCGGCTCGAGGATCAGATGCTGAAGTTCCTGTCCGGCGACGCGGACGTGCTCGTGTCGACGACGATCATCGAGTCGGGGCTCGACATCCCGCAGGCGAACACGCTGATCGTCGAGCGCGCAGACCAGCTCGGGCTCGCCCAGCTCTACCAGATCCGCGGGCGCGTCGGCCGTAGCGACCTGCTCGCACACGCCTACCTCTTCTACCCGGACGCGCACGAGCTGACCCCGGAATCGCGCGCACGACTGGCGACGCTCGCCGACCACACCGAGCTCGGCGCCGGCTTCGCGATCGCGATGCGCGACCTCGAGATCCGTGGCGCCGGTGACCTGCTCGGCGCGGAGCAATCCGGCCACGTCGCGGCGCTCGGCTTCGAGCTCTATGTCGAGATGCTGCACGAGGCCGTCGACGAGCTCTCGGGCCGGCAGCGGCTCGCCGGCCGTCCAGTGCGAGTCGACGCGCGCGTCGACGCCTATGTCCCCGCGGGTTACATCGCGGCCGAGGCGCTGAAGATCGACCTGCACCGGCGGATCGTGCTCGCCGAGTCGGAGGACGAGCTGCACGAGTTGCGGGTCGCGACCGAGGATCGCTACGGGCCGGTTCCGGAGCCCGTCGAGAATCTCTTCGCGATCCAGGAGGCCAAGCTGAAGCTCGCCCGGCTCGGCGCCGACTACCTCGTCTTCCGCGGCGGCCGCGTTTCCGTCGGTCCGGTCGTCCTCGGCTCCGCGGAATTGCGCGAACTGCGCGCCCAGGTCGAGACCGCCGTCTACTCCACCGGCAACCGCGAAGTGACGTTAAGGCACGATGAATTCAAGGTCGCCCTCGATTTGGTCGATGCTATGCTGCGGGCGCGCCAGGCGGCTTAGCCGGCGCTTTCTTATGCAAAAGGCCAAACTCTCAATTCCGATCGTCCTTCTTGCGGCGCTGCTCGCAGGCTGCGGTGGGGGCGGTGCGGGCTTGAAGGGCGACGACGTCGCCGTCGTCGGGAAGGTTCACGTCACCAAATCGTCCTACGACGCGCTCCTGACGCAGGCCCAGCGGAGCTTCAAGCAGCAGAACCGCAAGTTCCCCAAGGAGGGGACCGCCGCGTTCGCGACGGTGAGGGGCCAGGCCGTGACGCTGCTCATCCAGCAAGCCGAGCGCGAGGCAAAGGCCACGAGCCTGGGGATCACGATCACCGACAAGAACGTCACGAGCCGGCTCGACCAGATCAAGAAGCAGTACTTCCACAACAAGCAGTCGGAGTACCTGGCGCAGCTGAAGAAGCAGGACCTGACGGACGTGCAAGTCCGCCAGGACATTCGCACGCAGCTGATCTCCGAGGCCGTCTTCACGAAGGTCACGTCGAAGATCGCCGTCTCGAGCGACGAGGTGCACCAGTACTACATCGCGCACCCGCAGCTCTATTCGCAGGCCGAGACGCGCGACGTTCGGCACATTCTCGTCAAGGCGAAGCCGCTTGCCGAGTCGCTCTTCAGCCAGCTGAAAAGCGGCAACGACCAGACGTGGTGCACGCTCGCGAAGAAGTACTCGCAGGATCCGAGCTCGAAGAACGCGTGCGGCAAGCTGACTGTCTCGAAGGGCCAAACGGTGGCCGAGTTCGACACGGTCGCGTTCTCGGAGAAGACGAAGGTGGTCCACACGCCGATCCACAACGCGCAGTACGGCTGGTTCATCATCGAGGCGGTCGGCAGCATCAAGCCGCGTGCGACGACTCCCGAGAAGCAGGTCGCGGCCTCGATCAAGCAGCAGTTGCTCCAGCAGAACAAGAACCAGGCGATGACCGACTGGGTCGGCACCCTCTCGAAGAGCTTCTGCTCGGGATCGCAGATCAAGTACCAGGTCGGCTACAAGCCGACGCCGGATCCGTGCACTGTGACGACGACGACCACGAACGTCACTACGACCGGCTAAATTGCTCGCGGAAGCGCACGTCGAGCTCCAGGAGCTGACCGAGCGGCTGCGCCGCGAGTGCCCGTGGGATCGTGAGCAGACAGCGCGCACGATCGTTCCTCACACCGTTGAGGAGGCCTACGAGGTCGCCGACGCCGCGCAGTCGGGAAACGACGCGAAACTGCTTGACGAGATCGGCGACCTGCTCTTCCAATGCTTTTTCCTGTCGCTGATGCTCCAGGAAAAAGGGAGTGGAGACCTCGAGCAGGCGGCCCGTGGGATTGCGGCGAAGCTCATTCGGCGACACCCCCACGTTTTCGGATCGAGCGAGATCTCCAGCGCCGGCTCGGTGCGACGGCGCTGGGAGGAGATCAAGCGCGCCGACGAGGGGCGCGAGGGTGTTTTCCACGAGGTGCCCGAGAACCTGCCCGGGCTCTCGTATGCGCGCAAGGTGCAGCAGCGCGCGAAGTCGGCCGGGTTCGACTATCCGGACCTCGCGGGCGCACTCGCCGACTTCGAGGACGAGCTGCGCGAGCTCCGCGAGGAGCTGCCCGCGTCGGACCCCGCACCCGAGACCGTGCCGGACGCGCGGGTCGCGTCCGAGCTCGGTGACGTGCTGTTCGCGGCAGTGAACGTGGCACGCCGGCTGAATGTCGACCCCGAGCTCGAGGTGCGCGCCGCCGCGAAGCGCTTTCGCGCGCGCGTCGACCGTGCGGTCGAGCTCGCGGCGGCGCATGAGAAAGACTGGACGGCGCTCCCGCTCGACGAGCAGGACGTCTACTACGACCAAGCCAAGGAGACAGAGTGAGCGCAATCGCGGAAGTGCGCGGCCGGCAGGTGCTGGACTCGCGCGGCAACCCGACCGTTGAGGTGGACGTGCGGCTCGCATCGGGCCACCTCGGGCGCGCGATCGTCCCCTCGGGGGCGTCGACCGGCGTGCACGAGGCGGTGGAGCTGCGGGACGGCGGCCCGGAGTGGGGCGGCAAGGGCGTCGCGAACGCTGTCGCCAACGTGAACGGCGAGCTCGCCGGCGTAGCCCGCGGGCGCGACGCAGGCGACCAAGAGGGTCTCGACCAGGCGCTCATCGACCTCGACGGGACGCCAAACAAGGGGAGGCTCGGTGCGAACGCGATCCTCGGCGTCTCCCTTGCGACGGCCAAGGCGGCCGCAAGCGAGGCGGGAGTGTCGCTCTTCCGCCACCTCGGTGGCGACGGGGCTACGACACTCCCGGTGCCGATGTTCAACGTGATCAACGGCGGGGTTCACGCGACCAACTCGATCGACCTCCAGGAGTTCATGCTGGTGCCGGTCGGCGCCGAGACGTTCTCCGACGGCCTGAGGATCGGCGCGGAGGTCTACCACGCGCTGAAGAAGGTGCTCTCCGACCGCGGCCTCGCGGTGGGCGTCGGCGACGAGGGCGGCTTCGCACCCGACCTCGCCTCGAGCGAGGCGGCGATCGAGGCGATCCTCGAGGCGGCGGAACGCGCCGGGCTGCTCGACCGAGTGGCAATCGCATTGGATCCGGCGGCGAGCGAGGTCTTCTCCGACGGTGCCTACCGCTTCGAAGGGCGCGAGAAGACGAGCGCCGAGATGCCCGGATTCTGGGCCGAGATCGTCGACCGCTACCCCGTGGTCTCGATCGAGGACGGCGCGGCCGAGGACGACTGGGAGTCGTGGCAGGCGCTCACCGCGCTCGTCGGCGACCGCGTGCAGCTCATCGGCGACGACCTCTTCGTCACGAATCCCGAGCGTCTCCAACAGGGGATCGACCGCGGGGTGGCCAACTCGATCCTCGTCAAGGTGAACCAGATCGGGACGCTAAGCGAGACGATCAAGGCTGTGCGGCTCGCACAGGCGAACGGCTACACGGCCGTCATGTCACACCGGTCCGGCGAGACAGAGGACGCGACGATTGCCGACCTGGCAGTCGCGCTCGGCACCGGTCAGATCAAGACCGGCGCCCCTGCCCGCTCGGACCGCGTCGCGAAGTACAACCAGCTGCTCCGCATCGAGGAGGAGCTCGGAGCGAAGGCTCAGTACCCCGGGTGGGATGCCTTTCCGCGCGCAACCCGCTGAGGGAGCGGCGGGCCGACCGCTAGTGTGAGGGAGATGGCGACCGACAAGCGGAGGACGAAGATCGTCGCCACGATGGGGCCGGTTTCGGCGACGCACGACACAGTCCGCGAGCTCGTCGAGGCAGGCGTGGATGCGATCCGCCTCAATCTCTCGCACGGGAACCACGAGAACCATGCGGCGGGCGCAGGCGTCGTGCGCGAGGTCCAGGAGGAGAAGGGCAAGCCGCTCGCCCTGATCGCCGACCTCCAGGGGCCGAAGCTACGCATCGGCGACCTCGACGCGCCGCGCATCCTGCTCAAGGACGAGGAGTTGATCGTCGTCGGCGACCAGCACGCGTCGGACGGTGAGTTGCCGGTGGCGCCGGCGGTGATCAGCGAGGTGCTCCGTCCCGGCCACGACATCCTGATCGACGACGGGCTCGTGCGGCTCACGGTCCAGGAGGTCGAGCACGGCCGCGCGCGCTGCCGTGTGATCGTCGGCGGCGAGGTGAAGTCCCACAAGGGAGTCAACCTCCCGGGCGTCCCGGTGCCGATCCCGTCGTTGACGAAGAAGGATCTCGACGACCTCGATTTCGCGCTCGCGCTCGGCGTCGACTTCGTTGCGCTGTCGTTCGTGCGCGCCGCCGCCGACGTGCGCGACCTCCAGGCGATCATCCGCCAGTACGGCTCGGCCGCACGCGTGATCGCGAAGATCGAGAAGGCCGAGGCCGTCGAGGCGCTCGAGGAGGTGATCCACGAGGCCGACGCGATCATGGTCGCGCGCGGCGACCTCGGCGTCGAGATCGGCGCCGCGACCGTGCCGCTGCTCCAGAAGAAGATCATCCTCCGCTGCCTCGACGCCGGGAAGCCGGTGATCACCGCAACGCAGATGCTCGAGTCGATGATCGAGCACGCGGAACCGACGCGCGCGGAGGCGAGCGACGTCGCCAACGCAATCCTCGACGGCACGTCGGCGCTGATGCTCTCTGCCGAGACCGCGACGGGGAACTACCCGATCGAGGCCGTCCAGACGATGGACAAGATCGCGCGCGCGGTCGAGCCGTCGATGGGCTATCGCCATCAAGCCCCGGAGCCCGGCGAGCAGACGACCGTCGGCCGCGCTGTGTCGAATGCCGCCTGCGACCTCGCGGAAACGATCGGCGCGCGTGCGATCCTGGTCCCCACCTTCACCGGGCGTACCGCGTCCGGTGTGGCGCGGCTACGGCCGCGCCGTCCGATCGTCGGCCTGTCGCACAACCAGACGGCGGTGCAGCAGATGGCGCTCGAGTGGGGCGTCACGCCGGTGTTGCTGCCCCAGACGGAAAACGTCGAGGACCTCTGGACGCGCTCGCTCGAAGCGGCGCTGAACTCGGATGGGATCGACAAGGGCGACCGGGTTGTGCTCACCGCCGGCACCGCCGTCAACCTCCCCGGCTCGACCAACGTGATCAAGGTC
>Ga0105854_1000958_pt1 | contig 12187 bp, 15 predicted proteins | sample OrgsoiDNA_201058_FD_89679 | JGI IMG/M metagenome (GOLD analysis project Ga0105854, IMG submission 89679) | Permafrost soil microbial communities from the Arctic, to analyse light accelerated degradation of dissolved organic matter (DOM) -... | ecosystem: Environmental > Terrestrial > Soil >... | reverse complement strand
ATCAAGAAAGCCGTCGAGAGCTTCGGCCGCGTCGACGTCCTGGTGAATAACGCCGGCATTATGCCCATCGCGCCAATCCATCTTCTCAAGGTGGAGGAATGGGATCGGCAGATTGACATCAACATCAAGGGAGTTCTGTACGGAGTTGCCGCCGTCCTGCCTCAAATGCAAAAGCAGAAGAGCGGTCACATCATCAATATGGCTTCGGTTTTCGGGATCAAGGTATTCGCCCCCGGCGGAACGGTGTACTGCGCCACGAAATCCGCCGTGCGCGCCTTGACAGAAGGACTTCGGATGGAGCTACATGCCGAAAACATCCGCTGCACGATCATCTCGCCTGGTGCGGTGGAGTCGGAACTGAAGAACGGAACCTCTGATCCGTCCTCCGCTGCATTTTTGACGGACCTATACAAGAAGATTGCTATTCCCGCGGACTCGGTTGCCCGCGCCGTGCTGTACGCCATCGAGCAACCCGCGGACGTGGAAATCGACGAGGTTGTTCTGCGTCCCACCGCCCAGGAGTTCTGAGGGCGATGACAATCGGAGCAATCACGAGAAGCTGGGCGGCACTCCTCTCCATGGGGATTGCCGCCGGTCATCTCGAAAGCCAAGGAAGGACACCGATTCCCATGTCGCATCCAGTCTTCTATCGCACGGTGAAGGTTGACGGTCTCTCCATTTTTTATCGGGAAGCGGGACCGAAGGAGGGCCCAACGATTCTCTTGCTCCACGGGCTGCCCTCTTCGTCACGAATGTTCGAGCCGCTCTTCATCCGCCTTTCCGATCGATATCACCTTGTCGCGCCCGATTATCCGGGCTTTGGGCATAGCGACTGGCCGGACCCAAAACAGTTCCCTTACACGTTCGATCACTACGCCGAGATCATGAATCACTTCATCGAAGCGCTCGGGTTATCGCGTTACACGCTCTACATGCAGGATTACGGCGGCCCCGTCGGCTTTCGTATGGTATTGGCGAACCCGGAGCAAATCGAGGCTCTAATCCGCTGTTTCGCACAACGAAGGCCTTGGAGATAATTGGAAGCCGCGGCGGGCCTTCTGGGCCGATCGCGCCGCCAACGAAAGCACGCTTCGCACAAATCTGCTGTCGCTGGCGACTACGCGGACGCGCCATGTCGGGAACGATCCCAATGTGGAACGCTATGACCCGGATCTCTGGACCGACGAATTTGCCTTTCTTAGCCAGCCCGGCCAGGTGGATATTCAAAGCGACCTCTTCTATGACTACCGCACGAACGTCGACTCCTACCCCAAGTGGCAGGCATGGATGCGCAAAAGGCAACCGCGGCTGCTGGTGATTTGGGGCAAATATGACCTCTCGTTCGACCTCTCGGAGCCCGAAGCCTATCGCCGCGATGTGCCGAACGCTGAGGTTCACGTTCTCGAAGCCGGACACTTCGCTCTTGATACCAAAGCAGATCAAATTGCGGTGATTGTAGATCGTTTCATGAAGACGAAGAAATGAGGAGCACTGTCGATGGCCATTTATCCCTCGAACCGGGGTAGCCATCCAAATCGTCGCTCGAATATGTGAGTTATGTGAGTTCTCCGATATGCCAAAACAATCAATCCCAGGAGAAGAAATCATGGCAACCGAAATGACGCCCGACCGTCCCCCTTTTCCGCCGTTCACACGCGATAGTGCGATGCAAAAGGTGCGCCTCGCCGAAGATGCTTGGAATACTCGCGATCCTGCAAAAGTAGCCCTGGCATACGCGATCGATTCACGCTGGAGGAACCGATCGGAGTTCATTAACGGACGTAGCGAAATCATTGCTTTCCTCGCTCGCAAGTGGGCCAAGGAGCTGGAGTACCGGCTTATCAAGGAAATGTGGGCATTTACCGGGAACCGGATCGCCGTACGCTTCGCATACGAGTGGCATGACGACTCGGATCACTGGTATCGCTCCTACGGCAACGAGAACTGGGAATTCAATAGTGATGGGCTCATGGCGTCGCGATTTGCATCCATCAACGATCTTCCTATTTTGGCTTCAGACCGTAAATATCATTGGGTGCCCGGGCGCCGTCCTGATGACCATCCGGGGTTAAGTGACCTCGGCCTTTAGTGGCACAGCGACAACACCGGACGAGGCTTCCGGCGTTTTCATTCACCACACTTGCCGGTTCCTACCGAGGCACGGAGAAAACTTAAGATGACGACTGATCAGAAAAACAACGAAGTGGCTGGTTCTAACCAGGAAGGCATGAAGGTGCGGTATACGGCCAAGACCCATACTTCGGGCGGTCGGCGCGGCGGCGGCTCCCGCAGTGATGATGGCCGCTTAGATGTTAAGTTCTCGGCTCCTGGAGCCCCAGGAACTGGTACCAATCCGGAGCAGTTGTTTGCCGCTGGTTGGTCGGCATGTGCTCAACCTTGAAGAACCAGATCAACGCGGAACTGCTGGCGTTTCTGCAAAGCGGCAAACAAGCAGCAATGTGACAGCAACGCCGCAGCGAAAGCCGGGAGCCAGTGATCCTGACCGACGGCAAAACGCTGTCGCACTATTACTCCGGGCGCGATTTTAAGGTTACCCAAGGGGCGCGCCTGGATTCACCGACCTGCGTGCGATTCCCAGGCGAGGGAAGGCTGGCGGTCGATCTTGATCATGAACATAGACCCCATGCGCCGGCGTGAACCCGCCCGTGGGATCTGCTCGGCCAGTTCCCCCCAATCTGGCGCCGCCGCATAACACATAAAGGAGAGCTCATGACCGCAGTGAAATTAGAAGATGCCCGCCGCGTAATCAGTGCGGCGGAGAAGAAAGCCAAAGAAATTGGCCAGCCCATGAACATCGCCGTAGCTGACGAAGGCGGGAATATCGTTGCGCACGTCCGTATGGACAACGCATGGATTGGCAGCATCGATATCTCCATGAAGAAGGCTTACACGTCGCGCGCATTTGACATTGAAACGAAGGAACTCGCAAAGCATTCTCAATCCGGAGACGAGTTCTTCGGCATTCATGTTTCAAATAATGGCAGAATCATGATTTTTGCCGGCGGCATCCCGCTGAAGCTGGATGGCAAGGTAGTAGGGGCGATTGGCGTCAGCGGTGGTTCCGGCGATCAGGATCACGCTGTCGCCACGGCCGGCGCCGCCGCATTCTAACCGAGTCGAACAGAGCAGATCTGCAAGATAAGGACCAATCCATGTCGCACCATTGGCCTACTACGACGGAGCCTTTCGCCCCCGACGCACTGTACGAGCTCAAGATTGACACCGATGGTGATGCGGTTGCCGATATCGCGTACCGGGTGCGCTTCTCGGCTTTCGAGCGCGGCGCCCAAACCGCGATTGTCCACCGGGTCGATGGCCCGCATGCCGCCGGTACCGCCGATGGCGGGCGGGTGGTCGTTGATGGAGCGCCGGTTTCAATAGGGCGCGAGGCGAGGGTTACAGAGGCAGGCGATACCCGCTTCTTTGCCGGCTGGCGGAGCGACCCTTTTTTCTGCGACGTGGAAGGCGCGAAGAACAACTTCCAGTTCACGAGCGACGATTTCTTCGCTGACAAAGATGTATGCAGCATCGTTCTTGAAGTACCTAATTCTGCTCTGGGGACAAAAGAGGTTCGGCTATGGGCGCGCACGCTTACGCCAGGTGATGGCGGTGGCTGGATTCAAGTGGAGCGCGGAGCGCGGCCTGCCCAGGCTGTCGTGCTCGTCGAAGAAAGAGATGCCTACCTCGGAGGTGAACCGGCGGACGATGGGCGTTTCCTTGCTGGCTTTGCGCACGCTCTGGAGCACACTGGTGGATATACGCCGGCTGAGGCGAAGCGTGTGGCGGGGACATTGCTTCCAGATGTTCTGCCTTATGACCCTACGCGCCCGGCGTCATTTCCCGATAACGGCCGGACACTCACCGACGATGTGTTCGATTGGTTCATGCGCGTTCTGACAAATGGAAGGGTCACGGGGGATAGCGTAGGGCCCCACGGCGATCTGTTACGGGAGTTCCCTTATTTGGGACCACCTCACCAAAGCCGCGTGACGAAAGCGCCGATGAAAACCAACTGATAAGGAGACAGCCAACATGAAGGATCACAATTTCGCAGCAACAAAGAATACTCAGATACGCGTGACCAAGCGCTCGCCCGAGTATTGGCGAGTCACGTTTGATCACCCGCCGCTCAACATCTTCGGTCCTGAGATGCTTCCGCAAGTGAACGAGATCATCACGGCCCTCGAAACTGACGAACAGGTCAAGGTGGTGGTTTTTGATAGTGCCGTTGAAGGTTTCTTTCTGATTCATTTGGATTTTCTTGCAAACCTCGACGATTTGGCGCATCTTCCCCCTGGACCCACAGGGTTGCATCCCTGGCCCGAGATGCTGGGGCGCCTGAGTCGTGCTCGTGTCGTATCGATAGCGTCGATTCGCGGGCGGGCGACTGGTATGGGAAGTGAGCTTGCCCTTGCCTGCGACATGCGTTTTGCCAGTCGCGACAAAGCCATCTTGTCGCAGTTTGAAGTTGGCGCCGGTCTGGTGCCTGGCGGTGGCCCTATGGCGCAATTGACGCGTCTCATGGAACGAGGGCGCGCCCTGGAAGTGATTTTGAGCGCAAACGACATCCCAGGAGACTTGGCCGAACTCTACGGCTACGTGAATCGGTCGATGCCGGATGCTGACCTTGACGGATTTGTCGATGCGCTTGCCACCAGAATCGCCTCCTTCGACAAACGGACAATCATGGATACCAGACGCCTCGTTAACGTCGCTGGTTTGCCGCCTGATATCGAAGTCGAATCCGGGTGGAACGCTTGCGTTGCTTCGATGGCACGACCAGCCACAGAGGAGCGGATCAAGGAGTTGATTGGGCGCGGCTTTTGCAAACCCGGCGATGCAGAAAATCGCCTGGGAGATTTCGTGGGACAGCATGGGAGCTGAGCATGCAGCGAGAACAATGAATACGAGTTCGAAAGACGGACGCTTAGGCATCGACAGCCCTCGTCCGACCACTGCCGAGCAGCGGTTAAGACAACTTGGCATCAAGCTTCCAACGCCGCCTGAGCCGTTCGACATTTACGCGGAAGAGGTGCAGGCTGGCCACCTGCTCTTCCTCACCGGAATGCTTCCCACTGTAGGCCGCGAAGCGAAATTCATCGGGCACATCGGCGGGGAACTCGACGTCCAAACAGGCCGCCAGGCCGCCTACCACGCACACCCAACCGTTTCTCCAGCGCCGCGATGCGCCGGCTATGAATTAAGACGGAACCACTCGCTCCCGACAGCTCCGCATAATTTCTGGCCGACCTGAAGAGACGGACTCAGACTGCGCAGCTCCATGCATCGCTTGGCGGTCAACCTGGAACTGGTCCTGCTGTACCGAGGCGACGAGGCATTTGTGCAAGCCGTGCTTGCACAAGTCACCTGGCACCACAACCTCGCAATCCTCGAAAGGTTCGCCGCCGCAGACGATCGCATCTGCTGTCCGGCGATTTGCAGCCGCATTGGCTTGACCCCGCCACCGCCCTGCCCGCTGCCCCCGACGGGGTGGAGGCCGCCGCCCTGCTGCCGCGCATTTCCGTGGAGTTTGCAGGCGCCGATTCACCCACCTGCGCATGGCGCAACGTGGTAGCGTCTGCCAATCAGCGCGGCGCCTGGGCCACACGCGGTCAACTCCTGGCAAGGCTTCGATGGATCTGGCCGCCTGGTCTTCGGCCATAGTCTCGCGGGCGATGTGGATGCCGCCTACGTCATGCAGGCCGCCAAGGCAAGACCATTCAACATGGATGGAGCCGCATCGTGCTCGTTCATCAGATCGAAGCCGGCCGGCACCATCGGCAGCGGAAAGCCGTTGCCAACTTTGACCGCACTCTTCCGCCTAAACAATCCGAGTTGGCGCAGGAAATCACCAAAGATCCCTACAACTTGGATTTTCTAACGCCCGGCGAGGATTCCCACGAGCGTGATCTTGAGCGCGGGTTGCCCGATCACCTCCGACAATTTCTGCTCGATCTAGGCGTCGGGTTCGGGTTTGTGGGAAACGTTACGAACAGCGCCAGATTTGCTTGCAGAGTTGATCGAGGGTGCGCCTAACACCCTCCTGAACCGGCGACTCGCAGCCGGCAAGTGGTCCGACCGCGCGATCTTGCGCTGCACCCAGTCCTCTTGCGCACCATGGCCTAAGACGAATTTGACAGCAATTGGCGTTACCGGCAGATGATCGAGCACAACGGTGCAACGCTGCTGGAATTTGTTCAGGACGAATGAGGGAGACTCGGGAATTACGAAATCCTGGTCGGGCACGAGACCAATCTGCCCTTGTTCGGGACGTTGCCCCCCGAGGAGTGGCAGGGCCACGGCTTCCACGCGGAGCGGGTCCGCTTAGGTCCAAGAACATTTTTCGGGTTGGAGTCTCGCGCAGCCATGGAGGAAGTATCGCTGATGGAATCAATCGCGACGACGAACGGATCTTTTGCCAGTACCCACTTCCTGTTGGACGGACTTTCTTGGCGGACCTGCGTCCTTATTGACGCTGGGTACGACAACCTGATCAAGTCGGTCGTGAACGTCGCTCGCGGGCACCAGATACCGCATGGTCGTCTCCAAGGATTTGTGCCCCATCCATTGCTGAACCGTTCGCACATCGAAGCCGGAACGGAGCATGCGAGTGGCATACGTCGAACGAAATGTCTTCAGATCGAACTTTTCGGAGTTCAAACCCGCGCGCGCTGCAACCGCTTTGCATTTGAGCAGCATGTTGTGATCTCGATTACCAGTGGGCGATGGAAATACGAACCGCTCGCTGTGGAGGCGCGGACGTCCTTCAAGCAATCTGGCCAATTCGACGGGGATCGGAATTTCTCTCTCTTCCCAACGCTTCGGTGAAAATCCCAGATGGGGCTTGGAGGTGACTCGGATCGTCCTGAGTTTAAGATTGATGTCGGTCCAGAAGAGGAAGGCGACTTCCTGCTCGCGGAATCCGGTTAGCAGAAACGTGGAGAATAGCTCCCGCTCACGATCGGTAGTGACTTCGAAGAAGGATGCCAGTTCCTCCTCGGTGTACTCCAAGGGCAACGGCGATATTCTCTCCGGAAGCTGAAGCAATCGGGTCAGGCCAGGTCTTCCGTTCCGTTTGCAAAACTGGGCGATGATCACCACATTGTGGAGAACCGTGTTTGCCGACATTCCCGACTTCATCAATTCGACGACGTAGTCGTTCAGCTCTTCTGTCGAGATCGAAACCAGAGTTCGTCGATCGAAAACCTTGGCGAATCTCGTCAGGACGGCGTCGTACTTCCTGTGGGTGTTGGGCTTTTTCAGAGTCTTGATCTGGTCCAGGTATCGGTCGAGCAACTTCCGAACTGAGGCCGGCTCAGCGGACGTGACTTCTTCCGAGGTTTGATTCCGCGGAGCCAATCCCAACGCATGAGCCTCCAGTTCGTGGCGCTTTCGCCGCTGCTCTTCCATCGCTTGCGCGGCGGTGTTGCCTGCTGGCTGACGCCGACGCCGTCCGTCGTCGCGCCACTCCACGAAGTAGTCTCCGTCTGGCAACGCAGCCCAGTCGTAGTGTCCAGATTTCTTCTTGGGTATCGATCGCAAAGTCCATTTGCCATCGATTTTGATTTGCTTTACGATGTTGACGCGTCCCATGGCATAATCCGAATACCATGGAACCGAAAGGAGAGTCAAAAGTCGGACAGTAAACTGGACAGTAAGGAACGGAAGTCCCAGATTTTACAAGGGATACTCAGGAAGCTGGCATTCTACCACTGGCTCACCCTCCTAGCCATCGCGGTAGACGATCAAGTGCTTCTCCTGCTTCAGAATCCAGTCGTCCAGCTCCTGAACCGACAGGCCGCGTGATCGAGACTTCAGGAAACGGAGGACCTCGAGCTTCGGCCACGCCACGCACTCCCACGTGTTGCGGAACCGGCGGTCACGAGCCGCTCTACTCAACCGCTCCGCTTCTTCCTGCGATGGACCCTGCCAGCGGGGCTTGAGTCGGCACGCAACATCCACGTCGTTTGGCCTTTCCGCCCCCCTAACGAAACTGCCGAACACGACCAGCATCGCCACGCGATAGGCCCAATCGTCGTCAGCGTTGATCAACCTTGCTCGCTCCACCACCCCCGAAATGAGCCGCTCGGCGGTGCTGCGTACCAAGGGCTTGGCGGCGGTCGCCTGCGCCAAGGCGCTGCCCTTCAATGACGGCTCGAGGTGGTCTTCGACCTGCACAACCAGGCCTTCGCGTTGCAGGTCCACCAACACGGTGGCAGCAGTTGACTCTGAGCATTGAAGAACCTCCCTGATCCATCGCAGGGAAATCGACCCTCCAACAGTCTCCCGCATCAGACGCCGGATTTGGACCGCAGGAAACCTGGCAATCATCTGTCTCGATTCGATTCGCATGTCCGCTCCTTCAATCGGAATTCCGTTTCCATCCACCTGGCAACCCACGGCCGCCGCTTTCGATCCAACTGGTGAGTCGCCCCTCCTCGACGCGGAGCTGCCGGCCGAGTCTGACGACTGGTAGCAGGCCCAAACGCCCCAATTCGTACGTGCGTTGCAGGGAGATGCCAAGCCGCAGCGCTACCTCCTTCATCGTAAGAAGGCGCAACTGTGGGGCCCGGCACGGGATAGTGGGAGAGCTTTTTGGAACGACGCCCATGGCAGTGTTGTACTCCGACTTGTAGGTTTCAGTCAAAAGTCTCATCAGGCGGTCAGAACTCAGCTTCCCTCAGCCACAGTCAGCCAACCTCCGCGAAACTCAGACGCCCGACTTTTGTTTTCGGCACAGAATGCTCTTACAATCGGGGCAGAATCATGGCACGGCCGGCAGGACAGATCGTTCAACGGGGACCGCGCCTTTGGCTTGTCCGCATCTTTCTCGGTCGCGATCCATCAACCGGCAGGCGAAAATATCACAACAAAAGCGTGCGCGGCACAAAGAAGGACGCGCAGCAGTACCTGACGGCTACCTTGCGTGATCGCGATCTGGGCTCGTTCGCAAAACTGTCGTCAGAACCTCTCGGTGCGTACCTGGACCGATGGCTCGAAACGGCCGCCAAGCCCAAACTCAAGGCAAGAACCTACCGGGACTATGAGACTCTTCTCATGCGCTACGTGCGGCCGTCCCTGGAAGGGCGTCCTTTGGCGAAGGTCACACCTCTCGATGTGCAAGCAGTCTACGGGAAGATCATCGAGAAAGGGCTGTCCGCGCGCACGGTCCGATACACCCACGCCGTGCTGCGCTCGGCGCTCCAGCAGGCAGTCAAGTGGCGACTGCTCGTTTACAATCCGGCGGACTCGGTTGAACTGCCCAGGCAATCGAGAAAGGAGATCCAGGTTCTGTCGACAGTGCAGACGCGGGCGTTTCTGCGGGCCGCAGACAAGGACCGCATCGGCGCGTTATTCGCGTTGGCGGTGACGGCCGGCCCGCGTCCGAGTGAATACCTGGCGCTGAAGTGGACTGACCTCAATATGAAGGCGGGAACAATCGTGGTGGTGCGCTCACTGGAATGGCTACAGGGCGGAGGTTGGCAGTTTGCCGAGACGAAGCGTTCACGTAGCCGCCGGACCATCAAGCTCCAATCCCACGTTCTTGGGGCTCTCAAGAAGCACAAGGCCGCCCAGGAAGCGACGCAAGCGGACGCGGATGGCCGCTGGACTGACAACGGGTTAATCTTCACGACCCGAACGGGCGGGCCCCTTGATGAGCGCAATGTGGCACAACAGGACTTCATCCGCGTGTTGAACGCGGCGAACTTGCCCACCAACTTCCGACTCTACGACCTCCGTCACACGGCCGCGACGCTCGCGCTCGCCGCAGGAGTACCACCGAAAGTCGTCTCCGAGATGCTCGGGCATGCGAGCGCCGCGTTCACCTTGGATGTGTACTCTCACGTGCTGCCCCACATGCAGGACTCCGCTGCCGAGAAGGTGGGAAAGTTGCTGATGGGCCGACAGCGGAAGAAATAGCCCGAGTCGCCAAATTTGGCACACTATTGGCACACTCACGTTCTGTAGGCATGGGCCGAAACCGCTGCAAGTGATTGATTTGAATGGTGAGCGCGGTGGGAATCGAACCTACAACCTACTGATTAAGAGTCAGTTGCTCTGCCAGTTGAGCTACGCGCCCGCTCTGCGGAAATTCTTTGAAAGCATGACGCGACTCCCGCCGCGCCAAGACCAGATTATACCATTCCCCCGCCGTTTGTCACGGCGCCATTTTCGGCGGCTCCGCGGGCAGCGATGCGGCCGCGATCTGCGCAATGTCCAGCAGTTTCGGCGGAGTCTGCGTCACCGTCCCCAGCGCGTCGCGGAACATGGTTTGGCAAAACGGGCAGGCCGTGCCGATCACCGGCGCGCCCGTCGCCACCAGTTCCTCCACGCGCTCCACGTTCACGCGCTTGCCCTTCTCCTCGCCCAGGAACATCTGGCCGCCGCCGGCCCCGCAACAGAACGAGCGCTCGCGCGCGCGCCGCGGGTCCACGGCATCGCCATACCGCTCAATCACCGCGCGCGGCTCCTCATAAATATTGCGGTACCGTCCCAGGTAGCACGGGTCGTGAAACACCACCTTTTCGCGCGCGCCCTCAGCCTTCGGCAGCCGCGATTCGAGGCGCGCCAGCAGCTCGCTGTGATGCTCAATCGGAAACGTGCCGCCGGCCTCCTGCCAATCCGTGCCGATGGTGCGCACGCAATGCGGGCAGATCGAAACCATCTTGCCCACCTTGGCCGCGCGCAACGCTTCGATATTGCTCTCCGCCACCTGTGAAAACGCCAGGTCGTTCCCCAGCCGCCGCGCCGGGTCGCCCGTACACTTCTCCTTGCGGAGCACGCCGAACGTCACGCCGGCGTGGCGCAGCACGCGCACGAGCGCCACCACGATCTCACGGCCGTGCGGGTCGTACGCGCCCATGCACCCCAACCACAGGCAATACTCCTGGCTGCCGTCGTACACGGGCAGCTCGTTTTTCTCGATGAACTTCTGCCGCTCGCCCGACGCGAAGCCCATGGCGTTGCCGCTCCGCTCCAGGTTCAGGAAGAGTTTGGTGCCGTATTCGTCTTCCCATTTGCCGGTGTTCACGGCGCCGCGCCGCAGCCCGACGATCATCGGCAGGTGCTGGATGCCCACCGGGCACTGAAACTCGCATGCGCCGCAAGTGGTGCATTGGAATGCCGCCTCTTCGGAAATATATTTGCCCAGAAGAGCGGCCTCGTTCCCCGCGCCGAATTCGTTGAGGTAGCCGCGCAGTCCCAGAACGATTTCTTTCGGATTGAGTATTTTCCCCGTGTTGGCGGCCGGGCAATGCTCCGTGCACCGGCCGCATTCCACGCACGAAAAGGCCTGCAGCGCGTCGATTCTGGTAACGTCCTTGCCTGAAACCAAACCGAAATCCTCATCGCCCTCGAGCGGCGGAATCCGGCTGAAGCCCGCGCGCCGCAGAAACACAGTGACCGGGCTGATCGCCAGGTGCAGATGCTTGGTGTGCGGAATCAGCGGCAGGAAAATCAGCAGCGCCAGCGTGTGCGCCCACCAGTTCGCCTGGCCCTCGATCGAGTCCTCCTGAAGCCACAAGCCGGCCAGGTAAGTCGCCATCAGCGCGAAAATCAACCACGCGATGAAGCCCGATTCCGGCGACACTTCACCCAACCAGACCGGCTGCACGAAGAAGCGGCGCACGAACAGGCCCGCAATCGATACCGCTACCGCCACCGCCCACACCGCGACAAAACCGAGATAGAAGCCGCCCAAGCGGGAATCGGCGAAGATAAAACGCGCGCCGAAAGCCGTCGTAATGTGATTCAAGGTGATCGGCCCGAAAGCCAGGAAGCCCCAGAACACGAAGGCGTGCGCGAGGCCGGCCAGGGGCCTTTGCTCGATCACTTTGCCCTGCAGCAGCACCTCCCAAATGAATTGCCGGATGCGCGGCCCCACCGGCGCAACCTCAAAATCGGGCGTTGGGCGAGAGCGCCGGATCACACCTAGAACTTTACGGAAGCGCCGCCAGAAGAGCCCCAGAGAAATGGCGAGGAGTAGAACCAGGACCGCCCGTTCGGTCCACGATGCGTCCGTCATAAGATTCAGTTTTGACTGTAGCATGCGGGGCTTTTCGTAAATGCCGCGCGGGCTTCGCTAGAATGGACAGTTCGGAGGGAATTTGCGCATTGCCGTCTCCGGCGCCGCCGGTTTTATCGGGTCGCACATGTGCGACCGTCT
>Ga0105854_1000957_pt1 | contig 12193 bp, 10 predicted proteins | sample OrgsoiDNA_201058_FD_89679 | JGI IMG/M metagenome (GOLD analysis project Ga0105854, IMG submission 89679) | Permafrost soil microbial communities from the Arctic, to analyse light accelerated degradation of dissolved organic matter (DOM) -... | ecosystem: Environmental > Terrestrial > Soil >... | reverse complement strand
GCCGGCGCGGCGGGCGAACAGGTTGCCGATAGCATCGACGCTCAGGGTCATGCCGGCTTCGCGGCACCAATGGGAAAACAGTTCGCGACCGGCCTTGTCTTCATCGCTCAACGCCAATCGGCAACTGCCACCGCGGGCCGTGGCGCCGATTTCGGCCATGGCCATCAAACTCGCCCACAGGCGTTCACCATTAATTTTCAACATAAGTTACTCCTGCAAACGTTGGATTAAGCGTTGGCCAATTCAAGGCGTTCAGCGCTGGCATGGCGACGGGCAAGGGACAAGACACAGATCAAGGAAGTGGCAGCGATCAGGCTGTAGAACACCGCCAGCGGCCACCATTGGCCGGCGAACTTGTGCGCCAGCAAAGTGCCGATCAGCGGCGTCAGGCCACCCGCCACCGCACCGCAAATCTGGTAGGCCAGGGAGATCGCGGTGTAGCGCACGCGCGTCTCGAACATACCGCTGACGTACCCGGCAATCACCGCGTAGAACGACGCCATGCACACCACCGCCAAGGCGATGCCAAGGATGATCAGCGGCGCCTGGGCCGAGCTGACCAGCACGAACATCGGGTACGGCGAGGCCATCGCCAGCAGCGACATCAGGCACAGGAACCGCGTCGCGCCGATCTTCTCGGCGACCCACGCTGCCAGTGGTTGAATACAGAACTGAATGACCGCCACCACAAACAGGCACTCAAGGATCAGCGAGCGCGGCAGTGAAAGTTGCTGGGTGGTGTAGGCGATCATGAAAGTGTTGGTGAAATACACCCCGGCGATTCCGAGTGTGTTGGCGCCGATGCACAGCAACAGTGGCCGCCAAGCCGTGCGCAAAACTTCCATCACCGGTGCCTGCTCTTTACGCGTGCTTTTGCTCGCCAATTCTCGGCTGGCGAGAAACTCCGGGGATTCATTCACGCCCAGGCGAATCGCCAGGCCCACCAGCAACAACAGCGAGCTGGCGAGGAACGGCAGACGCCAGCCCCAGCTCATCAAATCCTCTTCCGGCAAACGAGTGACCGCGCTGAAAGCGAGCAGCGACAGGATTAAACCGGCCGGGCTGCCCAGTTGTGCAAACGAGGCGAAGAAATTGCGTCGCCCCTTCGGCGCGTGCTCACCCGCCATCAACACCGCCCCGCCCCACTCGCCACCAACGGCGATGCCCTGGACGATGCGCAGCAGGATCAACAGCGCCGGCGCAGCCACACCGATTTGCCCGTAAGTCGGCAGCAAACCGATGCACACCGTGACCACGCCCATCATCAGCAAGGTGATGATCAGCGACTTCTTGCGGCCAATACGGTCGCCAATATGGCCAAAGATAATCCCGCCCAACGGTCGAGCGAAAAAGCCCACGGCGAAGGTGCCGAACGCGGCCATGGTGCTGAACAGTTTGTCGTCGGAGGGAAAGAACAGCGCGCCGAACACCAGGGCGGCGGCGGTGGCGTAGATGTAAAAGTCGTACCACTCGATCATGGTGCCGATGAAGGCAGCCGCCGCGGCACGGCGCGGCTGAGACGAAGCAACAGGCTTCATGGGGTCAGGCTCCTTTGATTGTTTTTTTGGCAGGAGTGAAACAGCAAAACCGAGGCACTCTGGCGGTGCCTGTCTGGGGGTGATTTATCGTCCCGGGGCTATGATTAGTCAATTTTCTATTTATTATGCGAACTATTACGCCAGCTTATAATCGAGAACCACCATGGCCGAACGCGACGTGCAACGCCTGCTCAATGACCGTCTGGACTGGAACCTGCTGCGCACCTTTCGGGTGATCGGCCAGGAGCTGAGCATCAGCCGCGCCGCTGCCCGCTTGCACCTGACGCAACCGGCGGTGAGCCAGGCGTTGAAACGGCTGGAAGAACAACTGGGGCGCCAATTGATCGCTCGACGCGGACCAAGGTTTGCCTTGACCGAAGTCGGCGAGCAGATCTTCGAACTGGCCGGGGAAATTTACGGGCAGATGTCGCAAGTCAGCAGCGTACTGGAGCAACCGGCCGACGAAGTGATCGGCAAGGTGCGGCTGTTGATCATCAGCCGAATCTTCTCCGAGCGCTTCGATGACTTCCTCGCCGACTTCCATCGCCAGCATCCGCGGGTGGATCTGGAAGTGGATGTGATGCGCAGTTCCGACATCGTCAGCGCCCTCCAGGAAAAGACTGCGACCCTTGGCCTGAGCCTCAATCGTCGGCCGCAACCGCGCCTGGAACAGCGATTGTTCCTGCGCCAGCGCTATGCGTTTTTCTGCGGCAAGCACCATGCCTTGTTCGGGCAGCTGAACGTTGCCGAAGGGGATTTGCAGCGGGAGAATTTCGTCAGTTTCACCAGCGACCAGATTGGCGGCATGCTTTCGCCGCTGACGATTTTCCGTGATCAGCAAGGTTTCAGCGGACGGATTGTTGCGTCTTCACCGAGCCTGGAAGAAGTCCGAAGACTGGTGATCGCCGGCTTCGGCATTGGCTGCTTGCCCGAGCACGTGGTGGCGGCCGACGTCGACGCCGGATTGCTCTGGCGCCTGCCACCCCACGAAGGGATTGCCGATGTGGACATTCATTTGCTGTGGAACCGCGAGCAGCGCATGAGCCGGGCCGAGACGATCTTCATCGAGAGCTTGCAACGCTGCCTGACGGCCTAGACGCGTAACACCTGCGCCACCGGCTCACCGGCCCGCAAACGCTCAAGCAAACGCGGTTCGGCAAGATCGGACGCCAACGCCTGATCGATGACCCCGGCTGCCGTTGGCCAGTCGAGAAACAGCACGCCGTTGTCGTCCGCCAGCACCAGATCCCCTGGATTGACCGTCACGCCGGCACACTGGATCGGTTGATTGATCTGGCTGTCCCCACGGCCATGCAACTTGGTGGTCAGCAGGCTGGTGCCACGGGCGAAGACCGGCAGCCCGGCCTCGCGCAGTTCCAGTAAATCGGTGACTGCGCCATCCACCACAATGCCCACGGCCCCCGCGCAACTCGCGGCGCAACTGGTGACGGCGCCGACCGGAGCGTGCTGCCAGTCGCCATCGGTGTCGATCACCAGCACATCGCCGGGTTTGATCAGCGCCAGGGCCTGGTTGACTGCGATGGCATCGGCGCCGACCAGTTTCAGGGTCAGCGCCCGGCCGACCAGTTTCACATTGGGGACCATGGCCCTCAGTTGCGAATCGGCAAAGCCCTTCTCCAGGAAGTGCCCGAGGGTCGGAAAACTCACGGTTTTGAACTGCTCGATCAGCTGGGACTCATCCATGTTGCGACTCCCTGACAATTAGCTCGGCAACGCAATCGATCTCCAGCGACACGCCCCACAACGCCACGCACACCGTGGTCCGCGCCGGCGGCGCATGGCCGAGAAACTCGCGATACACCGCATTGAACGGCTCCAGTTGCGCCGGATCGGTGAGGTAGGCGTTGACCTTGATCACGTGGCTGAAATCAGACCCGGCTTCAATCAGGATCGCCTCCAGGTTGCGCAAGGTTTGCCGAACTTGTTCGGTGAAATCGGCGGGTTGGTCATCAAGAGTGTTCTGGGCCGGAATCTGCCCGGCGGTGAATACCAGATGGCCGCTGATCACTGCCTGGGAGTAAGGGCCGACCGGGCCGATAAAGCCTGGGGCGGATTGAATTCTGCGCATGGTGTTGAGCTCCTTGGGTCAGGCCGCAGCTGATTTGAAGGGTTTGTTGTGAGTGTCGGCAGGCGCCCCAACCGGGACTTCACTGATGTCTCGCTTGAAGGTCTCGGTTAGCAGTAACAGCGCCAGCAACGAAATCAACGCCGCGCCGATCATGTACCAGGCCACCGAAGAACCTTTGCCGGTCGCCGCCAGTAGCGCGGTGGTGACGATCGGCGTCGCCGCACTGCCGAGCAGGCCGGACAACATGTAGCTGATCGACAGCCCGGAATAACGCACCCGCGTGCCAAACAACTCGGCGAGAAAAGTTGCGATCGGCCCGTAGTTGGCGGCGAACGCGGTCATCAACAACAAGTAGCCGAAGATCACCAGCGGCAGTTCTTTGGTGTCCATCAACCAGAACATCGGGAACGCCACCAATGCTTCGGCGACGATGCCGGCAACGATGATCGGTTTACGTCCGTAGCGGTCCGACAGCGCACCGAACACCGGCAACATAACGATGCACCAGACGCAGGACAGCAACACCACGCCGAGCATCGTGCTGCGGCTGAAGCCCAGATTTTGCGTGCCGTAAGTCAGGCCAAACGCGACGATGATGTTGAACGAAGCACCGGTCGACATCGTCGCGATCCCCCCGAGCACCACTTGCTTCCAGTACTTGCGAAAGACCTCCGCCAGCGGCATTTTCACCTGCACCTCAGCTTCCTTGACCTTGTTGAAGGCCGGGGTTTCAGCGATGTTCAAGCGGATATACAAACCCACGGCAATCAGCAGCACGCTGGCCAGGAACGGGATACGCCAGCCCCAGGCCAACAGGTCTTCGGGAGACAGGAAAGCGGCGATCAACAGGAAGGCCAGGTTGGCGATCATGGTCCCGGCCGGAACGCCGATCTGCACCCATGATCCGTACAAGCCGCGCTTGTTGGCCGGCGCATGTTCCACCGCCATCAACACTGCCCCGCCCCACTCGCCGCCCAACGCCAGGCCTTGAACCACCCGCAGCAATAACAACAGGATCGGCGCCCAGATTCCGATGGCTGCGTAGTTGGGCAACAAGCCAATGGCAAACGTGGCAGCGCCCATCGTCAGCAGCGAAATCAGCAACATCGACTTGCGACCCAAACGGTCACCGAAGTGCCCGAACAATGCCGCGCCGACGATTCGCGCCAGATACGCCGAAGCGAAGGTGCCGAAGGCCAGTAACGTGCCGATCAAGGGCACGAAGTCCGGGAAGAACACTTTGTTGAACACCAGCGCGGAAGCGGTGGCGAAGACAAACAAGTCGTACCACTCCACCGTGGTGCCGATGACACTGGCCACCGCGACTTTTTTCATGCTGATGGCAACTTCCGGCGGTGCGCCGGACTTTTCTGCGGACGATAGATCGCTCATCACTGACTCCAGGCATTTATTTAATTGTTTTTACTGGCAGTAAAACGTTTCGAGGCGAAGGATTTTTGTTATTGCTCGCCCAACTTAATGGGCGAGTTTGTTATTAGTAACCCAGTGTTCTGTCCGCACAATTGAGCAGCGGTTCGTCGGCGTTTAAACGGCGGAAGTTCTCTGCCACTTGTTCGGCAATACAATCGTGGGAGGCGGCCGAGGCCATGTGTGGGGTGATCGTGACGCCGGGCAGGGTCCAGAGGCGATGATCGGCCGGTAGCGGCTCTTGTTCGAAAACATCCAGCAAGGCGCCGCGCAGTTTTCCGGTTTTTAAAGCTTGTTCGAGATCGTCGATATTGAGATGCCCGCCGCGACCACAATTGACCAGTGCGGCGCCATTGGCCAATCGTTCAAAAGTTGCACGGCCGAGGATGCCGCGGGTTTCACCGGTCAGTGGCAAAAGATTAATCAACAACTCCACGCCATCGAGAAACGGGTTCAGTTGTTCGGCACCGGCGAAGGTCCGGACACCGCTCAAATCCTTGCTACGGCGCGCCCAGCCTCGAACGTCATAACCGGCGGCGACCAGATCCTCGGCGATGGCGCTGCCCAACGAACCCAGGCCCATCACCCCGACCTTGAACTGCCCCGCCGCTCGTTGCAGCGGTCGCTCCCAATGCTGTTTCTGCTGTTGCACCAGCACCTGATCGAAGCCACGGTGATAGTGAATAACCGCCCAGCGTACGTACTCGGTCATGCCCTGGCGGTGGCCGGGATCGACCACCCGACACACTGGTAAGTCTGGGCACGAGGGGTCGTTCTCCAGGTGATCGATACCGGCGGCCACCGAGTGAACGACTTGCAGGTTCGGCAACGCGCCGAGGCTACCCGGCAAGGGAAACCAGCACGCGGCGATCTGTGCGTTGGTGGCCAGTGGATCGTCGGCCAGCACCACCGTGAGTTGCGGTGCACTACGAGCAAACGCGGCTTGCAGTTGTTTGAGCAACAGGTTGTCGCGGGACAGCAGAACCACGGTGTTGATGACGGTTTTCACGATAAGTACGACTCGCGCTGGGATTCGATCAGGGTCAGAGCGGCCTCCCAGGCCAAGTCGATGATGTTGTCCTGTTCATCGCGGTCAAATTGCTCGGCGGTGTGCGCGCATACTTCCGGGGACGGATAATTCAACGCCGAACCACCGGCCAGTGCCGCCACCTGCGCCTGGCAAGCTCGCTCCAGAAAGTGAATCTCCTGAAACGCCTGGGCCACGCCGGAGCCGCCGACCAACAAGCCGTGATTGCGAAGGATCATTGCCCGGTGCGGTCCCAGGTCGGCGATCAACCGCTCGCGCTCATCCAGCGACAGTGCGATGCCTTCATAGGTGTGATACGCCAATTTGCCGTAGAACTTCAGCGCGTGCTGACTGATCGGCAGCAAGCCTTGCTTCTGCGCGGCGACCGCCATACCAGCGGCGGTGTGCGTGTGGATCACGCAGTTCAGGTCCGGGCGGGCCATGTGGATCGCCGAGTGAATGACGAAGCCTGCGGCGTTGACCCGATGACCTTCGTAGGCCGGATCGACGATGCGCCCTTCCTGGTCGATACGCACCAGGTCCGAGGCGCGCATGCGGTCGAAAATCACCCCGTAGCGGTTGATCAAAAAATGGTGCTCAGGCCCCGGAATCCGCAGGGTGATGTGGGTGTCGATCAGGTCGGTCATGCGAAAGTGCGCGACCAGCCGATACAGCGCCGCCAGTTCGCAACGGGCTTGCCATTCAACCGAGTCGATGTGTGCAGGTTTACTCACGAATACACCTCTTTAGCAGCGTGGGTGGCGATCGGGTTGGCGCGCAGGCGGGCCAGGCCGCAAACACCGATCAAGGACAGGGCCGAGAGCAAGGTGAAGTACACCGCCAACGGCAACCATTGCCCGGAAAATTTGCTCGCCAGCAGCGTGCCGATCAGCGGCGTAGTGCCGCCGGCCAGGGCGCAGCTCAACTGGTAAGCGATGGAAATGCCCGAGTAGCGCAGGTGTACCGGGAACGCCTGGGTCATGTAACCGGCAATCACTGCGTACAGCGCCGAGAGGATCACCACCGCCAGGGCGATGCCGACGGTCATCAACACAATGTTCTGCGTGCCGACCAACAGGAACATCGGGTACGGCGTGACCATGCACAGCAACGCGACGAGTTTGAGGAAACGGCCTTCGCCGATGCGCTCAGCCAGCAGCGCGGAGAGCGGTTGCGAGAGCAACTGAATGACCGTCACCAGAAACAGGCAATCGAGAATCGTCGAGCGCGCGATGCCCTGATACTGAGTGACGTAAGTAATCATGAAGGTGTTGGTGAAAAAGAACCCGGCCGAACCGATGGTCACGGCGGCAGCGGCGAACAGAATCTGCCGCCAGCAGGTGCGGATCACATCCTTCACCGGGTATTTGGAGGTCTCGTTGTTGTCCCGGGCCTTGGCGAATTCCGGCGATTCGTGGACACCGGAACGGATCATCAGGCCGACCATCATCAGCACGCCACTGGCGAGGAACGGCAGGCGCCAGCCCCAGGCGAGGAAGTCCGCCGGCTCAAGCGAGGTCACCAAGCGAAAAGCAATCAAGGCCAGCAGCAAACCCGCGGGGCTGCCGAGCTGGGCGAACGAGGCGTAGAAGGTTTTGCGCTTGGCCGGTGCGTGCTCGCTGGCCATCAGCACCGCCCCTCCCCACTCGCCACCGACGGAAATACCCTGGATCAGTCGCAGCACAATCAGACCGACCGGCGCCCAGATACCGACGCTGGCGTAGCTGGGCAACAGACCGATGCCGGCGGTGGCCAGGCCCATCAATGCCATGGTGACCAGCAGCATCTTCTTGCGACCCAGGCGATCGCCCAAGTGACCGAAGACCATGCCGGCCATCGGGCGGGCGATGAAGCCAACGGCGAAACTGCCGAACGCTGCCAGGGTGCTCATCACCGGGTCACTGCTGGGAAAGAACACTTGCCCGAGCACCAATGCCGCGGCGGTGGCGTAGATGTAAAAGTCGTAGAACTCGATGGTCGTGCCAATGAAGGCAGCGGCCGCGGCTCGTCGCGGTTGAGGGGTGGTGTGCATGCAAAGACCCTGTGTATTTATAGTTTTGGGCAGGTACTGAAGGCTGAATACGGTTGCACTCTGTGGCGCTTGTGGGCTTTATCGCTTCCGTGCCAGGATTAGTCAATTTTCAAATTCTTATCTTTACTATTAGCGCTGCTACTACCTGGATTTATCATGACCTCAACAAACCCTTGGGTCGGTCGTCGCTTTTTGAATGACCGCCTCGACTGGAACCTGCTGCGTACTTATCTAGTGATCGGCCAGGAAGGCAGCATGAGCCGGGCTGCTGCGCGATTGCACATCACCCAGTCGGCGGTCAGCCAGGCACTGAAACGGCTGGAGGAACAACTCGAATGTGTGCTGATTGCCCGCAGCGGGCGACGGTTTGATCTGACCGAAACTGGCGAAGAAGTCCTGCGCATTGCGGCGGATATCTACGGTGATATTTCCCGCTTGGGCACCGTGGTCGAAAGTCGTCATGACGATGTGGTGGGCAAGATCCGCATCCTCACCGTCAGCGGTGTGCAGGCGCGGCACTACGATGAATTCCTTGCGGACTTCCATGAAACCCACCCGAAAATCGAGCTGGAAGTCGAGGTGATGGGTAGCTCGAATATCATCAGTTCATTGCTGCAAAAGACCGCGACCATTGGCGTCGGCCTGTGCCGTTTGCCACAGCCACGGCTGGAACAGCGGGTGCTGTTTCGCGAGCGTTACGCGTACTTTTGCGGCCAGCGTCATCGGCTGTTCGGGCAGGAGAACCTGACCCTGGAACAGCTCGCGGCGGAGAATTTCGTGAGTTTTACCAGTGACCAGTTAGGGGGCAATCTTTCGCCGTTGACGCTGTTTCGCGACGAACAAGGTTTTACCGGGAAGATCGTCGCATCATCCACCAGCTTCGAAGAGATTTACCGTCTGATCTGCGCAGGGTTTGGGATTGGTTGTTTGCCGGTGCATTTGGTGCGGCGGGATGTGGAGCAAGGATTGCTCTGGCGTTTACCGCCGGAAGAAGGGGTGGTGGATTTCGATATCCAGTTGCTGTGGAATCGCGAGCAGAAGATGACTCAGGCAGAAACGGTGTTCCTGGAAAGCTTCCAGCACATGCTCAGCATCCGTGAGCCTGTGCTGTGAAGCCTTGATCGCTTAGACGTGAGGATCGCCCGGCGGTTTGGCGGGCGTGGCGTACTGCGGCTTGAGATGGCCGTCCTGATCGAGCAGCCAGGCGTCCATGATCTGCCGCACCACAGGACCGGCCACACGACCACCGGCCTCGCCGTTTTCGATCATCACCGAGATCACAATCTTCGGATGTTCGGCCGGCGCGAAACCGACGAACAAGGCGTTATCGCGGTTACGTTCCAGGGTTTTCGCCCGGTTGTAACGCTCACCTTGCTTGATCGCCACCACTTGCGCGGTACCACTCTTGCCGGCGATTCGGTACTGAGCCCCCACCGCGGCCGCTCGGGCAATGCCGCGAGGGTCGTGCATCACCATTTGCATACCGTGGTTGACCTGTTCCCAGTCACGCGGATCCTTGAGCAGGATATTCGGCATCGGGTTCGCATCCACTGGGGCTACGCCGTCGACAGTCTTGGCCAGGTGCGGTCGGTTCCAAACGCCTTTGTTGGCGATCAGCGCGGTGGCTTGGGCTAACTGCAACGGTGTGACCTGCATGTAGCCCTGGCCGATGCCGAGAATCACGGTTTCGCCGGGAAACCATGGCTGACGGCGTGTGGCGCGCTTCCAGGCTTGAGATGGCATCAGACCGGCAGACTCTTCGAACATGTCCAGGGACACCTTCTCACCCAGCCCGAACATGGCCATGTAGTCGTGTAGTCGATCGATGCCCAGCTTGTGCGCCAGATCGTAGAAGTAGGTGTCGTTGGAACGCATGATCGCTGCGTTCATGTCTACCCAACCGTCGCCGCTGTGGTTCCAGTTGCGGTACTTGTGATCGAAATCTGGCAGTTGGTAGTAACCAGGATCGAAAACGCGGGTTTGCGGGGTGACCACACCAGCGTCGAGGCCGGCAATCGCCACTTCTGGCTTGATGGTTGAGCCGGGGGCATAGAGGCCACGCAGGACGCGGTTGAACAGTGGCCGGTCGATGGAATCGTGCAGCGCCGCGTACTCCTTGAAGCTGATGCCGGTCACGAACATGTTCGGATCGAAGCTTGGCTTGCTGACCATGGCCAGCACTTCGCCAGTCGACGGATCGAGCGCGACCACTGAGCCACGACGGTCACCCAAGGCATCCTCGGCGGCTTCTTGAAGCTTGACGTCCAGACTTAGAACGATGTTCTTGCCTGGCGTCGGGTCGGTGTGCTTGAGCACTCGCAGCACGCGGCCTTGAGCGTTGGTTTCGACTTCTTCATAACCGACGTGGCCGTGCAGCTCGGACTCGTAGAATTTTTCGATACCGGTCTTGCCGATGGATTGGGTGCCACGGTATTCCACCCCGTCCAGAGCCTTGGACTCTTTCTCGTTGATGCGACCGACGTAACCGATCGAGTGGGCGAAGTGCACGCCCAACGGATAATGACGGACGAACTGTGGTTCGACATCAAGCCCCGGTAGGCGGAACTCGTTAACCGCGAGAACGGCGATCTGCTCTTCGGTGAGCTCGTAGAACAAGGTTACCGGCACGAACGGATGCCGTTCCTGCTTCATAGCCTTGTCGAACAACGTGCGGTCTTCGGCTGGCAAATGCAGGAGGTTGACCACCTCATCCAACTCGCCTTTGACGTCGGAGGCGCGTTCGCGGGTGATGGTCAGGTTAAAGCTGGGCCGATTGTCCGCCAGGATCACGCCATTGCGGTCATAGATCAGCCCTCTCGTCGGGGTGATCGGCAAAACGTGGACGCGGTTGTTTTCGGAGATGGTCGAGTGGTAGTCGAACTCAACCACTTGCAGAACGTACATGCGCACCACCAGTGCGCAGGTGATGGCGACCACAAACAAGGCGCAGGCCATCAGTCTTTTATTGACCAGGCGCGTCTCTTTTTCGTGATCCTTGATGGGTATCGGTTCAGGCATTTCTGCAGCAGCTCTTGACGATGAAGGGGGTGCCGATCCTCAGCGTTGTAATCAGTCCGTTAAAAAACGAGCTGCACCATACCAAAAATGACGCCAGCACTTTAGCGCGATTTCCTCGAACGGTTGTCCTTGAGGGCCAAAACGACGGTCGGACGTGCTGGGGATCAAGGTGAATTCGTGCGTTTTACTCAAGATTGATATTCCCATTCCTGCATTTTTCTTGCAGATGGGCCTGTGGATACTGGGTGCATGTCATTCCCTTTGGAGTTTTTCATGCACTCGCGTTTTCAACGATTACTGGGTTCGAATGGGTTTTCTATCGGGCTTGAATTGCCGCTGGATAACGACTGGTCCAGTGATGGCCAACGGTTGAGACTGGCCGAGGACAGGCCTTTTGGAGTTCCGGACCTGAAACAGCATACGGCAATGGCTCGTTTGGCCGACCAATCTGGGTTTCGCGCCCTTTGGGTTCGCGATGTACCGGTTTACGACCCCAACTTCGGCGATGCCGCACAGGTATTCGAAACATTTTCCTACCTTGGCTACCTGGCGGGGATCACCGACAACATTATGCTGGGCACGGCTGCGGTGGTACTGCCGTTGCGTCAACCCTGGCTGACACTCAAGGCTGCCAATAGTATCGACGAGCTTAGTGACGGACGGCTTTTGCTTGGCGTGGCCAGCGGTGATCGTCCGATGGAGTATCCATTGTTTGGTGTGGATTACGCTCAGCGCGCAGAGATCTTTCGCAATACGGTTGAGTTGTTGCGTAACCAAGGTGAAGGGCGGCTGCCTGAAGGCGCTCGCCTGCTGCCGGAGCGCGATCAGCCGGTACCATTGCTGGTAGCGGGGCTTGGTCAACAGTCGCCGGCATGGATTGGCCAGCACATGGACGGCTGGCTCGCTTACCCGGGCACTCCGGATGAGCATCGTCGTCGAGTGGGGCTGTGGCGAGAGGTCGGTGGCGATAAACCTTACATCAGCTTTGTTCATCTGGATTTGGTAGCCAATCCCCATGCGCCGATGCGACGTGTGCGCTTCGGCGGCAGTTGCGGGCGGCT
>Ga0105854_1000954_pt1 | contig 12212 bp, 13 predicted proteins | sample OrgsoiDNA_201058_FD_89679 | JGI IMG/M metagenome (GOLD analysis project Ga0105854, IMG submission 89679) | Permafrost soil microbial communities from the Arctic, to analyse light accelerated degradation of dissolved organic matter (DOM) -... | ecosystem: Environmental > Terrestrial > Soil >... | reverse complement strand
TCGTAGGCAGCGTTCATCGCGCTCATCATCAGCCGTACACCGGCGGAGGCGGTCCACAGGGCGATCACGATACCAACGGAGAGCAAGCCACCTTTGGACTGCTGCAACTGGTCGATCACCGGGTTGACCTGCTCCAGCGCCTGGGGCGGCAGCACCAGTTCCGATTGCATGCGCAGCCAGGTGAAGAAGTCCGGCAGGTGCAGGAAACCAATCAGGGCGATAAGGAACAGCAGGAAGGGAAACAATGAGAACAGCATCTGGTAGGCCAGTGCCGAGGCATAGGTGGGCATTTCGTCATCGACGAATTCCTTGACGGTGCGCACCAGCACCTTATGCAGGGGTAAACCTTGTAATACCGGAAAAATCATAGCGTCTCCTTTCGCCGCAAAAGGGTGAGGTCGTGGGCGACTCAGGGGCCGTTTTCTACATCAAAAGTAGCCTACTTGGCGACTTTGAAACAATTACCAGATTTTAGTTGCAGCATCTGACATAAAAACGGCCATCCGTGGATGGCCGTCGGGCTGCACGCATACAGCCAACGATTCAGACTTACTTGGTGGCTTTTTTTACCGCGTCTTTGGTATCGCCCACCGCTTTTTGCACTTCGCCTTTCTTTTCCTGAACCACGCCTTCGGCGCGCAGCTTGTCGTTGCCAGTCACTTTGCCAACACCTTGCTTGACGTTGCCGACGGCTTCGTTAGCCAAACCTTTTGCCTTATCCGATGTGCTGCTCATGGTATTTCTCCTGGAACAATCGAGGTTTTTGGTCATTACGTAGAGATTGACCCGAGGCTGTTCGGCAGAGTTTCAATTATTTTTCGACGGGCATTTCATCGCCGCTTGCAGGTTTGGCTTTATGTTTTGCAGCCAACCCACGAGAATGCCCCGCACATTCAGGCTATAACGCTGAATAACAGATCCCGTAGGAAGGTTATGAAACTCAATAAAGCACAGGCTATCGCCCGCAGAAACCAGGAACTGGGCGGTGCCGTACTCGGCCTCAACAACTGCCACTTCACCGACCTGGACCGCAAACGCAACATCTGGTGGTTCGACCTGCCGGTGGGCCGTATTGCCGTGGGCCAGTACGAGTGGATTCACTTGTTGATGCACAACGCCGAGTCCGACCAGTTGCTGCACCTGAAGGTGCCGACAGCATTTTTGCGTGAAAAACTTGAAGGGCTGGTAGTGCGCAATGCAGGCAAGCGCAGCCCGGAGATCACGCTGGAGCTGAGCGCGGACAAGGATTCGTTCCTCACCGATGTGCGCCCGGCAGGCGCGGGTGTGAGCTTCGCGCAGTTTGCGGTGTAAAAACGCAGATCAAACATGTGGCAGCGGGCTTGCTCGCGAACACGGTGTGTCAGTCGCCGGATGTGTTACTGACCCGCCACGTTCGCGAGCAAGCCCGCTCCCGCATCTGGATTGCATTCCAATCCAGGCATAAAAAAACCCCGCAATTGCGGGGTTTTTTATTGGGTTACTTTTTCAGGCCCAGCTTCTTCAGTTCTTCATCACGCAATTCACGCCGCAGGATTTTGCCCACGTTGGTGGTCGGCAACGCATCACGGAACTCAACGGCCTTGGGCACCTTGTAGCCGGTGACGTTGGCGCGCATGTGCTCCATCACCTGATCTTTGGTCAGGGTGGCACCGGGCTTGACCACGATGAAGATCTTGATGTGCTCCCCGGACTTTTCATCCGGCACGCCGATGGCCGCGCACTGCAGCACGCCGGGCAAGGTTGCCAGCACGTCTTCCAATTCGTTGGGGTAGACGTTGAAGCCGGAGACCAGAATCATGTCTTTCTTGCGGTCGACAATGCGCATGTAGCCGTCAGGCTGAATGATCGCGATGTCACCGGTCTTCAACCAGCCTTCGCTGTCGAGGATTTCGGCGGTGGCATCTTCGCGCTGCCAGTAGCCCTTCATCACTTGCGGGCCCTTGACGCACAGTTCGCCGATTTCACCGAGGGCCAGCTCGACGCCGTCATCGGTGATGACTTTGCACACAGTCGAAGGCACCGGAATGCCGATGGTGCCGATCTGGATGTTCTGGATCGGATTGACCGTGGCCACCGGGCTGGTTTCGGTCATGCCGTAGCCTTCGCAGATGTTGCAACCGGTCACGTCTTTCCAACGCTCGGCCGCAGCCAGTTGCAGGGCCATGCCGCCGGACAGGGTGACTTTCAGCGCAGAGAAGTCCAGCTTGCGAAAGCCTTCGTTGTTGCACAGCGCCACGAACAACGTGTTGAGGCCGACAAAGCCGCTGAACTTCCACTTCGACAGTTCCTTGACCATCGCCGGCAAGTCGCGCGGGTTGCTGATCAGGATGTTGTGGTTGCCGATCAGCATCATCGCCATGCAATGAAAGGTGAAGGCATAGATGTGGTACAGCGGCAGCGGCGTGATCAGGATTTCGCAACCTTCGTTGAGGTTGGAGCCCATCAGCGCCTTGCACTGCAGCATGTTGGCGACCAGGTTGCGGTGGGTGAGCATCGCGCCCTTGGCCACGCCGGTGGTGCCGCCGGTGTATTGCAGCACGGCAACATCGCTGCTGGCCGGGCTGGCATCATTGACCGCCTGGCCGTGCCCCTTGGCCAGCACGTCGTTGAACTTGATCGCCTTGGGCAAGTGATAGGCCGGGACCATTTTCTTCACGTACTTGATGACGCTGTTGATCAGCAGGCGCTTGAACGGCGACAACAGGTCGGCGACTTCAGTGACGATCACGTGTTTGACGGCGGTCTTGGGCACGACTTTTTCAGCCAGGTGCGCCATGTTCGCCAGGCAGACCAGGGCCTTGGCCCCGGAGTCATTAAATTGGTGTTCCATTTCCCGCGCGGTATACAGCGGGTTGGTGTTGACCACGATCAGGCCGGCACGGATGGCGCCGAACACGGCAACCGGGTATTGCAGGACGTTGGGCAGTTGCACGGCGATGCGATCGCCAGGCTTCAAGTCGGTATGTTGTTGCAGGTAAGCGGCGAAAGCACCGGACAATTCGTACAGTTCACCGTAGGTGATTGTTTTGCCCAGGTTGCTGAAAGCCGGCTTGTCGGCGAAGCGCTGGCAGGACTGCTTCAGTACCGCCTGAATATTTGGATACTCGTCTGGATTGATGTCTGCAGCAATCCCGGCGGGGTACTTATCCTTCCAAAAGTCTTCGTTCATGGAAGCCCACTCCTCAGCGACGCGAATTCATCATCGCATTTGATGCGATTATTATTGGTGTATGTTTTTTTAAGGTGAGTCTGGCGCTTTCAAGCAGGCCGAGAAGTCACAAAGCGCGCCGAGAGTAGCAGCTTTGCCAAGGGCCGCCTAGAGCCAAAAGGGGCCCCTACGGTCATAAACATGACTGTCCTACAATATTTGGTCACACTTTAAGCAGCGATCAAATATCCCAGCAAAAGGCTCTGGAATAGGGTTTTCAGGGCAATAAAGAATCTATGTGTAAGGGGGCTTACCCCCGACAGCGGTGTTTCAGCCAACACATCTGCTGACTGATACACCTCCATCGGGGGCAAGCCCCCTCCCACATTTTGAGTGGCTTTCAATCATGGTCAGGCGATGTCGCGAAGCTCCCTGCGCAAAATTTTGCCCACCGGCGTCATCGGCAGCGAGTCGCGCAACACAATATGCTTGGGCACTTTGTACCCGGTGAAATTGGTCTTGCAGTACGCCTTCAGCTCTTCAAGGCTTACGCCTTGGGTACGCGCCACCACAAACAGCTTCACCGCCTCCCCGGTGCGGTCATCCGGCACGCCGATGACCGCGCAGTTGGCCACCGCCGGGTGGGCCATCACCACGTCTTCGATCTCGTTGGGGTAAACGTTGAAGCCCGAAACGATGATCAGGTCTTTCTTGCGATCAACAATGCTTACGAAGCCATCGTTGTCGATCACCGCAATGTCACCCGTCTTGAGCCAACCGTCGGCGTCCAGCGCCTCGGCGGTAGCGGCCGGCTGCTGCCAGTACCCCTTCATCACCTGCGGGCCCTTGATGCACAGTTCGCCGCGCTCACCCAATGGCAGCTCGTGCCCGTCATCGTCGATCACCTTCATCGCCGTACCCGGCACCGGAATCCCCACTGTGCCCAGGCGCGATTGGCTGCCGTACGGGTTGGTGCTGGCCACGGGTGAGGTTTCAGTCAGGCCGTAGCCTTCGCCGATGGAACACCCGGTCACCGCCTTCCAGCGCTCGGCCGTGGCCTTGATCAGGGCGGTGCCGCCGGAGTTGGTGATCTTGAGGTGGGAGAAATCCAGGGTCTTGAAGTCGGGGTGGTCCATCAGTGCCACAAACAGGGTGTTGAGCCCCAGCAGGCAGGAGAACCGCCACTTTTTCAGCTCCTTGATGAACCCGCCGATGTCGCGCGGGTTGGTGATCAGCACGTTGTGGTTGCCGGTCACCATCATGCACATGCAGTTCGCCGTGAAGGCATAGATGTGGTACAGCGGCAGCGGCGCGATCATCACCTCCTGCCCTTCCTTTACCAGCGGCTGGCCATCGTCGGTGACCTGGGACATGCACGCCCGGGCCTGCTGCATATTCGCCACCAGGTTGCCGTGGGTGAGCATCGCGCCCTTGGCCAGGCCAGTGGTGCCGCCGGTGTATTGCAGCACGGCGATGTCGTCCAGCGTGACCGGATGCCGGGTCAACCCCTGCCCCGCGCCCATGCGCAATGCGCGTTTGAACGACACCGCCCGTGGCAGGTGGTAGGCCGGGACCATTTTCTTGACTTTGTCGACCACGGTATTGATCAACCAGCCCTTGGCGGCGGGCATGAAGTCGCCCATTTTGGCTTCGATCAGGTAGTCGATCTCGGTGTCGGCGCACACCTCCTGCACCCTCGCACCGAACAGGTTTAGGTACACCAGCGCACGCACGCCGGCATCCTTGAACTGGTGACGCATCTCGCGCGGGGTGTACAACGGGTTGGTGTTGACCACGATCAGCCCGGCACGCAGTGCGCCGAATACGGCAATCGGGTAATGCAGCACGTTGGGCAACTGCACCGCGATACGCTCGCCCGGCTTGAGGTCGGTGTGTTGCTGCAGGTAACCGGCGAACGCAGCACTCTGGCGCTCAAGCTCGGCGTAGGTCAGGGTGATGCCCATGTTGCTGAACGCCGGACGGTCGGCAAAGGCCTTGCAGGAACGTTCGAAGACTTCGATCACCGACTTGTACGTGGTGAGGTCGATGTCATTGGGAACGCCCGCGGCGCGTTTGTCATTCCAGAAATCAGGTCGCATTATTCTTGTCCTCTTACCTGAGTGTGTCCGACCGCTGCAGCGATAAAAAACGTGCTGCTATAAAAAGCGGAGCTTTGGGGACGTTAGCAGCTATGGCCAAACAGGCAAATACAGGAAAGAGCGTCATTAATTGCGTGAATCTTCCTACAAGGGCCTGCACTGATCAGACGCAAGCCCGAGGATGAGCTATACACTGCAACGACCCTGAGCAAAGGAAGCGCCATGAACCACAGCACCTTCTGGCTGACCGCGAATGACCGCAGCCGCCTGTACGTCAATCAATGGCTGCCGGAAGGCGAGACCCGGGCAGTCGTCATGCTGTCCCACGGCATGGCCGAGCACAGTGGTCGATATGCACGCCTGGCCCAAGCCCTGTGCGGTGCCGGTTACGGTCTGTATGCGCTGGACCAGCGCGGTCATGGGCGCACCGCCGATGAAGGCACGCTGGGGTTGTACGCCGAAAAGGACGGCTGGAACAAAGTGGTGGGCGACCTGGCCAGCCTCAACCAGCACATCGGCCAGCAGCAGCCGGGGCTGCCCATTATCCTGCTGGGCCACAGCATGGGCAGCTACATCGCCCAGGCCTACCTGCTGCACCACAGCGCCAGCCTGACTGGCGCGATTCTCAGCGGGTCGAATTTCCAACCGATTGCGCTGTACCGCGCGGCGGCGGTGATTGCTCGTATCGAACGGGCACGCCAGGGCTTGCGCGGGCGCAGTGCGTTGATCGAGTTCCTGTCGTTCGGCTCGTTCAATAAAGCCTTCAAGCCCAACCGAACGGCGTTTGATTGGCTCAGTCGCGACCCGGTCGAGGTCGACCAGTACATCACCGACCCGCTGTGCGGTTTTCGCTGCACCAACCAGTTGTGGATCGACCTGCTGGGCGGCTTGCAGCAAATCAGCAAAGCGTCCAATCTCGCGCAGATCGACCCGGGCCTGCCGATCCTGGTGATGGGCGGCGAATGTGATCCGGTGAGTGAAGGCAAGCGTCTCAAAAGCCTGGCCCATGCGTTGCGTGAGGCCGGCTGCCAGCACCTGCAATTGAATATCTACCCGCAGGCGCGTCATGAAGTGTTCAATGAAACCAACCGTGATGAAGTCACAGCGGATGTACTGGCGTGGTTGCAACAGGCTCTGACCTTGCGCAGGCCGACTCGCCGCGAATAAATTTTCGTTTAAAATCAAACGCTTAAAATCATACTGTTTAATTACCGATTAGCCACAGGATGCACCCCGAGATGACTCAGGTTACCAACACCCCGTACGAAGCCCTCGAAGTCGGCCAGACCGCCAGCTACAGCAAGACTGTCGAAGAGCGCGATATCCAGTTGTTTGCCGCGATGTCCGGCGACCACAACCCGGTGCACCTGGATGCCGAGTACGCCAAGGCGACCATGTTCAAGGAGCGTATCGCCCACGGCATGTTCAGCGGCGCCCTGATCAGCGCGGCCGTTGCCTGCGAACTGCCCGGGCCGGGCACTATCTACATCGGCCAGCAGATGAGCTTCCAGAAGCCAGTGAAAATCGGCGACACCTTGACCGTGCGTCTGGAAATCCTCGAGAAGCTGCCCAAGTTTCGCGTGCGCATCGCCACTCGCGTGTTCAACCAGCGCGATGAGCTGGTAGTGGACGGTGAGGCGGAAATCCTGGCGCCCCGCAAGCAGCAGGTGGTGACGTTGACCGAACTGCCGCCGATCAGCATCGGCTGATGCCTGGGTGTAAAAATCGCCCATAAAAAAAGCCCCGCATCAGCGGGGCTTTTTCTAATCAGGAGCGACTCAAGACTGAGCGCGAGCCTGGTTACGCAGGGCTTTCACCTGGTCGTGGTTACGTTGGGCGCCATGGAACTGACGCTCAACCAGATCACGAATACCCAGCAGGTTGTGCTTGTTGATCTTCTCGATCGCTTCTTTGTAAGCCTTCAGTGCATGGTCTTCACCGCGCTCGGCTTCGTTCAACACGGCTTCTTCATCTTTGCCGGTGACCATCGATTTCACGTCGACCCAACCACGGTGCAGTGCGCCAGCAACCGAACCGGATTTTTCGGGATCGCCACCCAGGGCTTTCACTGCGGTTTGCAGCTCGGCGGCAGCGCTGGCGCAGTCGGCGGCACGCTTCTGGAAGAGCGCTTTGAGCTCTGGGTGCTTGATGTCTTCAGCACAAGTTGCGAAGCCTTTCTGGCCGTCTTTGCTGGTCTCGATCAGGTCGTTGAGTACAGAGATCGATTCTTTGTTGATGTCAGTCATTTTTCAATTCCTTGTGCGGGTTAAGAAACGTGTATTAATGATTGCAGCGCCCGTGCCAAGTTTTTAAAAACAACTTTTCCCTTATTTTTCAACGAGATAAAAATTATTGAACCATCTGTATGCGAGTTATTTGCATGATCTGTCATTTGGCCTTCATGCAGAATGCCTGTATTTTCCAAGGTCTCGACTTAAACGCCTGATGCCATGAACCCCGAAAAACTTGAATTGCTGATCACCCGCGAAATGCCCTTCGGCAAATACAAGGGGCGGATCATCGCCGACTTGCCCGGCCCCTACCTGAACTGGTTTGCCCGCGAGGGATTTCCTCACGGCGAGTTGGGCGGCTTGCTGGCATTGATGCAGGAAATTGACCACAACGGCCTGTCCGAACTATTGGAACCGCTGCGCGTAAAGCACGGCAAACCTGCCCCCCGCCACTGAGAGTCTCGCCATGCCAAGGAATGCAGATAACGAACGTCATTGGCAGGCCATCGCCCAGCGCTATGAGCTGGAACCTGGCCCGATCAATCTGGAAAACGGCTACTTCGGGCGTATGAGCCGCGCGGTACGGGCGCAGTACCTGGAGCACGTCGCGTTTATCAACCGCAGCAACTCGCTGTATGTGCGCCAGCGCTTTGAGCAGGGTGAAAACGTCGAGGTGCGCCGCCAACTGGCCGGGCTGATCGACGCCGACCCGGAGTCGATTGCCTTCACCCGCAATGCCACAGAGGCGTTGCAGTCACTGATCCGCAACTACAACAACCTGCAACCGGGCGACCAAGTGCTGATCAGCGACCTGGAGTACGACACGGTCAAAGGCGCGATGCGCTGGCTGGCGGGCTATCGCGGTGTGGAGGTGATCGAGTTATCCCACGCCCACCCGGCTAGTTTCGACAGCCTGGTACAGACTTATCGCACCGCGTTTGTGCAGCACCCGCGCCTCAAGTTGATGGCCCTGACCCATGTGACCCACCGCACCGGCCTGGTAATGCCCGTCGAGGCGATTGCCAACGCCGCACGTGAGCACGGCGTGGATGTGATCCTTGATGGCGCCCATGCCCTGGGCCAGATCGAATTCAACCTCGCCCAACTGGGCATCCAGTTTGCGGGCTTCAATCTGCACAAATGGATCGGCGCGCCGCTGACCCTGGGTTTTCTGTACATCGCCCCGGAGCGCCTGGCCGCTATCGACCCGGACATGGGCGAGTTTCATTACCCGGCCACCGATGTTCGCGCGCGTACGCCCTACAGCACACCGAATTTCCCGGCACTGATGACCTTGCCGCTGGTGCTGGAAGAGCACCGGGCATTGGGTGGCTCGGCAGCCAAGGGCGCACGGGTCAATTATCTGCGGAATCTGTGGGTGAACCAGGTGCGTCAGTTGCCGGGCATCGAGGTGCTGACGCCGGATGACCCACGGCTGTATTGCGGGATCACGGCGTTCAAGTTCACCGGGCGTGATCAGCAGGTGATGGCGGATCGGTTGCTCAAGGACTACGACCTGTTTACCACCACCCGTGTCGGCGCGGCCTTTGGCAGCTGCATTCGGGTGACGCCGGGGTTGGTGACCTCGGCGGCGGACATCGATGTCTTGGTCAAAGCAATAACCGAGCTAAGCGCGGACTGAAATGTGGGAGCGGGCTTGCGCGCGAATATGCTGTGTCAGTCGACGAATAGGCCAACTGAACCAGCGCATTCGCGCGCAAGCCCGCTCTCACATTGATCGGCGTTGAATTTGAGGTTTTCTACAGGCAAAAAAAAGCGGCACACCGACCAAGTGCGCCGCAAAAATGCCGTTAAGCACAGCAACAACGATTCGGTAAATCAGCTCAATCCAGCAGCGCCAGCGCCTGTGCGGTGACTTCCTGGATGCGGGCCCAGTCGCCGTTCTTGATCCATTCCGGATCAAGCATCCAGCTACCGCCCACGCACATCACGTTTTTCAACGCCATGTAGTTTTTGATGTTGGCCGGGCCAACGCCGCCGGTAGGGCAGAACTTCACTTCGCCGAACGGCCCACCCAGCGCCTTGATCGCAGCAACGCCGCCGCTCACTTCAGCCGGGAACAGTTTGAAGCGACGGTAACCCAGGCCATAGCCTTCCATGATGCCGGAGGCGTTGCTGATGCCTGGCAGCAACGGGATCGGGCTGTGCACCGAGGCTTCCAGCAGGTCACGGGTAATGCCTGGCGTGACGATAAACTGCGAGCCCGCCACTTCGGCGGCTTCAAGCATGTGGCGGTCGAGCACGGTGCCGGCACCGGTGCACAATTCAGGGCGTTGCTCGCGCAGCACTTGAATTGCCTTGAGGCCGAACTCGGAACGCAAGGTCACTTCCAGTGCGGTCAAACCGCCGGCTGCCAGGGCATCGGCCAGCGGCAGGATGTCCTGTTCGCGGGCGATGGTGATCACCGGCAGGATCCGCGCCTTGGCGCAGAGGCTGTCGATCAAGGCAACTTTATCCGCCATGGACACGGTCGGTTGAGGGCTTTTCATAGCGGCTGATCCTTGGCTCATGGGCACCAGTAAATCTCTAAAGTAGGTTGCAAAAACGCGCGAATCGGCATGGCAGCAACGTCGTCACTGGCCAGCGCGGCGCTCAAGGTGGTCAATTTCGCGCTGCCGGAAATCGACAGCACGGTGTAGTGGGCCGTGGCCAGCAACGCGCGACTCATGGTCAGGCGCTGGTGCGGCACGGTCGGCGCGAGCATCGGCCAGCAACGGCGGGTACCGTCGGGCTTCAGTGCTTCAGCCAGGTTCGGGCTGTTGGGGAACAGCGACGCGGTGTGGCCGTCGTCGCCCATGCCGAGTACCAGCACATCGATGGCGGGCAACTCTGCCAACTGGCGATCGGCCAGTTCGGCGGCGTCTTCAAGCGTGGCCGCAACGTGATACAGGCTGAGGAACTTGGCCTTGGCCGCCGGACCTTGCAGCAAGTATTTCTTCAGCAGGCCGGCGTTGCTGTCGGCGTGTTCCACCGGCACCCAACGTTCGTCGGCCAACGTGATGGTGACCTTGGACCAGTCCAGGCCCTGTTTGGCCAGGTTCTGGAAAAACGCCACGGGACTGCGGCCGCCGGACACCACCAGGGTCGCCTCGCCACGGGCACTGATGGCCGCGCGCAGTTGCTCGGCCACGTCATTGGCCAGTCCATCGGCCAGCAATACGGGCGTGCGGTACTCATGAGCAGTTACGCCCTGAGGCAGTTTCAATTCAGATATCGCCATACCATGACCTCCCATCCCGCGTGATCAGTGCAATTGAGCTCATCGGCCCCCAGGAACCCGCCGCGTACGGCTTGGGCGCATCACCGGATTTTTTCCACCCGGCGATCAACTGGTCACACCACTTCCACGCGGCTTCGATTTCATCTTTGCGAACAAACAGGTTCTGATTGCCGCGCATCACTTCCAGCAACAACCGCTCGTAGGCATCCGGAATACGGGTGCTGCGATAGGTGTCGGAAAAATTCAGTTGCAGCGGGCCACTGCGCAGTTGCATGCCCTTGTCCAGGCCTTGCTCCTTGGTCATCACACGCAAGGAAATACCTTCGTCCGGCTGCAGGCGGATGATCAGTTTGTTGCTGATCTGCAGGCGCTGCTCGGGGGCGAAGATGTAGTGGGACGGTTCCTTGAAGTGGATGACGATCTGCGACAGCTTTTGCGGCATGCGCTTGCCGGTACGCAGGTAGAACGGCACCCCGGCCCAGCGCCAGTTACGGATATCGGCACGCAGGGCGACAAAGGTTTCGGTGTCGCTCTGGGTGTTGGAATTCTCTTCTTCCAGATAACCCGGCACTGGCTTGCCGGCACTGTAGCCGGCGATGTACTGGCCGCGCACCACTTGGGTGGTCAGGCCTTCCGGGCTGATCGGCGCCAGCGCCTTGAGCACCTTGACCTTCTCGTCACGGATGCTGTCGGCGGACAGGTCGGCCGGCGGGTCCATGGCGATCAGGCAAAGCAGTTGCAGCAGGTGGTTCTGGATCATGTCGCGCAGCTGGCCGGCCTTGTCGAAGTAACCCCAGCGGCCTTCGATACCGACCTGCTCGGCCACGGTGATTTCCACGTGGGAAATGTAGTGCTGGTTCCACTGGGTTTCGAACAGGCTGTTGGCAAAACGCAACGCGATCAGGTTTTGGACCGTCTCTTTGCCCAAGTAGTGGTCGATACGGTAGGTGCGGTTTTCCGGGAAAAACTGCGCCACGGCGTCGTTGACCTTGCGCGAGGACTCCAGGTCCGAACCGATGGGTTTTTCCAGCACGACGCGGGTGTTTTCCGCCAGGCCGACCTTGGCCAGGTTCTCGCAGATCGCCCCGTAAACAGCCGCCGGAGTAGCGAAATAGGCGATCAGGCGTTGGTCACTGCCGACCTTCTCGGCCAGGCCGACGTAATCGTCGGCTTTCATGAAATCGACATGCACATAGGCCAGGCGCGCGAGGAAGCGTGTGGCCACGGCTTCATCGAGTTCCTTGCCGACGTACTTACGCAGTTCTTTCTCGATGTGGGCCATGTGCTGCTGTTCGGAGCCGGCCTCACGGGCCAGGGCCAGAATGCGCGTGTCGTCGTGCAGGAGGCCTGCGCCATCGAGTTGATAGAGAGCAGGAAATAACTTGCGCAGCGCCAGATCACCCAACGCGCCAAACAGGGCAAAGGTGCAGGGTTCTACGGTTATCGAAGGCATGATGTTTGTTCTTTTATCAAGTTAAGCTACAAATACCTTT
>Ga0105854_1000953_pt1 | contig 12228 bp, 10 predicted proteins | sample OrgsoiDNA_201058_FD_89679 | JGI IMG/M metagenome (GOLD analysis project Ga0105854, IMG submission 89679) | Permafrost soil microbial communities from the Arctic, to analyse light accelerated degradation of dissolved organic matter (DOM) -... | ecosystem: Environmental > Terrestrial > Soil >... | reverse complement strand
TGACGCATAGAATTGCTCCTTACGGATTATTCAGCCTCCTGTCAGGGTCAACCGCGGCCCATGGAAGCAAGGAACGTGTTATGTGTGCGGTCGAAAAAATGACGCGCAATTATATGTACAGCCTGTGGGGAATTCAAGGAATAAGATTGATTAATTATCTCGAGGCCAGCCGACCCGTTTTCACAGGTGACGACGGAAGAAAGCCGTGGCTTCGGTCAACGCATGAACACTCACTTTGTGTTTCATGCCCGGCTCAGCAATAAACGTCAGATTAGCGTCATGCCCGCTGGCGACCATCTCTTCACGCAGTCGCTGACTTTCGCCAAAGGGCACAACGTCATCGGCTTCTCCGTGCCAGACAAACAGCGGACGTTTGGCTAACTGCACAGTTTTGCCGCTGATATCCCAGCTCAACAGCGGCGCATGGGCAAGTTCGAAAGCGTCACGCTGCGCAACATCTTCAACGTCATAAGCCGGGAAAAGGTGTTCCGATAATGCAGTAAAGTAACCCGACCCCATAAGACAGGCGGCAACTTTTATCCACGGAAAACGCACCAGAGAGGCCATGGTGGTCATGCCCCCCATTGATACGCCCCCTACCCCCAAACGATGAACGTCGGCCAAACCACGACTAACAAAAGTCTGTTGGAGTATCGCCAGTTCATCGACATTGCTTTGCAAGATATCCCAAAAAGTGGCCATAAGCCGCGCTGCATCGCCGTCGGCTCTGGCGCCATGCAGCGGTGCATCCGGCAAAATCACCCGAAACCCCGCCTGCGCCAACATATAGCCAAAATAAGAGTAGATTTCTTTCGACGAGGTAAACCCATGGTAGAAGAAAATGGTCGGTAGCGAATGATGATACTGCCCCGCAGGAACCGCGTGGATCACCTGTATTCCCTCCACTTCTTCCTGATACATCTCAATCATCAGACCCACTCCCGTTTCAATCAATGGGGATAAAAACCCGGCAAGAGCGCTATTTTATCCTCATTGGCAAAAGCTACCACTCCCATTTTGGCATGATTTATAACCCATTATTCAAAATCGACGCTTTTACGTCTTGCCGATTTTAAATCGAATTCACATATTTATTTTTATCACTTTGACTGAAATCAATTTTTGAAGAAATAAGCGGTTACATTTGATCGTTAATCCTTTCCCGTTTTCCGCCGTTATTGCGCTATCAGAAGTTAACGGAAAAAACATGAATATGGCATCAATACGTTCATTTCGTCGCTGGAGCATAGGCGCAAAACTGGCCAGCATTGCTTCCCTGCTGGTAGGAACCTTATTTATTATTTTCACTTTGTCACTGACCCACTCCGCCGGGAAGCAGGTCAATGCGCTGGCGGTGAACGCGATTTCTGAACAGGTCACTGGCGTGGTAGACATGATCGAAATGGTTAATGCCAGCCTGAATGCCGAAGTTGACAACTACACGCGTTTATTCAGCCATTTCCTGCCGGAAAATTTCGAACTGGATACGCGTAATCCCGCCATGGTAGGCGATCAGTCTTCGCCGGTGATCAAAGCAGGCGGTAATACGCTGAATTTGGACAGTAAAATCCCGGATGATTTTCTGGCACGTACGGGGGCGATTTCAACAGTGTTCGCCCGGCGTGGCGATGATTTCATTCGCGTGACGACCTCGCTCAAGAAACAAGATGGCACCCGCGCCCTCGGCACGCTGCTCGACAACACCAGCCCGGCATACGTGAAGATAATGTCAGGACAATCCTTTAGCGGGCTGGCCACGCTGTTCGGCAAAAAATACATCACCAAATATCAGCCGGTGCGCGACGCCCAGGGCAGCGTGATCGGTATTCTGTTCGTTGGTGTCGATATCACCCAGGAATACGCCAACCTGCGGGTCAAGATCCTGTCGAAGCGCATCGGTGGCCAGGGCTATTTCTTCGTGCTCAACAGCGCGCCGGGCAATGATCTCGGCAAGTATTTGGTACATGCTACCGACGAAGGTAAAGCACCATCGTGGCCTGAAGGCGTGTTGCCAGAGGTGATGTCACAACCGCGCGGCGAACGTGAATACACCGATGCATCCAGCCAGCACCAACAATTTATTGTTTATGCCAATGTGCCCGCCTGGCACTGGGTCGTCGTCGGCAGCACCGATAAAGACAGCCTGATAGAGCAGGTCAACAACTCGCGAAATCATTTCCTCATGATAAGTCTGTTGGCGCTGGCCTGTTTCGCAGCGCTATTTATCTGGCTGACCCGCAAACTGGTCAGCCGACCGCTCAGCGACGTGGTACACATCGCCCAGCAATATGCCAGCGGTGACCTCCGCGCGCGGGCACAAACCCAGCGTATCGATGAGATTGGCGCACTCATGCATGCCATCGACGGCATCGGGCACGGATTGGAGAAGATTGTCGGCGAGGTGCGGCTAGTGTCGTCTGAAATCATGCACAACACGCAAGGGCTGGCGTCTGACAGCGATCAGATCAATCAGCAGATCGGCACACAGGCCAGCAGTTTGGAAGAAACATCAGCCAGCATGGAACAGATCACCGCCACGGTTCAGAACACGGCAGACAACGCCACACAGGCCACGCAGTGGGTGCAGCAGACCGACACTGCGGCAACGATCGGCGCCGACGCGGTGAATCAGTCTGTCGAAAGTATGGAGGCCATCAGACACGCCTCAACGCGTATTGCGGACATCACGACGGTCATTGAAGGCATTGCCTTCCAAACCAACATCCTGGCGCTTAATGCCGCCGTAGAGGCTGCCAGAGCCGGTGAGCATGGGCGTGGTTTCGCCGTCGTGGCCGCAGAGGTCCGTGCGCTGGCGCAACGCAGCTCAAACGCGGTGAAAGAGATCGAAAATCTGGTCGCCGATTCTCTGAGCAAAGTGGAAGACGGCCATCAGAGCGCGGCCAAAACCAAGGAAAATATGAGCAATATCCTGCAAGGGATCCGTCAGGTGAAAGTACTGATGAGCGATATTGATGTGGCATCCCACGAGCAGTCATCGGGGATTTCACAGGTGAACATTGCCATCATGCAGATCGGCAAAGCGACGCAGGAGAATGCCACGCTGGTAGAAAACTCACAGCAAACGGCGGCGGCGCTCAGTGAGCAGGGTCGCCACCTTGCACAACTGGTCAGCGTATTTAAAATTTCCGATCGATAACAGAGTGAGTCGCGCGGCAATAACCGCCGCGCAGACTCGCCAGCCGGCCAGTGAAAGAGCTACACTCTGATTATTGCCCTTTTACCGGATCTCACGATGAAACCACTCAGAATTCCTGCCCTGGTGTTGTTACTGGCTGCACTCAGCGGATGCAGTAATATGATGCAAACCACCCCCGTCCCACCTCCGGCACCCACGGCAAAAGCGCAGGAGATCACCCGGGCGCAGACGTCGACGTTAACCAAAATAGGCAACATTACCGCTGAGGCTATCGGTAGTCCGATGGACGTCGAAGCCGAGATCCAGCGTAAGGCCGACGCCGCAGGTGCGCGTTATTACGTGATCATGTTTAACAGTGAAACCATTGTTCCGGGCCGCTGGTATTCCCAGGCCACGCTGTACCGTTAATCCTTATTCAGCCCCGATCGCCCTGTTTAACAATTGCTGACATAGCCTTTCTGGCAGCAGAGTTTCTCCGCGCTCATCCAGCACCATCCTGCACCACGCGTCCGCCATCGGCGGCGGGGAAAACTCCAGCATCTGTGCAGCAGTGCATAAGTTGAAAATTTGTGACGTCAACCAGCGCGCCTGTGCTTCTTCCGGCGCACGTAAACGCTGTAGCAGCTGACGCGACGCGCGATCGAATAAGCGGTTTTGACCACGTGTCTGATGCACTATCTGCTGTAACATTTCAGCGGCAGCGGGCAGTTTTTTCAGCGTGCGCAGCACATCGAGACACATGATATTGCCTGAACCTTCCCAGATACTGTTCACCGGCATCTCGCGGTACAGGCGCGGCAGTTCATTTTCTTCGCAATAGCCAATGCCCCCCAGCGCTTCCATGGCCTCAGCGACAAATGGCATCCCCTGGCGGCAAACTTCGAATTTAGCCGCCGGGGTCAGTAAACGGCTCAGTACCTGCTCGCCGGGGTTGTGAGGCGCACCGGTCGCGGCTGCCAGCCGCATCAATATTTGTGTCTGACCTTCGAGACGCAGCGCCATTTTGCTCATGACCTGGCGCATTATCGGCTGTTCCACCAGCGCCTTACCAAAAGCCTGACGCTGGAAGACGTGATAGAGCGCCACCGACAGCGCTCGGCGCATCATGGCATGGCTGCCCAGCGCGCAGTCAAACCGCGTATGAGCGCCCATCTGCAGAATGTGACGTATGCCCTCACCTTCCTCGCCCAACAGCCAGGCGGTAGCATTGCGGAACTCCACTTCGCTGCTGGCATTGGACCGGTTCCCCAGTTTGTCCTTCAGCCGTTCGATATGAATGGCATTGCGTTCGCCATCCGGTAAAACGCGCGGCAGGAAAAAGCACGACAACCCGCCGTCTGCCTGCGCCAGAACCAAATGAGAATCGCTTTGCGGAACGGAGAAAAACCACTTATGACCGATCAGCCGGTAGGCTTTACCGGGGCCGCGCCCTTCCAGCGCAGTGGCCCGCGTGGTGTTACTCAGCACGTCTGATCCGCCCTGTTTTTCCGTCATCCCCATACCAATCAGCACCCCTTTTTTCTGCGCGCCGGCGTGTAAATGCGGATCATAGCGGTCAGAGAGCAACGGCGTCAGCCAATGACTGAATTCAGCCGGAAGAGTTTTCTGGAGTAACGGAATCGCGCCGAAGGTCATGGTTATCGGGCATAAAGTGCCCGCCTCAACCTGCGCGTGCAGAATAAAACGGGCGGCGCGGGCAACGGAAGACCCTATTCTGGCCTCCTCTTCCCACGGCAGATTATGCACCCGGTTGGCAATCAGCCCCTGCATCAGCAAATGCCAGGCCGGATGAAAACGCACCTCATCAAGACGCTCACCGGTGGCGTCAAAACGCAGCAGTTCAGGCGGGTTAACGTTGGCCAGTCGCCCGAGTTCCAGAGACTCAGCCGAACCAAGCTGCTGGCCAAGTGAAGCCAGGACATCAGTATCCCATCCGGCCTGCTGGCGGTTCACGGCTTCGCGCAGCGGCGAGTCGGAGAGAAATAAATTGCTGTTACTTAGCGGTTTAGGCTGATTAAAAACCCGATGTGTTTCCCATTCCATAATGTTCTCCCTGCCGGGTTGTTAAGGGCAAAATCACGATGGGATCAAGTATGGTAAAAATTGAGGGATTAACAGGCGGATGGATCACAAAGGCGGGAATGTAAAACGGGAACCCTGAGGCTCCCGTTTTGGTATCAGACAGAGTGTGCCTGAAATCAGGCTTTCAGTGCCCGCTGACGCACGGCTTCAAACAGACAGACGCCGGTCGCCACAGAGACGTTCAGGGAAGAGACAGAACCGGACATCGGGATGCTGATCAACTCGTCGCAATGTTCACGGGTCAGACGGCGCATACCTTCGCCTTCTGCGCCCATCACCAGCGCCATCGGGCCGGTCATTTTGCTCTGAAACAGAGTGTGGTCCGCTTCACCGGCCGTGCCGACGATCCAGACATTGTGCTCCTGCAACACGCGCAGAGTACGGGCCAGATTGGTCACGTTGATCACCGGCACGTTTTCCGCAGCACCGCTGGCGACTTTTTTGGCGGTCGCATTGAGCTTGGCAGAACGGTCGCGCGGCACAATCACCGCATGCACACCGGCCGCATCGGCAGTACGCAAGCAAGCCCCGAGGTTATGTGGATCCGTCACGCCATCCAGCACCAGCAGGAACGGGCTGTCTAAGCTTTCCAGCAGCGCAGGCAGGTCATTTTCCTGATACTGACGCCCTTCGCGCACGCGGGCAATAATCCCCTGATGCACAGCGCCTTCGGACTTCTCGTCCAGCCACTGGCGGTTCGCGACCTGAATCACAATACCGCCGGCTTCCAGCTCATCGATCAGCAGCTTCAGACGTTTGTCATCACGGCCTTTCAGAATGAACACTTCCAGAAAGCGCTGCGGATCGGTGTCGAGTAAGGCTTTAACGGAATGAATACCGTAAATAATTTCGCTCATGATGCTCTTTAAAATAGACTTGCGGACAGCATGCTGTCCGCAATTTAACTAAGGTTGCGGGCGATTCTATCATCGACTGAAAAAAGCATCAGTGAATAAATCATCGCCCGGAGCCGTGAGGCAAAGGCCGTTAACTCTGTTCCGGCTTTTTCTTTGCACGTTTGGCTTTGGTGGCTGACGCGATTTTTTGCGTCTGGTCAGAAGGCTTTTTGACTTTCTTCGGTTTGCCATCTTTGCCGACTGCACTCACCGCTTTCTCTTTCTTCGGCTTGGCGGTCTTGGCGGGTTTTGCCGCTTTCACATCGTCTTTACGGAATGCGCTGTCTGGCTCGAAATTCGCACTTTTCTTACCAGTACGACGACGCCCAGCGTTGGCAGGGCCGTTCGGACGCATAGTACGCTCACCCGGATTCTTAGCACGATCGCGGGCCGTTTTGCCTTCACCGCGTGGCTTGCGGCTGCTTGAAACCAGCGCGAAGTCGATTTTACGCTCGTCCATGTGCACAGCTTCAACGCGGATCTCAACAGTATCCCCGAGTCGATAAACCATCCCGGAAGACTCGCCGACCAAACGCTGGCCGATGTTGTCATAACGGTAGTAGTCGTTATCCAACGTAGAGACGTGAACCAGACCGTCGATAAACAGATCATTGAGCCGCACAAAGAAACCGAAGCCGGTAACGCTGGCGATGATGCCGTTGAAAACTTCGCCGACGTGATCCTGCATGAAGTCACACTTCAGCCAGTCAGCCACGTTACGGGTCGCTTCGTCCGCACGGCGTTCTGCCATCGAACAATGCTCGCCCAATTGCAGCATGTCATTATATTCGCTATGCCAGCCGCCAGTTGGCGTCCAGCGATCTTTCAACGTGCCGTGCTCTTTCGCCAACAAATACTTGATGGCGCGGTGCAGCGCGAGGTCAGGATAACGACGGATTGGTGACGTAAAGTGACCGTATGACTGGAGGGCCAGACCGAAGTGACCGCGGTTTTCCGGGTCATAAATCGCCTGTTTCATCGAACGCAGCAGCATGGTTTGCAGCATTTCACGATCCGGGCGATCTGCCAGTTCATCCATAATTTTGGCGTAATCTTTTGGCTCAGGCTTCAAACCGCCGCCCATCACCAGACCCAATTCCCCCAACACGCTTTTCAGCGCCGAGATGTGATCATCGCTTGGACGGTCATGAACACGGAACAGCGCAGGCTCGTTGTGTTTTTCAACAAAGCGTGCCGCCGCGATGTTCGCGAGGATCATGCACTCTTCAATCAGTTTGTGAGCGTCGTTACGCACGGTCGGTTCGACACGTTCGATACGGCGTTCAGCGTTGAAGATAAATTTGGCTTCTTCGGTTTCGAAAGCAATACCGCCACGCTCTGCACGCGCCTGATCCAGTGCTTTGTACAGAGTGTGAAGCTCCAGCAGGTGCGGCACCAGCGGGTTGTAATGCTCACGCAGCTCTTCGTCGCCTTCGATAATGCGCCAGACTTTGTTGTATGTCAGGCGGGCGTGAGAACTCATCACCGCTTCATAGAATTTCGAACCGGTCAGTTTGCCCTGCGCAGAAATGGTCATTTCGCAGACCATACAGAGGCGGTCAACCTGCGGGTTGAGCGAGCAAAGGCCGTTGGACAGCACTTCCGGCAGCATCGGCACAACCTGCGACGGGAAATAGACGGACGTCGCGCGGCTGCGGGCTTGGTCATCAAGTGCAGTGCCAGGGCGGACATAGTAGCTCACGTCAGCAATGGCAACCCATAAGCGCCAGCCTCCGCCGCGTTTTTTCTCACAGAATACGGCGTCATCAAAGTCGCGGGCATCTTCACCATCAATGGTGACCAGCGGCAAGTTGCGCAAATCAACGCGGCCTTTTTTGGCCTCTTCCGGTACCTGCTCGCTCAGGCCTTCAACCTGTTTAAGCACCTGCGGTGGCCAGACGTGCGGGATTTCATGGGTGCGCAGTGCGATATCGACCGCCATGCTGGTGCCCATTTTGTCGCCGAGTACTTCGACGATTTTACCGACCGCTTTAGTACGGCGCGTTGGCCGTTGAGTCAGCTCAACCACGACCATATAGCCCATGCGCGCGCCGTTAATGGCCTCGGCCGGGATCAGGATATCAAAGCTCAGACGGCTGTCGTCCGGTACCACAAAACCGGCACCGGCATCCGTAAAGTAACGGCCAACGATCTGGCTGACTTTAGGCACCACGACGCGAACGATACGGGCTTCGCGGCGGCCTTTGCGGTCAGTACCAATAGGCTGCGCGAGTACCACGTCACCGTGGATACACATTTTCATCTGTTCAGCAGACAGATAAACATCGTCTTTTTTCACGCCTTCAAGACGCAGGAATCCGTAACCGTCACGGTGACCGATTACGGTGCCTTTCAGCAGGTCAAGACGTTCTGGCAGCGCATAGCACTGGCGACGGGTGAAGACTAACTGGCCATCACGCTCCATGGCACGCAAGCGGCGGCGCAAGGCTTCCAGCGCTTCTTCTCCCGATAAATTCAGTTCATTACCCAACTCTTCACGGCTGGCTGGGGTTTCACGTTTGGCGAGATGCTCAAGAATAAATTCACGACTCGGAATGGGTGATTCGTATTTTTCTGCTTCTCGTTCCAGGAATGGATCTTGTGACATAGCGGTTCCTCCGTTGTCATCAGCAGTTTGTTGAAACTCTTTCATTCAACAAGCAATAATTTGTAGAGCGGTGAATTGTCCCTGACCATGTCAGCCAGAGTGTATTCATTCAGCTCATCAAGAAAATGTTCAACAGCAGTATGTAATACCTGCTTAAGTCGGCAAGCGGGCGTGATATGGCAGAAATCCCCTGCGCAATTCACCAGCGTCAAAGGTTCAAGTTCACGCACCACATCACCAATACGGATGGTTTCAGCGGGTTTACCCAGCTTAATACCCCCGTTCTTACCCCGTACCGCAGTGACCAACCCGGCCCGGCTTAACTGATTGATGATTTTCACCATATGATTTCGCGATACACCATAGACCTCGGTGACCTGCGAAATGTTGGTCATCTGATTATTTGGCAACGACGCCATATAAATCAGTGCCCTCAAACCATAATCAGTAAAACTCGTTAACTGCACACATACCTCTGGGTGGTAGTTTACCCGGTCTTTCTACGTCAACTATGACAACAGGGTGAAGAAGATTGTTTAAATTTGCTATTAGATGATAAACCAGCCACGAAGTTTGCGGCTAATCATTTAGATAGTGGATGCTTTATGGAAAGTAAACAAGCGCAGGCGGGTAGAAAAAAACAAACCGGGCATGAGGCCCGGTTTGGATTCTATTGCGGCATTTGCAGCCAACAGACGAGTCTGTTATGCGTCAAACGGGTCGCGCAGGATCATGGTTTCGCTACGATCCGGGCCGGTAGAAATGATATCAATCGGCACTTCAGTCAGCGTTTCGATACGCTTGATGTAGTCACGTGCTGCTTGTGGCAACTTATCGACTTCTTTCACGCCAAAGGTGGTTTCGGTCCAGCCCGGCATGGTTTCGTAGATTGGCTCGATACCTTCCCAGCCTTCTGCTGCCAGCGGTGTCGTCGTCATTTCGCGGCCATCAGGCATGCGGTAACCGATACACAGCTTCACTTCTTTCAGGCCGTCCAATACGTCCAGTTTGGTCAGACAGAAACCAGACAGGGAGTTGATCTGCACGGAGCGACGTACTGCTACGATATCCAGCCAGCCACAGCGACGGCTACGACCGGTGGTCGCACCAAACTCGTTACCTTGCTTACGCAGGAACTCGCCGGTTTCATCGAACAGTTCAGTGGGGAACGGACCTGCACCCACGCGGGTGGAGTAGGCTTTCACGATGCCCAGCACATAGTCGACGTAACGTGGACCAATACCAGAACCGGTAGCGACACCGCCTGCGGTGGTATTGGAAGATGTTACGTACGGATAGGTACCGTGGTCGATGTCCAGCAGAGTGCCTTGTGCGCCTTCGAACATGATCAGATCGCCACGCTTACGCGCGCCGTCCAGCAGTTCGGACACGTCAACCACCATCGCAGTCAGGATGTCGGCAATAGCCATCACATCATCAAGCGTTTTCTGGTAATCAACCGCTTCCACTTTGTAGTAGTTCACTAACTGGAAGTTATGGTAATCAACGATTTCTTTCAGCTTGATAGCGAAAGTTTCTTTGTTGAAGAGGTCACCAACGCGCAGACCGCGACGGGCAACTTTATCTTCATAAGCCGGGCCGATGCCACGACCGGTAGTGCCGATAGCTTTATCGCCACGCGCTTTTTCGCGCGCCATGTCCAATGCGACATGGTAAGGCAGGATAAGCGGGCAAGCTTCAGAGAGTAACAGACGTTCGCGTACAGGGATGCCACGAGCTTCAAGTTCGCCCATTTCTTTCATTAAAGCGTCAGGCGCCAGCACAACACCGTTGCCGATGATGCTAATGACGTTTTCACGCAGAATGCCAGAAGGAATTAAATGAAGAACGGTTTTCTCACCGTTAATAACCAGAGTGTGACCGGCGTTGTGACCGCCCTGATAGCGCACAACATAATTAGCCCGTTCAGTCAGCAGGTCGACGACCTTGCCTTTCCCTTCATCACCCCATTGAGTGCCGAGTACGACGACGTTCTTACCCATCTCAAGAATCACCAGGTTGCTTAAAAAAGGATTCTAACATCTCAATCCTGTGTTTCCAGTACTTTTAGCATACGGTTGCGTGAAAAATTTGGAATACGTGCTACGCATCAAAGCAAGAAGTGACAGCGATTAAGTAACAAACCCTCAACCGCCGACCTGATTACGCAACATGTAGTAAATTACGAAGCCGGCGACCACAAGTGCCCCTCCAAAGCGACGTAAAACAGTGTCGGGCAACTGAGTCATAGATTGGATCATTTTTCTCCATCCTTTCGGATAAAGCATCGGCCCCAAACCTTCCAGAACCAAAACCAACCCCAAGGCTAACCAAATACTCGAGTTCATTTTGCGGTTTCTCAGTGTGCTTATTGGGTCCACATAAAACAAAAGGCCCGGTTAAGGGCCTTTTGGCTAACGACAAACCATTACGGTTTGGTTTTATCCGGCGACTTCATAAAGCGGAAGAAGTCGTTGTCCGGGCTCATCACCATCACGTCGTTACCGCTGCTGAAGCTCTCTTCATAAGCACGCAGGCTACGGATGAAGGCATAGAAGTCTGGATCCTGGCTGAATGCATCAGCAAACAGTTTGGCCGCTTCTGCATCACCTTCACCGCGGGTAATACGCGCTGTACGTTCAGCTTCTGCCACAGTACGGGTTCTTTCGTAGTCAGCTGTTGCACGCAATTTCTCAGCTTCTTCCAGACCCTGAGAGATGTGGCGCAAAGCAACCGCATTACGTTCAGCACGCATACGATCGTAGATTGCGCTGGACACTTCCTGCGGCAGGTTGATTTGCTTGAGACGAACATCGATGACCTGAATACCCAGAGCCGCCATGCTGTTCGGGTTCACCGCAGGCTGTTTGCCGTTGGTTTCCTGCTCAACACGTTTGGCCACGGAGGCAATCGCGTCATCAGCTTCTGTCGTGGCTTCCACTTCTTCAGCCGAGCCGTTGTTCAGCGCGTCACGAACATCCAGCGTCAGACGACCACGGGAGTCGGTCACGATATCTTTCACGTCCAAACGGCCGATCTCAGAACGCAGACGGTCACTCAGTTTACGTTTCAACAGCACTTCGGCCTGAGAGACGTCACCGCCGCCCGTTGCCAGATAGTAACGGCTGAAATCGCTAATACGCCATTTCAGATAGGAGTCAACGATCAGGTCTTTCTTCTCGCTGGTCACGAAGCGGTCAGCCTGGTTGTCCATGGTCTGAATACGCGCATCCAGAGTTTTTACTGATTCAACAAAAGGCACCTTGAAGTGTAAACCTGGCGCATAAACCAGCGGTTTGTTTTCGCCGTCACGAAGGACTTTGCCGAAACGCAGAACGATGCCACGCTCGCCTTCCTGAACGACAAACAGTGAAGCATAAAGCGCCACCAGCACCACAACGACGATAAGTAAAAATGACTTACGCATTGTTATTCTCTCCCTACGCGAAGTGTATCGTCACGCTGTGCATCAGCACGGCGTTGGT
>Ga0105854_1000952_pt1 | contig 12246 bp, 10 predicted proteins | sample OrgsoiDNA_201058_FD_89679 | JGI IMG/M metagenome (GOLD analysis project Ga0105854, IMG submission 89679) | Permafrost soil microbial communities from the Arctic, to analyse light accelerated degradation of dissolved organic matter (DOM) -... | ecosystem: Environmental > Terrestrial > Soil >... | reverse complement strand
CGTAACGCTGCTCTGCGCATTTGCGGCGGTCGCAAAAGAAGCGGCAACGGCCGCGACGATCAGAGTCTTTTTCATGTGTGATCCCTTTAATGAGTCTGACGACTCGACTGGTTGCATAACGCGGCGCCTTCCTGCGTAACACCAAGGCGACTCGTTTCCGGTCTTAACCGGACACCGTGATTCGGCTGAAACAAAGTTTAGGGCGCAGGCTTTTAACCGAACCATCAAGACGCACACAAAAGGCTTTTTGAATAAATCGAAAAATAGGGTTTCATTTCGCTCAAACGCTTGTTCCATCAGGCATTGGCGTTATCTCGAATTAACTTCCGGATACCTAATTAGTTGCACCCGTTGCAGAGTTGCGACAGTAGCAACCGCACGACACAAGCGCGCTTTCGTCGGCTTTCGTCTTATTCCTATTTCACCGACAACCTCACCGCGTTAGCATCGCGCACGCGAGTGGGAGGCTTGAGAAAGACCGCCCTCACTCGTGTCTTTTCGGTCCCGGGGCGTCGCATACGCGGGGCGACTATTTGTTCATCGGTTGGTCATGAATCATCTTCAAGCCATGCGCGTATTCGTGAAGGTCGCTGAAACCGGGTCGTTCGGCCGGGCGGCGGCTGCGCTCGATTTATCGAACGCTGTCATCACGCGTTACGTCGCGTTGCTCGAGGTGCACCTCAATACGCGACTACTCAACCGAACAACGCGAAGCGTGTCGCTCACCGAAGCCGGCGCGTCGTACGCCGACGGTTGCCGGGCGGTTATAGAACAGGTCGAGGCGATTGAATCGATGGTGTCGCAAACATCATTCGATCCCTCCGGTACGCTGAAGCTCGTGGCATCGGCTTCGTTCTCATTGTTCGGACTCACGCCGCTGCTGTGTGAGTATCGCGAGGCGTTTCCCAATGTGAAGTTGCGTCTCACGCTGCTGCATCGGCCAGTGGATCTGGTGGACGAGGGTTTCGATGTCGGTATTGTCGTGCCGCGCATGGTGAACAGCGGCACGTTGATTAATCGGCCCTTGTTCAAGGTGACGCCGGTTATTGTGGGCGCACCGGATTACCTGTCGAAACACGGCGTACCGCTGCGGCCCGCTGATCTTGCCGCTCACTCGTTCCTGTCACCGTCAGCCGACATACACGGGTCCACGTGGTCGTTCACGGGCCCGACCGGCGAGGACGAAGATATCGTCATCGATCCGGATTACACGGTCAACAATTCGCAAATGCTTCGACAAGCCGCACGATCCGGAATGGGTATCACAGCATTGCCGGAGAGCCATGTCGCGGACGATCTTGAACAGGGTGCGCTCGTGCGTTTGCTCACTGACTACGCGGTAAGTAACGCGGACAAGGAAGTGTCGCTGGTGTATCCGGGACGCCGTCATGTGTCCGCAAAAACACGCTCGTTTGTTGATTTCGCTCTCGCGCATTTCAGGAAGGAGTCGGCGATGAACGCATTGTTTTAACAGATTTGAAAGCGCACGCATGACGAACAAACGGGCCGATTCCAACATGTGTTGGAATCGGCCCGTCTTGTTTGCGGCGCCTGGTTGAAACTTCAGTGTTGGATAGTCATGCGTTTATCCGACCGGCAAGAGGAATGGCATTGCATGAACAGCCCTCGCCCCGGTCCGCGAACATCACGCTATTTCCGAGCACTGCGCTTCAATGCGCTCAAGCAGAACCTCGCAGCGCGCGATCAGCACTGCGCCATCTTCGCGTCGAAGGGCCTCGGGTTTATCGACGAGATCGCGTCGAAACCGGTCGAGCGCAATCTGCAACGGCCGATACTGCAACACGCTCGCCGCTCCGATCACCCGATGATGCCACTCGCGCAACTGCGCCACGCTGCCGCCATCGAGCAGGGCTCTGAGCGTGTCGAGATCATCGCGGAACGACGACACGAATGCGTCGAGCAACGCCTTTACCGTGGTCTCACTACCCCAGAGTTGCGTCATGTAGCCCAGATCGATCTTATCGGTTTCTGCGTCGAAGGTCTCTACATCCTTTTCCTCGACAACAACCCGTTCCGGTGCCGCTGATGCGCTGTCCATTACACGCCATCGATTCAAATGGTCGCGCAAAGTAACGAGCCGCGTGGGCTTGACGAAGCAGTCATCCATGCCGGCTTCGCGGCACATGGACAACTCCTCGGGCGCGGTGCTCGCGGTAATGCCCAGGATCGGCAATCGCTTCGACAACCCCAGTTCGCTCGCCCGCACGCGCCGCGTCAGTTCATACCCGGTCATGTTCGGCATGTGGCAGTCGGTTATGAGAAAGCCGTAGTGCGTCTGCTTCAGTGCCGCGAGCGCTTCCACGCCGTCCTGGACCACGTCGCACGCAAAACCCAGCAGCGCCAGTTGATGACGAATCAGCTCCTGATTCACGGGATGATCTTCTGCGACGAGCACAAGCCGCCCCATGCGGATTGCGCGCTCACGATCGGGTGGCTCGTTGTTCGTATCAATACCGCGCGTCGCACGCGAGACAAGCTGCGGCAAGCCCGTCAACGCAGCCACGCATGCAGCGCCCAAGCCTCGCCAGGAGATTGGATTGACGCTCACGCGAATGTCGTTGTCCAGAATGCGATAACCCGTGGGTTTCGGTTTCTCCGTGACGTGAATGACGCGGGTTTTCAGCGGCAGCGCTTCCGGATGGGTGTCGCTGAGAAACACGAGGTCGATGCCATCGAAGGTCTGCGGATCACGCAGCGTGGCGTCGTCGCTGGACCGGATTACCAGCTTCAGGCCGAGCGCCTGACCATAGTCAACCAGCGCACGCGCCACACGCTGATCGTCGATAGCGATAATTCCGCTCTTGCCCCGCAAGCCATCGATCTGATAGTTCGTCGTTTCGACCGGCATGTCGAGCCGCACGATCATTCGCGTGCCGACGCCCACCTGACTTTGCAGCTCAAGTGTTCCTCCCATCAGTTCGACCAGCTTGTGACAGATCGTCAACCCGAGGCCCGTGCCGCCGAAGCGGCGCGTAGTGGACGATTCCGCCTGCACGAACGGCTCGAACAGACTCGCCTGCGCGTCCGCCGCAATCCCGATTCCTGTGTCTTGCACGCTCAGCTCGACGGTCTGCACACCGCGCGCGCTGTCGACTAAATTCACCGTGAGCGCGATCTCGCCTTTCATCGTGAACTTGATGGCATTGCTAATCAGATTGAAAAGCACTTGCCTCAGCCGAACGCTGTCGCCGCGCAAACTCGCGGCGATATCCGGCGATACGTCCACCCGCACGCGCAATCCTTTTTCGTGCGCGCGTCCCGCGAGCAAACCAATGGCGTTATCGACCAGTTCGCGCAGGTCAATCGGCATGGATTCAATGGTGAGACGCCCTGCCTCGATCTTCGAATAGTCGAGCAGATCGTCGAGAATCTGCAGCAATGTACTCGCCGAGTCCTGGATCATTCCGAGCATCTGCGATTGATCAGGATTGAGCGGCGTGTTCTCGAATACTTCCACCAGTCCGAGCACGCCGTTCATGGGCGTACGGATTTCGTGGCTCATCATCGCGAGGAAATCGTCCTTGGCGCGCGAGGCCGCTTCCGCAGCATCGCGCGCCGCGGCGAGTTCGTCGGCCCGCGCGCGCTCAACACTGGCGTCGACCCAATAGCCATTCCAGACAACCGCGCCGTCCGCCTCGCGGTGCGCCACGAGATCCGCGCGAATCCAGCGACGGCCTTCGTCGACGATCGAGCGAAACTCCGTGTGAACCGGCTCGAGCGTAAGCGCCGAACGCTCGATCGCCTCGCGCACACCGCGTTTGTCGTCGGCGTGAATCAGCGGTAGACCCGCCACCTGGTCGTTGCCGAGCGCGGCGAGTTCGGCGGGATCCGCGAGATCGGTACCGAATAAATGGCGCGTATCGCCGCCGATGTACGGGAAGCTGTACAACCCATCTTTCGCGCGCCGCAACTGAAATACAACAGCCGGCAGCGAGCGTGTGACGTCGTGCAGGCGGCGTTCGTTTTCGCGCGCGCGCATTTCAGCGTCGCGGATGTCCGTGATGTCGATCATCGTGCCGACGACACCCGCCATTGCTCCATTCGCCGCCGCGAATTCGCCGGTCCAGAAGAGCCCGTGACGGGGCACGCCGTCGCGATCGTGAAAGGCGATTTCGACCTCCTCCCGCCGCCCGCTCGCGATACTTATGCCCACGAGATCATGCAGGCGCTGGCTGTTTCCGGAGCCCCACGACTGAACCTCGAGCGTCGTGCGTCCGATAATGTCCTCGCGCTTCAGCCCGAGCGTCTTTTCGAACGCGCGGTTCACCGCTATGTAACGGTTCTCCCGATCCTTCGCGACCAGCGGATACGGCACGACTTCCATCATGGTCTGCTGGAAACTGAGTTGCGTGGCGAGACGCTGCTCCGTTTCCACGCGCCTTGCCATTTCGCGCTGGAGGACAACGAACGCGCGCAGCGTGACCGCCAGCACCACGCCAATAGCAATCAGCGCCGGCAGTAGCCGCATGGCGCTGACACTCCAGCCGCTTGACAGCGGGTCGAGCGCGGCTTGGCGGACGGCGAGGATGCGCTGTTTGTCGGCGTAGGGCATAGCGCTCAAGGCACGGTCGATCAGTGGCACGAGCCGGCTGAACTCCGGACGCAGCGCGAAGCTCATATGCTCGAAGTTGCCGGCCGGTCCGATGATCTCCAACTCGTCGTCGTCACGCGCGGCCAGCGCGATATCGATCGCAACGAGATCGCCGACGAACAGATCCGCCTCGTCCCGGGCCACTCGGTCGAGTGCGGAGCTCAGGTTGGGCGCGATGGTAAGCGCGGCGCCCGACGGCAAATTGCCAAGCCGCCCGCTAGCCGCCAGACGCGCCGTCACGACGATCCGCCGCGATGACGCGTCCTGGATACCTTTCATCACCGGTTCGTCCGACCGCCCGACTATGACGAGCGGATAGTCCGCCAGCGATTTGGTCGAGATTCCGCCGGCAAGACGCGGCGTCTCGCGCTCGGTCGTCGCGAGCATGTCGACTTGCCCGCGAGCAAAGGCATTCGACACATCGGCCCAGTCCGGATACACACGCCGCTCGAGATCGATATCTAGCGCCTTGGACAAATAGGTTGCATATGCCATGGCGATGCCTCTCGACTTGCCGCTGGAATCCACATAGGTGAACGGCGCCCAATTGGCATCGACGCCCAGCGTAAGAGGCGGCAGCGAGCGCAAATAGGCGCGTTCGTCGACGCTCAGGTTCAGCGTCAGCGACTGTTCGGTACCGGTGCTTCCGGGCATGGGTTCTGAGCGGCGAGCCTTGGATTCGTCGCGGGTCAGCGTCGAGTAGTCTTGCGTAGCTTGCTTCTCGCGTTCACCACGCAGAGGCTCGGCTGAAACGCTCGACGCTGCCCACACGAGCACAAACAGCGTCGTCATCAGGCGAACCAGACGGAGGAGGGAGGGAGAGGACATGATGTTCGCGCTCGTTACAACAAGCGCTTGTCGAGCGTGCCGTCGATACGCCCGACTCGCGTCAGTGGCTCGCTTTTACTCGTTGCGCCACGCTGGAACATGGGATGGATGAGGCCTGCCAGCACACCGCCCGCAAGGGGCGCCGCCCAAAACAGCCAAAGCTGATCCAGCGCCCAGCCGCCTACCACGAGCGCGGCGCCAGTGGAACGAGCCGGGTTCAAGGACGCGTTTGTCACCGGAATGGCGAGCAGCGAACACAAGGTCAGCGACAGCCCGATCAGCACGGCGCCGTTGAAACGCGCGTGCCTGCCGGACGCGACCGAGAGATTCACGAGTACGAACACGAAGGTCGTCAGCGCCTCGACGATCAGCGCGGCGTGCAACTGATACCGGGCGGGTGAATGCGCTCCGTAACCATTCGCGCCGAACGCGATGAGATCAGGCGAGACGTCCGGGCGTCCGCTCGCAACGATATATAAGAGCCACGCGCCGGCGATCGCTCCCGCGACCTGAGCGCTTATAGTCGGGACCAGGTCCCGCACAGCGAAACGGTTGGCAACGGCGAATCCGACGGTAATCGCGGGATTGAAATGAGCGGCGCAAACGGGACGTAGAACGTAGACAAGCGTGGTTGCGGCAAGGCCGAAGGCCACCGCCTGGCAGACAAGCGCCATGTCGGGGCGAAAATAACCACTCGTTAAAGCGGTGCTGCCGCAGCCGAAGAAAACAAGCGAAAAGCTTCCCACGCACTCGCCTATCAGTTTCTTGAACATGCCGTCACCCCGTCTGAAATTCGCCCTTGGCCAACGCACGCCCGACCGACCGCACAGAAAAGAATGGCTGGGTCACGCACGTTGACGAAGTAAAGCGTTCAAGTCTGGGGCGAAAGGCGCATCGAACTAATCAGACCATTCCTAAACATCTCTGAGAAACAGTGATGCCCGTTCGTTGCCTATGCGATTCTGGTGGCGTCAGTTGAAAAGGGGAATTTCGACGTGGTTCGACGTAGTTTCGACGTTATGCGAGGCCAATCTGTCTCAAGTAGTCGATCAGTTCAGTCTCGCTTCTCAGCCCAAGCTTACGCATCGCGCTGCGCCTTTGCGTACCAATGGTTTTCACGCTGCGCTCCAGACGTTGCGCAATGCTGATCAGCGACAAGCCGCTCGCGTACAACTGGAAAACTTCCCATTCGCGGGCGCTCAGTACGCCGGCGCGAGCGGTGACATTGACGAATTCGTTACCGAGGAGCGCCCCCGCGCGCTTCGAGACGAAACGTCCGCCATCGATCACCTCGATAACCGCCTGGTTCAGTGCTTCCATGCAATCGCGTTTGTCGACCAGGCCGTCCACGCCCAGTTCCAGCAACCCTGTCAGCATTTGGGGCTGCGCGATCATGGTCACAACGATCACTCGCGGCCGCTGTGCTTGCCTCAGGAAACGTCGTAGAAACGCTATGGCGTTGTTTTCGCCGTTGATGCCCGGCATGCCAATGTCGGATATCACGATCTCGCACGGAAAGCTGTCTATCCGGTCTGCGAGCGATTCGGTATCTATAGCCGTAGCCACTACCTTTACTCGCGGATCCCGCTCAAGCCAGATGCGGATCCCCTCTCGCACGACCGCATGATCGTCTGCCACGATAATCCGGATTTTCGAATCCATTTTTGTTTTATACGCCTGGTACGTGATGGCCCACGTGTCTCCTGGACCTGATGTATACAAGTCGTACTTGTATTGCGACGGCTTTTAACGCCGTTGGTTAAACCCCCAGCCTTGGTGCCTGGACCAGGCCACTGTCGAATGCAAACCGGTAAAGCTCGGCATCCGTCGATAGCTCAAGCTTGCGCATGGCGGCGCATTTTTGCGCGCTGATTGTCTTGACGCTGCGGCCGAGTTCGCGCGCAATTTCGGTGACGTTGCCACCGCGCGCATAGCGGGCGATGACGTCAAGTTCGCGGCGCGTGAGTTTCTGTCGAATGAGATCCACCCGGTTCGCCGAACTCGCGTCCGCGAGCAGTGCGCGCACTGACGGTCCAAGATAATCCTCGTGCGCAAGTACCGTCACGATCGCCACGTAGACAAGCTCGAGCCGGTCCTGCTTGCTGACCACCGCGTTGGCGCCCGCATCGAGCGCACGCGCGATCAGGTCCGCATCCGTTGTCATGGATAAAACGACGATTGCCGCTTTCGGATGATGTTCGACGATGTATTTGATCAAATCGATACCATCGCCATGCTCGCCACCCGGCATGTAAAAATCCATGATGACAACGTCGCACTCCTTCTTCTCGAGTGCCTGCACCAGCCCGGTTGAATCCTGTGCGCGACACACAATTTCAATGTTCTGCACATTAGCGATCAGGCGCTCGATGGCAAGAACAACTAATGGATGATCGTCCGCTACCGCCAATTTGATTCGTTGAGTGAACGCAATCATTTACTAACCTCTTCTAACCTGAAATTCGCCCAGGTGATGCGTCCGCTCGCGGCGGGTTTCAATTTGCCGGTGCTTGCACGGCCCGCTGAAGGATCGTTGATCTGCGCCGTCATCAACATAAGATGCCTCCGAAAGCCTTTCGCAATCTGCAGCATCACGTCATCCCGTGCGCGCGGGCAAAGGCGAATAAGCCCGGATCGTTCTGGACCCCGAGCTTGCCCATGGCGTCGCGCTTCTGACGGCTGATCGTGCGGACATCGCGTTTCATGAAACGCGCGATCTCGGTGATCGACAAACCGCTCGCGAACATCCGCACGACTTCGATCTCCCGCGGCGAAAGGCGCGGGCCTTCTCCTAACGTGTCGGTTTCTGCCCCGGCCACCGCCAGCGCTGAGACGATCGACGTGCTCAGATAACGGCGTCCAACGCCTGCAAACTTGACCGCTGCCGCAAGCTCGTCCATGGACTCAACCTTGTTGAGCAAGCTCATTGCGCCAGCGGCCAGGATTGAACGGAGAATGGCGACATTGCTCATGCTGGTTAGCACGACAATGCTGATGGCCGGCCAGTCTCGCCGCAAGCGCTTGATCAGCCGCAGGCCGTCTTCCGCCTGCGAACCTTGCTCAGGCATGGCGAAGTCGGTCACCAGCACATCGCACGGGGTGTACGCCAGCAGCCTCAGCAGCTCTGCGGCGCTTGCAGCCTCGGCCACGACTTCCAGATTTTCATCCATGCTGAACGTCGCTCGAATGCCAAGCAAAACGAATGGATGATCGTCTGGCAGAACGATTCGCAGTTTCAATGCTGCCTCTCAGTTTTCTTGTATGCACTTCGGGTTGAATCCGCGCCGACTGGCAACAATCAATTTGGTAATGCGCCGTTGCACATAAGAACACGGCGATAAGCCGCTCTAAATAGGAACACTCTCAATGTTCCTGCTACACAGCGCGTCACTTCCAAGACTTGTCTTATTGCGGCGCGGATCGGCACGCTCGTTTGCCTGGTTTTTGCCTGCTATGGGCGGCTTGTGGCCAGCATGCTGCATCGCACGGTTCAACGTGGGTCAGAGTAGTTTTCAAATAGCCGACGCTTCCATACGAATTATCCTAATCATCTTGATTTAGAAACGATTCTCGAATTTATTTCTGGATTTGCAACCCGGAAATCGCACGGAGGGCAGCAATATGTACCTGTCAACGGAGTGGCGGACGAAAATTGGGCTTTGTTGAGATTCGTCAGAAATGGCACGATCGCCCGTCCTCTCGTCTTTTATTTTGGTGATGAATAGACCAGAGACCGCTCCTTCCGAAGATCGTGCGCTAGAGCAGGCCAAGTAAGCGCAAGGACGTCCCGCGTTTCCTTTCGGACGTTTTTCTTGGTCTTTATATTTTTCGGCAGTCGCGTGATGGCCCTCAAGCACGTGGCGCGATTGCAACGCCTATTTCCCCGATACGACCGATCGAGTTGCCCCGTGCCTCGACAAGGTGCGCTGAACGCCAGCGACCGGTTGATCGTCGCCTCGATGTGCACACAACGCAAAAAGCCCACAACGAGGTGGGCTTTTTAGTCAAACGCGGCGAAAACTGCTTTAGTCAGCTTTAGAACGGAATATCGTCGTCCATTTCGTCGAAACCACCGCCTGCCGGCGCGCTCGGACGGCTTGCGCCGCCAGCGTTACCGCCGCCCGCAGGACGCCCGGCCGCTGCACCGCCCCGGCTAGCACCACCGCCGCCGCTGCTACGCTCGGCAGGCGCACGGCTGCTGTAGCCTTCATCACCGCCACCGCCGCCTGCACCGCTGCGTCCGCCCAGCATTTGCATTTGTTCCGCGACAATCTCGGTCGCATACTTTTCCACGCCGGCCTGATCGGTGTATTTGCGTGTACGGATCCGGCCCTCGATATACACCGACGAACCCTTCTTCAGATATTCGTTCACGATCTCGGCCAGCCGCCCGAAAAACGACACGCGGTGCCACTCCGTCAGCTCCTTCATCTCGCCGGACGTCTTGTCCTTGAAGCGATCGGTGGTGGCTAGGCGGATGTTGGCCACGGCGTCGCCGCTCGGCAGATAACGGGTTTCCGGATCGGCTCCCAGATTGCCGACGAGAATGACTTTATTGACGGATGCCATGATTTCTCCTGTTGATTCAATTCAATTCAATTCAATTTGACCTGATGCGGTGCGCTCGCAACGCGACACGCGGTGGCAGTCGACGTGTTCAGCAAGGCCTGCAATATCTGCAAACCTCATGCCCCACGCTGCGGCAAGATTTCGCCAACACGCCAAAATACGCCCGACAAAAAACGACAACCGATCAAGCGGTGCGCCGGACTTTCTGCGGCGGCGGTTTCATATTCGCCGCCACGATCAGCCATGCAAAAACCAGCCCCGAGCACGCGAAAAATACAGCGCTCTGCCCGTCTACTTTCAACAGCCAGCCGCCGATCACACCGCCTATGGCGAGGCCGATCGACTGCGTTGTGTTGTAGACGCCTGCCGCCGCACCCTTTCTCGTGCCAGGCGCGAGTTTGGAGACGAGCGACGGCTGCGATGCTTCCAGCACATTGAAGCCCAGGAAGTACACAAACAAAACCGCGGCCACTGACCACAGGGTATGCGGAGCGGCGCCGAGTAACAACTGGCCAATCAGGATAAGACCTATGGCGCTGACCATCACGGCCTTCATTTTTCCGCGTTTTTCCGCGGCAATAATGGCCGGCACCATCATGACAAACGCCAGGCCCATCACGGGCAAATAGACTTTCCAATGGGCCGCGACCGGCAAACCACCCGCCTCCAGAATGCGCGGCACAACCAGAAACAGCGCGGTTTGCGTGGCGTGCAACACGAGCACGCCGAAGTTCAGGCGCAACAATTCCACGTTGTGCAGCACTTCGGCGAACGGGGCTTTCACGTGCACGGGCGGCTTGGGCGCGTCCGGGACGACCCAGATCACGACACCGACCGCGAGTATCGATAAAAACCCGATCAGCGTAAACAGGCCGCTCATGCCAACCCACTCGAACACAATCGGCGCGCCGACAATGGCCACCGCGAACGAGACACCGATGCTCGCGCCCACCATGGCCATGGCTTTCGTGCGGTTTTCTTCGGAGGTCAGATCCGCGATAAACGCAATCACCGCCGACGATACCGCGCCCATGCCCTGGATCACGCGGCCGACAATGATCCACGTCATGGAATGGCCGACCGCCGCCACAAAGCTGCCGATGGCGAACACGACCAGCCCAAACGCGATGACCGGCTTGCGCCCGAGCTTGTCCGAGACCCAGCCATAAAAGATGTACAGCAGCGATTGCGTCACGCCGTAAGCGCCGAGCGCAATGCCGACCAGCAGCACGTTGTCGCCGCCGGGAATGGTTTTCGCGTAAATGTAAAACACCGGCATGATCATGAAGAGACCGAGCATGCGCAGCGCAAAGATTGCAGCAAGCGACACGGTCGCACGCAACTCGGGCGCGCTCAAACGTGTGGACGTAACAGACGGATTGGACATCGGGACGAGGTAATGTGGAAACGCGTCTGGCCGTGCGCGCGGACGCGGAACTCAAGCACGGCCGCCTTGTGGTTGCCCGGAACGGCACTATATGAGACGGGTAGCTGGAGCGTCTGGACCTGCTTCAAACCTTCGCCGGGCGGCACGTAAAAGTCGTTCGAATGTCGCCCGGACGCCGCATGAATGATGCGCCAACACCCTTCGCAACCCCGCCGCACGCTTGATCGACGCCGATGAGCGCGGGCAACGCGCCCTCGAAAAGTCGTTATAGTAGCAGGTTTAGCCCCCTTACTTTCCGCCCGGTTCATGGAAGAAATTCGTATTCGTGGGGCTCGCACCCACAACCTTAAGAACATCAATCTCGACTTGCCGCGTCACAAGCTGATCGTGATTACGGGCTTGTCGGGTTCGGGGAAATCGTCGCTCGCGTTCGACACGCTCTACGCCGAAGGCCAGCGCCGCTACGTCGAAAGTTTGTCCGCCTACGCGCGTCAATTCCTGCAGTTGATGGAGAAACCGGACGTCGACCTGATCGAAGGATTGTCGCCGGCTATCTCGATCGAGCAGAAAGCGACTTCGCATAATCCACGTTCCACCGTCGGCACCGTCACCGAGATTCATGACTACCTGCGCTTGCTGTTTGCCCGCGTCGGTACGCCGCACTGCCCGGACCACCACATTCCGCTCGAAGCGCAAAGCGTGTCGCAAATGGTCGACGCCGCGCTCGCCATGCCCGAGGAAACGAAACTGATGATCCTCGCGCCCGTGGTGGCGGATCGCAAGGGCGAGCACCTCGAATTGTTCGAAGCCATGCAGGCGCAAGGTTTCATCCGGTTTCGCGTGCGTTCGG
>Ga0105854_1000947_pt1 | contig 12255 bp, 10 predicted proteins | sample OrgsoiDNA_201058_FD_89679 | JGI IMG/M metagenome (GOLD analysis project Ga0105854, IMG submission 89679) | Permafrost soil microbial communities from the Arctic, to analyse light accelerated degradation of dissolved organic matter (DOM) -... | ecosystem: Environmental > Terrestrial > Soil >... | reverse complement strand
CCTGCCACCACGCCGTACAGGAAAAAGTCGTACCACTCGACGGTGGCCCCGATGACGCTCGCGAATGCAACGCGGCGGATAACCTTGTTATCGACTGCCATTCTGTCTTCTCCGATGGATGGTCGAGCGGCGACCTCAGCGTGTCGCCCGACGCAATGCCCCAAAACCTGTCTCCTCCGGGGCACGAATTACCCGGCATGCATGCTGTCTTATCAACTTTGTATCAGCGATGCGGGCCGGGCTCGTTTTTGCTTCTGATGCAACTTCGGATTACACCGTTCAATGCAGCTTTAATGCGGCGCCAAGGCTTCTTCTAGCGGCGCTGTCCTGGATCGATCGTCGGCCCGGGCATCGGCGAGAATCATGTCCGAGGCCTTTTCGGCGACCATCACGATCGGCACGTTGGTGTTGCCCGAGACGAGCGTCGGCATGATCGAACAATCGACCACCCGCAAGCCCCGTGTGCCGTAGACACGCAGCCGCTCGTCAACCACGGCGAGCGGATCGGTCGCCACGCCCATCTTCGCCGTCCCCGACGGATGAAAGATCGTCTGACCGTATTCGCGGCAAAACTGCAGCAGTTCGTCGTCGGTCTGCGCGTCGGCGCCGGGACGGACTTCTCGCTTCATGAGCGATGCCATCGGCTCCGCGGCGGCAACCCGGCGCGCGAAACGCACGCCCGCGACCGTCGTACGGCGGTCAAGATCCGTCGAGAGATAATTTGGCTGCATCGACGGTGCGTCGCGCATGTCGTTCGTGCGAATGCGCAAGAGCCCACGAGACTCCGGCCGCAACTGGCAAATTGAATACGTGCAGCCGGGAAACGAGTGGACGTCGCCGCCGGCGGAATCGGCAGAGAGTGTTGAAAAATGGAACTGGATGTCGGGCGTCTTTGCCTCGTCGGGCAGCGCACGGCAGAACAACCCGCCCTGGTTGATGCCGACCGCAAGCGGCCCTTCGCGAAACAACGCCCATTGCAGGCCCATCTTCGCGCGGCCTCGCCAGGAGTGCAGCAGGTTATTGGTCGAGATCGGCCGCGAGACTTCATAGATCAGCCGCACTTGCAGATGATCCTGGAGATTCTCGCCGACACCCGGCCGGTTCGCGACCACCGGAATGCCGAAGTCGCCGAGCAGCCTGGCCGGACCGACGCCCGAGACCTGCAGCAATTGCGGTGATTGAAGCGCACCGGCCGCAAGCAATACCTCGCGATTTGCGCGCACCTCTTGCATCTGTCCATGCTGCAAATAGCGGATACCGGCGGCACGCGTGCCTTCGAAAATGATCTTCGACGCAAGCGCATCGGTTTCCACGTGCAGGTTCGGACGCCGGCGGGCGGGCTTCAGGTAGGCCACCGCAGTCGAGCAACGCCAGCCCTTTCTCGTCGTCAGTTGGTAGTAGCCGACCCCCTCCTGGTCACCGCTATTGAAATCGTCGACGGTACGCACACCCATCTTGTTCGATGCGGCGATGAACGCGTCAACGAGCTCATGACGCTGCTTGATCGTGGAGGCCCAGAGCGGTCCGTCGACGCCGCGCGTCGGCGACGCACCCAATTCATTGTGTTCGAGCCGCCGGAAGTACGGCAGGCACTCCTGCCAGCTCCAGCCCCGGTTTCCCAGTGCACTCCAGTGATCGTAGTCATTTTTCTGGCCGCGCACATAGATCAGACCGTTGATCGAACTGCTGCCACCCAGCGTGCGTCCACGCGGCCAGTACAACTGACGATCATTCATGTTCGGATCCGGGTCAGTCTTGAAGCCCCAGTTGTAGACCGGATGGAACATGGTCTTGCCATAGCCGATAGGAATATGAATCCACAGATACCGGTCAGGCGGACCGGCTTCAAGCAGGCACACCGAGTAACGGCCGTTTTCCGAGAGGCGGTTGGCGAGGACACAGCCGGCCGATCCGGCGCCGACGATGACGTAGTCAAAACTCCGTGCCATTACTGATGCCTCCTTGTGGATTCAACTTTTGATTTTTCGGTACGTTTCGTTGAAATTTATTGATTGTTCGTTCCACCTTCAAGGAAATCCGGCTACGATCGATGAAACCGGTTCGAAAAGAACCTTTTTGTTCCACTTTCAGGGCTGCGTTCTGGTGTTTATTCGGGTTCTCCCGGACCCGATTGCTCGCGTTGAACACCCGCCAGCCTTAATCAGAGGTGCCAATGAAAGACACCGCGAGCCCTGCGTCAAATGCTGCTTTACGTGCCCCGTCCATGTCGGCTTCAATGACCGCTTCAAACGCCCCTTCCCATGCTGCTGTGCAACAGGAACAGCCCGCTGAGGACACCCGTGTTCTGCGCGCACTCATCATCGTCGAGCACCTTGCCGCGGCCGGACAACCGTTTTCGCTGTCGCAACTGTCTGCACGCCTGCATATCCCGAAGGCGACCTTGACGCGCATGATCGAATCGCTGGAAGCACTGGGCTATGTCACACACATACCGGATTCGCGCGGCGCCGACCGTGGCATAACGCTCGGTCCGCGCGCCACCCAACTCGCACTGACCATGCTTGCGAACAGCACGTTTACCCGCTCTTGCCGCGCGTTGTTGCGCGGACTTGTCGATGTGCTTGGAGAGAGCTGCAACCTGACCGTGCTCGATGGCGACGCCGTGCTCTACGTCGAGCGTGTAGAGACGAATGAACCCCTGCGCCTGCACATGCAGCCCGGCATGCGCGTGCCGCTGCATTGCACGGCGAGCGGCAAGCTGTTCCTGTCGCAGATGGCGCCCGCCGAACGCGCACGGATCCTCGCCCGGATGCAACTCAAGGCGCATACCTATCGCACGTTCACTGACGCGACCCTGCTCGGCGCGGAACTTGACCGGCTGGCTTCACGGGGTCTTGGTATCGACAATGAGGAATTCGTGCGAGGGATGGTGGCGGTCGCCGTGCCCGTGCGCCAACCCGGCGGTAGCGGGGTGCTGGCTTCGCTGGCCGTGCATGCGCCGACCGCACGGGCAAGCCTCGACGACCTGCTCAAGAACGTGCCGACACTCAAGGAGACTGCGGCGCGCCTCGCCCCCTTGCTTCACGCGGACGCAACGCCGCAGCGGTAGCGGCGTGAAGATGGAAAGCGCTCCATGAACGGCTTTCCTGGTCGTTCCTGAGTCGAAACCGGAATGAGGCAATATCGAAAACCGGAATGGTGCTGGTCAGGAAGCGCACCCCGAAATCAAGCTGGGCCACCCCATAGGGCGTTTCTGTACAATGATCATCATCTATTTTTCGGAACGGTTGCGATGACCACTGCTGATACACCGACATTGCGTGCCTTCGCGCTGCTCGAGCATCTTGTCAATGCAGAAGGTCCCGTGTCGCTGGCTGACATTGCACAGGATGTCGATCTGCCAAAGCCATCGCTGCACCGCATGCTGGCGTCGCTTGAAGCAGGCGGCCTCGTGATCCGGGAACCAGGCCACAAGAACGCGTATGTGATCGGCCCGCGCCTCGCGCAGCTCGGCCTTGGCGTTGTCATGCACTCGGGCGCACGGCGTCTGCGGCACGCCATTCTCGGGCGGCTGGTGGCGGACCTCGGGGAAACCTGCAACCTCACAATGCTGCACGAGACCGAAGTGCTTTATCTGGACCGCATGGAAGCGCCCTGGCCCCTGCGGCTTGATCTCAAGCCCGGGTCGAAGGTGCCGGCCTATTGCACCGCCAGCGGCAAATTGCTGCTGGCCATGATGCTGTCGCGCGAGCAGCGTTCGGCGCTGGTGCGCGCCCTCAAGGTCGAGCGCTTCACGCCAAATACCATCACCGACCCCGAGATGCTCGAAGCCGAACTCGACCGTACCGCGCACAAGCGCATTGGCATCGACAACGAGGAATTTCTCGCGGGCATAGCCTGCGTCGCGGTGCCGGTAATGAACAAGGACGGCATGAGCATTGCCGCCATCGCCGTGCATGCGCCAGTCTCCCGTGCGCCGCTGTCTCGCTCGCTCGAATTCGTGCCGCGTTTGCAGGAAGCGGCGCGGGAACTGGCAAACACCTTCTAGGCGGCCCGCCGGCACAACGGGCGCCCGAAGGCCGTCATACCAACCGGAGGCCCACCTGAGCCGCGTACGGCACGCCATTGCCGCCCATTGGAGCGCTCAGGCGGTCTGCTTTGGGCGTTCCTTGCGAAACGCGCGTTTCACTGCAATCAGGCCGTCGCGGAACTCGAAGAGATCGCAGCCTTCGGCCTCAATCCGCCAGCCCTCCGCATGCGTACCGGTAAAGACCCATTCCGATACACCGCGCTCACCCGCTACGTAGTGCCGGCCATGTCCCCAGTGGGCATCGGGGAAAGTCTTGAAGACAGCTTCAAAGGCCGCTCGCACAGCCGCGCGGCCCTTGAAGCGAGTGCCGTGGATATCGTTTCCGCCGGCGGCATCGAAGACGCAGTCTTCAGTCATGAAGCCCATCAGCGCAGCAGCGTCGTGACGATTGAAGGCGTCGGAAAAGGCCGCAAGCGTGTCGGCCGTCACCTCGGATGTCGCGGTAAGCGCGTCTGTCATACGTGTCTCCTGTCAGATAACCGGCGTTGCCGCACGCCTCTCGGCAATGGCTGCGGCAAGTTTCATCGACACGTTAAATAACTCTCACGCCGCGCGGTAGTTCCAGTCGCGCCAATTCGCTTGGGCCAGCGCCCTCCCCAGGCGCTCACCCCTGCGGACGCTGCGCGCGCACGAGCTCCGCCAGCGCGCGCACACCGGGTTCGATCTTTTCGATCTTGATCGCTGAAAACCCCATGCGAAAGCATTGGCGCTGTTCCAGCCCCTCCATGAAAAACACGCTGCCCAGTTCGATCAGGATGCCGTGCGCCTCGGCTTCAGCCGCGAGACGCGTCGCGTCAAGCCACGGCGGCCCTTCAACCCAGCACGACGAACCTCCGGTGATCCGCGCGTGCCGGACTTCCGGTAGATGGGCGTCGAGCGCGGCCTTGAGCGCTTCCGCGCGCTCCTTGTAGGCGAAGGCGAGCCGCCGCAGCAACGCATCGTGATGACCAAGCGCGAGAAAGGTCGCGAACGCGCGCTGAATGTACGCCGCGGGATGCCGCACCATCAGCCGCCGCAACGCCCGCAACTCGCGAATCAGGTCACGCGGGCCCACCACATAACCCAGCCGCAAGCCCGGCGCGAAACTCTTCGACAAACTGCCCACATAGAGCACGCGGTCGGCGGTATCGAGGCTCTTCAGCGCCGGATGCGGTCCACCGGAAAAATTATTCTCGCTCTCGTAGTCGTCCTCGATCACGACGAAGTCATGCTTCTGCGCCAGTTCGAGCAGCGCGTGCCTGCGTTCGAGCGGCAAGGTCGCCGTGGTCGGGCACTGATGGCTCGGCGTCACGTACACGTAGTCACATTGCGCCAGCAGATGGGCATCGGCGACCGGACGCACGCCGCCTTCATCGACTGGCAGCGGCAGCAGCGGTGCGTTGCGATTCAGAAAAATATTGCGTGCATCCGGATAGCCGGGGTTCTCGAAGCCGATCGTCGTGCGCTCGTTCGCCAACAGGTCGGCAATCAGATAGAGCGCCTGCTGTGCGCCCATCGTGACGACGATTTCGTCGGGCATCGCGAAGACGCCGCGACGCGGCAGCACGCGCGTGCGAATCTGCTGGATCAGCGTGTCGTCGTCGCGTTCGATCAGATCCGGCGCCCAGTTGCGGATCTCCATGACGGACAGCGCTTTCATGCAGCACTCGCGCCAGTCGCTCGTCGGAAAGAGCGCTTGATCGAACTGGCCGTAAATAAAAGGAAACTCATAGTTTTGCCAACTCGCCTGCTTGACGATATTGCGCTGCAGGGACGGCAAACGCGCGATACGCCGGGTCCAGTCGGGCCTCCCAACTGCTTCGTTCGCCGCGACGGTTTGCGGCGGCACAAAGCCTTGCCGGCCTTCGAGTATGGCCGGATTGACGAAGTGCCCGCTGCGCTCCCGGGAAATCAGATACCCCTCTTCCACCAGCTGCTGGTAAGCGAGCACGACCGTGTTGCGAGCCACGCTCAACTGATCGGCCAGTTCGCGACTCGACGGCAACGCGGTATCGACGGACATCTGCCCGTCGAGAATAGCGGCCACCAGCATCTGCCGAATCTGCCCTTGCAGGCTGATATTGGATTCAGCCGAACGCTGGAACCGCTGCGACCACATTGCCGACGACATCCGGCTAGCCATATTTCCTCCCAGATTGATTAATGCGATTTAGCGCGGCGAATGTGGACTCAACGATCGGCGGCGTCTGGTACTAACTCGGGTGATTTTTAGTTGACGATACTCGATTCGACCGTGTTCCCGCGATCGGGACAAGCCCCGGTCGCGTCCGACAAGACTTGCGTGCCATGCACGCTGCCCTCCAGGAGATCCGCAATGCAACACGATAAACGATCAAAACGTTCGAGGTGGTTCGGCCGCCCGATACATCGCGTCATTGCCGCCGCCACCGTGCTGGCGACGTTCGTCACCATCGTGGTGCAACCCGCGCACGCCGAGGACAAGGAGGTCACCATCGCGTACCAGCAGATCGTCGATCCCTGGGTCGTGGCGATCGCCAATGGGTCCATCGAAAAGGAAACAGGCTACAAGATCAACTGGCGGCAGTTCGAGTCCGGCGCCAAAGTAGCAACAGCGATGGCCTCGGGTGATGTGAAGGTCGGCGTTATCGGATCGAGCCCGCTCGCAGCGGCCGTGAGTCAGGGTGTCGATCTGCAGCTTTTCTGGATCCTCGACAATATCAACCAGGCCGAAGCGATGGTCGTGCGCAATGGCTCCGGTATTACGAAGCCAGCCGACCTGAAGGGCAAGACGATCGGCGTCCCGTTCGTTTCGACCACCCACTATCACACGATGTTTGCGCTTCAGCACTGGGGCATCAACCCGTCGGACGTGAAGATCCTCAACATGCAGCCGAACCAGATCGTGGCGGCGTGGGAACGGGGCGACATTGATGCGGCGTATGTATGGAATCCGGCACTCGCCGAGCTGAAGAAAAGCGGCAAGGTGCTGATCACGTCGGGTGACCTGTCGAAGCTCGGCAAACCGACGTTCGACGGTATCGCGGTCGATCGCAAATGGGGTGAGGCGCATAAGGACTTCATGGCAAAGCTGGTGAAGGCAATCGCTGATGCAGACGACCAATATCGCCGCAATACCGCGCAATGGAATGCCGGTTCACCGCAGGCAACGGCCATTGCGAAGATGATCGGCGGCACGCCCGGCGAAGTGCCCGAATCGCTCTCGCTGTATGCATTCCCCTCACTTGCTGACCAGGTGTCCGCGCAGTGGCTCGGTGGCGGCAATTCCGGTCGCGCAACGCTTGCGCTGAAGGACACGTCGACGTTCCTCAAGGACCAGAAACGCATTGATGCGGTCGCTTCCGACTACTCGAGCTTTGTCACGCCCGAGTACGCAGCAGCGGCAATGAAGCTCAAGTGAACAACGCCAGGGTCGTCGACCAGGAGGATCTATGGAAAGCATGAAGGTCACGAACGTCAGCGTGACGTTCCCGGGACGCCGTGCGGGCGAGAGCGTGCACGCGCTGGACAACATCAACCTGAAGATCGATTCGGGTGACCTGGTGGTCGCGCTGGGCGCGTCCGGTTGTGGCAAGACGACGTTGCTGTCGCTGATGGCAGGGTTCATCGCACCGACAACCGGCGAGCTGCTGCTCGGGGGTGAGCCCATTGCCGGGCCTGGAGCCGATCGCGGCGTGGTGTTCCAGAAACACGCATTGCTGCCGTGGCTGAACGTGATCGATAACGCGGAATTCGGGCTGAAGCTGCAGAGGGTTGCGAAGGCCAGGCGTCGCGAGATCGCCGTGCGCAACCTCGCTCTCGTCGGGCTGCAGGATTTCCACAAGCATATGATCTATCAGTTATCCGGAGGAATGCAGCAGCGTGTGGGTATTGCCCGCGCCCTGACTTGCGATCCCGCCATGCTGCTGATGGACGAACCCATGGCCGCACTCGATGCACTCACTCGCGAAACCATCCAGGAGCTATTGCTCGACGTCTGGAAGAAGACCAACAAAATGTTCTTCTTCATCACCCATAGCGTGGAAGAAGCACTCTTTCTCGCCAGCCGTCTGATCGTCATGTCGCCTCGGCCGGGGCGTATCACGCATACCTACGAGCTCGACTTCAACCGGCGGTTTCTCGATACGCGCGACGCACGGGCGGTCAAGTCGAGCCCTGATTTCATCGAAATGCGCGAGCGCATACTGAGTATTATCTACGGCGACGAAAAATCTCACGGCGCAGCAGCGGAGGTGGCTCATGTCTAGTTCGAAATCGATTAACGCGCTACCTCACCGTGATGTGCCTATGAGATCCGACACCTCGGTCGAACCGCCGCAACGGCCGCGCCGCCGTGCGCGCATTCTCGCCAAGAGGCCCGTCAAGCCCGGCGACTCTTTTGGCGTGCCGGGACAAGGCAGCAGCTTTGCCGCGAGCATGTTCAGCATCCTCGCGCTCTTCGGAGTGTGGTTCGCCGTAACGAACCTTCATTTGATCAAGCCGCTGTTCCTGCCTTCGCCACAAGCGGTCTATGCGAAATTCATCCTGGTGGCAACGGACGGTTTCGCCAATTCCACCCTCGCGCAACATACCGGGATCAGCCTCTTACGCGTGTTCGGTGCCTTTGCGCTCGCGTGTCTGACCGCCATACCCGTGGGTGTGATGATGGGCGTGTCACGGATTGCGCGCGGCCTGTTCGATCCGCCGATCGAGTTCTACCGGCCGTTGCCGCCGCTTGCCTACTTGCCGCTCATCATCATCTGGTTCGGCATTGGTGAATTCTCGAAGGTGTTCCTGATCTATCTCGCGATCTTCGCCCCACTTGCCATCGCCGCGCGCGCCGGCGTGCGTTCAGTATCGATCGAGCAGATTCACGCCGCTTATTCGATGGGCGCATCGCGTACGCAAGTGGTCCTCTACGTGATTCTCAAATCCGCCATGCCTGAGATATTCACGGGCATGCGCATTGGCATTGGCGTGGGCTGGACCACGCTGGTCGCGGCCGAAATGGTGGCATCCACGAGCGGGCTGGGTTTCATGGTGCTCAACGCCGCGGAGTTTCTCGCAAGCGATGTCGTCATCATGGGCATTATTGTGATCGGATTCTTCGCGCTGTGTTTCGACATGCTGATGCGTTATGTGGAGCGGGTGCTCGTACCCTGGAAGGGCAAGGTTTAGTCCTCGAACATGCCGCCGCTTCCGCGCGGCGGCATGTGGACTTAGCGATTTACCCGCACTGGTACTACTCGTCCTTATTTATGGCTTGCCATACTGGATTCGTTCGCCGCGAAGGCGAGATGAGATTTAACTGCGGATTGTCCGCACTCCACTCGAACGGTTGTATCCAGAAAAGCCGGCCCGAGGATCCGCAACACACGGAGACGACATGCTCAAGCTGTTCATCGGGATCGGCATTCCCTATATCGGCGTCATCGGCCTGCTGCCGTGGGTCGCATCGGTCGACATGACCGTCATGGGCGTGCCTTTCATCTACGCCTGGATCTTTGGATGGTTCGTCCTGACGTCGGGTTGCCTGATGCTCTGCTGGCGCCTGTTCGACTGCCATTTCGACGACGCACATCCCGACAACAACTGAAGGAGGATGACGGATGGCTACCGCCGTATTTCTAGGCTTTATCGTCTTTTCGCTCTACCTGGCGATCCGTTCTAAATCAGGCCGCGGCCCGCAAAGCGTGCATGACTTTTTTGTTGCGTCACGGCAGTTCGGTGCGTACCTCGTGTTCTTTCTCGCCGCGGGTGAAATCTACAGCATCGGCACGATGGTGGGCTTTCCCGGCGGTATCTATGCCAAGGGACCGACCTATGGCGTCTGGTTCCTCGGTTACATCCTGCTGGCCTATCCGGTCGGCTATTTTATCGGGCCGAAGATCTGGCAAGCAGGAAAACGCTATAACGCGATCACGCTGCCTGACCTGTTCAAAGGTCATTTCCAGAGCCGTACGCTCGAACTCGTCGTGGCCGCGTCCGCCATTCTGTTCTTGTTGCCATGGGGCCAATTGCAGTTCACCGGTCTGGTCGCCGCGCTCAAGGGGCTCGGCTGGAATTTCCAGCCGTTCTATCTGATATTGATATCGGCCATGCTGGCATTCACATACATCGCGATTGCGGGCGTGCGTGCATCGGCTTACATAGCCGTGTTGAAAGACATCCTCATGGTTGCCGCCATTGTTATTACCGGCGTCGCAGTGTCGGCGGAAGTCGGCGTCACCGAAGTCTTCCACGCAGCAAGCCTGCACGTCAGCAACCGGATGGACGCGCATCAGTTGACGTTCTCGATGAGCACCATGTTGTTCCAGTCACTCGGCTTTTATGTGATGCCGTTTGCTGTGCAGAATTTCTTCACGGCGAAGAGCGCGAACACGATCCGGCGCACGCAGGTCGCCATGCCGCTCTACATGCTGATGTATCCGTTCCTCGTTGTCGCGTCCTACTATGCAATCAGCCAGAACCTCCATCTTGCTTCGCCCAACGAGGCGTTCTTCGCAGCCGCGATCCGTTTGCTGCCGGGCTGGTTGCTAGGTCTTGTGGCTGCCGGCGCATCGCTTTCCGGACTGCTCGTGCTGGCAGGCATCTGCCTGTCCATCGGACCGATCGTCACGCGCAACCTGCTGCCGAACATGCCCGAGAACAAGCAGAAGGCAAGCGCGAAGGTTGTGATCGTCATCTACCTGATAGTGTCGATCGTGATGACCCTGCTGACGCCGAATCTGATGCTCACGCTTATTAACACCACGTACTACGGCGTCACCCAGTTCTTCCCCGGCGTCATCGCGATTCTGTTCGGACTTCGCGTGCGGCCGGCCGCCATCGCAGCCGGCATCCTCACTGGACAAATCCTGGCTATCGTCCTGTATGTGTTGCAGGTTGATCTGGGTGGCTTGAATCTGGGCCTTGCTTGCCTCGCCGTGAACGTTGCCGTGCTGGCTGTGGTACATCTGGCGATGAAGCGGCCTCACGTGCATGCTCTGTCCTGACCCGTTCGATGACTGCTAAACCAACTAATGAGCACTTATGAACGACGCAGCAAAAAGTCCCGTGCAGGTTCTTGTCGCGCAGAGAATCCTCACGATGAATCCGGCGCAGCCACACGCCACTCATGTCGCCATTCGCGATGGCAGGATCCTGTCTGTTGGCAATAGCGACGACGTGAAACAGTGGGGCGACGCGGAAATCGTCGATACGTTCAGAGACAAAGTGCTGATGCCAGGTTTGGTGGAAGGCCATTGCCACCTGATGGAAGGCGCGATGTGGGACGCGGTTTATGTCGGCTTTCACGATCGTCGTGGGCCCGATGGCGTTCGTCGTCCCGGATTGCAAACCCTCGACGCGGTGATCGAGCGGCTCAAGGCAGCCCACGATCTGATGACCGACGATCAGGCTCCCCTGCTCGCCTGGGGTTTTGATCCGATTTTCTTTGGCACGAAGCGTTTGTCAGTCAAGGAACTCGATACCGTCTGCGCCGGGCGGCCCGTCGTTGTACTCCATGCCAGCGTGCATCTGATGAACGTCAATTCGTCGATGCTGGCGCTCGCGGGTATTGATAGCGAAACGGACATTGACGGAATCGGCAAGGATGCCGATGGCGAGCCGACCGGCGAACTGCAGGAGTTCGCCGCCATGTTCCCCGTTTACCGGTTGATCGGCGGAGGACTTTCTATTGCGGCCAGCGAGAAGAAGGAAGCCATCTGGAATTTCGGCCGGGTCGCGCAACTGGCCGGCGTCACAACCGCGACCGACCTGGTGAACGACTTCTCTGAACGGGGCAATCAGAACCTCAGGGACGTTACCAACGACCCGGCCTACCCGCTCAGGATCGTTCCCGCATTTGCGCCGCAGCGGTGCCCCGAAGGCGGCCCGCAGCGCGTTCTTTCGGCTATCGGCGACAACACGGACAAGCTGCGCTTCGGACCGGTTAAATTCATCGTCGATGGATCGATTCAGGGCTTCACCGCGCGCCTCAAATGGCCGGGATATCTGAACGGCAAACCGAACGGACTGTGGTTGATTCCGCCAAGCCAGTTTGTCGACGTATTCGCGCCGTTCCATGAGGCCGGACTACAACTGCATATTCATACCAACGGCGACGAGGCAACCGAACTGGTCCTCGACGCACTCGAAAAAATTCTCGACAGCCACCCTCGCCACGATCACCGGCACACGCTGCAGCACTGCCAGATGGCCGACGCAAGCCAGCTCGCACGAGCGGCGAAACTAGGCCTGTGCAT
>Ga0105854_1000945_pt1 | contig 12266 bp, 5 predicted proteins | sample OrgsoiDNA_201058_FD_89679 | JGI IMG/M metagenome (GOLD analysis project Ga0105854, IMG submission 89679) | Permafrost soil microbial communities from the Arctic, to analyse light accelerated degradation of dissolved organic matter (DOM) -... | ecosystem: Environmental > Terrestrial > Soil >... | reverse complement strand
TCGCAACCCTGATTCCGGCAAAGTTTTTTACCATACTTCTCATCGACGCAAATTAATGCGACGACTTGGCTGATCATCGGAGCGACACATGAACCTCAAGAAATTTCCCCGTCACGCGCTCACATTCGGGCCGACGCCGATTCAGCCGCTCGCACGGCTGTCAGAACATCTTGGCGGCAAGGTCGAGCTCTATGCCAAGCGCGAAGACTGCAACAGCGGCCTCGCATTCGGCGGCAATAAAACTCGCAAGCTCGAATACCTGATCCCCGAAGCGATCGCGCAAGGCTGCGACACGCTGGTCTCCATCGGCGGGATTCAGTCGAACCAGACGCGTCAGGTCGCAGCTGTTGCCGCGCATCTCGGCATGAAATGCGTGCTGGTGCAGGAAAACTGGGTGAACTACTCGGACGCCGTGTATGACCGCGTTGGCAATATCCAGATGTCGCGGATCATGGGCGCCGATGTGCGCCTGGTCGCGGACGGTTTCGACATCGGTTTTCGCAAGAGTTGGGAAGACGCGTTGGAAAGCGTGCGGCAGGCGGGCGGCAAGCCTTACGCGATTCCGGCTGGTTGTTCGGACCATCCACTAGGTGGCCTGGGCTTCGTGGGTTTTGCGGAAGAAGTGCGCCAGCAGGAAGCGGAGCTTGGTTTCAAGTTCGATTACATCGTGGTCTGTTCGGTCACGGGCAGCACGCAGGCCGGCATGGTCGTGGGTTTTGCAGCGGACGGACGCGCGGATCGGGTGATCGGTATCGATGCATCGGCGAAGCCTGAAAAGACCCGTGAGCAGATCCACCGGATCGCGCGGCACACGGCTGAGCAAGTAGAGCTGGGACATGACATCACGTTGAACGATATCGTGCTGGATGAACGGTATGGCGGACCCGAATACGGTTTGCCGAGCGAAGGGACGCTTGAAGCCATTCGCCTGTGCGCGAGGCTGGAAGGTGTGTTGACCGACCCCGTGTACGAAGGCAAGTCCATGCACGGCATGATCGATAAGGTGAAACGCGGTGAGTTCCCGGAAGGCTCGAAGGTGCTGTATGCGCATCTTGGCGGCGTGCCGGCGTTGAACGCTTATAGCTTCCTGTTTCGCGAAGGTTGATCGGGTGGGCGTTCAGGGGCCAGCGTCCAGGACTAAGCATCGTATTGACGCAGGGCTTCGGCCACGACGCCCTTGAACCATCGGTGCCCGGCATCGTTGTGATGCGGGGCGTGCCGGAAGGAAACCTGAAAGGTTTGTGGCAACGAGGTTCGAAACAGACGATGGGTTCGCTCGTCCCGCGCCAAACTGAATCGACACGTTAATCGGCACGTTAGCCGGTATCGAAGCGGACGTCGCGAGTTCGGTGCAAGGTCACCTCGAGACCTTCGTGTGCACCTTGCGCGGTTGATCCGTGGCTGCGCCGCAGATTGTTCGTGCGGCCCGGACCAAGCGGGACGCACACGAGCTCTCCGTCGCGATAAGTTGTCCCGATTCCCCACCCACGCCACCAGGCCGAACACGGGCCGGAGAACACAAGGTTTTCCAGCGCCAAATAGCGGGCCATCAAATAAATAATTTTTTGGATCGACCGATACGATCGGATAACCGCTCAAAGAATCGCAGTCGATAATAATACCCGGAATATTCAGATCCGATTCGCTGATCCGATGATTTCGGAGGTCCGAACGCATGCGTCATCTGAAGCATTAAAACATGCGCTCGCAGTCCTTGTTATCATGAATCCCCGCCGCGATATGTTCCTCGCGTGTCCGGATTGAAATGGAAATCTCCAGGTTAGCGGGCGCACCACGCGAACCTTCAATCGTGACTCATACCACGTTGCGTGAAGCAGATTTACTCAAAACCAGCTCGAACCGTTTCTTATCGTCACAAAGCGGATCTATCTCTTGGCCCCCAAACGTTAACCCGTATTAGGGCGCGAACATACGTTCTTGATGCTCGCCAGTAAATATTTTAAAAACATGACTATTGAGAAAAGCCGAGTCATAGAACCAATTTAAGTTTTTATTTGCGGTTGCAGCAATTCCACTGCGAACCAATCACCATGCGTCAACGCTGAAAATGTTTACGCATGCGTCTCAAAGCTAAGCGGGGAGCGGTGAAATGCTCCCTCCGCGCTTAGTGATCAACCAAACGATTGCATGGCCCCAAATAGTTTTACTTGTCGTTTTCCCGCCCGGACGATTTACTCAGCTTTTGTGCCCCCACCATTTTCATCTTCGCAACCCGTAAAAACCAGCGCAGCACAACATCGCGGCAAGTTTCGAAACGTTACCAGGAAATATTTCTTGAAATATCTGGTAAAGCTCGTCATTCTTTAGACAAAGGCTTTAAAAGCCTAAAAATGAGAACGAGAGAAATCGAGGGCAATCACCAATATGCCAAGTACAGGCGTTGTCGCGAGTACAGGATGAGAGAAGCCAGCCGCATTGATAGTGTGGCTGGCTGAACTCGTCCTGCATTTGCTGGAATAAGGCTTATCCGTCCATTAAAGGACCGCCGTTCAGCGGTCTGGATAAGCACGCCCGAATAACCTTGCAAACCCGGCGCACGTTGATGCGCGGCTTTCGTTCGACCTGAATTTAATGCCCGGCAATTAGTGTCGCCGCAACAGAAGCGTCTGTTAATTCAAACTGCTATGACGGGGAAACAATGAGCAAGAGTTATCGGGTGGTCTGGAGTAAGTCGCAAGGTGCCTTTGTAGTGGCCTCGGAACTGGCAAAAAGCAACGGCAAAGGCCGTTCCGGGCGCAGTGTCCTGGTACGCGGCGCCGAAGCATCGTCTTTTGGGTATGACGGGCCGGTTAGTGGGCGCGGAGGCAAAGCTTCACGTGCCGGGGGGGCGCCGAAACCGCTGGCATTGGCGCTGGTCATGGCCTGCCTGTATCTCGTGGACAGTCCCGCAGCCTGGGCCGTCTGTACGACCAGTGGTTCCACCGTAACCTGCTCCGGTGCGGCGAACCTGCTGGCGCCCAGCTTTTCGAGTGCAGCGAACAACCTGACCGTCAACGTGAACACAGGGGCCAGCGCAGGCGTGTTGCTTGGTTTGCTCGGAACAGCAATGAGCCTGACGGGAAACAACGTCACGCTCAACAACAACGGGACGATCGATCCCTCGCTTCTCGGTATCGGCAGTCTCCTGTCAAGCGGGACCTCGATCGGTAATGCCGCGGCAAGCACCGTCACCGTCACGAACACCGGCACCATGAAAGGAACAAGCGGCTTGCTGGGGGTGAACCTCAGCAATCTGAACGGCATGGCGCTAGCTGTCCAGAACGGCACGGGAGGCGTGACCAACATCACCAACTCCGGCAGCCTGGGTTCGAGTGCCCTTCTTGGCATCACGTTGATCCCCTCGGATGCGCCAGTGGTGGCCGTCTACGGCGGCGGTCAGGTCAACCTGGTCAATACGGGCACCATCACCGGCCGCGTCGCCTTCGAGGCTTCCGGCACGCCCGGTACAGGCAATACCTTCGTGAACGCGGGGACGATCAGCGGCAGCGTTTCAATGGGTGCCGCCAGTACCAACAGTTTCACCGCGGTCACCGGTTCGACGGTCAGCGCGGGCGGTAGCCTCGGGCTCAACCTGTTGGGTGTGGCCGGCCTCAATCTCGGGTTTGCTGCCACGGGCGTCATCGACGGCGGCGCCGGGGGAGACAACACGCTCCTGCTGCAAAACGCCGCCACCGGGACAGGATCAGGATCGACCGGTACCGGAACGATTGCGAGCGGAACGTATATCGACTTCCAGCATCTGACGGTCAACAGCGGCACCTGGACCTTGAACGGCTCGCTGGGATTGACGGACTCCACATTGAATGGCGGCGTTGCCGTTTTCGATAACAGCGGCACGTTCGGCGCCGGCACCATCACGGCCGCTGGCGGTACCGTCGAGGCGAGCAACAGTGGCCTCAACGTCGCGAACGACATCGCACTGCAAACGGGTGGGCTGACGGTCCAGGGCGCTAACGCACTGACACTGTCCGGCGGAATTTCCGGCGGCGGCTGGCTCATCAAGAACGGTCCCGGAACCTTGACCGTGACGGGCGCCAACAGTTACTCCGGCGGGACGATACTCAACGCCGGATCAATGGTCGTCGGCAACGGACTGGCCCTGGGGACAGGACTCCTGACGGTCGGCGGGGCCGCGTCGCTCGACAGCACGGCGCCAGTCACGCTCGCCAACGCTATATCGATCACCGGCGCCAACGCGCTCACGCTCGCAGGTTCCAACGCCCTTGGTTTGAGCGGGATCATCACGGGCACCGGTGCGCTTGTTAAGAACGGTGCGGCTACTGTCACGTTGAGCGCCGCGGAGACCTACAGCGGCGGCACGACGATCAACGCAGGCACGCTGGCGCTGGGCGCGGGAGCAAGCCTCTTGTCGACGGGTGCCGTGAACGTGGCGGGACCTGGCGCGAGCCTGGATATTTCCGCGAGCGGCAACCAGACGATCGGCTCGCTGGCCGGTGTGGCAGGCAGCGCGGTATCGCTTGGTGCGAACACATTGACTTTCGGCGATGCTACCAGCCAAACGTTTGCGGGAGGGATCGACGGGACGGGGGGAATCGTCAAGCAAGGCACGGGAACGCAAACACTGACGGGCGCCAACACGTTCACGGGCGGCACGACCGTCAACGCTGGCACCTTGGCATTGGGCGCGGGAGGCAGCCTGTCTGCCGCCGGCGCGGTCAACGTAGCAGGCGTCGGTGCAGGTTTCGATATATCGGCCGGCGGCAATCAGACGGTCGGCTCGCTGGCAGGTGTGGCGGGCAGCACGGTCTCGCTCGGCGCGAACACGCTGACCCTGGGCGACGCTACGAACCTGTCATTCGGCGGCGTGATCGGCGGGACGAGAGGCATCGTCAAGCAAGGCGCAGGAACGGAAACGTTGACGGGCGCCAACACGTTCACAGGCGGCACAACGATCATCGCCGGGACCGTGGCGTTGGGTGCGGGCGGCAGCTTGTCGGCTGCCGGTGCGGTGAATGTGGCAGGCGCAGGTGCGGGACTGGACATTTCCGCCGGCGGCAATCAGACAATCGGCTCATTGGCCGGCGTTGCGGGCAGCACGGTTGCATTGGGCGCGAATACGCTGACCCTGGGTGACGCTACGAACCAGTCATTCGGCGGGGTGATCGGAGGGACGGGGGGCATCGTCAAGCAAGGCGCGGGAACGCAAACGTTGACGGGCGCCAACCTGTTCACAGGCGGCACAACGATCAATGCCGGGACCGTGGCGTTGGGCGCGGTCGGCAGCTTGTCCGCCAGCGGCGCGGTGAACGTTGCCGGAATCGGCGCAGGTTTCGATATCTCCGCAGGCGGCAACCAGAGTATCGGCTCGCTCGCTGGCGCGGCGGGCAGCACGGTTTCACTCGGCGGCAACACACTGACTTTCGGCGATAGCACCAACCAGACATTCGCCGGCTCGATCAACGGAACGGGCGGCATCGTCAAGCAGGGAAGCGGCACGGAAACCTTGACGGGTGCGAGCACCTACACGGGCAATACGGCGATCAATGCAGGCACGCTCGTGGTCGGCGCGGGAGGAAGCCTGTCGGCAGGCGGCACAGTGAACGTTGGCGCTGGCGCCGGTCTGGATATTTCGGCGGGAGGCACGCAGACGATCGGCTCACTGGTCGGCGCTGCGGGCAGCACGATTGCGCTGGGGGCAAACACACTGACTCTCGGCGATGCGACCAACCAGACGTTCAGCGGCGCTATCAGCGGAACGGGCGGCCTTATCAAGGATGGCACCGGCACGGAAACGCTGACCGGCGCGAATACATTTACGGGCGGTACGACGATCAATGCCGGTACGCTCGCGTTGGGCGCGGGCGGCAGGCTGTCTGCCACCGGCGCGGTCAACGTAGCAGGCGTCGGTGCAGGTTTCGATATATCGGCCGGCGGCAATCAGACGGTCGGCTCGCTGGCGGGTGTTGCGGGTAGCACGGTCTCGCTCGGCGCGAACACGCTGACCCTGGGCGACGCTACGAACCGGTTATTCGGCGGCGTGATCGGCGGGACCGGTGGCATCGGCAAGCAAGGCACCGGTACGGAAACGTTGACGGGCGCCAATACGTTCTCGGGCGCCACGACGATCAATGCCGGTACCTTGGCGCTGGGTGCGGGAGGGAGCCTGTCGGCGGCGGGTGCGGTGAACGTGGCGGGAGCCGGTGCGGGCTTCGATATCTCCGCAAGCGGTGGTATTCAAACGATCGGTTCGCTAGCGGGCGTAGCAGGCAGCACGGTAGCGTTGGGCGCCAATACGCTGACCCTGGGCGATGCCGGCAATGAAACGTTCGCGGGGGGTATCGGCGGAACGGGTGGCATCGTTAAACAGGGAACAGGAACCGAAACGCTGACGGGCGCCAACACGTTCTCGGGCGGCACAACGATCAACGCCGGCACAGTCGCGTTGGGTGCTGGGGGCAGCCTGTCTGCGACGGGTGCAGTGAACGTAGCGGGTGTCGGCGCGGGGCTGGACATATCGGCGGGTGGCAATCAGACGATCGGCTCATTAGCCGGTGCTACGGGTACGACGGTATCGCTCGGCGCTAACACGCTGACCTTCGGCGATGGAACCAATCAAACGTTCAGTGGTGCTATCGGCGGAACGGGTGGCATTGTCAAGCAAGGGACAGGAACGGAAACGATCACCGCAGCGAACACGTTCACAGGCGGCACCACGATTAATGCCGGCGCAATAGTGTTGGGCACGGGAGGCAGCTTGTCGTCGACCGGTACGGTGAATGTGGCCGGAGTGGGTGCGGGCCTGGATATCTCAGCCGGCGGCAACCAGACAGTCGGTTCGCTGGCGGGCGTAGCTGGCAGCACGGTCTCGCTGGGCGGCAACACGCTGACCCTGGGCGCGGCCAGTGACCAGACGTTCGGCGGCGTGATCGGCGGAACGGGGGGTATCGTCAAGCAAGGAACCGGAACGGAAATCCTGACTGGCACGAACACGTACACCGGCGGCACAACGATCAACGCAGGCATCCTGCAACTCGGCGATGGCGGCACGACTGGCAGCGTTATCGGCAACATCGCGAATGACGGGACGCTCGATTTCGATCACTCCAACAACCTGACGTCCGGCGTCGTGGTCAGCGGGACGGGCAATCTCGTCAAGGACGGCGGCGGAGAACTGACGCTGACGGGCACGAACACCTTTACCGGCGGCACGACCATTAACAGCGGCACGCTGGCCCTGGGTGCGGGAGGCAGCTTGTCGTCAACCGGTATGGTCAACGTGGCGGGCGCCGGCGCGGGTTTCGATATCTCCGCGGGTGGTAATCAGACCATCGGTTCGCTGGCCGGTGCAACCGGAAGCAATGTCGCGCTCGGGACCAACACGCTGACATTGGGCGATGCCACTAACCAAACGTTCGGCGGTGTGATCGGTGGAGCAGGTGGCGTCATCAAACAGGGAACCGGAACCGAGACGCTGACCGGCGCCAACACGTTTTCAGGCGGCGTGACGATCAACGCGGGCATTGTCGCGTTAGGCGCAGGAGGAAGCCTGTCTGCCACGGGCGCGGTGAACGTGGCGGGCGCTGGAGCGGGCTTGGACATATCGGTGGGAGGCAATCAGACGATCGGCTCCTTGGCCGGTGCGACAGGTAGCACGGTCTCGCTGGGCGCCAACACGCTGACCTTCGGCGATGGCACCAACCAGTCGTTCGGAGGAGTGATCGGCGGAACAGGTGGCATCGTCAAGCAAGGGACCGGCACGGAAACGATCACCGCAGCCAACACATTCACCGGCGGCACGACGATCAACGCCGGTGCAATAGTGTTGGGCGCAGGAGGCAGCTTGTCGTCGACCGGAACGGTTGATGTAGCCGGAGCCGGTGCGGGCCTGGATATCTCGGCGGGCGGTAACCAGACCATCGGAGGACTCGCGGGCACAGCCGGCAGCACGCTCTCGCTGGGCAGCAACACGCTGACTTTCGGCGACGCAACCAACCAGACCTTCAATGGCACGATAGGCGGCACAGGGGGCATCGCCAAGCAGGGCAGTGGCAATGAAACCCTGACCGGCAACAATATGTTCAGCGGCGGAACCGTCATCAACGCGGGCACGCTGACACTGGGCAGCAGTGGCGCATTGAGCACCGGCCCGGTGACGATCACGGGCCCGGCAACGCTCGACAACACCACAGCGCTCAACGTAAGCAACCCGGTCACGTTGGGCGCGGCTGCGACGATCGGCGGTTCTGCGAACCTGACCTTGAGTGGGGTCGTCTCCGGCACTGGCAGCCTGACGAAGGACGGTCAGGCCGACCTGACTCTGACCGGCGCCAATACCTACAGCGGCGGGACTGTCCTCAACGGCGGCTCGCTCACCCTGGGCAGCAGCACCGCGATCGGTACGGGACCGCTCACCGTCAACAGCGGCGCGTTGAACCTGAGCAACGTGGGCGTCTCCGTAGGTGCGCTGAACGGCAACAGCAGCAGTGGTGCAATAAATCTTGGCAGCGGCGATTTATCGGTGAATGGCGGTGGCACCTACGCCGGTTCGATCACCGGTTCGGGATCGCTCACCAAGGACGGCTCGGCGACGCTGACATTGACTGGCAACAACACGTATGCCGGCGGCACGACCGTCAATGCCGGCACGTTGCAGATTGGTGCCGGCGGTACCACGGGCACTGTGGCGGGCAACATCGTCAACAACGCAACGGTCGCGTTCAACCAGTCCGGCAATACAAGCTTCGGGGGTGTCATCAGCGGGACGGGTGGCGTCGTCAAAGACGGTTCGGGACAATTGAGCGTGACGGGAACCAGCACGTATTCAGGCGGGACGTCGGTCAACGCCGGCACGCTGGCGGTCAACGGTTCCATCGCCAACTCCACGGTTACCGTGAATAACGGCGGCACGCTCGGCGGATCCGGCAAGGTGGGCGGGGTGGTGGTCAACACCGGCGGCACCGCGGCGATTGGTACGCCGTCCGCGGCACTGAACGTGGGCGGCAATGTCAGCTTTGCGCCCGGTTCGACCTATCAGGTGCAGATCAATCCGCAGCAGCAAAGTAACCTGATCAGCGCAACCGGCTCGGCGACGTTGTCCGGCGGCACGGTACAGGTCCAGCCGGCGTCTGGAAGTTATGTGCCCAGCAACACCTACACGATCCTCACGGCGGCGGGCGGCCTCTCCGGGGCCTTTACCGGCACGACGTCCGACCTCGCTTTCCTCACACCGACTCTGACCTACGATCCGAAAAACGTCTATCTCGCGCTGGCACCCAATGGAACGACGTTCGCACAGGTTGCCTCCACATCGAACCAGCGCGCGGTAGCCACTGCACTGAGCACGCTCGGCACCGCCAACCCGATCTACGATGCCCTTATATCGCAGGATAAACCGACGGCGCGCGCCGCCTTCGACAACCTGTCCGGCGAGATCCATGCAAGTGCCAAGAGCGTGTTGCTCGACGACAGCCACTACATCAGGGACGCCGTGCTGGATCGCACCCGGCAGGGGCTGGCGCCCGCTTCGGGGCCGCTCGCGGCGCTGGCTTCCGGCGCGGCGTCGTGTGATACCGATGCATTGGATGAACGGCAGGATAAGCAGCAGGACGATGCCGCGACACGTGCACGATCCCATAACGATTGCAGCGTAAAACCACGACTCGCTCCCGTGGTCTGGGGCCAGGCATACGGCTCGCAGGGCCGGTTGGGCACCGACGGCAACGCCGCCAGCGTCGACCGTAGCAGTACGGGTTTTGTCGTTGGCGCCGACACCGCGCTCAACGACACCTGGCTGGTCGGCGCGGCGGGTGGAATTGGCCACACGTCGTTCGACACCAGCCAGTCCAACGCATCGAGTTCAATCGATAGTTACCATCTCGCGCTTTATGGCGGCGCGCAGTTCGGCGCGCTTGGCCTTCGGCTGGGCTCGGCTTACACCTGGAACCGGGTGCATGCCGATCGTAGCGCGAGCTTCGCGGGTTTTGCCGAAAACCCTTCGTCTGCCTACGATGCCGGCACGGCCCAGGTATTTGGCGAGGCGGGATATGCGATTCCAGTTGGCCGGGTTGCGCTTGAGCCGTTCGCAGGCCTCGCCTACGTGAATCTCCATACCGATGGATTCACCGAAGATGGTGGAGCAGCGGCACTGCATAGCGGCAACGACACGCAAAACCTGACGTACTCGACCCTTGGCGTCAGAGCGGCGAGCCGCTTCGACGTGAGCGGAACGACGGTTATCACGCCCCGGGCCATGGTGGGTTGGCGCCATGCGTTTGGCAACGTGACACCGACCTCGAGTTTGGCGTTCGCCGGCAGCGCGACCGCGTTCACGGTGTCCGGCGTTCCCATTGCTCGCGACAGCGCCGTGGTGGAACTGGGCCTCGATGTCTCCGTGGGCAAGAACGCGACCGTCGGTGTTTCGTACTCGGGTCAATACGGCGGTGGGTATCGCGACAATGCGATCCAGGGTAATTTGTTATGGAGGTTTTAATCCGGATGTCATGAAGCTGTGTAAGGAATGCACCGCGGGATTGCTTCTGGCGATGACCGCGGTGCCTGAACGCTTCAGCTTGTTCCGACCTGGCGTTAATAACGTGAGCAATCGATGGAATAGATGTCGAACCCGAAGCGTTGTGTGAGTGCAGCCCGAACAGACCGGTGAACCGGTAATGACTGCAATCACTCCACACTTACGGGGTTCATCATGCTCAACTCGCTTATTTCCCGTCGTCGCCTGATTGCAGGCGGCACGTTGGCATCGGCTAGCGTCGCGCTCTCAAAGTTCGCATTCGGCGCTTCCATGCAAGACACATCGGCTCAATCTCCCGCCGATGCAAAAGCGACGCTCGGCGTTGTGCCCGCTTACCTGGGTTCGTCGCCGCAAACGCTGCCGCCACTGCCCTATGCGGACAACGCGCTCGAGCCGGTGATCTCGGCGCGCACCATCGGGTTCCACTACGGCAAGCACCATCGCGCGTATTTCGATAACCTGCACAAGCTGCTGGCCGGTACGCCGCTGGCGCAGGCATCGCTTGAACAAGTGATCATGCACTCGTACGATCAACCCGCTCTCGCCGATGTCTTCAACAACGCCGCGCAAGCCTGGAATCACAACTTTTACTGGAATTCGTTGAGCCCGGTTACCACCCAGCCGAGTGAAAAACTCCAGGCGGCAATCGTGCGCAAGTTTGGTTCAACCGACGCATTGACGAAGGCATTGGTGACGACGTCGGCATCACAGTTCGGCAGTGGCTGGGGCTGGCTCGTACTTGACCAGGGCGAGCTTGCGGTCGTCAAGACGAGCAACGCGGAAACGCCGTTCACGCGGGGCCTCGCGCCGTTGTTGACGGTGGACGTGTGGGAGCATGCGTATTACCTGGACTATCAGAACCGCCGTCCCGACTACCTCGTTGCTACCGTGTCGCAGCATTTGAACTGGGCGTTTGCGTCGGCTAATCTGGACCGGGTCTGACGCGGAACGGGGCGAAATGCGCGCAGGGTGGCCGCTGGCGCACAATCCATGGTCAGCCATTTCATTGAAGCAGGAGTTTCATGTTCACTCAATTCGACCGCGTGAGTCGGGCGGCGGCTGTGATGGCCGTCTGCGTTGCAAGCACTGCCGCGTCCGCTGCGGCCTCTATCGATCCTCCTCAGGCGGAGCGCGTCGTGACCACGACCGCTTCCGGCGTGCAGGTGTATTCATGCGAATACGATGCGCAGCACCACCTGGGTTGGGTGTTCAAGAACCCGCAGGCAACGCTCTACGATACAAGCGGCCAGGCGTTGATCCGGCACTCGGCGGGACCGTCGTGGGAGGCGGACGATGGCAGCCGGATAGTGGGCCACGTGATCGCGCAAACGCCGAGCGAAACTGCTGCGAGCGTGCCGCAGTTATTGCTCGAAACCCGCAGCACTGCGGCGAGCGGCATGCTGTCTGCTATTCGTTATGTGCAGCGCGTGAATACCGTGGGCGGCGTGATGCCGGCCTCGCCGTGTTCGACCGAACATAAGGTTGGCAGCTCGCCTTACATCGCTAACTACATTTTCTACAAGTAGCACAGGCGGCCGCGATGGCAAGCGCCACAGGCGTTGACCTCTTCAAAGGACAATCATGCAAGACTCCAGATTGCTGCCCCGCATTCACACGCTTCGTGCGGGTTTGCTCATTGCGTTAGCTTTGTCGATGTCGGCCTGTACGGCGCTGAGCGTGGTGACACATTCGGTTTCGCCCGATGAAGCGAGCGTCCCTGCGGGGCGTTATCAACTCGATCCTCATCACTGGAACG
>Ga0105854_1000944_pt1 | contig 12275 bp, 11 predicted proteins | sample OrgsoiDNA_201058_FD_89679 | JGI IMG/M metagenome (GOLD analysis project Ga0105854, IMG submission 89679) | Permafrost soil microbial communities from the Arctic, to analyse light accelerated degradation of dissolved organic matter (DOM) -... | ecosystem: Environmental > Terrestrial > Soil >... | reverse complement strand
CTGCCAGCTGTTGCCCCATTGTTCAGCCACAACCTCCACTTCATCGCCTTCCTGAAACACGGATTGCCAAACCCAAGCCTTGACGGGTTTGCCGTCAAGTTCGAACTCCAGCAAATCTGCCTCTTCGGTTGTGTCCATCGCCATAGAGCTCAAGCCAGTAGCAATTCCGCCTAGCCCTGCCAGACCCGCTGCGATCGCGGTCGCGCCCATCTTGGCGCGATCTTCGCCCGTAAAGACGAAGTCCTGATTTTTACGCGATTTACGCAGATTGTTGAGTCGTCCACGCAACAGCTGTGCAGGTGGCGCTGATGTCATTTGATCCGTCATTCCGCTCCCTCACCTGCTTGTAATCCAACCGCCGCCAATGCCTTCTCAAACTCTTCATGCTGCTTACCCACTTCCCACGGGGGGTGATTGGGAGACTTTCCAAACGCGCATTTCTCGAACCAGGTCTGCAGATCATTATCCGAAAAATACCAGATCAACACTTGGATTACCGTGATAACGACAGCAACCTCCCATCCCGCCAGAATCAGTACAGCCCGACCGAGAAGCAACAACCCACCGCGCGCACCGACCACGACAACTACCTCTTCTACCGCAGCACCAGTTGCTGCCTCGGTCACTGCGCGACCAGCCGCCAGCGCGGCCGCGCGTTCCGTTGCTCCAGCGATGCCTGACCCGACCTTGCCCAGCCATGCAACACCACGACCTCCCGTCATGCGGGCAATCATCGGCGCGGATGAGGATAGGGCAGTCAAAAGATTGGCCCCGGCGACCCCAAGTCCGAGGATGCCCTTCACTGCATATAAGTATGCGAACAAAATTTTACCATCGCCCGCTTGCGTTAGACCCTTCTTCAGATCTACAAACGCGCCGATTGCTGCTGAGGCTCCGCTAAAGTAGCCGGTGATAGCCTTGAGATTCACTAGGGTCCGCGCGGCATCCTTCGCCATGGCGGACAGCGCTTTCGTTGCCGGTTGCAGGCACGCCGATGCGGACGAGAAGCCACTGGCAACTAGCATGGCGTAATCATCACCGTCCTTGCTCGCCTTTGTCAGCGCTGCTCCAAAGCAGAACAGTTCGATGATCATCAGCGTGCCACCGATGCGAATACCGGTCGATGCTTCGGCTCCTTCGCTCGTCAACTTAACGGCGTTCCACTTCGCCCGCACCAGCTTCCCGTTGTCGTCCTCCGCAAGGGACTCCAACGTTCGCGCGTAAGCCTGCGCGGGCTTAACTCCTTTACTCCGTAACGCCTTATATCCGCTTTGCAGCTTAGCCTGCATTGCGGGTTCAGCTTTCGCCAACTCCTTGATCAGCCCGATCGTGTCCGCCTGCGAAATCCCGATGCGCATCATCAACGCGCCCTGAATCATGCGGGCTCCGACAAAGTCAGAGAACTTGCCTAAGCCCGTCCAATTGAACAGCCCACCCGCGATCGCGATAGTCAACCGATCCGTATGGAGATCCTTCAGATAACGCTCGGTGGCGGAGATCGGGTGCCCGTGCTCCTTCACCTCTGTCATCTTTTCGCGAAATTCGACAAAGGTCTTAAGCTTCTCTAACTGCTTGGCAACCTTTTCCGGCCACTCTTTGGCCTCCTCCCAGAAAGTCTCTTTGTATGAGGTCGCGGCAGCCAGAAGGTCCTTTATCTCGGCCTTCGGTTGACTCTGGTTATAGGCAAACGCCCGCCACACCAGACTTTTCTCGTCCGCCGTATCCATATTGTTGACGAGATCATCCACCACCTTCTTGCCCTTTTCCTCCGAGGGCAGGCCCGAGATCGCTTCCGCGATTACCGCTTCAAACGCGATGCCGTCGACTACCCTGCTATCACGATAGTCGTGGAGCGTCGCAAGCCACATTGGCGCCTTCAGCCAGATCTCGACATCGGCCGTACGCTTCGCCTGCATCTGGCTTACGGCAGCCTGGAGCATCCCGAACCATTGCTTGAAGTCGCCATACTTATCCCGGTTCAGTTTTTTCAGGTATTTTGGCCAGGCATCCTCTCCAATCTTCTTCGCTTCCTCCGGGCTGATCTCACCGGCTTCTGCAATGCGTTTGTCGGACGCGGCCTGCATCTCAGGCGTAACAACCGCAGAGTCGGGTACGCCGTCTCCCGCGTTGGGATTGTTTTTGAAACTCTCCCACGCCGCTCGCAGGGACGAACGCATGTTGCTCTTCGAGGCTACTGCGCCGTTGCTCACCGCTACGTCTGCGGCCGCGATCGATTCCAATGCGTCAAGCTCAGTGGCTCGCTCGCGTACATAAACGGTCACCATGCTGGCGGCATCATTGCGAAAACCGTTCAGCTCATGCACGCAACCGACCCCGTCCCAGAGCGCCATGAGCATCGGCGGATAGTGTTTGTCTTTCCCGGTTTTGCCGACTGAATTCATCAGCGTCACCAGCGCGTCGCTCGTGGATCCGGGGGTCGCCTGGCGGATGTGCAGCGGGTAGCGCGTTGCCTCACGGTGGATAAGTCCGGCATCGTATTCGCCAGTGACCAGGGTCAAGGGGGTATTGTCCGGTTGCAGCAACTTCGGATTGAAGCCCGGCATGTACTCGACAACGTCGTCGATGCTTTCCTTGGTCGCGACGGTCGTATGCCCTTCTTTGCTCGTGCCGCTCTTGATCCATTCTGACGGCTCGATCCATTGCATGCGCCGCTCGCGCCGGTCTTCGCTTTCGGCGTAGTGCTTGAACGTTTCTTTGGCCCACTCGTGTTCGGAAAACGCGATATAGACGCGGCTTGTGCATGCGTCCGGTTTCTCGATCGCGATGATGTCCATTGGCACTGCAATACTCTTCTTCGCACACGCCGGGTCAGTCAGCGGTATCCCCGGTAAAGGAAGCTTCTGCTGCCAGAGGCGGCCGTCTTCACTAACGAAGTAGACTTCCCAGTAGTTGCTGCCACGCGGGCCAACGTTGTAAAAGAGGTAGACCCATCCCTCGCGAAGTGTTCGAAGTCCATAGTGGTGCTCCTTGATGCCGACGTCCGTCACCCCGGCTCCATGGATATCCTTGGGTAGTTTCGCCGGAACGGAAAATGGCAACGGGGTATAACGCACGGGCAGGATCGGCAAGCCGGTCTTTTCGCAGTTCGCACATTTTGGGTCAGTTGTCGCCATACGGTCTCTTCGTACGTAAAAGTTTCACTGAATCGCCCTGGTATCTAGCGAGCGGAAGTAACGGGCTTGTCGTCGAACCAGGTTCCACCCTTAATCTCGGCTATCTCATCGGGAGACAGGGCGTTGATGGCCCCTGTATAAAAATCATCCTCTGAAAGTGCCCGCAACAGCTGATGTACTCGAGGATATCGATCGAACTGCGGATGCCACGACAATGCATGACCAACGAACGCAACCAAGTCGTCCGGATCCGAGAGCCATTGCTCGGCGCGCGCGGCGCTAGCGACAGCCGTGTTTACCTCTTGCGGCGACGGTTGACGGTCCACTGCATCCATGTGAAGTCCCAGCGCCCTGTTCACGAATCCATGCCGATGAATCGACTGCCATTGCTCACGCGAGAGCGCTAGCTCATTTTGCAGCGCCTTGCGCGCCGTATAGACACACGGTTTTGCCGACGCATCGAGTGTGTGCCATGCGATCACAGGCCCCAACAGAACCTGTTGCTGTCCGGGCGACAATATCGGCCAGATCAGACTGAGCGCGCGTGCGTCGTAGAAGCGCAAGACGCACTGCCGGCCCCGATCATCCACCTGCAACACGTGTTGCGCCCAATAACTCGCCAGCGCCTGTGCGGAGACGGTACTGGCCAGCCAGGCGCCGACGCGCTGGCCATGACCACGCGCGACGCTCTCTGGGAGTCTGTCTTCGAACGCAACACGCACGCTTTCAGACAACAGGGTGGCGCCGTGCTTCGTCGACAGGTCGAGTTCCATCAGATAAGGCCGCTGTGCCGGCGGGAACCCGTCGTGATCGATCTGCACCGCAGAAACAGATTGCTCACTGAACAGTACGCCTGCTGCAGGCCGATCACGCAGGCCCCGCTGGCTAGGGTCGACCGCCAGCAGACAATGCGCCTCGGGATGCTGGTCGAAATAGGCGCGCAACACACTGACCGTCCGACCTGCAAGCGCCGTAACGTCTTCCGGTGAAGCGTTTTCGTATTGAAGTGAGGCCATATTTTCAATCCAGAACAACGCTGGATGCGCTGTTAGCAGATGCCGATTTGTTGCGCCACGAACAGCCTTTCTCCACGCTGGAGAGAGGCGAGGGAACCCGCATCGACGCGGCACCCGGCTTATCCCATGACGCGCACTTTTCGAGAATCTGGCCATCCGTCCCGTTCTCGATCAGGCCGGGACCTATCTTGATGTATGAACCGCCCGCGCCTATCCACACTTCCTTTTCGGCAGTCAAAATCAGCTTGCCGCTCGAGCTGGCGATCGTCAGGTCCTTCAGCGCCGTGAGTTTCATTTCGTCACTCTGTGCCTGAATCTCGACTGCACCCTTCGCGGCGAACAGTTTGATCCCGGCGTTCTGTACGAACAGGCTGATCTTCTCGGTCACGCTCGCGATGAGCGACTTACCCGTCGTGAAATGCGTGCTTTGGCCACTTACCACACTGATGTGCTGGTTCGCCGTCAGCTGGGCTGAGTCCTGTGTCGACAAGCCCAGACCCGCCGGGCTCGCAGCGAGCATGATCGGGGTCGAGAACCCGTTCGCGTTGCCGGTACCGCCACCCGCGGTACGCCCACTCGAGCCAGAACTCCCACCGGACACGCTGTACTGCGTGGCGTCGGCGAATTTCTTCAGCGCATCCTGACTGTCCTCCAGACTCTCCGCATTGTTCGCGACACTGGCCTCCGACATCCTCTCCACCAGCATTTCCGCGCTGACAAGCTGCTCACGCGCCTGTCTCACGTCCAGAGGCTGATCTGCCGACGCCGGATACGTCGAGACATACAAACCCTGTCCTGCCCGAATGGAGCCATAGGCCACCGATTTCAGATCGAACCCGCTGCCCAGGTAAGCGCCTCGCGTGTTGTCCGTGTGATGGACTAGGTAACCCAAATGCAGATGCGACTGGGAACTGGTTGTGTAAAGCTGAAGGCGGTTCTGCCCCGTGGAGTCATCCATCACGACCTGGTTGTAGCCGGTGCCGCCATACTCCTTGGATCGGTGCCCGGACAACAGCCCGTTGGTGTTCCAAACGGGTTGCGTCGAACCGCCGTGCATGCGCGACAGGATGACGGGGCGGTCGCAGTCACCTTCCATGAATCCGACGATGACTTCGTCCCCCTTGCGCAACGGGAAGGTGCCACCGCGTTGTGAACCGGCATCGGGAAACGCCGAGCGTACCCAGCACGACGCACGCTCATCGCCGTCGTTGCGACGGTTCCACGCAAACAGGACCTTCACCCGGTTCAGATCGTCCGTATAAATCTCTTCGCTGCTTGGGCCGGCAATCGTCCCGCTCTGCAGTTGCATGATCGGCTTGTGATGCTCGAAGGGGCTGCGAAACGGTACCCGGCGCCGCTGGGCCTCGATTTCGACCAGGAAGAATCCCTCGCTACCGTCCGGGTGCCGCACGGTCTCACCGGCCCGCGTCTGGGTCGAACGCATCTGCTCGACCTCAGCGTTCAAACTCTGCGGGAAATCAGTGCTACCGTCTGCTCCCTGGATGTTGTTCTGGATGGTCCACTTGACCTCGATGATCGCGAACTCACGATCCTGCTGCGAGCCGCTATCGTGAACCGGATGGCCGGTCAGTTCAAACCAACGCCCGGGCATCGCACATCGCAAACTGCCGGTCCCGTAAAAGCGCTTGGCCCGCGATTCCCATTCCTCGGTCCGCGTGATCACCCGTTGCTCGCCCTGTTCCCGGGCCGACCACGTATAGGCGCCCGTGTAGTCGTAGACTTCACCCTGGGCCGGCAGGTCACTCTGGTTTTTGGTCGCCCCGCTGATCTCCTTCGGCAGATCAGGGCGTTTATAGTCGGACGTGCGCGTTGTCAATTGAGCGCTCTCGACGCTCTGCTGCTCTTTCCACTGGGAAAGGCCGGCGGCCTCATCATTGGTACCCGCGTGGCTGAACTGCACAGTTTGCTGGTCCAGCGCCGGGGCAAAGTAAAGGTCATCCATCACGACCAGCGTGTGCGACTTCCCGTCCTTCGCCTGCTCAAAGCGCGGGAACACGCCGGTCTCTTCCATGCTCCGGTGGACAAAGTTGTCGTCGTATTCCCATTGCACACGGTTCGAGTACGACGGGAGCGGCTCGCGCAGATCGAACCGGTACGCGCCCTGCGCCTGCGGATGCTGATCAAACACGTCGCTCAGAATCTGCTCGCCGCTCTGCTCCTGCCAGTCGCGCATGTCGCGGCGCAACCGCAAAAAGTGCAGCCATGATGAAAAACGCAGTTGATAGTAGGTCAACGGCCCGTCCCCGCCGAGTCGGCTGAACCGGTGGACATATCCGTGAAAGGGCAGATACGAGCCGTCCGTTTGCCGGATCCACAGCGTCACCGCACGCGCGAGAAGTGCCTTGAGCTCGATCTGGCTGCCCCGGCTCGTGACGACATCGACGGTGAATTCATAATCACGACCAAGACGACTGATTCCCCTGACCTGCAGCGGTAGAAGCCAATCAACGCCTAACGGCGTATCGAGTTTGATTAGGCGGTTATATTGCACATTGCCAATGCGGAGCATGTCGTACAGATTCGACCCCATATAACATACTCCTCTTGTTTAAGCGGGCAGATTATCTCGTCGGGAGACGATTCTAAATGACATTGAGCCGGAAAGCGATATTTGTAATATCAATGTTAAATTTAAATCGTTTTGCCTCGCCGGCGGCATGATGCCACTCGTAGTGTCTTATTCTTCAACCTCAAGAAATCGACCGTATCCTGATGGCATATCAACTACCAAATCAATCGTCGGCTGTTCTGAGAAAACCGTTCGCTATGCGATGGGGAATCAAGCTTCTAATTGGCCCACTCGTGTTTTGGGCCTACCGGTCGTTGGTGCCTGTGGTCGCATCACAGTTCGATCTATTGACGCGGGCCTTCTATCCGATTCTGATTAATTACGGTCCGGCGGCTCTTTTTCTAGCTTCGATGTTCCTCCTACATAGGAAACTGTTTTTCCCCGACATTAAATTCGTCGGCCAGTTTAATCGCAAACAGGTACTTGCCGGCATGATTGCGATCTCCCTCGCATATTTGGCCGCCTATGGTGCGGCATGGTTCCTGGGCCAGCCTCGCGAGCCGTCGATGGTGTCGCTATATCAATTCAGGACCGGTCCGCAGATCGCTGTCCTTATCGGGACGTTGCTCGTGCTACCACCGATCGTCGAAGAGTTGGCATTCCGTCACTTTCTCCTGTCGACGCTGCCGTTCCGTTCCATTAACGCGGTCGCGGTCGTTGCCGTGCTAGCGTCGGCGGCGCTCTTTGCGTACTACCACCACCAGTACGTATACCGGACTACCGATCTCACGATATTCGGCGTGGGCGCAATCCTTGCCATTGCACGAATTCGGTCGGAAGGTCTTTTGCTGCCCATCGGATTGCACAGTTGGGCAATCGCCTTCGCATTGGTGTGCAATCAAATTCTCGCTTCGCTGGGACGCTAAAGTTTTTGGACGGATCCGTTCATCGCCACGATGATAGCGACAACTAACCGCCTGGTTCGAACATCCATTGATGTTCACTTACCACCGAGGACGAGGCTCACGCCTAAAAATGCAGTTGGTATCTGCCGCAAACAATGCAGGGAAGAGTTCGGCGGACAGACAAACTGATACTGTTCGGAGCTGTTGGTTTAGAGACGTAGACTGGAGGCTTGCAGTTTCATGAATGAACACGATTTCAACCGTCGCAACCCTTCATCGGCGTACGACGCGCCGCCGCTAACTCATGTATCGAATGATGGCGCACTGAGCATCCGCTTTCAGGAGGGAGCTCGGGTCCAGATACCTGGTGGGCCGAACCGCAGCACGCAATCGATCTTCAGTCTGGCGCTCTGGGGCTCGCTCGAACTCGGAGGACAGCCCATACGGTGCACAGGAATCGTTCCCGGCGTGTCACTGCGTATTGCCTCTGGCACTGCCGAGGCGCGTGACGACGAGCACGCGATAGCGCTGGCTGCGCAGGCCTGGAGTGCCGTCTATCCTCGCCTCGTCAAGTGGCTGATCGATGGTCCGACTTCGGCCGTACTCAATATGCCGATGAGGGGCGGCCTCGAAATCCAGTTTGCGAAGGAGGGGCACACGACGCTGCGGCCAGGCGTCATGCAGATCGAGGTCGAGCATGGCAACGCCTTTGCGGCGTCATATGCCGCCTCCCGTGCCCGTCGACCGTTGATCGAGCAGGCGCCGGACGCACGCGAGCCGCGCATCACGATCGAGAAAGGCGCGCTGCCCGCGCTGATCCGGCTCGCTATGGAAAAGACCATCAGGGCAGATGACCCTCTCTACGAGCGGTTGCCAGTTCCCGTGCGGTACCGCGCAACGGGTGCGATCGACGCATGGCGACAAGTCAGGGATGCCGCAGGCCGCTCCGGCGCCGATCTCTCTCATCGACTCCCCCTCTTTCCGGTCGGCGCACTGCTGGATAATTTCCACAAGTATCTTGAGGCATGGACGCGCGGCAATCCTTCCTCCATCGACGGACCTGCCGAGATGGGGCACGCGCACCGCAGCCTGGTCTGGCAGATATTCACCGCCTGCCAGGGCGCTCTTTATGAACCGACGCCACCGTTGCATCGCCTCCTCGACGCTGCCTACATTGCCGACGACGTACCGGTCGGATTGATCAAACCTCCGGCCGACGCGATGTGCATCATCCCCGATCCATCGTGGTGGGGCCGCAAAGAAGGCGTCGAGGCGATTGCACTCTTTCACCGCAAGCTGGATTCGGACGGTTCCCCCCATGAGTCGCTGGGTTGCGTAACGTGGTCGCAATTTACCGAGCGTGGGGAGCGACACGTGCGCATGCAGGTAATGGAGTTCTCCCTGTCTGATCCCAACGTGACAATCAGACGCCTGTTCGACACCACGGAAGCCGCGCTGGATGACCCCGACGAAATCGCGGCGTCGGCAGCGACGCGCAGGTATTGGGAAGGCGTGCTCGACTACGCCATCAAGATGTTGCTCTATCTGACGGTGCGCGATGCCAATGTCGTCCACGATCGCGCCCACACCGATGCGCCGCGCGAATTCAGCGGCCTGGGCAAGCGCAAGCGTGCCGAACGGCTTGCACAGATCGAGATGCTGTATGACCGGCACCTGGTCGGCCCCGCCATTCTCGATGCTGAATCAATCGCCTCGATCCCGACCGATGACGAGCATCATGAAGTCAGAGGGCACTGGCGTCGGCCACATTTCAGGATGCAGCCACACGGCCCACATTCATCGTTGCGCAAGCTTGCCTTCATCGGTCCAACGCTCGTCCGCCCCGACCGGTTGGGGCTGTAGACCGCGCGACGGCTGTTGCCGGGAAAGATGTAACGACTCTGAACGGAGGCCTGGTGCGAACATTCCTGTTGTTGATTTCCTTGCCGCTTCGGCGTCCGCATATCGTCCGCAAGCGCCTCTTGTACCGTGGCCTTCCGATGCGCTGCCTGCATTACGACCGCATCGATACCATCGTCGACTTCCGGCCCCACCGCACTCTCCGGACTATGTCTGAAGCTGACCGCCCGTTTTCCGAACCACCTGATCGCGCCGAGCCGCGCAACTGGTTTGCACCGCGGCGCGACCGACCATCATCGACGCTTCCAGGCGCAAGCGACGAAGCACCATCGACAATGCCGAACAAGAAAATTCGAAAATTAAGGGTCTATTTTTCGGCATTTTGTCCTTTAAAATCAAAGGCACGGCTATACAACTTGCCATGCCCGAACGCTGCGGTGTAGAAAAAAGCCTTTAAAATCAACGCAGCCACTATACGACTTTATTTTTCCTCATCAATGACCGGACCGACTGGCGAATCTGCTTTCTTCATTTGTTTTCCGTGGCATTACGAGAAAGACACGAACTCACCGATGCGGCCCGAGCGTTCACGAGTCAAAAACACAAAACCGAACGCAATGGAATCCTTGACCTCGATGCAATCGAAAGAGACGAAACTCTTGCTCTTCCCTTCTGTAAGCTCAATGGTCACCGGATGCGGCTTCCCGGTGTCGGTTCCATCATTGGGGAGAAGCACGTACAGCGTCCCCATTTCGGGCGGCGTTCCCGGCATCACTCTCGCTGTGTAGGAAGCTGCCTGGCCAACACTATCTTTAATCGTCAGGGTCTGCATCTTCTATGTTTTCCTTAAAGCTCTCGTTGTGTTTTTTGGGGGCTAGCCGAGCGTGCGCGGACGAAAAAGGCGATTGCGACAGCGCCGGCAATCAGGCCCGCAAGGTCCGCCGCTGAAGACGCGTTCTCAGTCAGTTCTGAACGTCCAAACACACCGATATTTAGTAGCGCGCCAAAAATGAATAGAGCCGCGCATAGAAGAATCGCAGTTCTGGCGTTTGATCGTGCCGTTTTCATAACGCTCCTTGTTTTCCATGTTCTACAGCTTGAGCGCGCCAACAAAGCGCTTCCGATCAAGGCATTCGAGGCGAACACCCAGACGCTCATCAGCGTAGGCGGCTAAATACGGGCACTCGTCGCGATCATTCACTGGCTCGTTTTTATTCCGCATCACCGAGCAGTCGTATCGATCGGGGCAAGTCCGAGAGGGGGTAGCTCCTTCGGGCAGTTTGGGCATGCTCTCTTCCTAGTCGTCAGACAAACATGCCCGGTGAAATAATTCACCGAGCCCGTTGAGTTGGACAAACCAAAAATCGAAGCCCGCCCCTTCGGCACCTTGGAATTCGGCACTCCACGGATCGTTGGTGTACGCGACAATTCCCAGAGACACCAAATGCTCTATGTACGTGTATATCAGTCCAGGTTGTGCAAGTTCTTCAGGACGTACGGCGGCAATTCCAAGGCGCTGCTTCTGGTCAGCAGTTAATCCCGACGCGCTGATTAAAGTAGCCCGCTCATTTTCCAGGAGGGCTGTTAAGCCCTTCTTCGGCGGTCGCATAAAGGCTGAAGGACGCGTAGTTGCGATTTGGCAAATCAACGTAGCTTCGTCGGGCGCAAGCTGGCCAACAATTTGAACGAACGCGGGATGGGCCTCACCAACGCGCTCTCGATCCATTGCTCGTGCCAGAAGCCGTTCGAACATTTCTCCGACGATGCTTTTGTCGTCGTGATATTTAAGCTGCTCTGCGATAGGCAATGCAAGCGATTCTACTGGAAGCACCCGCCGATCTTCCGGGACACGCTCGATAGATCTTTGAAGGTGCGTAGCTAGTCGATCCTGAAGTGCCGCTGCATATTGAATCGGAAACGCCACCAATCTCAACGCCTTGATGAGATCAAGGCCGAACCTTCCAGTCTCCTTCAACGCTGGCGATAGCGTATCCTCGTAAGCTGCCTTGAGGACTTCAGGCGGAATGGTTTTTATCAAGTCTAGATCATCCATCTGTGTCTCCCTGTTGTCGGTTCCCGTGTTTTCCGTTATCGGCCCAGGCCGTGATTACGCGATCAAACGCATCCCGGCGACCTTCGAAGCCATCACGTCGAAAGTTGCCGTGTAATCGCATTCGGCGACGTGCCCCGACCGCTCGATCAGGCAGTCCGCGAAATCCGCCTTCGCAGATGCACCGAAAACGCGAAGTGCTTTTCGCACCGTGTCCGCACCTTCAACGACCAGTTCCTTGGTGCCGATCATCGAATCGATAATGTCCTTCATCTGCTCACGCTCGACGCCGTAGCAGCGCCCGAGCACCCACACGACCTCGACCAGTGCAACCTGCGAAACGTACCCGGGCTGCTCTGCCGTCAGAGACGCCATAAGGGCCGTCGCCTTCTTCGACTGCAAGGGATCGTCCTCGGCGAGGTACCGGACCAAAACATTTGTATCCAGTCCGATCATCGCGACGATGCTCCCTGCTCGGCGATGGCCCGGTTCATGTCCTCAATCGACACGGGATTAGCGGGCTTTTTCACGATGCCTTTGAGCGACGCGAGCGAGCGCGTAGCTGGGTAAACTTCGTACCGGCCCGTGACCTCATTGAAGCTGAATTCGATTCGGTCGCCCGACTCCAATCCAAGTTGGTTGCGTACGTCCACCGGAATCGTTACCTGGCCCTTCGATGTGATAGTTGCTGTTGTCATAGTCACCCTCCAATATTCCTTACTTTATGGTAAGGGGACGATAAAAGCAAGCGCAGAATAGCGCGCTAGCCCTTTGATTACG
>Ga0105854_1000939_pt1 | contig 12307 bp, 10 predicted proteins | sample OrgsoiDNA_201058_FD_89679 | JGI IMG/M metagenome (GOLD analysis project Ga0105854, IMG submission 89679) | Permafrost soil microbial communities from the Arctic, to analyse light accelerated degradation of dissolved organic matter (DOM) -... | ecosystem: Environmental > Terrestrial > Soil >... | reverse complement strand
GAAACATGTAGGCGGCCTTGAGTGCCTCCGGCGATGACCATCGCAGTGAATGACCGTTGCGTTCGGCTAGCGCGAACATCAGGTCCGGCTCTATGCAGCCTTCCAAATGCATGTGAAGTTCTGCTTTGGGAATGCCTTCAATAAAAGTTTGCATGTTAGTCATCGAAATAATCCTATGGCCTGCGGGCGCAAGCGAATGAAAGGGAACGCGTTCAGTATCCGAAGGCGCGGTCGACCAGCCCCTCGGCCGGCTGACTTTTGCGAATTGCGAACAGTCGCTCGACCGTTTGACCCGCGAGCGTAATTGGATCGCAACGGCTCGCAATGTGCGGCGTGACGCAGATTCTTGGATGCGACCAAAGCGCACTTGAAGGAGCTAACGGTTCGTTCAGGAAGGTGTCGAGCGTGGCCGCGCCGACACTACCATTGGCCAGTGCTTCCAAAAGATCGTGCTCGTTCAGGTGTTCGCCCCGCCCGACGTTGATGACGTGTGCGCCGGCTTTTAGCTTCGAGAAAACGTCGCCTCCGAGGAAGCCGTGAGTTTCATGCGTGAGCGGCAGCAGACAGACGAGGGTATCGCACTGGCGAAGAAATGGCCTGAGCTCCCCATCACCGCAAAAGTACGTCACGCCTTCGAGGGGGAATGCCGGTGGCCGCCGCACCCAGCCTCGCACGGTATAGCCGATTGTCGAGAGAGCGTGCGCGGTTGCCCGTCCAAGCTCTCCCATTCCGGCAATACCGACAACGTGACGTTGCGGCGCAACGAAAGGAAACTCTTTCCAGGCGTGGACAATGCCGAGGCCCAGATAGTCCTTCATTTTGCGCTGATGATGCACCACCGCCCAGCTCACATAAGCCGCCATGCCCGCCGCCATTGCCGGGTCGATGGCGCGGCAAAGCGGGACGTCGGCCGGCAAATCAGGGTCCGCGAGAATATGGTCGACGCCCGCACCCGATGATTGAATGAGCCGCAGATTCGGCAGTTGCCCAAGCAAACCATTGGGCGGTCTCCAGCAAACGACGGCTTCGATATCAGACAAACTGCCCAGATCGCTTCCCCATCGAAGATCAAGCGCCTGAGGCAGCCGTCTGAATGCCGGCACGAGGAACGACATGTCACTCGAGCCACTGATCAGCGCGATACAGGGGGCCTTGCGCGCTGAGCGTGCCCGGCGTCGGTCAACGCCTGTTCCACTCGGGGATAGGGTGGCCGTTTCGCTCATTGCCGATATCCGGTGCCGGCTTGCGCATCGAGAAGACGACAAAAGCCGTTCCATTCCCGCACGATGCCTTCGAGCTGGTTTGCACTTGAGCCCCCACTTTCGTATTGCCGAGCTGTGCGCTCGCACACCTCGGGCGCAACTTCACGAACCTTGCGACCCGATGCCTGTATCGCAAGCTGCACTCGACACGCCCTCTCCAGGTTGTGCATCAGGATGAACGCTTCAGCCACCGTGCGTCCGATCGTGAGCAGACCATGATTGCGAAGTATCAGACAGCGCTTCTCGCTGCCGAGACTTGTGATAAGGCGCTGGCGTTCATCAAGATCGAGCGCGAGTCCTTCGAAGTCGTGATAGGCAACCCGGTTATAGAACTGAAATGCCCACTGGTTGCATGGCTGGAGCCCTTCGTCCAGAGAGGAGACGGCCACACCTCCAATGGTGTGCGTGTGCATCACACAGTAGGCGTCAGGACGAGCGGCGTGGATCGCGCTGTGAATGGTGAAACCGGCTGGATTTACCTCGTAATCGGATGGCGTGACGAGCTCACCGGCGAGGTTAATTCTGACGAGCGACGAAGCCGTCACCTCGCGGAACAGCAGGCCAAAGGGGTTGATAAGGAATTGCTCGTGTGAGCCAGGCATGCGTGCTGAAATGTGAGTGTAGATTCCGTCATCCATGCCGAGCAGGGCAATGAGCCGATAAGCGGCAGCAAGGTCTTCCCGGGTTTGGCGTTCGTCGCCGTGACCGACCGTGTCATTCGTTCCCATGGTCCGTTTCTCTCCCGTCAGTTCGCCAGGCCCGTGCGCTTGAGCGCACGTTTCTCTACCGCCGTGCCCGGCACGACCGCTCGGGTGTGAGAGCCTTTGCCGATCACACCGCCCGCGTCGTCGGCCCAGATGTCGAATAGATATAGCGGACCATCCATGCCCGTGAACTTCGCATGCGCCGTGAATTTTGCACCGGGCGGAGTCGGCGCGAGATGCTCGAACGCCACGCTCGAGCCGACCGAAAGTTGTCCTTCGAGCAGCACTGGATGCAACGCTTTAGCGGCTGCGCGTTCTAGATGTGCAATGAGCCACGGTGTCGAAAGCACGCTCGGGAAGCGTTCTCCAGAATCGAGTTCCAGCCGGCTCGCCAGGTGTTCGAGCGTGACGGTGACGTCAAGGGTAATGGTCGTGCCGTGTTCGAGTGTTGTCATGATATGAGTGTGGATGTGAGTGTGAGCGGTCAATGAAAATTGTTGCAACACGCTTATGCGCCCGATACGTGATCCGCGTCATGGTTGACCCAGAACACGACCTTTTTCTTGATAGCCTGCATGACCCAGTGCAGCCCAACTCCCATCAGCGAGAGGATAAGGAGAATCGCAAACACGCCCGCGGTGTCCATCGAAAAGTTTCTTTGCAAGATGAGGTAACCCAGGCCCGCCTGCGATCCGACGAACTCGCCGACGATGGCACCTATAACGGCAAGGACAATGGCGACGTCGAGGCCAACGAATATATAGGGCAGCGCGTTGGGAATCTTCACGTAACGGAAAATTTGCCATTTCGAGCCTGTGAACGCGACGAGCAGATCGATTTGCTCGCGCGGCGCGGAGCGCAGGCCGACAATCGTGTTCGCCAGCACTGGGAAGAACGCGATCGTTGCGGTAATGACGATCTTGGACGTCACGCCGTAACCGAACCAGATCACAATCAGCGGTGCGATCGCCACTTTCGGGACTGTCTGAAACGCGATCACATACGGGTAGAAGATTTTCTCCGCGTACGCGGACTGGCCGATGATGCCGCCGAGAATAAGCCCGAGACTCGCCCCGGCAAAAAAACCCGCCATGGTTTCGTAAAACGTCACGCCCAGGTTGGTTATGAGTGATCCATCGGCGCATCCCTGAACAAGCGATACGATCGTGGCGCTGGGTGTGGGAACAATGAGTGACGATACGTTGAAGTAGCGAACGCTGAATTCCCATACACCGAGAATCACGGCCAGCAAAGCAAGCGACATCAGGCGATCCGAACGTTTTCCTGTAGGCTTATCGCGAACCCCGTCGATCCCAGTGGTCTGTTCGATAGAAGTGCTCATGAGTCAAGGGTCCCGTGAGAATTGAAGTGGCTGCGGATCCGGGATACCACTTTCCCGAAGGGTTCGGAGTTGATCATTTCAAGCTTGCGCTCGCGCGGAAGATCGACTGGAAGTATCTCGGCTATGCGGCCTGGGCGCGGGGACATGACAATGACACGGTCAGCGAGAAAGACGGCTTCCGGAATGCTGTGTGTCACGAGAAAGACCGTTTTCCCACTCTCGGCGCGTATCCTGAGCAGATCGAGATTCATCATCTCGCGGGTCATCGCGTCGAGGGCGCCAAACGGTTCGTCCATCAGAAGCAGATTAGGATCGTGGCACAAGGCCCGAGCTATCCCCACGCGTTGCTGCATACCGCCCGACAGCTCCCCCGGATACTTGTCTTCGAACCCCTCAAGACCCACCATCGACAGGTATTTATCTGCGCGCTCGCGATGCACGCTGGTGAGTTTGCCGTGCAACTCGCTCGGCATCAGGATATTTTGAATGACGGTACGCCAAGGCAGCAGTACAGGCGCCTGAAAGACGACGCCGACCTCGCGATTGGGCCCGTCGATCGGTCGCCCGGCGACAGATACGCGGCCGGACGTGCGCCGCAGAATGCCGGCCAGAATCTTCAGCAACGTCGATTTCCCGCAACCGCTAGGGCCAACGACGGTAATAAATTCACCGGGTTGGACATCGAACGCCACTTCGTGCAAAGCGTGGATTTCGTTGCCTTCGCGCGTCTGATAGGTCTGGTTCAGACCGGATACTGTGATCATCGACTGCTCCGTATATACCGCGACGCGGTATTCAGAGTGAGGTTGGATTGGCTGTCGAATCGACGGTGCTAAAACGCGCATCCCGCCACTTGAATGCCGCCTTAAGGCCATCCCGACTCATACGCTCAAAAAACTCGTCTGCTTCGTCGGATTTGGACATCAACACCTGAGTGAAGATTTCGCTGCCGTATTCGATGGTCGACGCAAAACCGCGGAGTTCGTAATTGCGGTTGATGCCGAGTTTGTTGAGTTGCACCGCGGGCGGTGGCAACCTCGCGATCCTTAGCGCGGTCTGCATGGCTTGCTCGGCCAGTTCTGCGAGCGGCACAATCCGGTTGACGAGCCCTAGCCGCTCACCTTCGACGGCGCCCACGCGATCGCCAAAGAGAAGAAATTCCTTGGTCTTCTTCATGCCGAGAATCCACGGCGTGATGTTGAAGGGCGGTGCGGACTGAAACTGGATTTCCGGTTCGCCGAACGAGGCAGTGTCAGCAGCCAATGTGTAGTCACAGACCATCGCGAGATCGCAACCGCCACCCAATGCGTAGCCGTTCACCGCCGCGATGAAAGGGACACGCGACCGCCATATTTTCCACCACGTGTCGTTGCCAAGCTTCACGTGCTCACGCCAGTCCTGGACTGTGACGAGTGGATGCTCACGCGGTGACAGATCGAAACCAGCGCAGAACGCCTGACCTCGCCCGGTGACGACCGCCACGCGAATCTGCCGATTGTTCTCAATGACATCAAGCGCGTCCTGCATTTCCAGCAGCAGCTGATCACTTAATGCATTCATCTTGTCGGGCCGCGACAGGGCGAGGGTCGCCACGGGCCCCTCGATGACCAGTTCGATTGTCTCGTACATCATTGTTTTGTCTCCAGGATAGCTTTTGCTTTCGGAATGATCAGTGCATCCAGAACTACGGCGCCTTTCCCGAAGGGTTGGATTGATACCGGGTTTAGATCCACGGCGTCGAGCTCGTGCTCGTAAGCGACCGCAATTTCGGAGAGCCGGGATAACATGGCCGCCAAAGCGCCACGGTCTGCCGGTAGTGCCCCGCGGTAGCCGCTTACAAGCCGATCAAGGCGAGTGCGCGAAATCATGTCGTCTGCCTGCTCCAGGGTGACCGGCGCGATTTCAAAGGCGGCATCGTGCAGCAGTTCGACCAGAACGCCGCCTGAACCGACGACAACACCGGGACCGAATGGGCGGTGCGTTGCGATGCCCAGAATGGCCTCGACGCCCGCAGACACTTGCTGCTGTACCAGCACGCCATTGATACGAGCATCAGGCAGACGTACCTTGACCCGTTCGATCATGTTGGCGAAGGCAGACAGCACCTCCGCTTCGTTCTCCAGATTCAGTACCACGCCGCCGACTTCGGTCTTGTGTGGGATATCTTCGGAGTCGATTTTCAGCACGACCGGAAATCCCAGCAGATTCGCAGCCGTCACGGCTTCATCCGCATTCGTCGCGAGATGTTCGAGCGTGACCGTGATGCCATGATCGGCGAGAAAGGCCTTGCTTTCGCGTTCGGTAAACGGATCGGAAGATGCGAGCCGCGCTGCCCATCGTTCGTCGCGTAGCGCGGCGAACGATGCCGGTTCCGATTGGACATACTCGTGGTACTGAATCAGGTGGCTAATCGCCTTCAGCGCATTGCGCATACCGCTCAAAGCGGGAATCGCCGCGAGTCGAAGCGGCTCCAACACGTCCAGGTGAATGGCGTCGGACACATTGTTGAAGAAGACCACCGGTTTGGATGCATTCGCCGATGCAGACACGACCGCTTCGGCGAGGCGCCCGTAAGTTGCCGCCTGATCGCGGCCTAGCGTCCAAGGACAATCCTGGGAGATCGCCACGAGAGAGATCCCAGGGTCGGCAAGTAGCGCTCGCAGGCAGTTCGCGTACATATCGGTGTCAAACACAGCCACACCCGTAGCATCTAACGGATTTCGAGGGGATCCAAACGGAGGGAGGATATCTTTTAAAGCGTCGACGGTGTCGCGCGAGAGCTCCGGGATGTTCAGACCGACTCGCTCAGCAATATCGCAGGTGAGTGCAAGTTCGCCACCACTGACGTTCAGTACCGCGACACCGTTACCGCTCGGGATACGACTATTCGAAAGGGACAGCGAACAGGTCTCGATCAGCTCGTCATAGTCTTCCACAAGCACAACGCAGAGGCGGCGGAAAAAGGCCTGCAGTGCAGTATCCGGCGTGGCAATTGCGCCGGTGTGCGCAGCGCTGGCCGCCGCCCCGGATGTCGACCGACCGACTTTGAGTGCGACGATCGGCTTGCCCGCCTTACGCATTTTTAATGCTGCTGCCGCAAATTTGTCCGTGTCCCGCAACGTTTCTACGAAAAGCGCCGCGACCGTGGAGTTATCGTCTTGAGCGACGAAATCCAGGTAGTCACCGATGTCCGTCACCGCGCCGTTTCCGAGCGAAATCAGGTGACTGAAGCCGAATCTGTTGAGGTTGCTGAGCGCAATGCAGGCCGACCCAGAATGAGAAATCAGTGCCAGGCCGCCGAGCTGAAGGTTCTCGGGCAGCGACGCGCTATAGAGTGCAACGCGCGAGGCGACGCTATAGAGGCCGAGGCAGTTCGGACCGCAAAGATTGATCGAATGATCGCTGCAGTACTGGGCTAATTTGTCCTGCAAGGCCGCGCCCTCTGCGCCGGTTTCCGCAAAGCCGCTCGCATAGAGCACGGCATTGTGGATTCCGTGTGCACGCAGCGCTTCGAGCGCTGGCAGTGCCTTGTCGAAGCTCAACGCAATGACGGCACAATCAACGGTGCCGGGAATCTCCTGGACGCTCCGATAGGCCTTCAGCCCGAGGACTTCCTGCGCACTCGGATGAATGGGATAGATCTTGCCCGCGTAGCCGACGCGCTGAAGATTGCGGATTACCGTGTGCCCTAACGCATCCACACGCGGAGACGCACCTAGCACTGCTATGGAAGCTGGATTGAGAAGGGGTGAGAGCGGATGCAAACTGAATTCCTCAGGAGAGCCCCGAAGTCTGGCGACATCGGGTGATTCGAGCAGGTGTCTTCGACCGGTCCACCGGTCGGTGACCCGCGGTCCCGAAACGCTTCCAGGAGGTCCGAGGGTGATTTCAAGGTAAGCGGGTAAAAAAAGTAGGTCAAACAGAGATTTTCGTCGAAGCTGCGCGAATTTTTCGCACCATGGTGACCGGATCAGAACGCAAAATACGCACGATTTCCCGAGGAGCGTTGCAATCCTGACCGGTCTCCAGGTCGTGGGATGAGGCTCGGGCAGGTCCATGAACATGGATCTCGTGAACGACGCTCATCCGCTGGAACGCGGGTGGGACAACTGCTTGCGTACCGGCGGCTTCTGCACATTTATGGAGAACCAATGGAAACGTTGAACACATCTTCAAGCTCGCAATTCGTCGTCGCGGACATGGCGCTCGCCGCATGGGGCCATAAGGAACTCAGGATCGCCGAAACGGAAATGCCTGGTCTCATGGCCATTCGCAACGAATTGCAGGTATTCCGTCCACTCGACGGAGCGCGAATAGCGGGGTCGCTGCACATGACGATCCAGACCGGCGTCCTCATCGAAACGCTCGAGGCACTGGGCGCCCAGGTACGCTGGGCATCTTGCAATATTTTCTCGACTCAGGATCATGCGGCGGCGGCCGTCGCTTCAAACGGTACGCCGGTGTTCGCCAAAAAAGGCGAGACGCTGGACGAGTATTGGGACTACACCCATCGCATCTTTGATTTCGGCGGCCGGGCGGGTACACCCGAGGAGGGGCCGACCATGATTCTCGATGACGGCGGCGATGCCACTGCGCTTATCCATCTTGGGAGCCAGGCGGAGAGCGACTCGTCCCTGCTGGATGCGCCAAAGAGCGCCGATGAGTCGGCCATGTTCGCGGCGATCAGGCGCACTCTTGCGCGCGACTCATCGTGGTATAGCCGTCGTCTCAAACATATTCTGGGTGTGACGGAAGAAACCACGACGGGTGTTATGCGTTTGCACGAAATGAGCGCAAATGGGAAGCTTCGCATGCGCGCGATCGCCGTAAATGATTCCGTCACCAAGAGCAAATTCGACAACCAGTATGGCTGCCGCGAGTCACTCGTGGACGCAATCAAGCGCGCCACCGATGTCATGATTGCAGGCAAGGTCGCTTGCGTCGCGGGCTATGGAGGAGTTGGAAAGGGCTCGGCTCAGGCGTTGCGCGCGCTGAGCGCTCAGGTCTGGGTGACAGAGGTCGATCCGATCAACGCGCTTCAGGCCGTGATGGAAGGTTATCGGGTTGTCACCATGGACTATGCCGCCGATAAATGCGACATCTTCGTGACCGCGACCGGCAATAAGGACGTGATCACCTATGAGCATATGGCGCGCATGCGCGATCAGGCGATCGTCTGCAATATCGGCCATTTCGACAACGAAATTGACGTCGCCTCTTTGGACCGGTGCGATTGGGACGAGATCAAACCGGAAGTCGACCACGTCATTTTTCCAGATGGAAAACGCATTATCTTATTGGCGAAAGGACGGCTCGTGAATCTGGGCTGTGCGACCGGGCATCCGAGCTTCGTCATGTCGTGTAGCCTCGCGAATCAGACCCTCGGGCAGGTGGAGATATTTACCCATCGAGACGAGTACGAGGTCGGGACGGTCTACGTGCTGCCGAAGCTGATCGATGAGCGTGTGGCCCGACTGCATCTGGACAAAGTGAGAGCTCAACTGACAAGGTTGACGGACGATCAGGCCGCGTATATTGGTGTGCCCAAAGAAGGCCCATACAAGAGCGAAGCCTACCGATATTGACCAGTTTGATCGGGGTCGATCAACCTCGCGCCGAGCCAGCTACTGCCTGCCTTGATCGACCTCGGCCATCTCTGCCTGAAGCCGCTCAATAAACAATTTGACCGACACGGGCAAACTCCTGCCCGTGTGTACGCATAGCCTGAGCGGCCATCGCTCGACGCCGTCGCCCTGCAACGGTACATAACGCAAGCCGCGCGGAACCTTGTAGTTGCCGAAGTACTTGTTGACGATCGTGTTGCATAGTCCGGCAACCGCAGCAGCGCGCATCAGTTCGAATGAATTCGTGACCAGCGCGACCCGTGGCTTGATATGGGCTCTGGAAAACATCCGCACATAACTCTCCCGGATGGTGAGCGACTCATCAGGAAGCGCCATTTCGAGGTCGCTGCATTCCTCGATGTTGACGGAGCGACGGTTGGCGAAAGGATGCGTTGCCGAGACAAGCAGGCACGGCGTCACATAGGTTTCGGCGATGACTTGTACATCGAATGCGTCTGGTGCCCGGTATGCCAAAGCTACGTCGATTTCGTCCTTGGCCAGCAGCTCTACCAGCTTACCTCCTCCGGCAACGATCACATGAAAGACGATGCCTGGATACTGGGCGTGAAAGCGCTGTAGGAACGTAGGGAGAAATTCGCGAGAAAACGACTCTGAAGCCCCGAGTCGCACGGCCCCTTTTTGGAGCGTGTCGATCGCGCGAATGTCGGCCCGGACCTGATCGAGCTCGTTTTCGATGAGCCGGGTGTACTCGAGCAGCAACTCGCCCGCGGCAGTCAGCTTGAGTACCTTCCGCCCTCGATGGCGTTCGAACACTTCGGCGTTGAGTTCTTCTTCCAGAATCTGGATCTGCCGTGAGATCGCCGACGCCGCAACGTGTAACTGCTCCGCAGCCCGGCGGATCGATCCAGAACGGGCAACACCGACGAAATACTTGAGGCCAACATTGTTGATCATAATTTTTCTTCTCCTCGTTTTATTGTCTGCAAAACCTGCAATGTCTACCGGTCAGTATGCAGGAGCCGCTGGGCGGCGCACGATGTCAGAAAAAACGATCATTTGCTGGATCACGCACGCGTAGTCGTCGGAGTTACCACGCTTGATCGTGACGTCGGCTTACCAGTTCGAGCACTTTAGCGCCGACTGTCTGATCGCATCCGCATCGAAGTTATTTGCTTTCTTGTAAAGATCCGGGATCGTCAGCGCATAGTCGGAGGAGGAAACGGTCTTGGGAATCTGCTTTGTGCGCAACATGAATTTTTGCAGCGCGTCATAGGTTTGCGGATCGAAATTTCCATAGTATTTTCCGCCGTTGAGTGTGAATGCGTCGCGCAGCGTGTCGAGTTGGGCCTTCAGGATATTGTCATCCCACCGCGCCAGGGTACGCTCGTCGCTTGACCCGGTAGGCTTGGTAGCGGGCCATGTTTTCCATTGGATCTTGCGGGCGCAGTCGGGATTGGTCAACGCGAACAGCGTTGCCTTCGCCATGCCACGGATGATAGCCTCAACCATTTTCGGGTCCGCCTGCGCAGTTTTGTCCATCACCGACAAGGTGTAGTCGGGAATGCGACGCCAGTCAGGACCACGCATATAGCGCAGTTTCAATCCGGCGTTTTCGAAGCTGGCCATGGCCGTGGCCCAGAAGATGAGGCCCTGCACGCGTCCCGTGCGCAAAGCTTCAATGGCTGGGGCGCCGCTACCCACCGCGATCAGGTGCATATCCTTGTCGGGATCAATGCCGTTGTCTTCGAGAAGTGCGCGAAACAGGGCAACGCCTCCCGACGCGAGTCCGAAAGCACCAATGGTCTTGCCTTTGAGGTCCTTGACTGTCTTATAAGGCGAGTCGTCGAGCACGGCCACCGACCAGTCGGTGACCCCATTCAACATGGCGACCTTGACGGGTTCGTTCTTGAGCGTCTGTGCCTGCACGACGACGGCACCGTTGACCTGCGCGAATTCTGCCTGACCGGACACCAGAAGCGTGATCGGTTGAGCGGGCGGTGCAAGGGGTATCACCTGAACGTCGTAGCCTTCGTCTTTCCAGTATCCGAGCGCTTGCGGAAGCGTGAGCCACGGGTAGCCGATATTCAAAGCCTGCGTGCCAACAACGATTCGCACGGGCTTCAAGGGCGCGGCTGCATAGGCCGACGGGCCGAATGAAAACACGCAATACAATATAGTTAGTACAAGAAAATAATGAAGCTTGAGTCGCATGGCTAATTCTCAAAAGGTCGGTGGTACGGAAGTGAGTTAAGGGGCGGGGCGCTCTACTACTAATGCGATAGATGCGCGCGGCCGGTGATCAGATAGATAGTCCCCTCCAGCGAAGCAAATTCAAAAGACGACGTCGAAAACGGGTGGATTGCTCCGCGGGATACACCGATTCCAGCGACCCTGCGATACATCCGTGAGACATGACTTACGATCTGCTGGAAAATAAGCTGAGTCAATTGCCAAGCCGAACTATTTTTGGAACGAAGTGTGCGAAAAATTAGAACAATCGCTCAAATGCACGATCAGGGTAGCGTGGCGGGCATGAGGGGTCGTTACTCGACGGAGCAAGGGCAGGCGGAGGGGCGAGTCGACGCTCATGCGACGAGCCACGGTTCATGGCAAATCCTTATGGCTGGATTTGCAGTGTTTGCGGCATGGCCGAGAGGAACGTCGGATCGAGCATGGAGACCTTCGATGCGCCAAGCTGACCGAGCACGCGATCGAACTCGCTTCGCAGAATGGAAATCGCTTGTGCTGCGCCCGGTTGCCCCGCAGCGGCCACGCCAAAGAGAGTGGCTCGTCCGATGAATACGAAGTCCGCGCCCAGGCACAGTGCGATAGCAATGTCGCTACCTCTGCGCACACCGCTGTCGACCATGAGCGGATAGTCGGGGCCGACTGCGTGGCGCATGTTCGGAAGCGCGTCGATCGATGCTATGGTGCGGTCCAACTGCCGGCCACCGTGATTCGACACAATCAATCCGTCCACGCCGTATTGTCGCGCGAGGACAGCGTCTTCAGCGTGAAGAATGCCTTTGAGAATAAGCTTGCCAGTCCATGTGTCCCGGAGTCTTTGAACATGCCCCCATGTCATCGCGGCCGGCGAATTGTCCTTTACAAGTTGGGCCACCTTAGCTGGCGCAGGAGACTCTCCTGCATATTTCGCCCAGTCCGCAAAGACAGGATATTGGCCGGACGCGATATAACGCAGACACCACGCCGGATGCCTGAGCGTTTCCAGATAGGCGGACGCTTTGATTTTTGGTGGGAAGTTAAGGCCATTGCGAATATCTCGCTCGCGATTGGACGTGACAGGAAGGTCTATGGTGACGACCAGATGTTCGATGCCGGCAGCGGCCGCCCGTTGAACGATGTCGTCGCTGATTGAGCGATCGCGAGATGGGTAAAGTTGATACCAGAACG